>Ga0308171_1000182_pt1 | contig 181973 bp, 151 predicted proteins | sample PhyGR1_FD_202135 | JGI IMG/M metagenome (GOLD analysis project Ga0308171, IMG submission 202135) | Phyllosphere microbial communities from UC Gill Tract Community Farm, Albany, California, United States - DLSLSG.R1 | ecosystem: Host-associated > Plants > Phyllosphere > Unclassified | place...
ACATACGAACTGGCTTAAAACTTTAACGATCCCCACGCACCTTGAATGCGCAAGTAACCGCCAAGCCGCCGCCCGCATGTCCCTTCATCTAACCTACAATGTCAAAGAGCCGACAACAAAACCGGCACCCCTTCCGCCCCTAAACCTCTCGGCCTAGAAACTTCCGTGCGCCAGCATCTCACTGCCAGTACCACCACCGAAGCACCGCCTCAGCGGCCCGCTCCGTCGCGGTGAAACCCCTCTAGGCCGACCCGCCAAAACGGTCAACAACGGATTTTCACTTTTCTGCAAAAAACTGACAAAGTCGTTATATCTGAATGTATTAGAGTAGCCCGTTCGGCACTCCTACCTCGGAACCTTATCCCGGATCACGCGTGCAAATCCGAATCACGGCTTCCGAAAACGTCGCAGCAACGCCAGAATCAGGGATCGCACGCAAAAGGGGCGCCCTTTCCTCTCGGAAAGAGCGCCCCTTCTGATCCCGGTACGTCAGGACACGCGATTTAGAGGCGTCCGACCGTCACCGGCCTGTCCTCGCTGCGCTTCAGCGGATTTGCGAGCGGCAGGGTAAAGGGCGCCGCCGCGATCTCGAACACATCGCCTTCCTGCGTGCGGATGCCGTCCGAGAAGGACAGCGTTGCGGTGCCAAAGAAGTGCACGTGCACATCGCCCGGCCGACGGAACAGCGCGTATTTGAAATGATGATGCTCGAGGTTTGCCAGGCTGTGCGACATGTTCGCCTCGCCTGACAGGAACGGCTTTTCCCAGATGGTCTGGCCGTCGCGAGCGATCTTGCTGGTGCCCTCGATATGCTTGGGCACTTCGCCGAGCAGCAGCTCGGCACCCAGCGCGGCGGGACGCAGCTTGGAATGGGCCAGCCAGAGGTAATTGTGGCGCTCGGTCACATGGTCCGAAAACTCGTTGGCGAGGCACAGGCCCAGCCGGTGCGGGGCGCCGTCGGGGCCGATCAGATAGATGCCCGCCAGTTCGGGCTCTTCGCCGCCATCCTGCGCGAAGGCTGGCATCTCCAGCGCCTCGCCGGGGCCGACCAGCTGGGTGCCGTCGCCCTTGTAGAACCATTCCGGCTGCTGGCCGATCTGGCCTTCGCCGGGCTTGCCACCCTCGACGCCTTCCAGGAACATGCGCATCGAGTCGGTCTGGTGCGCGGCGGCCGCGGCATCGCGATGCATCTTGTCGCGCCCCTCGGCCGAGCCGAGATGGGTCAGGCCGGTGCCGGTCATCACGCAATGCGCGGGGTCTTCATGGTCGATCGGGGCGATCAGGTGCCCCGCCGCCAGTTCGGCCGCGAGGTCGACCGTAGCGCCCTCACCGCACGCCAGCGCGGTGTCGAGCAGTGTCTTGCCCTCGGCAATGGCGCGCTGGGCCAGTACGATGACGCTTTCGACGCCCGGCACGAACGCGGCCTGGTCGCCGCGCGCCAGGATGACCGAGCGGGTCCCATCGGGTGCGCGGTGCTGCAACAGACGATCAGCCATGAAATCCTCCCCTATATTCTCTCAACAAAAAGGGGGCGCGGACCCCATCGGCCCGCGCCCCCGTCCTTCCTTAGCCCGGCTGGCCGTCGACCAGGCGGGGCAGCGTGCCCGCAGCTTCGTCCTTCAGATCCTGCGGCAGCAGCGCGGCCGACAGGTTCTGGTAGGACACCGGGCGCAGATAGCGGTCGATCGCCATGCTGCCGACCGAGGTCGTGCGCGCGTCCGAGGTCGACGGAAACGGTCCGCCATGGACCATCGCATGCGCCACCTCGACGCCGGTCGGCCAGCCATTGGCGAGGATACGGCCCGCCTTGCGCTCGAGCACCGGCACCAGCCGTGCGGCCATGTCGGTATCGCCCTCGTCCATCTGGATCGTCGCGGTCAGCTGGCCCTCGGCCGCCTTGAGCACGGCAGTCAGTTCCGCCTCGTCGCAGCAGCGGACCAGGATCGAGGAAGCACCGAACACTTCATGGCCCAGCGCTTCGTCGGCCAGGAACGCCTCGGCGCTGGTCTGGAAGAAGGCGGCGCGACCGGCGGTCACGCCCTCGCCTACCTTGCCCTGTGCCACCGTCTCGACCTTGTCGTGACCGGCAAGCGTTTCCGACGCCTTGGTATAGGCGGCGTGGATGCCCGGCGTCAGCATGGTCTGCGCCCCCGCCTCGGTCAGCGCGGTGCGCGCGGCCTCGACGAACGCGTCCAGCCCTTCGCCCTCGATTGCGAGCAGCAGGCCCGGATTGGTGCAGAACTGGCCAGCGCCCATGGTCAACGAACCGACGAACGCGGTGCCGAGCGCGGCGCCGCGTGCCTTCAGCGCCTCGGGCATCAGCACGACCGGGTTGATGCTCGACATCTCGGCATAGACGGGGATCGGCACAGGCCGCTCCTGCGCGATCTTCACCAGCGCCAGGCCACCAGCGCGCGAGCCGGTGAAGCCGACCGCCGCGATGCGCGGATCGCGGACCAGCGCGGCACCCAGATCGTTGCTGGGGCCGGTCAGGTGGCTGAACACGCCCTTGGGCAGGCCGCACGCTTCGACCGCGCGTTCGATCGCGGCGGCGACCAGCGCGCCGGTCTGCGGATGGGCGGGATGGCCCTTCACGACGACCGGGCAACCGGCGGCCAGCGCCGATGCGGTGTCACCACCGGCGGTCGAGAAGGCGAGCGGGAAGTTCGACGCGCCGAACACCGCGACCGGGCCCAGCGGGACCATGCGCAGGCGCAGATCGGGGCGCGGCAGCGGCTGGCGGTCGGGCATGGCGGGGTCGACGCGGACCTGCAGATAGGCGCCGGCGCGCAGCACCTTGGCGAACAGGCCCAGCTGGCCGACGGTGCGGCCACGCTCGCCCTCCAGGCGCGCGCGCGGCAGGCCGCTCTCGCGCATCGCGGCCACGATCAGGTCGTCGCCTAGGCCCAAGATCTCGGCGCCGATCTTATCGAGGAACGCGGCGCGCTCTTCACGGCTGGTGGCGCGATAGACGTCGAACGCCTCCTCGGCGGCCGCGCAGGCCGCGTCGACATCGGCCGGTCCGTGCACCGCAAAGGCGTCGCCCACCGGCTGGCCGGTGGCGGCGTCGATCGAACGGAAATCGGTCATAGGGGAAGCTCCTTTATATTACTCCGACATATTGGTTTGACGGAGCGATGGCAATGTTAAAGGTTGTGCGCGAAGATGGGGGCGGAGAGGTAGACCCGATGGATGACAGCATGACGAAGGGCGACGCACCGCGCGAGCCGGTGGCGGATACGCCACCCCAGGAGGCCGCTCCCAAGGCCAGGCGCGGCACCGGCCGCCGCCTGCACGGCGCGATCGCGCATAAGCTGGGGGCGGCGATCGTCTCGGGCGAGTATCGGCCCGGCGACACCCTGTCGGGTGAGGTCGCCTTTTCCGAGGCGCTCGACGTGTCGCGCAGCGCGTACCGGGAGGCGGTGCAGGTACTGAGCGCCAAGGGGCTGGTCGAGAGCCGCCCCAAGACGGGCACCCGCGTCCTGCCGCGCCACCGCTGGAACCTGCTCGACCCCGATGTCCTGGCCTGGGCCTTTTCGGGCGAGCCCGACATTCATTTCGTGCGCAGCCTGTTCGAGTTGCGCGCCATCGTCGAGCCGGCCGCAGCGCGCCTCGCCGCCGAGCGACGCGACAAGGCGGACCTGAAGGAGATGCGCGATTCGCTCGCTGCGATGCGCCGCCATACGTTGGCGACCGAGGCGGGACGGACCGCCGACCGGGATTTTCACAATGCGGTGCTGGCCGCGACGCGCAACGACGCGCTGGTCGTGCTGAGCGCCAGCATCGGCGCGGCGGTCGCCTGGACCACCCAGTTCAAGCAGCGGTCGCGCGCGCTGCCTCGCAATCCGGTGCCCGACCATGTGAAGGTCTATGACGCGATCGCGGCGGGCGATGTCGAGGCGGCGGGAGAGGCGATGCGGCTGCTCGTCGATCTGGCGCTGGAGGATACCCGAAGCGCGATGGAGGGGTAGAAGGCCCGCCCCCGTGAAGGGAGCGGGCCACCCGAGACGCCGGGTTCGGGAAAGGGGTTTTTGGGGTGGATCGACCTTAATCCTATTCCTCCCCTGCAAGGGGAGGTGGCAGGGCGAAGCCCTGACGGAGGGGTGTAACCCTATCGAGAGCGGGACACCCCTCCACCAGCTTCGTGTTCGAGCGAGATTGTGCCCCCCGGCCCAATCTTGGTCTGCCGGGGGCAGACCAAAGCTCGAACACCCCCTCCCCTTGCAGGGGAGGAATTAGGGGAATGCCTCAGAACGCCGCGCGGTGCAGCGGCTTCGCGGGGACGGCCACGCGGAAGGTGAAGATGTCGCCCGCCTGGACCTGCTCGGCGAGTTGTTCTTCCGACAGGCCCTGCCGTGCGCTGGTGGCGTAAGCCGTGCGGCCGTCGGGGCCGCCCAGCGCGATCTTGGTGATATTGGACACGGGGAAGCGCACCTCGTCGGTCATCACGCCGTCCGGGCCATAGCGCCGCGCCGCCCAGCCGCCATAAAAGCCGACCCACACACCGCCCTCGGCATCGCAGACCGCGCCGTCGGGATGGCCGTCCGCATCGCCGAAGCGCGCGAACTCGGTGGCCGGACCCAGCGTGCCGTCGGCCAGGATCGCGTGCGCCAGGATCACCTTGCCCAGCGTATCGACATGATAGAGCGTCGAATCGTCGGGCGAGATGGCCGGGCCGTTGGTGATGCACACCGCCGCCGCGCTGGACGGCGAGACCAGGCCGGCGACCCAGCTGAACAGACGCCCGGACAAGGCCGTCTCGTCATTGTCCATGGTGCCGAACCAGATCCGCCCCTGCCCGTCGACGCAGGCATCGTTCAGGCGGTTGGCGGGCAGGTGCGCGTCGACCTCCGCCATGCGCTCGAACGCGCCGGTCGCAGGGTCGAAGTGATGCGGGCCCGACTTCAGCCCGGCGACGAAGCCGCCGCGCTGCGCGGGCACGACCCAGCCGACCATCTCGGGCGAGGCCCAGTGGTCGAGCGTGCCTGCGACCGGGTCATGGCGATAGACGCGCTGCTGCTTGATATCGACGAACCACAAGGCGTCATCGACCCAGATCGGACCCTCGCCCAGCGTCGCCCCCACGGTCAGGCAATGTTCGGCCTGCTGCATCACTCTCTCCTTGCTCTCGCCCGGTTTGTTATCGCCAACCGGCGTCGATGAAGTAATCGTGGCCGGTGCACATCTTCGCATCGTCCGACGCCAGGAACAGCACCAAAGCCGCCACGTCCGATGGCTGGATACGCCCGTCGAGGCACTGCGCCGCGACGATCTCCGCCTTGCCCTCCGGCGTGTACCATTTTTCCTGGCGCGGCGTCTGGACGTTGCCGGGCACGATGGTGTTTACGCGGATATTCTCGCGGCCCAGGTCGCGCGCGAGACTGCGGGTCAGCCCCTCGATCGCGGCCTTGCACGTCTGGTAGAGGACCAGGTCGTTGAGCCCCAGATGCCAGCTGATCGACCCGAAGTTCAGGATCGCACCGCCCCCGGCCCGCTTCATCGCCGGGATCACCGCCTGTGCGGCAAAGAACTGGTGGCGCAGATTGACGTTCAGCCGCTCGTCCCAATAGGCCGGGGTCACCTCTTCGATGCTGTGGCGATCGTCATTGCCCGCATTGTTGACCAGGATATCGACACCGCCCAGCGCCGCTTCCAGATCGGCGAAGATCGTCTTCAGGCTGTCCAGGTTGGTCAGGTCGCAGCGGCGATGGATCGGCGCATGACGGGCCCCCGGCGTCAGCCGGTCGACCAACGCCTGGCTGGCATCCTCGGCAATGTCGACGAACGCGACGCGGGCCCCCTGCGCCACGAACGCCTCGACCAGCCCCTCGCCGATGCCCGAGCCGCCGCCGGTCACGATGACGCGCTTGTCGATCAGGCTTGGATAGCGCGCGGCAGATTCACCGAGGGCGCTGGTCTTCTGTAACATGGAAGTCTCCGTCACAACAGGCCGCGCTTGGCCAGGTTGCGCATCAGGTCGCCCAGCCCGAAGGTCCAGGCGGGGGCATCGGCCGAGGTCATCACCGGATTGACCAGCGTGCCGAGACGCGGGTTGGAGATGACGACCGTGTCGCCGACCTTGTGGGTAAAGCCGCGACCGAGCTCGTCGCGGTCCTGAGTCGGCGCGAACAGCGTGCCCAGGAACAGGACCAGCCCGTCGGGATAATGATGCTCGCTCAGCGCCTGGCCGAGCAGATCCTCCGGATCGCGGCTGATCTGGTCCATCGAGCTTGCGCCCTCCAGCACATAGCCGTCGGTGCCGGTGATGGTCAGCGCGACCTGGCTCGACCGGACATCGTCCATGGTGAAGCCGTCGTCGAACAGGCGGACCAGCGGGCCCAGCGAGCAGGACGCGTTATTATCCTTCGCCTTGCCGAGCAGCAGCGCCGAGCGGCCCTCGAAATCGCGCAGGTTGACGTCGTTGCCCAGGGTCGCGCCGACCGCCTTGCCATGCGCATCGGCGACCAGCACCACTTCCGGCTCCGGGTTGTTCCAGGTCGAATCGGAGCGGACACCGACCGGCATCCCCCAACCCACCGTCGACAGCACCGGCGACTTGGTGAAGATTTCGGCATCCGGGCCGATCGCGACCTCCAGATATTGCGACCAAAGCCCTTCGGCGATCAGCGCGTCCTTCAACTGCGCGGCTTCCGGCGAGCCCGGCACGACCGAGCGGATATTGCCGCCGAGTGCAGCTTCCAGTGTACCGCGAAGCCCCGCCGCCTTGGCATGGTCGCCGCGCGCACGCTCCTCGATCACCCGCTCCAGCGCCGAGACGGCAAAGGTCACGCCCGCCGCCTTCACGCATTGCAGGTCGATCGGCGACAGCAGCCGGTGCGCCGCGCCCTCGTCCGGCGACAGGCCCAGCGCGGCCAGATCGCCCAGCGCCTCGCCCTGCGCCGGATCGATCGCGCCCCCGGCCAGCAGGTCGGCGACGGTCGGCGCGACACGGCCCATGTCATAAGCCTGTCCCTCGACCACCAGGATCGGGCAAGGCCCCTCGCCCCGGTCGATGCGGCCGACAAAACGTCCCTCGCGCCAGTCGTCCGGCAGCGCGCCGATCAGGTCGGTGTAATTGCTTGGCATAACATCCTCTCCGCCATTCTTGTTAGCGGTATCGATTGCCGCTGTTGACAGGTCAAGACCTCGCTGACGTGCGGCAGGATCGTGTCCGGCCGGGACGGACAGAAGCCGAAGCCGGTTGGCCTGCGCCGACCTTCCTATTAGGCGTTTTCATAAAGATGATGACATCCGACGAGACGGCACGACACACCATATGAGATTCGACGACCCCGCTTTTGCCATCTGGATGGATGAGCACCATATCATCCATGTCCGCACGTTCGACGTCTGGACCATGGAAAGCGCCGATCGCTACTGGACGGCGTTTCGTCCGTTCCTGGCCGAGTCGCGTGCCCGTCTGGGTGGCCATGCCAAGGCGCTGATCGATCGCCGCGGCGCGCCCGTGATGTCCACCGAGATGGTCCACACGATGCGCGACGGCATCGCGGAGAATTATGCGCCGGGCGACCGGTTGGCACTGGTCGTCGATTCCAGCCCGCTGAAGCTGCAGGTGCGCAAGAGTTACACGCTGGAAAATCTCGACGCCTTCCTGTCGTACGAAGCCGCGCTGGCTTGGCTGATCCATCACTGAGCCGCCCCTGACGGGCGGCGAAAGACGGGCGGTGAATGGCGGGCCGGGCGGAGTATATCCACCCGACCCGTCCCACACTTAGTGGTTGTCGCGCGGCAACCCTTGCGTCTGGGCGATGCGCTGATATTTTTCCGCACCCTCCAGGATCGCGCCGGTCGACATCTGGCCGACGACCGAGCGCTGGATCTCCTGCCACGGCGTCTGCGAAGCGGGGTACTTGTACCCGCCCGATGCCGCCAGCGTCTTGCGACGCTCGGCCAGTTCCTCGTCGGAGATAAGGATGTTGGCGGTGCCCTTGTTCAGGTCGATCCGCACCCGATCGCCGGTTTCGATCAGCGCCAGGCCACCCATCGCCGCCGCTTCCGGACTGGCGTTCAGGATCGAGGGCGAGCCCGAGGTCCCCGACTGGCGGCCGTCACCGATACAGGGCAGCGCGTGCACGCCCTCGGTGATCAGATAGGCGGGCGGACGCATGTTGACGACTTCCGCCGCGCCCGGATAGCCGATCGGCCCCGCGCCGCGCATGAACAGCAGCGTCTCGGGCGTGATGCCGGTCGCGGGATCGTCGATCCGGTGGTGATAATCCTCCGGCCCGTCGAACACGACCGCAGGCCCCTCGAACGCGTCGGGATCGTTCGGGTTGGACAGGTAACGCTCGCGGAACTCCTCGGAGATCACGCTGGTCTTCATGACCGCCGCGTCGAACAGGTTGCCCGACAGCACGATGAAGCCCGCTTCTTCCTTCAGCGGCTGGGCGAAGGGGCGGATGACCTTTTCGTCCTCGATTTCCTTGCCACGGCAATTCTCGCCCATGGTCTTGCCGTTGACGGTCAGCGCGTCCTCATGGATCAGCCCCTGCTCGATCAGCTGGTTGACCACGGCGGGCACGCCGCCCGCACGGTAATAATCCTCGCCCAGATACTCGCCCGCCGGTTGCAGGTTCACGAGCAGCGGGATCTTGTGGCCTTCCGTTTCCCAATCCTGCACGGGCAGGTCAACGCCGATGTGGCGCGCGATGGCGGCCAGGTGGATCGGCGCGTTGGTCGAGCCGCCGATCGCCGAGTTGACCTTGATCGCGTTGTGGAACGCTTCCTTGGTCAGGATGTCGGAGGGCTTCAGGTCCTCGTTCACCATCTCGACGATGCGCTTGCCGGTCAGATACGCGACTTCCTGGCGATCGCGGTACGGCGCGGGGATCGCGGCCGAGCCGGGCAGCGACATGCCGAGCGCCTCGGCGAGGCTGTTCATCGTCGTCGCGGTGCCCATGGTGTTGCAATAACCGGTCGACGGCGCCGAGCTGGCGACCAGGCGGATGAACTCCGCATCGTCGATCTCACCGGCCGCCAGCATCTGGCGCGCCTTCCACACGATGGTGCCCGAGCCGGTGCGCTCGCCCTTGTGCCAGCCGTTGAGCATCGGCCCGACCGACAGCGCGATCGCGGGAATGTTGACGGTCGCCGCCGCCATCAGCGCGGCCGGGGTCGTCTTGTCGCAGCCGATGGTCAGGACGACGGCATCGAGCGGATAGCCGTACAGCACCTCGACGAGGCCCAGATAGGCCAGGTTGCGGTCGAGCCCGGCGGTCGGGCGCTTGCCGGTTTCCTGGATCGGGTGGACCGGGAATTCCAGGACGATGCCGCCCATCTCGCGCACGCCCTCGCGCACGCGCTCGGCCAGCACCAGATGGTGGCGGTTACAGGGCGACAGGTCCGAGCCGGTCTGCGCGATGCCGATGATCGGCTTGCCCGACTGAAGCTCCTCCAGGCTGAGGCCGAAGTTCAGATACCGCTCCAGATAGAGCGCGGTCATGTCGATATTTTCGGGATTGTCGAACCAGGCGCGGCTGCGCAGGCGCGGGGTGGGCATGTCGGTCATGTCAGGCTTTCGGTCAGCGAGCGGTGGAGAAGCGATAGATCATCGTGTGGCGATACGGCTTGCCCGGATCGACGCGCGGCGAGACGAAATCGGGCTTGTTGGGCGAATCCGGGAATTTCTGCGGCTCGAGCGCGATGCCGTCGCCCATGCGGTACAGATGCCCCTTCTTGCCGACATAGGTGCCGTCCAGGAAGTTGCCGGTGTAGAATTGCACGCCCGGCTCGGTCGACAGCACTTCGAGCACACGGCCCGAGGTCGGGTCCTCCAGCCGCGCCGCCAGTTGCGGCGTCGCGGTCAGCCCCTTGTCGAGCGCGAAGTTGTGGTCATAGCCCTGGCCATAGCGGATCTGCTGGTCGTTGCCGTCGCGAATGCCGTCGGCGACCACGCGGGGCTGGCGGAAATCGAACACGGTGCCCTGCACCGGCTTGCGCTCGCCGGTCGGGATCAGCTTGGCATCGACCGGCGTGTAGGCGGCGGCCGGGATGGTCAGCTTGTGATAGGTCGCGCCCAGCGGCGAACCCTCGCCGTTCAGATTGAAGATCGCATGGTTCGTCATGTTGACGATGGTCGGCTTGTCGGTCTTGGCCTCGAACGCGATGGTCAGCGACCCCGCCTCGTCCAGCGAATAGGTGACGGTCGCGTCGACCTTGCCGGGATAGCCCTGGTCGCCGTCCGGGCTGGTCAGCGCCATCACCACGCTGGCGGTGGGGCCGTCCTTCATCGACACGATCTTCCACAGATGCTTGTCGAAGCCCTTGGTCCCGCCGTGCAGCGAATTGACCTTGTCGTTCAGCGTCAACTGATAGGACTTGCCGTCGAGCGTGAAGCGGCCGCCGCCGATGCGGTTGGCGAAGCGGCCCACGGTCACGCCAAAGAAATTGGGATGGTTCACATAGTCTTCGGACTTGTCATAGCCCAGCAGGACGTCGGCAAGCTGGCCGTTGCGGTCGGGCGCCATCACCGACTGAAGCGTCGCGCCGTAGGTCAGGACGCGCGCCGACAGCCCGGCCTTGTTGGACAGGGTCACCGCCTCGATGCCTGCGCCGTCCGACGACTGGCCTGCGGGGGCACGCTTGGCCTCGCTCGCCAGAGCGGCCGTGGATGTCATTGCGGAGGTTACCGCTACCAATGTAAGAATGCTCTTGATTGACGCCATGGACATGCCTCACCCTTTCGTCGCCAGACGCCATTGACGCGCCTTTTGCGTCACTATAGTCAGACAAAATATCAGGAGCAAGCCGGTCAACGAACATCTTTTGATGATGTTCCCCGGCTCGAAGGAGAGGAATGCCATGGCCGCACCACCCGTCACGTCCCGCGCCAACGGCGCTACGCCTGTCGGGGGAAGGGCCGCCAACTACCGGTCGGCACTGACCCTGCTGGCCAGCCTGTTCTTCATGTGGGGCTTCATCACCGTCATCAACGGCGTGCTGCTGCCGCATCTGCGCTCGGTGTTCGAACTCGATTATACCCAGACCACGCTGATCGAGTCGGTCTGGTTCATCGCCTATTTCTTCGCCTCCATCCCCTCGGCCAAGCTGATCGAGCGGGTCGGCTATCAAAAGTCGATCGTCATCGGCCTGCTGATCATGGCCGCCGGTGCCATGGGCATGACGCTGGCCGCCAGCCTGCCCTCCTACGGCGTCACGCTGGTCATGCTGTTCGTGATCGCCAGCGGCATCACCCTGCTCCAGGTCGCGGCCAACCCGTATGTCACGGTCATCGGCCCGCCGGAAACCGGCTCGTCGCGCCTGAACCTGGTGCAGGCGTTCAACTCGCTGGGCACCACGCTCGCCCCGCTGTTCGCCGGTTACCTGATCCTGGGTCGCAGCCGCAGCGGCACCGCCGAGGCCGGGGCCACCCTGACCCAGGCGCAGCGTTATGCCGATGCCCAGTCGGTGATCCTGCCCTATGTGCTGGTCGCGATCGTGCTGGTCGTGCTGGCCGTCGTCATCGCCCGCTTCCCGCTCCCCGCACTGGGCGCCTCGACCCAGCGTGCCGCCAAGGCCGAGCGCAAGCAGCATTCGCTGTGGAAGCATCGCAACCTGACGCTCGGCATCCCGACGATGATCGCCTATCTGCTGGCGGAAATCGGCGTCGCGAACCTGTTCATCAACTTCGTGTCGCAGCCCAACATCGCCGCCGTCACGCATGACCAGGCCTCGCGCTATCTCTCGCTGCTGTGGGGCGGCATGATGATCGGCCGCTTCGTCGGCAGCTTCGTGATGCAGAAGGTCGCGCCGGAACGCGTGCTGACCGTCTTCGCCTTCGGCGCGCTGATCGTCGTCGCGATTGCCACCTTCACCACCGGGCCGATGGCGATGTGGGCACTGATCTCGGTGGGCCTGTTCCACTCGATCATGTTCCCGACCATCTTCACCCTGGCCATTCGTGGCCTGGGCCCGCTGACCGAAGAGGGTTCGGGCCTGATGATCATGGCGATCGCCGGTGGCGCGCTCGTGGTCGTGCAGGGCTGGCTGGCCGATCATTATGGCCTGCAGAACTCGTTCTTCCTGACCATGGCCTGCGAAGTCGTCGTGCTCGCCTATGCGCTGTGGGGATCGAAACCCGCCAAGATCTTCCCGGACGCCGACGCCGCCTGAACCGCGACGTCCGGCCGAATATGAGAAGGGGGCGGTGCCATAGGGTGCCGCCCCCTTTTTCATGGATAAACGCCGCCGACTTGTCGACGCAATATTATGTTGTATCATAACATGAATATTTTTGCCTGGAGTCTGCGCGCCCGTGTTCCCCGATCCTGCCCTACCTATCGCGCCGCAGGTCGCGGCCTTGCCCGATCATGTGGCGATGGCCGATGACGCCGCCGTCCTGGCCGCGATCCACGATCCGGCGGTGACGCTGGCGGTGTGGCAGCGCCCCTCACCTCTCGGCCTGGCGAACCTGTCCGACCTGACGCCGATCCGCTTCGCCGCCGCCGCGTCCGAGGTCGCGGCAACGCTAGGCGACCTGCTGGCCGCCGATGGCGAAGGTCAGGACTGGCATGGGCCTTTGGCACGGGATGTCGACCAGCTCGCCACATGGTTCGCGATGCTGGCGTCCGAGCCGCGAGTCGAGGTGCGGCTGGAACGGGTGACCGGCAATGGCTGCTGGAAATTCCATGCCGACTATGTCGCGATGCGGCTGATCTGCACCTATGCGGGCCAGGCGACGCAGTGGCTGCCGCTCGGCGCCGATGCCGACACGCACCCGCGCGCGCTGGCGACGGGCGATGTCGGCCTGTTCAAGGGGCGCGCGCTGGCGGGTGACCGGGCGATCATCCACCGATCGCCGCCGATCGCGGGCAGCGGCGAGGACCGGCTGCTGCTGGTGATCGACGCCGAATGGCCGGAGCGCGACTGACTGTTTCCAGGCGGCGCGGGCCGGTGCCGCCAAAAATGCGCTTTCAGCGCATTTTCGAACAGCCGTTCAGAACCAGGTGCGGATGCCCAACGCCAACGCCGCGCCGCTGCCGCCCGCCGGACCATAGCGCCGCTCCCAGTTCACGCCGACATAGGGAGCGAATTCGCGGGCGATCTCGTAGCGCAGGCGCAGGCCCAGCTCGATGTTGGACACGCCCGCCGCGATTCGCTGTTCGGGCACGTCCTGCGCGGCCAGGTTGACCTCCAGCCGGGGTTGCAGGATCGCCCGCTGGGTCAGCCGCTGGTCGACCCAGGCCTCGGCGCGCGCCAGCACCTCGCCCTTGTCCGACAGGAACAGCGCGCCCTCGACATCGAACCAATAAGGGGCCAGCCCCTCGATGCCGATCACCGCATAGGTGCGCCGTGCGCCCGACCCGACATCCTGGCGCAGGCCCGCCTGGAGGTTCCAATAGGGGTCGATCGCACGGGCATAGAGCGCCTGGACCTCGGCCGCGCCGATCGTCCCGCCCAGCGTGCCCTCGCCTTCGGTCTTCACGACCAGCCGATGAATGTCGCCGCCGAACCACCCCTCCCCATCCCAGCGATAGCCGTCGCGGCCGTCGCGGACCTGGATCTCGGCCAGGTTGAACAGGATCTGCGAGAAACGCATGCCGCCATGCTCGGCCCGCATCTGCGCATTCGCCGCGGCCATGACCGCCGGGTCGTAGAAGCGATCCGCCGCCCGGTCGGTCGGAGCCGCAGGCGGCGGAGCATGGCCCACCGCCGCCATGCCCGGCATGGTGCCGTGGTCCATCGTCATCCCCGGCATGGTGGCATGGTCCATCGCGGATACGGCACCGCCCTGCCCCTGGGGGGACACCGCCCGGCGGCAATGCCCCATTGCCTCGTGCTCGGCCGTGCAGGCGGACATACCGGACTTGGCGGCCATGTCGGGCATTGCCCCATGATCCATCGCCATACCCGGCATCCCGCCATGTTTCTCGGTAGAGGTAGCAGCACCCTGCCCTTGGGCCGCCTTCCCCGTACCGCAATGCCCCATCGCGGCATGTTCGGGCGTACAGGCCGATATGCGACGAGGAGCGCTGCGCGGCTTGGCCTTCTTCACGATGGTCTTGGCGCGCGGTGCAAGTTGCTTGCGCGCCGAAGCTTTGGCCTTGGGCATCACCATGCCGGGCATCGCCATCCCCGGCATCATGTCATGCTGATGCTGGGGTTCGGCGAGCAGGAGCGCGATCAGGATCATGCCGCCACCTCCGCCTTGGCATCGCGCCGGACCGTCACGACCTGCATCATGCCTGCGTGCATGTGATAGAGCATGTGGCAGTGAAACGCCCAGTCGCCTTCCGCATCGGCGGTCAGGTCGAAGGTCACGGTGCCGCCCGGCGCGACATTGACGGTGTGCTTGCGCGGCGCATGATCGCCATGCCCCGTCACCAGCTCGAAGAAATGGCCGTGCAGATGGATGGGGTGCGCCATCATCGTATCGTTGACCAACGTGACCCGCACCCGCTCGCCCAGCCGGAACGGGATCGGCGCGGTGACGGCGTTCAGCTTCACTCCGTCGAACGCCCACATATAGCGCTCCATATTGCCGGTCAGGTGGATGGTCAGCGCGCGTGACGGCACCCGGGCATCGGGATTGACCGTAACGCTCTTCAGGTCGCGATAGGTCAGCACCCGGTGGCCGACATCGCCGAGCCCCTGCGGCGGCTCGCCGGTGCGGTCGACCGGCATCGGCGCGACCGTCTGCACCACCGGCGTGCGCGGCAGGCCGGGTGCGTTGGCGAAGTCGCGCATGGAATGGCTCATGCCGCCATGGTCCATCCGGCCGTGCGCCATCCCCGGCATATCGCCGGACCGGCAATGCCCCATCGCGGCATGTTCGGGCGTACAGCCCGCCGAACCACCGCCGCCGCCGCCGCCGCCGCCGCCGCCGCCGCCGCCATGGTCCATGCCACCCATGCCACCCATGCCCATATCCTTCATCGTCGCCAGCGGCCGGGGGCGCAGCGCGGGGACCGGCGCGACCATCCCGATGCGCGGGGCCAGCGTACCGCGTGCCATGCCCGACCGGTCCCAGGTCTCGGCGACCAGCGTATAGGCCCGGTCGCCGGTCGGGGTGACGATCACGTCATAGGTCTCGGCGACCGCGATCTGCAGTTCGTCGACCGTCACCGGCTGTACCGCCAGTCCGTCCGCCTGCACGACGCTCAGCGTCAGGCCGGGGATGCGGATGTTGAAGTTGGTCATCGCCGAGGCATTGATGATGCGCAGCCGCACCCGCTCCCCCGGCGCGAACAGGCCGGTCCAGTTGTCCGCCGGGCCATGTCCGTTGATCAGATAGCGATAGGTCGATCCCGTCACGTCGGACACGTCGCTGGGGTCCATCCGCATCCGGCCCCAGTCGATCCGCTCGGGCAAAGGCTGGTCCCGCCCCGCCAGCAACCCCGCCAGCGTCTGCTTCTGATAGTTGAAATAGCCGCCTTGCAGCTTCAGCCGCCGAAAGATCGCATGGGGGTGGAGCGGGCTGTGGTCGGACAACACCACCACATGCTCGCGGTCGGACAGGATCGGATCGCCCCCGGCGGGGTCGATGACGGTCGGGCCGTAATGGCCCTCTTGCTCCTGCAAGCCCGAATGGCTGTGATACCAATAGGTGCCGGACTGGACGACCGGGAACTCATAGGTGAAGCGCCCGCCCGCCGGGATGCCTGGAAAGCTGATTCCCGGCACCCCGTCCATCTGAAACGGCAGGAGGAGGCCGTGCCAGTGGATCGACGTCTCCTCGTCCAGCGCATTGACCACGGTGATCCGCGCCCGCTGCCCCTCCCGCAGGCGGATCAGCGGGGCGGGAGTCGACCCGTTGATGCCGATCGCGTGATAGGGCTTGCCGTCGATCATCATGTGCTGGCGCGCGACGGTCAGGGTGATGTCGGGCCCGCTCAGCTCGGTACGCGGCGACAGTCCGGGCGTGTGGTGCTGCGCCCAGGCGGGCATGGCGGCCAGCGTGCCCAGGCCGACGCCACCGGCCAGAAGGTCGCGGCGGCGCATCGGGGTCATCGAATCGATCATGCCCCGCTATACGCACGCCGCGCGGCATCCCCTCACCCCGTTCGTTCGCGAAGCGCCGCGCGGGCCCGGCGGATCCGCAGTTCGACCGCCTTGGCGCTCAGCCCCAGCGCCTCGCCTGCCTCGGCCTGACTTAACCCCTCGACCGCGCACAGCAGCAAAGGCGCGCGCAGGGCGTCGGGCAGCGCGTCGAGCGCGGCCAACGTCCGGACCAGAGAATCGCGCTCGATCGCCGCCGCCTCCGCCCCGATCCGGTCGTCGGCCACCGCCTCGACCGCCTCGACCGGCAGGACGCGCGACAGCATCGCCCGCACCCGCCGCCGCCGCGCCCAGTCCCGGCACTTGTTGAGCGCGATCCGGCTGAGCCAGGCGCGGAACGACCGCGCCGCATCGAACCGGGCGAGCGCGCCATGCGCCGCGACGAAGCTCTCCTGAACCAGGTCCAGCGCCTCGTCGGCATCGCGGACATGCGCCAGGATCAGGCGGTACAGCGCCGCCTTGTGCCGGGTGACGAGCGCGGCATAGGCGCCCGGCCGCTCGCCCAGCGCCAGCGCGACCAGATCGCCATCGGCCAGCCCCGCCAGGTCGCGGTCGCCCACGCGCCCGCTTAACCCGCCGTATCGGTCAGCTTGGCCACCACCAGCCGGTCGAAGGTCGCCGCCTGATCGCTGCGAAGCTGGGCGCGCATCGCAAAGACATGCGCCAGCGTCGCCTTTTGCAGGTCGCCCATCGACCGGTGCACCGCGTCGATCGCCTGGGCGACGCGCGGACCGTCGCGATGCTCGGCCTCGATCGCGGCGGCCAGCCGGGCATTGTCCGCCCGCAGCCTTGCCTGAAGCCCCGCGCGCGTCACCGCGAACCGCGCCTCCAACTGATCGAGCGCCGCCTTCTGCCGCGCGTCGAGCGCGATGTCCCGGTGAACCAGCGCGTGCAGGTCGCTGGACGGCGGCGTGACGGGCATCATCAGCCGACATCCGACCCAGACCCCCGCCAGTGCCGCGACAAAGGCAATGACCATGGTCAGCAGATGGCGGCGCAGCATCCCGTTCACCGGCCGAGCAGCAGGGTGGAGGGAGCAAGACCCGTTTCGAGCCCGCTATCCAGGGCCGCGACCACCACCGGGGGCCGATCGCGCGTCTCGATCCGGCCTGCCATCATACCGCCTCCGGCCACGCCCAGCAGCAATGCCGCCCCGCCCGCCAGCACCAGGCCGCCGGACAATCCCATGTCGGCGCGGTCCGGGGCGGCGATCGCAGCGGCAATACGTTGTTCCAGATCGTCCAGCGCCGCCGGGGTCGTGCGGTGGGCCAGTCGGGCAAGGTCGCGGTCGAGCGGGTTGGTCATGATAAAGCCATTACGCAAAAACGGTGCCTGCCCCTCATGGCGCGGATAGGATCAGCATATGGACATCGCCACGCTTCGGACCAGAGGTGGCCCGGGGGAATCTGTATAGAGGGGATAAGTGGTTTGCCGATCGGACAGCGGCCATACCGGTCGCGGGCAGGAGGCAAGACGAGCAAGCGTCGACGCCGGAACCACAGCCCGGCATTCGAGGCGAAGGTGGCGCTGGCCGCCGTGAAGGGTGAGAAGTCGCTGGCGAACGATTTTTTGGCCGGCGTGCTCGGGAAGGCAGGTGTGTTGCCGAACGCCAAGCAATGATCGACCATGGTCACGCGCTGTCGCACGCCCCAGGCGCAACAGCTCGGCATCGGTCGCGGCCGCATCTACTATCTGCCTCGCGCTGTGCGAGACCCTGACACGGCGGTCATGCGGCGGATCGACGAGTTGCACCGCCTCCACCCGTTCGCAGGCAGCCGGATGCTGCGCGATCTGCTTCGGCAGATGGGCACGGCGATCGGCAGGCTGCACGTCGCGACACGGATGAAGCGGATGCGGATCGAGGCAATCCACCGCCGTCCGAACACGTCGAAGCCGGCACCGGGACACAGATCTGTCCATACCTGCTGAGCAAGCTTGCGGTGACCCGGACCAACCAGACCTGGGCCACCGACATCACCTTACATCCCGATGGTGCGCGGCTTCGTCTACCTCGTCGACGGATTCGCGCAGCATCGCCGCGTATCGGGGACGCCCCTGCTCAACGTCACCTAACGTCCTCCTCGACAATCGCCACGCCCCACGGCTTGAGGGCGATGGGGGTGTCGGCGGCCAATCGCTTGCCAGACAGCAGCTCGGTTCCCGCGCGATGGTCGAACGCGGCATTCTGGGGTTGGTTAGAATAGTTAAGGACGTAGCGCACCGTGTGCCCGTTGTTCAGCGTGCCGCCGCGTACCACCAGCGGCCAGCGCAGCGCCGACACTTCCGCCCCCGCGCGACGCACCTCATCGGCCAGGATCTTCTCGGCAAGTGCGTCGGTTGGCATGAAGCCCAGATAGCTGACCTGCCCCTTGCCCCAGCGGTTCCGCGTCATTGCCGCCGCGGCGGGCCAATCGCTGTGACGATACCGCGCCACCACCTGCGCGGTCGTCGGCGTCAGCATCTCCATCCACCAGCGTGCCCGGTTGCCATCCTCGCCGACCTGAAACGGATCGCCGTCGAGCGACACCTGCTCGGGCGTCGCGAACAACTGATAGGTGACGCCTGCCGCCTCGGCGATCGCACCGGGCTGGCTGGCATAGCGCACCTTGGTATTCTCGTCGGAGAAACCGCTCTTGAAACTGTAGAGGAGATGCCCACCGGCCTTGGCATAATCGTTCAGCCGCGCAATTTCCGCGTCGCTCGCGGCGTAGAGCGCGGGCACGACGATCAGCTTGTAGCGATCGAGCGGCACCTTCGATTGCGGCGAGATCAGGTCAACCTCGACGTTCTGGCGGTAGAGCGCGTCGTAAAAGCCGCGCACGACCTCATTATAGCCGACAGGCTTGCCTTGGATGTCCACCTTGAACGCGTCGGTGTTCATCTTGAACTGGTCGAATGCCGCCTGCGCGGTGTTGCTGACGTAGATCGCCACGCGGTTGTCCTTCTTCAGGTCAACCAGCTTAGGCCCTAGACGCTTCAGGTCCGCGCCGATCGTCTTGGCCTCGTCGTAGACGGGATTGGGCTTGTAATCCTGGGTCAGCACCCCGCGCCAATAGGTTTCGAATGCGTTGGCAGTGGTCGCCCAGTGCCAGTAGCCGATCATATTGGCGCCCGAAGCCAAGTGGCTGAACGCCTGCAGGCGCAATTGCCCCGGATAGGGCGTCCATTCGGGGAACCCTTGGGCCTCGGTCTCGATCACGAGATAGTTTTGCCCATCGCGCAGCGACCGGGCGAGGTCGCCTCCGAACGCGATCTCATTGCCGGTCAGCCTGCTCTGGGTGGCGTGGTAGATGTCGATCCCGGCAACATCGAGCGAACGGGCAGCGTTCCAGTGATTGACCTCGGGCTGGACGCCATAGGAGAAGCCGCGCCATGCCAGATCGAAATTCTGGGTCAGGAACTGGGACGGGCGCGCGTGATCGCGGACCAGCTTCGCTTGCCAGCCCAGATACTCGCTCACCAGCCCGCGCTGGAAATCCTGGAAGGCGTTGGTCATGCTGGCGTTGATCGACGCATTGACAGACGGGAAATCGTCCCAGCTGTTGATCCGGTTGGACCAGTAATCAAGCCCCCAAGCCTTGTTCAGTGCCTCCAGACTAGACCATTTCGCGCGCATGGAGGCCTGGAACGCCGCCTGCACATTGGGGCCGCTGGTGCCATATCCCTTGGTTTCATTGTCAAGCTGGTAGCCGATCACGGCCGGATGGTCGCGGACATGGTCGATCAAGGCCACGATCACCCGTTCGGCCGCAGCGCGGAAATGGGGATTGGTTATGTCCATGTTCTGCCGCGGTCCATACTGCGCCTGCCCGTCGGGGCGCACCACCAGTACGTCCGGATGAGCGCGGGCGAGCCAGGTAGGGATGGCGTAGGTCGGGGTGCCGACGATCACCTTGATGCCCTGCCTGTGGAATGCCGCCAGCATCCGGTCGACGTGGCGGAAATCAAACACCCCCGGCTGCGGCTCCAGCGTGCCCCACGTCGATTCGGCGATGCGGACGACGTTGATGCCTGCTGCCTTCATCATCTGCGCGTCTTCGTCAACGCGGTCGGCAGGCGTGTATTCATCGTAATAGGCGACACCGAACAGGATCGTGGACGGCAGCGTCGCGGCTGTCGTTCTGGGAGTCTGCGCGCAAACCGGCAAAGGAGCGACGGACATGACCGCGGCGGCGACCGCCGAAACCCATGTAGATGACCTAGTCTTCATGTTGCGACCTACTCCCCGATCTATCGTCCTGCCGGGTGCCGTGACATCACTTGCGTCACGCCCCCTATACCAAGAAGCGGGAGCGCAACATGCGCCCCCGCAATTTATATCAATACTTTGCGCGTAGCCCGAACAGCAGGCGTCGACCCGTACTTTCATTTGCCAGGATGCGATTGTGAAAAACGGAATATTGGTAGGTGTAGGAGTTGGTCAGGTTCACGCCCTCGACGAAGACCTGGAAGTTTTCGTTGAGGCTGAGCGCGACGCTGGCATCCAGCTGACCATAAGGATCGGCAAGTTGCGGCTGGCCCTGTGGTCCACGGCAGGCGACCAGATATTTTGACCGCCAGTTATAGGCGGCGCGCGCCTGGATGCCATGGTTTTCGTAAAAGGCATTGGCGTTGTAGCTGTGTGTCGAAAGGCCTTCGATCTGTGTGCAGTCGCCTGCTGTCACGACCCGCTGCTTGCTGGTTACATAGGTGTAGTTCGCGCCGACGCCGAGCCCCGACAGGATGCCCGAGCTGAAGGCGTACTGCGCTGCGACCTCTCCGCCGGTGACGGAACCGCTGTTGCCGTTGCGCGGACGAGTATCCCGGAACTGGTATGTTTTCGGCTGGCCCGCCGCGTCGAAACCGTCGCGTGGCAAGATGACGGTCTGGTTGCTGAGGAAGCCCGAGAAATCCTTGCGGTAAACGTCGGCACTCAGCGAAACGTCCGGTGCCGGATACCATTCCAGCGAGGCATCATAGTTCCAAGACGTAAACGGCGTCAGGAAAGGATTGCCCCCGCTCGAAAGCGGCTCGGTGTCCCGACCGGCAAAGGTGTTGCTTGGGCCTAGGTCGGACAGCGTGGGTCGCGTCAACGTCTTCGACACTGCCAGTCGCCCGACCAGATTGCTGGTCGCATCAATCTTCAAATTGGCAGTGGGAAGGACGTTAAAATAGCTGTTTCTGAACGTGATCGGTGCTGCGGGGCCATAGTCGAACTGCAACACGGTCCTGTCGTTCGGGTTGGGCCTGATGCCAATCACGGGCTGCGCGATACCCGACGACTGCGTATCGGTAACCGACAGGCGCACACCCGCGTTGAATGTCCAGAAGTCGCCCTTCCAATTGGTGTTGAGATAACCGGCAAACACCTGCTCCCCCACTACGAAGCTGGAACCGACCTGGTTGACGGCCGTATACCCGCCGGACCCGAGGAACGCCGCGGTCGAGAGCGCCGCCTTCTCGCTCGCCGTGCGGGAGTTCAGGGTGGCGGGCAGCGACTGGTACGCGATGACGGCGGCCGGATCGAAGGTGAAGAAGTTCACGATCGCGTTTTTGCTGCCCGATGAGCTGGACAGCCAGTTGTTGAAGGAAACATTCTTGATGAGCGACGTGTCGATCGGGGTGGAATAGCCGCAATAGGCGCAGAAATTGGACCCGCCGGTAACGAACAGCTGCGATTCTTTCGTTCGTTCGGAGTAGAGGCCGCCAAACTGTACGCTCTGTAACGGCCCCCAGTCGGTCACCCACTCGGCCTGGAGACGCGCCTCGGTGATCGCATCGTTGCTGCGTGGTCCGTACAGCCAAGTGAAATGGTTGGTCAGCTGCGACGGCGAAATTGTCTCGTTCAGTGTTACCTTCGGCAGCAGCGTGCCGGGGGCGATGTCGAAATTAACCGGATTGTTGAGGAAGTTGCCAATGACGATGCCCGGACCGAGGCTGCGCGCCCGAGCATTGGAATGCGACAGGTCGGCCTCGAACCGGAGCTCGTCCAACGGCTCCCACTTGATGTTGCCGCCGAACTGGTAGGTCGTGATGCGGCGCTCGTCACCGTTGACGACGTTATCGGACTGCTGCCCTACTGAACGCGGATCGGCGGCCAGCAACGGGTTCGCAGCGAAGAAGTTACGGCCAGGGCGGGTGAAATGCGAAACGGTACCGTTCTGGTCGAAGGTGATGTCGCTGAAATAGGGCGGCACGAAGAACGACTTGTAGATCGTGTCGATGCGATTCTGCGTAAACCGCGAATACAGGCCGTCGAGGGTCACGAGGACGTTGTCGGCGGGACGGTACTGGATGGTGGCATTGCTGGATAGACGCTGCTGGTCCACGGTCGACCGCCACGTCTCGTAGGTCTGCGGAAGATAGAGATCTCGCGTGCCGCCGGTATTGAGGAAGCTGTAGGCCGCCGGGGTCAGCCCGGTCGACTGGGGCGTGCCGTTGATGATAAGTATCGAATTGGAATTCGGCCTGATCGGGAACCAGCCACCCGAAAACGCCCGGTCGATGAACGACTTGCGCTGCGTGTAGTTTAGCGATGCCTCGATACCGAAGGTTCCATCGCCATTCTTGTAGGTTGCGACGCCACCGACGTCGGGGGTCAATTGCTTGGACAGCAGGTCGTAAATCCCGCCGCCTCGGGCCGTGACGTGAAACCCGGTCTGCGCATCGAGCGGACGAGCCGTCGTAATATTGACCGTCGCGCCGATGCCGCCTTCTTGCAGCTGCGGCTGATACGTCTTGTAAACTTCAGCGCGACTGATGAGGCCCGACGACAGCGATGCGAAGTCGAATTCACGACCGGCGGTGCCGGTTGCCAGCGTGCGACCGTTTACCAGTACGTTATTATATTGCGGCCCGAAGCCGCGGACGGTGATGAACTGGCCTTCGCCATTGTTGCGTTGGATCGCAACACCGGTGATCCGCTGCAACGAATCGGCAATGTTCGCATCCGGGAACTTGCCGACCTCGGTCGCGGTGATTGCATCGACGATGACGGTAGCAGAGCGCTTCAGTTCCAAAGAGGCGCGCTGGCTTGCACGGATGCCCGTAACGACGATGTCCGCACCCGCTTCCTGCGGTTCCGGCGCCACTGGCGAATTGCCATTCGCCTCGGCCTGGCCTGGGGCAACCTGTGCTTCGGGCTGTACATCCATCACCGAACTGGCAGATGCCTTGACCATCGCAACCGTCACGGGTTGCTCGACCATGGTTGTCGAGCGACCGCTGGTGCGGACAACGACATAGGTCTGCGGACCACTGCGTTGCGCCGTCAGGCCCGTCCCCGCGAGCAGCGTGGTCAGCGCCGCTTCCACGTTCATCACGCCCCTGACCGCGTTGGTCTTCTTGCCCTTGCTGAAAGCCCGTGCGGCAACGATCTGGATGTTCGCCTGCCGACCCAGCAGGCCGATCGCGTCCGCGGCGTCTTGTGCAGGAACGTCGAATTGCTTGACCTGCGCAAATGCCGGCGCGGCTGTCACACAGCTGGCGACCGCGGCAAGCAACAGGGTCCGTGTATTCCCCCTCATCAATCCCTCTCCTGTATGTGGGCTTTTGCCCTAACCAGCTAGAGACCCGGTCCTGATGCTTCCTTCCTCATTCCGAAGATAAATGTCGGACTATTGAGCAGGTGTCTGTTTTGATTGGATTTGACCCCCGATACGAATTTCGTTCGAGCCGCGCAGTTCGAGAGGAACGCCAAAGCTGCGGCTGACCGCGTCAGCAAAACCTTCGGGATCGTCGGTTCGAAAAATTCCGTCGAACTGCTCGCCTGCCAACTCCGGCTCTTCCAGAACAAGCTTGCGTCGGTTGTAGCGGTTGAACTCCTCGATCGCGTCCGTCAGCGCGCGTCCGCGCAGGTCGATCGAGCCGGTCCGCCACGCCAGCGTGCGGGCCACGTCCACCGACTTGTCGGATACCAGCCGGATAGCCGCATTATCGCCGATAAAGGCATGCTGGCCGGCGGTAATGCGGGTGCGATGCCCGTCCGCCTGCGCCGCCCATCCCTCGACGACGCCTTCGGTAACAATGATCTCTGCCCCATGGTCGCGACGGCGTACCGAGAAGGCCGTGCCGACGGCCTGGATGATGACCGCACCCGCCTCCACCTGGAAGGGCCGCGTCCGATCCTTGGCGACCTGGAACCATGCTTCGCCCTGTTCGAGCCGGACCTCACGGAGTTGCTTAGCCAGGCGCACGTCGATCTTGCTCGAGCTGTTGATCGTCGCGCTCGATCCATCAGCGAGCGGGATCTTCCGGATCTCTCCCAATTCCGTAGAGTAAGTGGATGCCGAGCCCAGCCATAGCGCACCCATGACCAACGAGGCGGCAAGCGCCCCGCCCGCAGCCAGCACGCGACGACGCGCAGGCGCCCCCAGCAACCCGTGACTCGGCGCACGGACCGCCCGGTCGCGCGAGCCTGCCTGTTGCTCGCTATCGAGCGAAAGCCAGGCAGCCTGAGTGTGGAGGAGTAGGCCTCTATGGCGGTGGTCCACGTCGAGCCAAGCCTGCAACGCCACCTCGTCAGCGGCGCTCCATCTGTCTGAATCCATGCGTGCGACCCAGCTGGCGGCCTCGTCCTTCGCGAAGTCCGTGTGGTGCGACATGATTATCGGTGTCCTTCACGATAGTCCCGGGCGGGTCTGGCGCTCTCATCCGTTTGGTTTGACAAGCGCCACGCTTCCCGCACCGCCCTGATCCCGATCCAGATCTGCTTCTCAACGGCCTTTTCGGTGGTACCGAGATGCTCGGCGATCTCACGCTGCGACCAGCCCTCGATCTTGCGCAACTGCACGATGTGGCGGCAGCGTTCGGGAAGATCGGCAATCAGCGCGAGCACCTTCTCATAGGCCAGCTTGCTGCCGATCACCTGCTCGGGCGACGGCCGATCGTCCTGAAACGATTCGATCTCGGCGATCGTCTCGAACGGAACGATCCGCTGGCGCTTCAGCCGCCGCAGGAGCAAATTGCGGACGATCGAGAAAAAATATGCGTCCGGGACCGTGATGTGATCGACGCTTTCGAGCATGGCGATGCGGCAATAAGCCTCCTGCACGATTTCATCGACATCGTCCGAAGAGAGGCGGGAACGACGTAGCCAAGTGCGAATCCGCGCTTCGTGGGGGAGTATTTCCACCGCAACCCATTGAGCCAACTGCCGGCGATGCTGAGCGTTGGCGGCTTGCATTGGACCATCATCCCTCTCCTTGGCGGCATAGCTGATGCCACCATCCCCAAGAGACCTTACAGCCTAAAATCCTTCGGGATGATGTTCTTTCATAACTGCCAGCCGAAAAGGAGCGTTCCGGGGATCATGATACCGTCGAGATTGCCGACCCCGGGTACGATCACGCCGGCATAGGCGCTTGCCACACTGCCTACAGGTCGCATCCTGTCCTCGGTGCCGATGCCCGTCCGCTGGCCGGAACGCCATCGGAACGGGCAAATGAACGCCAGCGCGTTCATCCGATCAATGGTTGCCGGGCACTGCCCGCATCCGAAGCACGCGGACGACCTTCCATGGCGATATTCATACCCTTCCCGGCGTTCTGCCTGGGTTAGTTCGCGGTTCCCGTCCGAGATGCGGCGATCACATGCCGGGCGGTATCCCGATAGAGGTCGCAGGCCGCCGTCAGATTCCCAGGGATTTCCTCGGACAAAAACTCAAGAAATGCGCGAACCGATGGCACCATGCCCCTGCGCGATGGAAAAACCGCATGTAGCCGATGTACCGACACGCGATGATCCGGCAGCACCTCGACCAATCTGCCGTCCCGCAAGGCCCCAGCGCAGAGGTTGAATGGGACCTGCGCCAGGCCCGCCCCTTCCAACGCGGCATGATACAGCATGTAAACATCGTCGGTGAGTAGAACCGGTGTGTATTCGACGTCGATCATGCCCCCTTCTGGTCGCGAGAGCTGCCATTGAGGACGCGTCTCGCCTCGACCGGTCGGTCCCATGCCCCGCACACTCCTGAGATCGGTGATGGCGTCGAAAGGTCCATGGGCATCGATGAAACCGGGGCTGCCGACCAGCAACTGGTCGCTCACGCCGAAATTGCGATGCGCCAGATCCGAGTCCTCCAATACGGAGCGCACGCGCAGAGCAATGTCATAGCCATCTCGAACAACGTCTACACGGCGATTGGTAAGGTTCAGTTCCAGTTTGACGTCCGGATAGGCGCGGAGGAATTTGGGTATGGAAGGCGCCAGGAACATATGCGCCACGCCGATCGGGCAACTTACGAGAAGGCGGCCCGCCGGTCGGTCCCCAGCATATTCCGCCACCTCTCGGGCAGCGCGGGCAGCGCGCACCATGGCATCGCAGTGCGATTGAAAGGCCTTGCCCACGTCGGTTACGGATACGGCCCGTGTCGATCGCTGCAGGAGACGGACGCCGAGCCGCTTCTCCAATTCGGCGATACGGCGGCTGACGCGGGACTTCGGAATGCCCAGCACACGGGCAGCGCCGGTAAAGCTACCCTGTCCTGCAACGGCGGCGAAGAGCGCCAGATCGTTCAGATCTTCCATTCGTTGCCCATTGTCCTTTTTGTGGAACACTGAGTACCAGAATATCCCGCTAATTAGAATAATCAGGCGAGTCTATCTTGATGCATGTTCGATCCATCCAAGGAGTACATCATGAAGATTCTCCATCTCGACTCCAGCATCCTCGCAGAGGCGTCGGCATCGCGGTTGCTGTCCGCCGCGATCATCCGCAATATCGAGCGGCAGTCCGTCGGCGCCAAGGTGGCGTACCGGGATCTCGTCGCGGATTCGATCCCGCATTTGACAGGGGACATCGCCGCAGGTTTCCGTTCTCTTGGAGAACGCACGTTCGATGCGGCGACGCTGGCGGAACACACCCGTTCGGAGATGCTAGTCACGGAATTCCTGGCCAGCGATGTGATCGTCCTGGCGGTTCCGATGTACAATTTCTCGATCCCCAGCCAGCTCAAGGCGTGGCTTGATCGGATCGCGCAGGTTGGCCGGACCTTCCGTTACACGGAAAACGGCCCGGTGGGCCTTTCCGGCGGTCGCCGGGTCATCATCGCTTCGGCACGCGGCGGCCTGTATTCGGAAGGCCCAGGGGCGGTGATGGATTTCCAAGAAGCCTATCTGACGGCGTTCTTCCGCTTTCTAGGCATCGAGGATGTCCAGATCATCCGCGCAGAAAAGCTCAGTCGCGGCCCTGCGGTACGCAGTGAAGCCCTTGATGCTGCGGTGGCGCGGATTCCCGCCGTCGTCACGCAAACCCTCACCGTCTGAGTTACGAAAGGACCGATCATGCTGTTCGCGATCACGCTGACCTATTCCCGCCCCAAGATCGACGTCGAAGCGCATCTCGACACCCATCGGACCTGGCTAGTCGACGAGATGAAGGCGGGCCGCATCCTTGCCGCAGGCCCTTTGGGATCTGGCCTAGGTGGATTCGTGCTGGCGTTTGCGGATTCGCAATCGGAAATCGACGCGATGGTCGAGCGCGATCCGTTCGTCCGCAACGACGTCGTGACGTTCGATATCCAACCGTTTCAGGTGGCGCTGCGAAGTGCTAACTTTCCGCCCGAATGGGCCGAGGGGGCCAAACCGATCGGGTAACCCTTGCCCCTGCGCCATTCAAGCTGCTCCCATCTCGCTCTTTCGGGGATATAGTCTATGACGGATACCGACCCACCGAACGTAAGCCGTCGCGGCCTTCTCGTCGTCGCTGGCGCGGGAGTAGCGGCGCAGGCGATCCCCGCGTCAGCAGAGGAATCGCGTAGGTCGCGCGGGCGTTCGAACGTCTCGGTCGTTCTGGTGCACGGGGCGTTCACGGACGGATCGTGCTGGAATGAGGTGATCCCGCGTCTGGAAGCGCTCGGTTATCGCGCAAGCGCCGTGCAAAATCCGCTCAGCTCGCTGGCCGACGACGTCTTGGCGACGCGTCGTCTGCTGGAACGGCAAGCTGGGCGGGTCGTGCTGGTCGGACATAGCTGGGCCGGGGCCGTCATTACCGAGGCGGGTGTGGCCGCCAATGTCGCCGCACTTGCCTATATCTCGGCGCTGGCGCCTGATCGCGGCGAATCCGTCATGGATCTGCAGAAGAACGGCCCTCCCGGCCCGGCGATGGAAGCCGCAAAGCCAGACGCACATGGCTATCTATGGTTCGATCCCGAACGCTATCACGCCGGCTTGGCAGGCGACGTCTCGCCGGCACGCGCACGTTGGATGGCCGCGACACAACAGCCGATCGCGACACGATGCTTCGGCGACACGATCGGTGAGGCCGCGTGGCGTACCAAACCAGCCCATTATCTGATATCGGAAGACGATCAGGCCCTGTCGCCAGTGCTGCAGCACTGGATGGCAAAACGCATGGGGGCGGGCGTGAAGACCGTGGCGTCGAGCCATATGTCGCTTATCTCTCATGCAGACGCGACAGCAGACCTGATCGCAAAAGCGGCGCAGGCGATTTCATAGACGTCAAGCGTCGACGATCAACCGGGTTGTTCGCTCATCCCGTCGCAGGGAGGATCAGACGAAAGATCAAGCTGTCGCGGTCGGGAAAGCCGTAACCATCCGGCAGTGCCGAACGCTCCACCAATTCGAAGCCCGCCTTGCGGTAGAAGGCATGTGAACGCGTGGCGACCGAGGGTGTGTCGAGATACAGCGTGCCAACGCCCTGCCCACATGCCCAGTCGACGACCTTGGCATAGAGTGCTGATGCGGGCCCGCTTGCACCACGAAAATCGGATCGGACGAAGAACTTCTTGAGGATGCCGCTGTCGCCATAACGTAGCACGCCGATCGTGCCGACCACCGCATTATCGGCCTCGGCGACCCAGAAGCCGCCCTCCCGGTAAGCGGCGGCGATGTCGAGCAGGTCCGGCTGTTCCTCGATCGGCAGGTCGATACCCGCCTCGCCGTTCTGGATCGCCAGCACGAGCGCGGCGATCTCCGGATCGCGGCCGCCATGATAGTCGGAAATGATGTAGCCGGGCATGGAAGCAGCCTTTGCTAGTTGGCGGAAAGAGGATGAACGGGATGCTCGCCATCTTGTCGTAGCGAGGGCAGCGCCAGAACGGCCGCCGCGGCGATCAGCGCGAACACACCCGATCCGATGAACGCAGGCGCATAGCTTCCCGCCACCTCACGCACGATGCCGGCGGTGTACGCGGCCAGCGCCGCGCCGATCTGGTGCCCGACGACGATCCACCCGAAGACGATCGGGGCGGCGCGATCGCCAAAGGCGCGGTTGGTCAGCGCCAGCGTCGGCGGCACGGTCGCGATCCAGTTGAGACCATAGACCACAGCGAAGACCGCCATGCCGACTCCACCGAAGTCGATCGTCGGCAACAGCAGCAGCGATGCGCCCCGCAGCGCGTAGTAGCCGACCAGAAGCCGCTTCGGATCGTAGCGATCGGTGAGCCACCCGGATGCGGTTGTGCCGATCAAGTCGAACACGCCCATTACCGTCAGCAGGCCAGCTGCCGCCACGGGTGCCACGCCGTGATCACCGCAATAGGCGATCATGTGCATTCCGATCAGCCCGTTGGTGGTGAAGCCGCATACGAGAAAGCTGCCGAACAGCAGCCAGAATATGGGACGCCGTGCGGCCACCGCCAGCATCGGCAGTGCTGCCAGTGGCGCGGTATCCGGGCTCTTTGCCGCCGCGCCTGCGTCTTCGCCGAGACGGGTGGTGCCGACATCAGCCGGCCGTTCCGGCATGAACACGGCGACCAGCAGCACCAAGACCAGACAGACGATGCCGACCGTTTCCACGACCGGCCGCCACGCGCCGCCCTCGCTCAGCCAGGCGAGCACAGGCAGGAAGACGAGAGCGCCGGTTGCGGTGCTGGCCGAGAACAGCCCCATGACCAAGCCACGCCGCACCGCGAACCAGCGGTTGACGACGGCGGCCGCCAGCACCGGCGCCACGGCGCCGCTGCCGATTCCCGAAAGCACACCCCAGGTCAGCAGATAGTGCCAGCTATCGCGCATCCATAAACTGGCCAGCGTAGCCGCCCCCATGAGCGCCAACCCACCAAGCATCGTCCGACGGATGCCGATGGACTGCATCAGCGCCGCAGCGAACGGTCCGGTCAGCCCGAACAACAGGATGCCGACCGCACCGGTCAGCGACACGGTGGCGCGGTCCCACCCGAAGTGCACAGACAGCGGCAGCATCAGGACGCCCGGTGCCGCGCGGACTCCCGCAGCGGCGAGCAGGGCCACGAACGTCACGACGACGACGATCACATGATGCCGACCTCCCTGCGTCGGCGTCGGCGTCGGAGCGGCGCTCACCACCGTTGCCCGCCTTCGGGCGGTCCCATGACATAGCGGCTTCGGGTCTGACTGCCGGCCATCGGGCCGGATACCCAGCGAAAGGCCGGATCGGACAGCGGTCTACCGCTCGCCGCATCGACCATGACCGGATCGGCCACTATTCCTGTGCGCGTATCAACTACCGTGACGCTAGGTCCCTCCGGCGCAAAATGGCGGTTGCCGAATGCAAGCAACGCGACCAGCACATCGCGGAAATCCTCCCCGCGCGCAGTAGGTACGTATTCGAAGCGTTGCGGACGGTCTGAATAAAGACGCTTTTCCAACAGACCTGCTTCAACCAAGGCGCGCAGCCGCTTGGTCAGCATCGCAGGCGCGATGCCAAGGTTGCGCTGCAATTCATCGAAGCGCGTAAATCCGGCCAGCGCGTCGCGCAGGATCAGGATGTTCCACCATTCGCCAACGTGTTGCAGGCTACGGGCGATAGGGCATTCGCGCCCTTCCAGGCTGGTATGTGCGACCATTCCATAGGCCTTAGCACACAGACTATCATTATAGTAGTAACAATTTGGATGGGTGATGGCGCAGCAACCGGTTGGCAATGCTCCGCGCGCGCCCCTCCAATGGGCCCGCCTCCAAGGGGAAAGCGTCCGAAGGTCGCCGGATCAATGGTCCGCAACCTGCCCTGACCGCCGATCGTGAGTAAAAAGGTCAAGGCCAAAAACTCGAAGCCTGCGCACATCCGACGGACATAACCCAGTCCTGCCTTGGATTAGGTTGTCGATATCATGCTTTCGACCAACAGGGCCAAGCCATGATTTTCCTTATCGATACCAGCAATTGATCTGCCAAATCACTTCTTCAGACCATCAACTTTTACATTCCGGGTAAAATGTTGATGATACTATCAGCTTGCCCAATCGCACCACCGATAAGGTATAATCAGATTGCACCCCGACCACTTAGAAGCTCACGTACTCGCGTCGCCAAAGCGTCCATAGCGAACGGCTTCGTCAACACGTGTTGACCCGTGCCAAGATGTCCATGACTTAGTGCGGCGTTCTCCGCATAGCCTGTGATAAACAGCGTCGCGAGGGCGGGCCTGGTTTCGCGCGCGGCGTCGGCCAACTGGCGGCCATTCATGCCGCCGGGCAGGCCAACGTCGGTCACTAGCAGATCGATACGCGTATTGGACTGAAGGATGCGCTGAGCGGCGGGCCCGTCGGCGGCCTCCAACGTCGCATATCCCAGATCTTGTAGTACCTCGGTCACAAGCATTCGGATCGTCGCCTCGTCGTCGACGATCAGCACCGTTTCACCCTGCTCCGCACGCTCGACCGTAGCGCCTCCTATCGCCTCGTCCTCGCAGACATCGCGATCGGCACGTGGCAGATAGAGGCACACCATCGTACCCTGACCTTCTTCGGAATAAATGCGGACCTGTCCCGCAGACTGGCGGACGAAGCCATAGATCATCGACAGACCAAGACCGGTGCCTTGTCCGATTGGCTTGGTGGTGAAGAATGGATCGAATGCCTTTTCGATCACCCTGGCGGGCATGCCCGCGCCATTGTCGCTGACGCATAGCGATACATATTGACCCGGATCGAGATCGCGCTCGCGGGCTCCGCGCTCGTCCAACCAGCGATTGCCCGTCTCGATCACGATCCTTCCGCCTTCGGGCATGGCATCGCGCGCGTTGATGCACAGGTTGAGGAGTGCGTTTTCGAGTTGCCCTTGGTCGACCAGCGTCGGCCACAATCCGCCTGCACTCACCACCTCAACGTCTACGCTCGGCCCCACGGTACGGCGGACAAGATCCTCCATGCCGGCCACCAGCCGGTTGACGTCGGTGGGCTTGGGTTCGAGCGTCTGGCGCCGCGAAAAGGCCAGCAACCGATGGGTCAGCGCGGCCGCGCGCCGGGCCGCGCCTTGAGCGGCGACGACATAGCGTTCCACGTCGGTGAGCCTGCCCTGCTCCAGGCGGACCTGGATCAACTCGAGGCTACCGCTGATCCCGGCGAGCATGTTGTTGAAGTCGTGCGCCAGCCCGCCGGTGAGCTGTCCTACAGCTTCCATCTTCTGGCTCTGACGCAGCGCATCTTCGACGCGCCGCTGCTCGGTCAGGTCACGCCCGACGATATGGAACAGGTCGGAGTCCGCATCGGGAACGGCAGTCCACTGAATAATCAGTTCACTACCGTCCTTCGTTTGGACCCGGTCAACAAAATCATGGACCGTCTCCCCCTTCGCCAGTCTGCGAACGACCTCCTCGGTTTCGGCATGGTCGGCCGGGTTGATGATGGCGGCAAATGGTCGCGCCAGCACCTCCGCCTCCGTCCATCCGAGCAGCGCCGTCCAGGCGGGATTGACGGTCTTCATGAATCCGTCGAGCCCGGCGGTCCCCATGAGGTCGGTGGTCGTGGTCCATAACCGATCACGCTCGATGGTGCGGGTATCGACCGTTTGCGCAAGGGTTTCATTCAGCGCCTTCAGCCGTTCCTCGGCGCGCTTCTCACGATCGATGTCGAGGACGGTGATGACGCCGCCGGTGATGATGCCATCCGGGTCGCGGATCGGTGCGCCGATGAATCGCACCCAGGCATGAGTATCGTCGCCACGCTGATAGAGCACTTCCAGCTCCGATCGCTCCTCACCCGCAATCACCCGAGCCATGGGATATTCTTCCGGCTTGACGAGGCGGCCATCGGGGTGGCGCGAGATGAACGCCCGGTAGCCCGACACATCGTCGGCCGCATAGACGGGATGCCGGAAGATCTCATCGGTGCGCTGATTGCTGGACAACAGCCGGCCGCTCGGCGCTTCGGCAGCGACGATCCCAACCGGCGCGGCGGCCAGGATCGCCTGCAACTGGGCTTCGCTCGCCGCCAGTGCCACTCTCGCCGCCGTCTCGGCGGAGCGCGCATCTTCCACGGCGCGCACAGAAACCAATTGCTCATGAACCTTGCGACGCAACGCGATCTGCGTGGTAACCTGCCTCGCCAAAACCCGCAGGGTGAGCTTCTCGCTTTCGGTCAGCCCCTGGGGTCTGGGCACCCGATCGAGCACGCAGACTGTACCAAGAGGCAAACCGCTCGCATCGGATATAAGCGCGCCGGCATAGAAGCGCAGGCCATCCTCGACATGCACCAGCGGGTTACCGTCGAAACGCTGGTCACGCGTGAGATCGGGCACGACCAGCATGTCCTGTTCGAGGATGGCATGCCGGCAAATGGAAACGTCAAGCGGCAGTTCATCAACGCCGATGCCGACCTCGGCCTTGAACCATTGACGATCTTCAGCGACGAAGTTCACCACCGCGATGGGCGCATGAAGCGTGGCAGCGGCGAGTTGAGCGATTTCGTCGAATGCCTCTTCCCGCGGTGTATCAAGAATGTCGGCAGCGTGAAGGGCGGCGATGCGCGCCGTTTCGGAAATGGTCATTCGTTACTCATCGACAGGTTCGATGCAGTTGAAACGTCGAAGAGAGCGCAATGTCCAATAGAATCGTCTGGCCCACCCTTACACGGTGGATATCGTTTGCGAACAGCACGCCGGACCTGTTTCACGACAGTGGTACCGTCGCATGACAAATGTCGATGCCATGCTGGAACAGCATTTTCATGTTCCGCAATGCCGCAGGAACCGTACCACCCTAGCGCCACAAGCTGGATCGAGCCGGGCGAAAGATTGAAGCGGCAAAGCGGCCCCGGCGATAACGCCTTCGATTTCCGGCTTATTCAGGATCGGTATCGGCCCCTGCCCCACGTGCCATATTGGTGGGACGGTGCCCTCCAAAGCCGTTGCGCGATATCGAGGCACGCTATTCCCTTCTCGACCACGGCGTCGATCCAACGCATGTAACAAGCAGCGCAATCGAAGCATTGGGAGGGAGCCGGAGGCTTGTATACAAGTTGCAAACCCGACGCGTGCCATTTCCGATGCGCTGGCATTCTATGACAAGACGAAAGCGGTAAGCACCCAGCCCAGTATGTCGATCGCCGTTCCGGCACGGGGGAGCCCGGAGGGTGCACCGCCGTCCGGGCCGCATGTCTCGGGGTCCGACCGCTTCATCGTCGGTCCGATCCACCAGATGCGGGGACTGAACATCTAGGCCCGCTTCGGGAACACCGGCGGCGGGTCGATCGTCACCCTGTCATGCCGTGCTTTTATTCGTCCGGCGTTCAGCCACCCCGTGCCAGGGCCAGCCTGTCGCCCCGGAGGACGCAACACTTGTGTCCCGACGCCGGCCCGACGATAGAGGAAGCATGAAGCGTCTGATCGCCGCCTTCGCCGCCACGGCCGTCCTTTGGGCACAACCGGCGGCTGCGCAGTCGATCCTGCGCGATGCCGAGACCGAGGCGCTGTTCGCCGAGATGTCCGCGCCGATCGTCAAGGCCGCCGGGCTTAGCCCACGCGACGTGAAGATCGTGCTGATCAACGACGACTCGATCAACGCCTTCGTCGCGGGCGGGCAGATCGTCTATGTCCATTCGGGCCTGTTGCGCGCGGCGGACAATGTGAACGAGGTGCAGGGCGTCGTCGCGCACGAGCTGGGCCATATCGCCGACGGCCATGTCGTGCTGAGCGAACAGGCGATGAAGCCTGCGATGAAGATGCAGCTGCTGTCGATGGTGCTGGGCCTGGCGACGGTCGCGCTGGGCGGTGGTGCGGCGGGCATGGGCGTGATGGCGGCCGGGCAGCAGGCGGCGATGAGCAACGTCCTGGCGTTCAGCCGCAACCAGGAATCGGCCGCCGACGCGGCGGGCGCGCGCTACCTGACCACCGCCGGCGTGACCGGCAAGGGGATGCTGAGCTTCTTCAAGAAGTTGCAGAACCAGGAATATCGCTACGGCTATACCAATGTCGATCCGTTCGCGCAGACCCACCCGCTCTCGGCGGTCCGTATCCAGTCGCTGACCGAGGACCTGAAGGCCTCGCCCGCCTGGAACACGCCGGTCGACCCGAAATTGCAGGAGCGCTTCCTGCGCGTGAAGGCCAAGCTGCTCGGCTATGTCTCACCGCCCGAGACCACGCTCCAGAAATATCCCGACAGCGACCAGTCGATCTATGCGCATTATGCGCGCGCCTATGCCTATCACAAGGGCGGCTATCCCGACAAAGCCGAGGCGGAGGCCGCCGCGCTGATCGCGCGCGATCCGGCCGATCCCTATTTCCAGGAAATTCAGGGCCAGATCCTGCTGGAATCGGGCAAGCCGCAACTGGCGCTCGCCCCGTTGCGCGCCGCGACCATGGGATCGGGCCAGAACGCGCTGATCGCCACCACCTTCGGCCATGCGCTGATCGCGACCGAGGACAAGCGGAACCTGCCCGAGGCGGTGAAGATCTTGCGCGTCGCGGTGCAGCGGGACGAGGACAATCCCTTCGCCTGGGTCCAGCTGGGCACCGCCTATGAACAGCTGGGCGACACGCCCCGCGCCGCCCTGGCCACCGCCGAGCGGGCGAGCATGATGGGCGACAGCCGCACCGCCATCCAGAGCGCCCGCTATGCGATGGCCAACCTTACCCCCAATACGTCCGAATGGATTCGGGCGCAGGATATCGCCATGACCTCTGCCGACGCCGCCGCCAGCACCAAGAAGAAGCGCCGCTGATGGGGGTGAAGACATTGGCCGCCGTCGCGGTGCTGGGCGGCCTGGTCGGCGGCGGTGCCGCACTGACGCTGGCCCCACTGGTCGCGCCCGGCGGCCCCTCGGGCGACAGCGTCCGCACCTATCTGCTCGACCATCCCGAGGTCATTCCGGAGGCGATGCAGCGGCTCCAGGACCGTGAACAGGGCAAGGCGGTGGCGGCGATCGGCGGCGACCTGATCAAGCCGTTCGGCAGTGCCTATACCGGCAATCCGCAAGGCGACGTCACGCTGGTCGAGTTCTACGACTATAATTGCGGATACTGCCGGGCCAGCCTGCCGCAGCTGAAGCAGCTGACCCAGGCCGATCCGAAACTGCGCATCGTCTATCGCGAGCTGCCGATCCTGGCGCCGTCCAGCCGCGATGCCGCGCGCGCCAGCCTGCTCGCCGCGTCCCAGGGCAAGTTCGCCGCCTTCCACGACGCGCTTTATGCCGGTGGCCCGGTCAGCGAGGCGACCATCGCCGCCGCCGCTGCGAAAGCGGGCGTCGACATGAGCAAGATGGCCGCGTTCCAGGCCCAGGCCGATGCCGAAATCCGCCGCAATCTGGAGGCCGCCGGACGGCTGGGCCTGAACGGGACGCCGAGCTGGATCGTCGGCAACCGCATCCTGTCGGGCGCGCAACCGATCGAGGAATTGCAAAAGGCCATCGCCGCCGCACGAAACGGTTGATAAAGCGGCAGCCTTCCAACGGGGGACTGCCGAATGACCGACCCGATCCTGTCCGTCGCGGGCGTGACCAAGACCTATAAGGGTGGCGTCACCGCGCTCCAGCCGGTCGATCTGACCATCCGGCGCGGCGAAATCTTCGCGCTGCTCGGGCCCAATGGGGCGGGCAAGACCACGCTGATCTCGATCGTGTGCGGCATCGTCACCCCCTCGGCCGGGACCATCCAGGTCGACGGGCATGATGCGCTGCGCGATTACAAGGGCGCGCGCCGCAAGATCGGCCTCGTGCCCCAGGAACTGTCGGTCGACATGTTCGAGCGGGTGATCGACACCGTCAACTTCAGCCGGGGCCTGTTCGGCCGCGCGCCCAATCCCGCCTATGTCGAGCAGGTGCTGCGCGACCTGTCGCTGTGGGACAAGCGCCATGCCAAGCTGATGGAACTCTCCGGCGGCATGAAGCGCCGCGTGCTGATCGCCAAGGCTTTGTCCCACGAACCCGACCTGCTGTTCCTCGACGAGCCCACCGCGGGCGTCGACGTGGAACTGCGTCGCGACATGTGGAAGCTGGTCCATCGCCTGCGCGAGCGCGGCGTCACCATCATCCTGACCACCCATTATATCGAGGAGGCCGAGGAGATGGCCGACCGGGTGGGGGTGATCGCCAAGGGCCAGCTCCTGCTGGTCGAGGAAAAGGCCGAGATGATGAAGAAGCTCGGCAAGCGCGAAATGGTGCTGACCCTGGCCGAGCCGATGACGACGATCCCGGCCGAGCTGGCGGAATGGAACCTGTCGCTGGAGGATGAGGGCCGGCGCCTGCGCTATATCTTCGACGCACGCGCCGAGCGGACCGGCATCCCCTCGTTGCTGCGCAAGCTGGGCGACATGGGCATCGGCTTCGTCGATCTGGAAACCTACAAATCCTCGCTGGAGGATATCTTCGTCGATCTGGTCGAGGGAACACGCGCATGAACCTGCATGGCATCTGGTCGATCTATCGCTTCGAAATGGCGCGGTTCCGGCGGACGGTGTGGACCAGCCTGATGGTGCCGGTGATCACCACGACCCTGTATTTCGTGGTGTTCGGCACCGCGATCGGATCGGCGATGAACCAGGTCTCGGGCGTGCCCTACGGCGCGTTCATCGTGCCAGGCCTGATGCTGCTGTCGATCTTTTCGGAGAGTATCCTGAACGCCAGTCTGGGCATCTACATGCCCAAATTCACCGGCACGATGTACGAGATCCTGTCCGCGCCTTTGTCACCGATCGAGACGGTGCTGGGCTATGTCGGGGCGGCGGCGAGCAAGTCGATGGTAATCGGGCTGGTGATTCTGGCCACCGCCTATCTATTCGTCGACCTGAGCATCCTGCACCCGGTCGCGATGCTCTTCTACCTGTTGCTGGTCGCGACGACCTTCTCGCTGTTCGGCTTCGCCATCGGCATCTGGGCACGTGGGTTCGAGCAGTTGCAGGTCGTGCCCTTGCTGATCGTCACCCCCCTCACCTTCCTGGGCGGCGCCTTCTACTCGGTGAAGATCCTGCCCGAGCCGTGGCGGACGGTGACGCTGTTCAACCCGGTCGTGTATCTGATCAACGGCTTTCGCTGGACCTTCTTCGGCACGTCGGACGTGACGCCGGGGGTCAGCCTGGGCGTGACGGCGCTGTTCCTCCTGGCGTGCCTGGCGTGGATCGGCTGGATTTTCCGCACCGGCTGGCGGCTGAAGAACTGAAAAGAATTTCTCCCCTGCAAGGGGAGGGGGACCAGCGAAGCTGGTGGAGGGGTGTCCCGCTATCGAGAGGGAGCGGTAGGCCGGATTGCCCCCGGCAATCCTCGAACCCGCGGGGCGGGTTCGACCTACCACTCCCCTCCGTCAGGCTGCGCCTGCCACCTCCCCTTGCAGGGGAGGAATGATTATTTCCGCCACACGCCGTTCGTCAGCGGCAGGACGACCAGCCCGTTCACATCGACCAGCGTGTGGACCAGCATCACCACCCACAAGCTGCCGGTCATCAGGTAGAGCCCGGTCATCACCGCCCCCAGCGCGGTGGTGGCCAGCACTCCGGCCCGGCCCTGATAACGGTGCATCGCCCCGAACAGCGCCAGCGACGCGGCAAAGCCGATCCAGGCCTGTCCGGTCAGGATCGCGATCAGCAGCGGCAGATAGAGGCGGAAGAACGCCTCTTCGGTCACCCCCGCCATCACGCTGAGCGCCAGCGTATATTTCAGCTCGCGCCGGTCGCGGGGCAGCAGCGCGGAGACATTGCCGATCGGCTTGCGCCGCCAGAAACGGGCGAGCAGCGCGCCGGTCACCAGCCCGCCGATCGCACCGCCGATCAGCAGCGACGGCAATGTCCCGTCATCATCGACGATCGACGGCATGATAGCCGCCGCGCCCGCAAACTCGCCCGGCATCGCCGCCAGCGCCCCCGTCCGGCCAAGCAGCACCAACCCGACCAGCACCGGCAACAAAAAGGCCAGTGCCGCCCGTGCCAGCCACAACCGGAACCGCATCCGCCGCGAATAGCCATCGTTCAGCGCGCAGAAGCGCCGATACTCGCCCAGATCCCCCTTCTGAAACCACCAGACCCCCGCCAGCGAGGCGATGAGCAACAGGACGGCCAAAGCGAACGACATGACTTCCATTCCCCGCTCCCCGGAAGGGGGACGGCTTGGTTCTTATCGCGGGCATGGCACGAGGCAAGACCGGCCGACCTGTGCCGCGAGGGAGGTGCCCTCCGGTCGCGAGGCAGACCCGCCTCTCCTACCGGGACACCCCTCCGTCAGGGCTGCGGCCTGCCACCTCCCCTTACAGGGGAGGAATGGGCAGGCGTTCGCTGTTGCTCCACCTTCCCTCGCCCACCCCCTCACCCGCGCCGCATCGTCCAGGCGAAAAAGCCGCCCATCACATGTCGATTGGCCCCGACATCACAACCGATGCTGCCCCTTCACCCAGCGCACCGTGCCCGACGAGGCGCGCATCACCACGCTCTCGGTGGTCATCACCTTGGGTCGCCGCTTCACCCCCGCCAGCAGCGAGCCGTCGGTCACGCCGGTCGCCGCGAAGATGCAATCGCCGCGCGCCAGCTCGGTCAGGTCATATTGCTTGTCGAGGTCGGTCACGCCCCATTTGTGCGCCCGTGCCCGCTCGGCATCGTTGCGGAACAGCAGCCGCCCCCTGAACTGCCCACCGACGCAACGCAGCGCGGCGCAGGCCAGCACGCCCTCCGGCGCGCCGCCCGAGCCCATATAGACGTCGATCGTCGTGTCCGGATCGGTCGTCGCGATCACCCCCGCCACATCGCCGTCGCCGATCAGCACCACGCCGCAGCCCAGCGACCGCAGCTCGGCGATCAGGCCCTCGTGACGCGGCCGGTCGAGCACGCACACGACGATATCCTTCGCCTCGACGCCCTTGGCCGCGGCGATGGCGCGGATATTGTCGCTGGGGCTGCGATCCAGGTCGATGACGCCCGCCGGATAGCCGGGGCCGACCGCGATCTTGTCCATGTACACGTCGGGCGCGTTGAGCAGATGGCCCTTTTCGGCGATCGCCAGAACCGCCAGGCTGTTCGGCCCCGCCTTGGCGCAGATGGTCGTGCCCTCCAGCGGATCGAGCGCGATGTCGATCTCCGGGCCCTGGCCGGTGCCGACCTTCTCGCCGATGAACAGCATCGGGGCCTCGTCGCGCTCGCCTTCGCCGATCACCACGGTGCCGTCCATGTCGAGTTCGTTGAGCGCGGCGCGCATCGCCTCAACCGCCGCGGCATCGGCCGCCTTCTCGTCGCCGCGCCCGACCAGCGTGGAGGCCGCGATCGCCGCCGCTTCGGTCACGCGCACCATTTCGAGGACCAGGACGCGGTCGAGAACCTGGCTGGCGGTCTGGGTCATCTTACTCTCCTGGCGGTGTTTTTGCCCGCTGCGTTGAACATGTTTTACACGCCTTATCGCGCGGCGCGGGCAAGGCATAGCCCCGAATCGTGACAGGCCGACGGAGCGGGTGAGGCGGAATGATCCGGTCCCGCGTTAAGGGCGGCGTGAACGCCCCTGCCCCCATCATCACGCTCGACGATGTCAGCCGCCGCTACGGTGCCGTCGCGGCCGTCGACCATGTCGCGCTGGAGATTGCGCGTGGCAGTTTCGTCGCGCTGGTCGGAGCATCGGGCTCGGGCAAGTCGACGCTGCTGCGCATGATCAACCGGCTGGAGGAGCCTGATTCCGGCTCCGTCCTGATCGACGGTCGCGACGTCACAGCGGAGCCCGCGCCCCAGCTTCGCCGCCGGATCGGATATGTCTTTCAACAACACGGACTGTTCCCGCACATGACGGTCGCGGCGAACATCGCCATCGGGCTGACGATCGCGGGACGCGACGTGGGCGACCGGGTGGGCGCGTTGCTCGATCTGGTCGACCTGCCGCGCGACGTGGCCGATCGGATGCCCGATGCGCTGTCGGGCGGCCAGCGACAGCGTGTCGCCATCGCCCGCGCGCTGGCGACCGAGCCGCCGATCCTGCTGCTCGACGAGGCGCTGGGCGCGCTCGACCCCGTTACCCGCGACGCGGTGGCGGGACGACTGGTCGATCTGCACGAACGGTTGGGCCTGACCACGATCCTCGTCACGCACGACATGGCCGAGGCGCTGCTGACCGCCACCCGCGTGCTGGTCATGGAGACGGGCCGGATCGTCGCCGACGCGACGCCCGCGCAACTGGTGAACGGAGAGGGCGGGACGGCGGCGCAGGACTTGATGGCGGTCCCCCGGCATCAGGCCGAGCGGCTGGCGGCGTTGAAGGCATGAACGCCTTTCTTGACGCGCTTGGCCGGGTGCCGCCGCTGCTCGCCCAGCATGTGCTGGTCAGCATGGCGGCGCTGCTGCTCGGCATCGTCATCGCGGTGCCGCTGGCCTTTGCCTGTGCGCGGCGGCCGGGACTGTCGCGGGTGGCGCTGGGCTTCGCGAGCCTGGTCCAGACCATTCCGGCGCTGGCGCTGCTGGCGCTATTCTATCCGGTGTTGCTCAGCCTGTCGGGGCTGGTCGGCGGCGGCATACCCGCTTTGGGTTTTCTGCCCTCGCTGTTGGCGCTGACGCTCTATGCGCTGCTGCCGATCCTGCGCAACGGGGTGACCGGGCTGGTCGGGCTCGACCCGGCGGTGTTGCAGGCGGCCGATGCGGTGGGGATGACGCGCGCCCAGAAGCTGCGGCTGGTCGAGGCGCCACTGGTCGCGCCGGTGCTGGCGGCGGGCATCCGGACGGCGGCGGTCTGGACGATCGGCGCGGCCACCCTGTCGACGACGGTGGGGCAGCCGTCGCTGGGCGACCTGATCTTTGCCGGGCTCCAGACCCAGGCCTGGGCGCTGGTGCTGGCGGGCTGTTTCGCCGCCGCCGCGCTCGCGCTGGTGGTCGATGCGCTGATCGGGCTGATCGAGCGCGGGCTGGCGACGCGGCGGCGGGGCATGTGGCTGGGCGGGCTGATCGCACTGGCGCTGGGCATCGCGCTGGCGACGCAGCCGCTCTGGCCGCGTGGTGGCGATTCGCGACGGCAGGTGGTGATCGGGGCGAAGAACTTCTCAGAGCAATATATTCTGGCGCGCTTGATCGGCGACCGGCTGACGCAGGCGGGCTATGATGTCAGCTATCGCGACGGGCTGGGCTCGACCGTGGCGTTCGAGGCGACGGCGGGCGGGCGCGTGGATGTCTATGTCGATTATGCCGGGACGCTATGGACCACCGCGATGCACCGACAGGACTCGCCGCCGCGTGCGGCGATGCTGGGCGGGCTGAAGGACTGGGCGGCGACGCGGGATGTTACGATGCTGGGGCCGCTGGGGTTCGAGAATGCTTATGCCTTTGCGATGAAGGCTCCTGTGGCACAACGGCTGGGAGTGACGTCGCTTGCCGATCTGCGGCGGGTGGCGCCGCAGTTGAAGCTGGGCAGCGACCTGGAATTTCTCGATCGGCCCGAATGGGCGGCGGTGCGCGATGCTTACGGGCTGAAGTTCGCGAGCATGACGCCGTACAGCCCGACCTTCATGTACCGCGCGCTGGAGAGCGGGCGGGCGGATGTGATCTCGGCCTTTTCGTCCGACGGGCGGATCGCGGCGGAGCGGTTGACCGTGCTGGGCGATCCGAAACGGGCGATACCGGGATATGACGCGGTGTTGCTGGTGGCGAAGAAGCGCGCGGGGGATGCGCGGTTCTTGGAGGCGCTGAGGCCGATGCTGGGAAGGATTCCGGTCGAGGTGATGCGCGAGGCGAATTACCGGGTGGACCGGGATGATGCGGCGAAGGAAAGCCCGGAGGCGGCGGCCAAGTGGTTGGCCAAACGCGTGGGACTATAGGGAAACCCTGTCCCGACGCGGTAAGCCCCTCCCGCAGGCGAGTTTCAGGTCGGTCATGCCCCCGGCATGACCTAAACGATGCGGGGCATCGTTTACCTGAAACTGGGTTTGGGGAGGGCAAGGAGTCTCACCGAGCCCGTCGCCCGTGACGTGCCCTCCCCCATCCCCTCCCGCCTGCGGGAGGGGCGTGCCAAGGATCAGGTGGCACGGCGCAGCTGCAAGGGCATGCCAAGCGGAACGCTCGATCCTTCATCGGCAAGCCGGAGAGGAACGGGTGCACGGCCCCAGAGCACGACACCTCTGCGTCCTCCGCGCCTCTGCGCGAACATAAACCTTCTTCGCGCCTTCGCGCCTCCGCGCGAACCCAAACACCGACCCGGCGCAAACCGGATCGGCATCACAACCATCAATCCCGCAGCAAATCGTTGATGCTGGTCTTCGACCGCGTCTGCGCATCCACGCGCTTCACGATCACCGCGCAGTACAGCCCCGGCTTGCCATCGACCGACGGCGTCGTGCCGGGCACCACGACCGAATAAGGCGGCACATGCCCCCGGAACACTTCGCCCGTCTCACGGTCGATGATCTTGGTCGAGGCGCCCAGATACACGCCCATCGACAGCACCGCGCCCTCGCCGACGCGAACGCCCTCAGCCACCTCGGCGCGCGCACCGATGAACGCGCCGTCCTCGATGACGACCGGATCGGCCTGCAGCGGCTCGAGCACGCCGCCGATGCCCGCACCGCCCGACAGGTGGACATTCTTGCCGATCTGCGCACAGCTGCCCACGGTCGCCCAGGTGTCGACCATCGTGCCCTCACCGACATAGGCGCCGATATTGACGAAGCTGGGCATCAAAATCGCGCCCTTCGCGACATGCGCGCCGCGCCGCACGACCGACCCGGGCACCGCGCGGAAACCGGCGGCGCGGAAGTCGGCTTCCGACCAGCCGCTGAACTTCGACGGCACCTTGTCGAACCAGTGGCCCGCACCCGGACCATTGTCGATCAGGACGTTGTCGTTGAGGCGGAACGACAGCAGAACGGCCTTTTTCAGCCACTGGTTGACGGTCCAGCCGCCATTCCCGTCGGGCTCGGCCACGCGTGCCTCGCCCCGGTCGAGCAGCGCCAGCGCGCGGTCGACGGCGATCCGCTCCTCGCCCTGCGTCGCGAAATTCAGCTCGGCCCGGTTGTCCCAGGCGGCGTCGATGGTGGCGGCCAGGTCCTGGCTCATGGTCATTCCTCCAATATGCTGGTCAGCCACGGCGTCAGCGCGTGGACGGTATAGTCGATATGTTCGCGGGCCGATTCAGGTCCTTGTTCAGACCCGTTGTCGACCCACACGGTCGTCATCCCGATCGCCTTGGCGGGGACCAGATTGCGCGCCATGTCCTCGAAGAAGATGGCGCGGGTCGGGTCGATGTCGAACGCCGCGCACAGCCCCGCATAGACGGACGGCTGCGGCTTGGGCACCAGGCCCATGGCGGTGATGTCGTGCACCGCCTCGAAATGGCTACCCAGCCCCAGCCGGTCGAGGACCTTCAGCGCATAGGGCTTGTCGCCATTGGTGAAGACCAGCTTGCGCCCCGGCAGCTTGGCAAGCGCGGCGGCGAGCGGCGCGTCCTGCTCCAGCACGTCCATCTCGATATCGTGGACATAGGCCAGGAAGGCGGCGGGATCGACGTCATGCTCGGCCATCAGGCCCGCCAGCGTCGTGCCGTGCGTATGAAAATAGGTCTTCTGAAAGCGGAACGCCTCTTCGGGCCCCACACCCAGCAGATCGCCGACGAACGCGGTCATCCGCCGGTCGATATGCGAGAACAGGTTCGCGCTCGCCGGGTAGAGCGTGTTGTCCAGATCAAAGATCCAGGCGTCGATATGGGCAAGCGCGGGCAGCATCGCGGCCAGCGTGTAGGCGCGGGCGCTTTGGGTCGCAAGCCATGGCGGAGCACCCGGTCCGGCGCACCGGAATCGCGGCAATGTCCATAACCGTCACATTCCGGCCTCACGATCGACCAAAATCACGCTTTCGTAATCGTTTGCCGGGTAAAGGCGGGGAAATCGAAGAGCGAATCGGGGCAAATGGGGCAGGACTATCGAATGCGCGGTGCGCAAAAGGCGGAGCGTATCGCCCGCATCGGAATCGCGCTGGGCTGCGCGGGTGTGACGTTGACCGCATGTGGCGGCGGCGGGGCGGTGCAATCGCCGTCCAGCCAGCCGGTGACGACCGCTGCGCCCATTTCCACCACGATCACGGCGCCGACGCCGACACCCTCGCCGACTCCCACGGCGACGGCGGCGCCCAAGCAGAATTACGACACCGCCGGTTACCGCGCGACGCAAGGCGCCGTGGCGATGAACGCGCTCGCCGCCTATCAGCGCGGCGCGACCGGAGCGGGCGTCACGCTGGGCGTCATCGACTCCGGGCTCGACACGCGGACCGGCCTGTTCGACGGCCGTATCTCGTCGGCGTCGGCCGATGTGGCGGGCGGCGCGCGCGGCACGGTGGACGAGGGTGGTCACGGCACCGCGGTGGCCTTTACGGCGGTCGGCGGGCGCGGTGGCGACAAGGCGCAGGGCGTGGCTTTCGATGCCACGCTGGTCGTCCTGCGCGCCGATCAGCCGGGCAGCTGCGCCAGCGGCACGACCAGCGCGGGCGTGGGCAATTGCGCCTTTTCCTCCGATGCGATCGCGCGCGGGCTCGACACCGCACGGCTGGCCGGGGCGCGGGTCGTCAACATCTCGCTGGGCTCCAACGATACGCCGCCCGCCGCGCTGCTGAGCGCGGTCAACCGGGCGACGGCGGCGGGCATGGTTCTGATCTTCTCGGCAGGTAACAACGGCGAGTCCAACCCCACGCTGATGGCGCAGATCGCCAACAACGACGCGGTGGCGCGCGGACAGGTGATCGTCGCCGGATCGGTCGGGACGACGGGCACCATCTCGACCTTCAGCAACCGCGCCGGGCAGACCGCCGCGCATTACCTGACCGCGCTGGGCGAGCAGGTGGAGGCCCCCGACGCCAGCGGCAAACGCTATCTCTGGTCGGGCACGTCCTTTGCGGCACCGCAGATCAGCGGCGCGGCCGCCCTGCTGGCCCAGGCCTTTCCGAACCTGACCGGCGCGCAGATCGTCGACTTGCTGCTGAAGACCGCGCGCGACAGCGGGACCAGCGGCACCGACGACGTCTATGGGCGCGGCACGCTGGACCTGACGGCCGCGTTCCAGCCGGTCGGCGCGTTGAACGTGGCGGGCAGCGCGGCGGGGACGACCGCTGCCGTCGCCATGGGCATCAACGCGCGCCTCTCCCCCGCCATGGGCGATGCGCGCACCGGCGCGCTCAGTCTGGTCGCGCTCGATGGCTATGCCCGCGCCTATAAGGTCGACGTGTCCGGCACGATCGCGCAGGCCAGCCCGCGCGCGATGCTGTCGCCCGCGCTCATCGGCCGGGTCGAGGGCGCGGTGGTCGGCGATGGCCGCCGCTCGATCGCACTGACCAGCGCCATGCAGATGCCGGGCGAGATGCGGCTGCGCTCGACCGTGCCCGGCGATGCCGCCGTGCCGACCCGTCGGATCGTTGCGGGCAGCGTGACCCAGGTCCTCGATCCCACCACCGCCATTGGCGTGGGCTTTTCCAGCAGCGGCGACGCACTGGTCGCCGGATGGACCGGACAGGCGAGCGCGCCGTTCCTGCTGAACGATCCGGGCTTCGGCGCGGACCGCGCGCCCACCGCCTCGGTCGCGATGCGGCATATGCTGGGCGGCATCGGGCTGAACGTCATGGCCGAAAGCGGCCGCTTCGCCGCGTCGGTGCCCGGCACCGCGCCGCCGCGCTACGATCAGAGCGCGGTCACCCTCGACCGGCGGCTGGGCGCGGTCGCCCTATCGCTGGGCGCGACCCGGCTGGACGAGAAGGCGACCGTGCTCGGCGGCTGGTTCGGCGGCGCACTGGGCCAGGCGCGCGGGGTCAGCTGGTTTGCCGACACCGCCACGCGTTGGAGCGATGCGAATGGCTGGGCGCTGGGTGCGCGCTGGCGTCAGGGTTGGACCCGCGCCAGCGGCGGGCTGGGCGGCGGCCTGTTGCAAAGCCGGTCCTGGTCAGTCGAGGCGGGCAAGGCCGGGCTGTTCGGCGGCGACCGGTTCGATCTGCGCCTGTCGCAGCCGCTGCGCGTGAACAGCGGCGGGCTCGACCTGCTGCTCCCTTCGCATTGGGATTATGCGACGGCGGCGGTCGATGGCTGGACGACCCAGCGCATGAGCCTGGCCCCCACCGGCCGTGAGCTGCTGGTCGAGGCGCGGCACGGGGTGATGGTCGGTCGCGGCGAGCTGTCGACGCATCTGTTCTGGCGGCGCGACCCCGGCCATATCGCGGCATTGCCGCCCGAACGCGGCATGGCGGTGAAGTACGGCTTGACCTTCTGATACCGTGTCTTGGCTGGCGGGGACGCTTCGGCGTCCCCATCTGTCTCATATGACACGTTATTCCCTGCTCGATCTGGTGCCCGTCATTGAAGGCGGCACCGTGGCCCAGGCGCTGGCCAATGCCGCCGACCTGGCCGTCCATGCCGAGGCAGTCGGCTTTCACCGTTACTGGACCGCCGAGCATCACGGCATGGCGGGCATCGCCTCGGCCGCCACCGCCGTGGTGCTGGGCCATGTCGCGCAGGCGACGAAGACCATCCGCGTCGGCGCGGGCGGCATCATGCTGCCCAACCATGCGCCGCTGACTATTGCCGAGCAATTCGGCACGCTCGACGCGCTGTTCCCCGGCCGCATCGACCTGGGCCTCGGTCGCGCGCCGGGATCGGACCAGCGCGTCGCCCGCGCGCTGCGCCGGACGCTGGACAGCGATCCCAATGCCTTCCCGCGCGACGTGATGGAGCTGCAAAGCTATTTCGCCGATGACGGCCAGACCGGCATCGTCGCGACGCCGGGCGCGGGCGCCCGCCCGCAAATGTGGATCCTGGGATCGAGCCTCTACGGCGCGCAGCTCGCCGCCGCTTTGGGGCTGCCCTATGCCTTCGCCTCGCACTTCGCGCCCGACGCACTGGACGATGCGCTGGCGGTCTATCGTCGCGATTTCCGGCCGTCGGCGGTGCTCGACAAGCCCTATGCGATGGCGGGCTTCAACGTCTTCGCCGCCGACACCGACGAAGAAGCGGAGTTGCTGGCCAGTTCGCAGCAGCAGGCGTTCGTCGCGCTACGCACCGGCCGCCCCGGCAAGCTGCCCCCGCCCGTCCCCGGCTATCGCGAGAGCCTGGGCGTGCAGGGCTCGGCGATCCTTGACCATGTCCTGTCCTGCTCGGCGATCGGTTCATCCGCCACCGTGGAGCGCCAGCTTGCCGCCTTTGTCGAGCGGACGAAGGTGGACGAGGTGATGGTGGTCAGCTCGATCTTCGACCATGAAGCGCGCAAGCGGTCGATCGGCATCGCGGCGAAGGCGATGGACGCGTTGGAGATGGTGGCGGCCTGATCTTGGTTCGCGCGGAGGACGCGGAGGTGTTGGGTTTGCTGAACCGGCATTTTTATTCCTCCCCTGGAAGGGGAGGTGGCAGGCCGAAGGCCTGACGGAGGGGTGTCCCGGTTCGTGATGTAGGGTTTCCCGGCAGGCGATGACACCCCTCCACCAGCTCCGCTGGTCCCCTCCCCTTGCAGGAAAAGTTTTGCTTAACGACCCCCGACGTCCGCAAAGGTCAGCGCTGCCTCGATCGGAAAGTGATCCGAAGGATATATCCGCCCGCGATGATAGGTATCCGTCGCGATCGCCTCCGCCTTGACCCCGCGCAGGAACAGATAGTCGATCCGCCGGTCGGGCGTGCCGGTGAAGTCATGGAAGGTCATCTCGGGCCCCGCGCGCCGGGCCGCCGCAGGCCACGCATCGGTCAAGGCCCTCGCGAACCGGCGATAAGCCGCCGTGTCCGGCCGCGCGTTCATGTCGCCCGCCACCACCACCGGCAGATCCTTCGCCAGCGCGGGCAGCCGCGCCAGGATCAGCGCCGCCGCCTTGTCCCGCGCCTCGGCATCCTCGTCACGGTGCGCCAGATGCGTGTCGAGGAACAGGAAGCGGTGCGGCTTGGCCTCCTTGGTCTCGAATATCGCCCAGTTCGCCATGCGCGGCAGGTCGGTGCCCCAGCTCTGGCTGCCGACAACGTCCGGCGTGTCGGACAGCCAGAAGTCGCCATGCTCGATCAGGGTCAGCCGGTCGGGGCGATAGAAGATACCCATATGCTCATCGTCATGCCCGCCCCGCCGATCGCGCCCGAACCAGCGATAACCGGGTAGCGCCCGGACCAGATCGTCGCCCTGCCGCTGGAGCAGTTCCTGCGTGCCGATCACGTCGGGCGCGGCGCGACGGATCAGTTCGACCATCACCGGCCGCCGCACCGCCCAGCGTTCCGCCCCCTCGTCCGAGGCATAGCGGACGTTGAAGGTCATGACCTTGATCGGCTCGGCCATCGCCCCGCTCGCACTCAACAGCCCCGCCGCCAACAGAGCCACCGCCCCGATCGTCCGCCCCAACACCGTCATTTCGATTACCCTTCCCGCATTCCAGCCCATCCCCATGGCGACGACGCGTGGCAGAGCCATGACACCCGCCGCTCCAATATCATGCCAGTTTATGATTGAGAGTTATTATCATTATCGATATTGGCCACGCCGAAATCGATTGGGGGCTATCAATGGCGAAGATGATCTGGCGCGCGGTGTTGCTCGCCGGGGTGGCGACGGGGCAGACGGCGGGCGCACAGACGCTGGCGGCAACGGCGGAGCAGCCGGGCGAACAGACCCAGGCGGATGTCGTCGTCACCGCGTTGCGCGATGCCAATGCCAGCATCACCGGCACCGACACGCCCCCGACCCGCTATCCCCAGTCCCTGCGCGTCATCGACCGCGCGCTGATCGACCGGACCGGCGCGACGCGGCTGGACGACACGATCGACCTGGCGGGCGGCGTGTCCCGGCAGAACGACTTTGGCGGGCTGTGGGACAAATATGCGATCCGCGGTTTCGCGGGCAACGAGAATAGCGGCCCCGACATCCTCATCAACCGTTTCACCAGCAATCTGGGCTTCAACGCGCCGGTCGATGTCGCCACGGTCGAGCGGTTCGAGTTCCTGAAGGGCGCCGCCGCCGCGCTGTCCGGGCTGGGCGAGCCGGGTGGGTCGCTCAACATCGTCACCAAGGCGCCCACCGCGACATCCCGGGGGGAGGCCTCGCTCAGCTATGGCAGCTGGAACCGGGTGCGCGCGACCGGCGATATCAGCGGTCCGGTGACGAGCACCCTGTCGGCACGGTTGATCGGCGTGGCGGAGGAAGGCGACAGCTTTCGCGATTACGTCCACACCGACCGTCTGCTGATCGCGCCGTCGCTGTCCTTCACGCCCAGCCAGGATCTGCGCTTCCTCTATCAGGGCGAGTTCATGCGCAACCGCGCGCCGATCGATCGCGGCGTGGCGGCGATCCGGGGCAATGCCCGCGCGATGGACCGCGACACCTTCCTGGGCGAGCCCGCCGATGGTCGCATGACCCAGCGCATGTTGTGGCAGCAGGGCAGCGTCTTCGCCGCGCTGACCGACCGCATCTCGCTGGAGGCCGGACTGTCGAGCCGCGACGGCTTCCTGACCGGCTATGCGACCCAGGTCGATTTCGGCGCGCGCGGAGTACAGGCGGACGGCCGCACCATCGGTCGGTCCCGGCGCTTCCACGATTTCCGCTGGCAGGACCTGGCCGCCCGCGCCGAGCTAACCGCCAAGGCCGACTGGCTGGGCCTGTCGCATGATGTGCGCATCGGCGTCGACCGGGTGCGGCATGGCCTGGACTTCCGCATGGACCAGGCGCGCGGGCGGCCGGGCGCGCCGATCCTGACCATCGACGCCTTCGATCCCGTCTACGGCCAGCCGCTGCCGGTGCCGACGCCCTTTCAGGACCGCCACCATTCCTTCCGCAGCGAGAGCATCTATGCACAGGACCTGATCCGCTTCGGCGACTTCACCGCGCTGGTGGGGGCGCGCTGGAACAGTTTCCGCGAGACGATGACCAATTATCTGCGCGGCAATCTGGTGCTCGAGACGGTCGATCGCGGCATCACCCCGCGCGCCGCGCTGACCTGGGCGGCGAGCCCGCGCTTCTCGCTGTTCACCAGCTGGGGCCAATCGCTGCGGCTGAATCCGTCGGATGGGATCAGCAGCTTCGACGCGGAGCGCAGCGAGTCGACCGAGGTCGGCGCGAAGTACAGCCTGTTCGGCGGCGCGCTGACCGGCCAGACCGCACTGTTCACCATGACGAAGCGCAACGTGCTGAACCCCAACGCCACCGACGTGTTCGTGAAGACCCAAATCGGCCGCCAGCGCTCGCGCGGGGTCGAGACGGTCGCCGATCTGCGCCTGGCCAGCGGCCTGACCGGAACCGCGACCTATACCTATACCGACGCGACGGTGCGCAACGACAGGAACGCCGCGCTGATCGGCACGATGCTGTCCAATGTGCCCAAGCATCTGGCCGCGCTCGACCTGCATCAGCGGCTGGGCGTGGTGACGCTCGGCGGCGGGGTGACGCATGTGGGCGCGCGCAACGGCGACCCCTTTGCGAGCGGCTATCGCCTGCCCGCCTATTCGGTGGCGCGGGTGGACGCGACCTGGGCGGTCAACCCGCGCTTCGATGTACGGCTCGACGTCGATAACCTGTTCGATACCTATTACATCACCAGCAGCTATGCCGATGTGTGGACGATGCCCGGCGCGCCGCGCAATGTGCGGGTGACGTTGCGGGGACGGTTCTGATTCATAATTCCTCCCCTTGCAGGGGAGGAACGTCAGGCAAGCATCGCCCGGAGAGGTTCGGTCAGGACTTCCTCCACCGTATCCCCCCGACGCACCAGGATACGCGCCGCGACCTTCAGCGCCGCCAACGCCGACAGGTCGGGGAACAGCACCATGACCGCCGTGGCCAGCGCATCGGCCAGCATCGCCGTCGACGCGATGACATGCACGCCCATCACCCCATTGGTCGGCGGATAACCGGTGCGCGGGTCGAGGCCGTGCTCGCCCTTGCGATAGGTGCCGCTGCCCGCCACCGCCATCTGGTGCAGCGCCACGCGCATCGGGGCCAGGTCGCCGCCCGGCGGGGTTTCGAGATCGACCCACCAAGGATCGCCATCCGGCCGCATCCCCCGGCCGACCAGCTCGCCACCGACCTCGACCAGGCAATGACGAAAACCCAGCGCCGCCAGTTCGTCGGCGACCGCATCGGCGGCATAGCCCTTGGCGATGCCCGACAGGTCGAGCGCGACACCCCCCGCCTGGCCCAGGCGCGGTGCATCCCAGCGCAGCCGTCGCCAGCCGCCCGCCAGTCTGGCCTGCTCGACCGCGACCGAATCGGGCACGGGCTGCGGGCCCTTCGGCCCATGCCCCCAAAGATCGACCAGATGGCCGATCGCCGGATCGAACGCACCATCGCTCAGTGCCGCGACCCGCAAGCCTGTGTCGATCACCGCCGCGAAATCGGGCGGCAGCGTGGTCCAGCTTCCTGGGGCCGAGCGGTTAAAGCGCGACAGCACGGAATCGGCCGCCCAGTGGCTCATCTGCGCGACCAGATCGTCGAGCCGCGCCTGGATCGCCGCGCCCACGCCGTCCGCACCGGGCACGTCGCGGGTGGCATAGAGCACCCGCCACATCGTCCCCATCGTCTCGCCGCCCAGCGTGACGACCGCCATCGGATCGCCGCTCGCCACGGCGTTCGGGTCGATCCGGGGCGGCAGGACGATGCGCATGGGCGCCCCTGTCGTGCTCAGGGCGTCATCACTTCCAGCGTGGTGGTATAGCTCATCCGCCGCTGTTTCGCGCGCGGGGCGGTGGCCTTGTCGTCGGTCGTCGTCGCGTTCAGCCAGTACATGCCCGCCGCCGGCCAGGCATAGCTCAGCACCCCTTGCGCGTCGGTCGTGACCTCCTTGGCGCCCTCCGCATCGCGGTAGCGCTTGCCGCCGGGGACGATCGTGACCTTCAGGTTGGGCGCGGGCTTGCCGTCTACCAGAAAGCGGAACTTGGCCGTCTCGCCCGCGACCAGCTCGTCGGGGTGGGTGACGGGGTCGAATTCCAGACCCTTGCCCGTGGGTTTCAGGACGGTGCGGGTCGGCTCGCCCGCCGTCACGAAGATCTCGTTGCGTGCGCTCGTCTCGGTCAACGTCACGTCGGTGGCATTGGCGGGGATGTCGGCGACGGTCAGCGGCGGCTGGCGCATCCCGTTCGGGCCCGGCGGACCACCGCGTCCACCGACACGCTTCTCGACGCCGTCGACCTTGAAGCTGCCCATGATCCCCGACATCTCGCTGCCGATCTTCCAGGTGCCGGGCTTGTCGAGTTGCACGTCGAAGACCGAGCGATAGCGACCGGTCGCCCCGTTCTGGAGGCGGCCGGGCGTGCCGTCGGGTTGCCAGACCTTCACCATCTCGATCCGGCCGGGCTGGTGATCCGCATAGAACAGGTCGTTGGACACGGCGCTGTCGACCGTCACCCAGCTGTCGGTGCCGGAGAAGATCGTGCCCGAGGGCAGCAGCCACATGCGATGCGCCGAGGCAAGCCCGGGAATGGCGAGCAGCGCGGCGGCGGCCAGTAGTTTGAGGCGATGATTCTTCATGTTGGTCCTCCCCTGTGTCAGCGTATGGGTCAGCGTGCCGAGACGGTCACGGCGCCGAGTTCATGGCTGCCGCTCGCGCGGCCATTGGCGTTGGGCACGGTCAGCGGCACCTGCACCAGCTCGCGCCCGCCGGTTTCGCGCGCGGCCTCGACGTTCAGGACATATTGGCCGGGCTTCAGATCGGCGGGCAGCGGGATGGCATGGGTGCCGGGCGCGCGGGTCGCGCCGCTGATGCCGTTGGCGGGCATCGCCATGCTCCGCCCGCCCTTGCGCCACCAGGCGCGCAGGTCGGACAGCCATTTGGTGCCGGGCTCGCCGCCCTGTTTCTTGACGTCGTACCACACCGCCAGCGTGCGCGCCGGGCCGCCGGTGGCGGGCTCCAGCCAGACCGCGACATAGGGCTTGTGATATTCGGCGACGTTGAGCCGGGGGATGGTGACATTGACCGTCGCGGCGCTTGCCGCCCCCGGCAATGCCACCGCGCCCAGCGCAAGAACAGCGGTCGATCGCATCGTGAGACTCTCCATCAGTGCAGGAAGAAGACGGCGATCGCCGCCGGGATCAGCAACCCCGCCGCGACCAGCGGCCAGGTCGAGGGCCGGTGCCGCGCATGCATCTGGAGCAGCAGCAGCCCGGTCAGGGTGAAGACGATACACGCGACCGCAAAGACGTCGATGAACCAGAACCAGGCGGCCCCGGCATTGCGCCCCTTGTGCAGGTCGTTGAGGTACGAAACCCAGCCGCGATCGGTCCGCTCCGACGTGATCGCGCCGTTCGCGCGGTCGATGCTGACCCAGGCATCGCCGCCGGGGCGCGGCATGGCGACATAGACTTCGCCGTCCGACCATTCGCCCGGACGCCCGGTGGGATCAAGGTCGACCGCACGTTCCACTGCCTCCGCCACGCGCGGCGGCAGGGGCGCATCATTCGCCTTGGGGTTCGCCAGTAGTGGACGCAGGCCGGGGGCGAGCAGGCCGCTCTTCCGCACCGTCTTCGGACTGGCCGAGATGCTGGCGGCGTGATTCAGCGTCAGCCCGGTGATGGCGAACAGCATCATGCCGACCAGCGACACCGCCGCGCTGATCCAGTGCCAGGTGTGGAACTGCTTCAACCACCAGCTGCGCCATTTACGCTTCTTGGGTTTCCCCATCGTGGTCGCGGTCATGCGTCGGCCCAGCGGCGCAGGAGGTTGTGATAGACGCCGGTCAGCTCGACCACCGAGCGATCCCCCTGCCCCTTGTCCGCGCCGACCCGCTGCACCGCACGGTCCAGGTCGAACAGGATGCGTCGCTCGCCATCGTCGCGGACCATCGACTGGATCCACAGGAAGGAGGCGACACGGGTGCCCCGCGTGACCGGCTCGACCCGATGCAGGCTGGAGGCGGGGTAGAGAACCGCGCTTCCGGCGGACAGCTTCACCCGCTGTTCGCCGTACAGATCCTCGACCACCAGTTCGCCGCCGTCATAGGCGTCCGGGTCTTCGAGGAAGAGGGTCAGCGACAGGTCCGAGCGCATCCGGAAATCGCTGCCCCGCTTCAGCCGCACGGCATTGTCGACATGCACGTCGAACGCCTGCCCGCCCGCATAACGGTTGAACAAAGGCGGATAGACTTTCAGCGGCAGGGCCGCCGCCACGAACAGCGGCGACCGGCCCAGCGCGTCCAGCACCATCCGCCCCGCCTCGACCGCCGCGCCCGAGTCCTCCGGCAGTTGCTCATTGCGCTTGGCGAGCGCCGCCTGCGGCCCGGAGGTGGCGTTGCCGTCCGCCCAGGCGCCGGCGTCGATGACACGGCGGACCTGGGCGACCCCGGCGGGATCGAGGATATCGGGAAGGACGATCAACATCGACGAAGGCTAGCCCGATCAGAAATTGGTGAACAGGCTCAGCGTGGCCTGACGCCGGTCGCCCGGGATCGCCCAGCCGCCGGTGACCACGCCCGTCGTCGCATTGACGTTATTGCGCACCCCCGTCGCGTATTTCTCATCGGTGAAGTTCTGGACGTTCAGCTGCAACGTCCAACGCTGCGCGATGGTATAGGCCAGATACGCCCGGTGGATCAGGTAATCGTCCACCCGGTACTGGGTGCGATTGGCCAGCACCGGCGCATTGGTCGCGAACGATCCCTGATAGGTCAGGCCGTATCCGACCTCCAGGCCGAAGGGCAGCTTGTAGGTCGTGAACAGGCTGCCCGAATGCTTGGGCGTCTGGATCAGTTGGCTGTCCACCTGCGGATCGACGACCCCCGCCGCCTTGTCGCGGTTGGAGATGCTTTGCAGCACCTTGCCGTCGAGATAGGTGTAGTTGGCGAAGATCGTCCAGGCCGGGGTGATCGCCCCCGACAGGCCCAGCGCGACGCCGTCCACCCGGCTGCGTCCATCGAGCACCTGCAAGCCTGCGGGCAGCGCGGGGTCGTTGGAGGGGACGCGGTAATTGGTCCGCTCGTTGCGGAAGACCGCCGCCGTCAGCTCCAGCCTGCGGTCGAGCAGTCCGGCCTTGATCCCCGCCTCGTAATTCTTCGCGGTTTCCGGGGCCACGGCGCACGGGTTCGCAGCGGTCGTGGTCGACGGCACGCCGCAGCCCAGCCGGACGGTCGAAGAAGACGGCGTCTTCGCATTGCCATAGCTGGCATAGAGGCTGACCGCCTCGACCGGGTGGAAGACGCCGCCGGCGCGCCACGAGAACAGCTTCTCGCGGCTGACCTGCGGTGCGGCCTGGAGCGCGGTCAGCTGGGTCGAGCCGGGTGGAACGATGTTGAGCGGCAGGGCGCGGAAATTCGCTTCCTGATATTCCCAGCGGACACCGCCGTTCAACTCGAAGAAGCGGTTCAGTTCCAGCGTGTCGAAGGCATAGACCGCGATGTTGCGCGTCTCGCTGCGCGACTGGGCGGTCGTGGTGAAGTTGATCGGGCCGGTGTAGTTGGTGTTCGGCGCAGCGATGTTGATCAGCGGCAGCGGCGACACCGCGCTGCCATTGGCATTGCGCAGCAGCGAGCCTTGCGTGATGCGATAATTCTCCAGCATCCCCGACATGCCGACGTTCAGGACATTGTGGAGGCCGCCCTTCGCGCCCGCTTCATGCCGCAGGTCGATCTGGTTGGTCAGCATCTGGTTCTGCTGATCGCGCACCAGGCCGCGCGGGCCCGATTGCAGGTAGAAGCCTGCCGGGACATTGGCCGGACACGCCGCGCCGACGGTCGCGCCCAGCGTCGCGGTGATCGGCTGCAACCCGGTCGAACCGAGGCAGAAGGTCCCCTGCGGCGCACTCGTCACGCTATATTGCGTCACCTGCTGCCAGCGGGTCAGGTTGCGCACGCTCCAATGCTCGTCGATCTGGTGGCGGAAGGTCGCGGTCAGGCGATCCACCGTGCTGTCCTGTCGATCGAGATTGGCGATGCCGAAATAGGCATCGCGCTTCGCCCCCGGCACGAAGCCGTCGACCAGGCCGTTGTCGAACCACGGAATGCCGTAGACCGGCGTGTTGCGGTCCTCCTGATGGACATAGGCCAGGGTCAGGCTGGTCGGCCCACCGATGCCGATGGTGACCGAAGGCGCGATGCCCCAGCGCTCCATCTTCTCGACATCGCGGCCGGGCACGTCATTATGGTGGTACGCGCCGTTCAGGCGCACCGCGACCAGATCGGACACGCGGACATTGCTGTCGATCGCGCCGCGATAATAATTGTCGGTGCCGACCGAGCCCTGCATGATCGTCAGCGTCTCGGGCGTCGGCACCTTGGAGACCAGGTTGATCGTGCCGCCGACCGATCCCGATCCGTTGAAGACGCTGTTCGCGCCGTTATAGACTTCGACCTGTTGCAGGTTGAACGGGTCGGTGCGGCTATACTGCGCGCTGTCGCGAATGCCGTCGATGGTGACGTCGTTACTCGCCGAATAGCCGCGCAGGTTGATCGAATCGCCATAACCGCCGCCGCCCTCGCCAGCGCCGAAGGTGATGCCCGGAATCGTCTGGAGCACATCGCGCAGCGTCTGCAGATTCTGCTTCCGGATGGTCTGTTCGCTGACCACGGTGATCGTCTGCGGCGTATTGAGCAGCGGCGCGGTGGCCTTGGGACTCTCCAGCGTCGCGGTGGTGGCGCGCTGCCCGGTCACGACGACGGTGTCGCGTTGACCGGTGGCGTCCTGTCCACGCGTAGCCGTGCTGTCGGCGCGCGGCGCGGTTTCGGCCAAGGCGGCACCGGGAGCCGTCGCCAGGAACCCGACGCAGGACAAGGCGATAAACGAATGTGACATGATGCTTCCCCTTTGCCCACGCCGCTATTGCGAGACAGTCGCATTGTCAATGCAAGTGATAATGATTCTCATGCCGAAGTGTGAAGGCACGCGAATGGATCGGCGCGTGTCGGCACAAAGCGACCGGCAACTCGACCAAAAAATAAAATACGCCGTCAGAAATGACCGAAATGGACAATTGCGCCGTTTTACAGCGCCTTACGATTGTCACCGGGCTATGGCAGCCTGGCCGCCGTGCAATCAATATTTTACGGCTCCTGCCCTATCCCGACGGCATGGCAGAGAGGTCGAATCCGGGTCGGTATCTTCGTATAGCGGGCATCCAGGTGGAACGGGGGATGTATATCCACGCGCTGCATTGCGGGTGGCTGCAAAACCCATTTTGGCGAAAATCCTTCCTGCTCGTGCATGACGCGGATCGCGACAAGATTCACGCGACCGTGCCGCATGTCACGATCGACCTGGCCAAGGGACGCGGCCTGACGCTGGTCGCCAGCCGTGACGTGCCCGACGAAGCGCCCATTCCGGCCGCCCCCGTCGACGCCACGATCCGCCCCCGGCGTCGCAAACCCCTGACCGAAACCGATCGCGCCGCCGCCACCATGCACCGCGCGACCGAGGCGATCTCGGCCTTGTTCGACGAGGCCCGGCTGGGTCGCGCGATTCGTATCGCCGACCTGGCCCCGACGGTCGACGAGATCGCGCTGGCGATCGCGCCCGGCCCCGCCGCGATGCTGGCGGTCACCCGGATGAAGGACGAGGACCACTATACCTATATCCACTCGGTTGCGGTCGGTGCGCTGATGATGGGACTGGCGCGCCACCTGGGAATGAGCGAGGCCGATATCCGCGTGGCGGGCATGGCGGGGCTGCTCCACGACATCGGCAAGATGCAGATCGAACCGGGCATCCTCGACAAGCCTGGCCGCCTGACCTCCGACGAACTCGCCCGGATGCGAATGCACCCCGACCTGGGCCACGGCATCCTGCTCGACAATGACGATCTCGATCCCCGCATCCTGGACGTCTGCCGCCACCACCACGAACGGATGGACGGGGCGGGGTATCCCGACGGGCTGAAGGACGAGGAACTGAGCCTGTTCGTCCGCATCTCGGCGGTCTGCGACGTCTATGACGCGGTCACCTCGATCCGATCATACAAGCCCGCCTGGTCGCCGCACGAGGCACTGGCCCGGATGCTGGAATGGGAGGGACATTTCGCGCCCGAAATCCTGCGCGCCTTCATCGCCAATCTGGATATCCAGCCCTTCGGCGCGCTGGTCCGGCTCCACTCCAACCGGCTGGGCGTCGTGGTGCGCGAGGGCGATCGGCCGACGACCCCGGTCGTCCGCACCTTTTTCAGCGTGCCCGACCAGCAGCTTATCCCGCACCAGGATGTCGCCACCCGCGACGACCCGATCCTGCGCGCCGAACGCGGCGAATACTGGTTCGCCGACCGTTGGCCCATGCTGCAGGCCGAGATCATGGCGGACGCTCCGACGCCCGAACTTGCGGTTCGGCGCGCGGTCGGCGGGATGTAATCCGCCGCGATGATTCTGGCGGGAGCCCCTGATAGGGTTATCCCGAGATCGCAAATGACAGGACATCGGGATGCGGATCCGCCGAGCCATGGACGATGACGCTCAACCGATGAGCGACGTTCTAAAGGAGATCATCGCGCCAACCGGCCGTACGCGCCCGCCTGATCCCGCCTTCACGCTGTCCCACGATATCGCGGCTCCCGATGGCATCCTGTGCAGCGTCGCGGTCGACCAGGGCGACCGGGTCCTGGGCTTCCAGTCGTTGAAACGGGCGGTGGCGGGCAACCACTATCGCGTGCCCGACGGCTGGGGCATCATTGGCACGCATATCAGCCCGCGCGCCCATCGCCGCGGCGTCGGCACCGCCCTGTTCGCCAGCAGCCGACAGGCCGCCCGCGAGGCGGGGCTGACCCGGATCGACGCCACGATCGGCGCGGACAATCCAATGGGGCTCCGTTATTACGAGGCCATGGGGTTTCGGCCCTATCGGGAAGGCGACGGCCTCGTCCAGAAGCTGTTCGTGGTGACGCCGGGCGGCTGAATCGTTACCGCACGCCGCGATGGCGGGACCTCGCGCAATTCTATATGGCGCCCGGCATGATCCGCCTCAGTGAATTGAAACTGCCTCTCCATCATGCGGACGAGGCCCTGCCCGCCGCCATCTGTCGCCGGTTGCGGGTGACGCCGCGTGAGTTGGTCCGCTTCGTCGTGGCCAGGCGGGGGCATGATGCGCGCGACAAGGCCAATATCCAGCTCGTCTATTCGGTCGACGTGAACCTGAAGAACGAGGCCGCCGTGCTGGAGCGGTTCCGCCGCGACCGTGATATCCAGCGCACACCCGATACCCGCTATCACCTGCCGAGCGCGCCGCCTGCGGGGGCCAAGCGCCCCGTCGTGATCGGCGCGGGGCCCTGCGGCCTGTTCGCCGCGCTGGTGCTGGCGCAGGCGGGATACCGTCCGATCGTCCTGGAACGCGGCAAGGTAGTGCGCGAACGGACGCAGGACACGTGGGGCCTGTGGCGGCGCAGCATCCTCAACCCCGAATCCAACGTCCAGTACGGCGAAGGCGGCGCGGGCACGTTCTCGGACGGCAAGCTCTACAGCCGGATCAAGGACCCGCGCCACCTGAACCGCAAGGTGCTGACCGAGTTCGTGAAGGCGGGCGCGCCGCCCGAGATCCTGACCGAGGCGCATCCGCATATCGGCACTTTCCGCCTGGTGACGATGGTCGAGAGCATGCGCGCGACCATCGAGGAACTGGGCGGCGAATACCGCTTCTCCACCCGCGTCGACGGGCTGGATGTGGAAACCGACGGTTCGGGTCAGCGGCGGGTGCGCGGGCTGCACCTGAACGGCGGCGGCTATCTGGAGGCCGACCATGTCGTCCTCGCCATCGGCCATAGCGCGCGCGACAGCTTCGCGATGCTCCAAAGCGCGGGTGTCTATGTTGAGGCCAAGCCCTTTTCGATCGGCGTGCGCATCGAGCATCCGCAAAGCTGGATCGACCGCGCGCGCTTCGGACATCAGGCGGGCAACCCGATCCTGGGCGCGGCCGAATATCACATCTCGCATCACTGCCAGAATGGGCGGACGGTCTACAGCTTCTGCATGTGTCCGGGCGGCACCGTGGTCGCTGCGACCAGCGAAGAGGGCCGAGTCGCGACCAATGGCATGAGCCAATATTCGCGCAACGAACGCAACGCCAATTCGGGCTTCGTCGTCGCGATCGACCCGGAACGCGACTTTCCCGGCGATCCGCTGGCGGGCCTGGCGCTGCAACGCCATTGGGAGGAGCGCGCCTATGTCGCGGGCGGTTCCAACTATAAGGCCCCGGCGCAGCGCGTCGGCGATTTCCTGGCCAGGCGTCCCTCGACCAGCCTGGGCTCGGTCACGCCGTCCTATCGCCCCGGCGTGACGCCGACCGACCTGTCGCAGTGCCTGCCCGACTTCGCGATCGAGGCGATGCGCGAGGCGATCCCGGTCTTCGGTCGCCAGATCGCCGGATACGACCACCCGGACGTGGTGATGACCGGCGTCGAGACGCGCACGTCGTCGCCAGTCCGCTTCACGCGCGGCGAGGATGGGCACAGCCTGAACACCTATGGCCTGTATCCGGCGGGCGAAGGTGCCGGCTATGCGGGCGGCATCCTGTCGGCGGCGGTCGACGGCATCAAGACGGCCGAGGCGGTCGCGCGCAGCATCGGCGCAGTGTGAAGATCTTCTTCGACGGCGGCTGTCGCCCCGGCGGCATGGAATATGCGGTGGTGATGGGTGGTCAGGCCCGGATCGTCCGCGATCTCGGGCCCGGCACCAGCATGACCGCCGAGTGGCTGGCCCTGATCGCCGCCACGCGCGCGGCGCATGAGGCGGGGCTGGCGGACGTGCTGCTGCTCGGCGACGCGGCGGGGGTCGTGGCGCAAGCCTTAGGCAAGGTGCGGGTGCCGCCTGCGCATGTCGCGCATTTCGTGGAATGGTCCGCCCTGCCCCGCCCGTCCCGGTTCCGGCTGCGCCATATCAAGCGCACGCAGAATCTGGCGGGGATTGCATTGGAACGCTTGCGACAGAGAATAGGGAATGCACAGGCCGTGCCCTGATTGCGGCGCGTCCGATTAGGGTGGAAAGCGGGCTTCCGCTAGATGACGCCGCAGCCTCGCTTTATGGCTGCCCAAGCGGCGTTGGCGACGCGGGCATCGGTAGCATCCAACCAAATCGAGGCAAATCGCGCGTTGCCGTCGAGGTAAGCAGTGACGATTGCCCCCGAGTCTCGGGACGGTCTAAGCAGTAATAAGCGAACTCGACCAGCTTCGGGCAGATCTCCGACTTGCCGTTTAACCACTCCGAAGCGGGAGAACACATCCGACGTGCACCGCACAACGCTGTTGAGAGGACGGCTGCCGAAAGCCTGCCATTTCGGAACCGGCCGGTTCCCCATGCAAGCGAGCGTTGCGGCCACTGCCACACTGACCAGTTGAAGTGCCTTCATCGACGCTAGTTTGTCCCGGTTGTCGGGCGAGCGCAACGTCCGCAAGTGGGCGTTAGCGGACGCTCCACCGAGCCGCCGCAAACCCCGCTGTGATGGATATTGCCCACGCTGCCGCCGCCGGACTAATCATCACTATACCAGTTATCCACCACGCCATGAAGCCAGGCGGCGAAGGCTGAGCTCGTGCGAGCACTATTGTAAGCACCGCCGCAGGGGCCACAAACAGTGCGCCGTAGGCCGACCATCGCACTCGACGTCGTCCAGCGTGCCCCACGACAAACCCAATAGCCATCGCAGAGAGAATGATGCCGATCAGCAAGGTGGTCATTACACGATCATGCATTTTGAACGATGGTCTGCAAATGGGCCTTCCCCGACCACCCCCGTCACCGCCCCACACCCTCATCCACCGGCTTCATCGCAAAGGTCCGCGACAGGCCGTGGTACAGCTTCTCGCGGCACACCAGCTGGCTGACCCCGTCGGCGATGAAGGCGGCGGCGAACATCGGCAGCATCAGGCCGCGGCTGGCGGTCGTCTCGGACAGGATGATCACGGCGGTCAGCGGCGCGCGGACCACGCCCGTGAAATAGCCGACCATGCCCAGGATCACGATCGCCGAGGCGGGCGAGCCCGGAAAGACCGAGCGCAGCAGATTGCCCAGCCCCGCCCCCACCGATAGCGACGGCGCGAAGATGCCGCCGGGCAGCCCCGCGACCGCGGTGGCCAGCGTCGCCAGGAACTTGGCCGGGCCAAACCACAAGGGGGCATCGACCCCGACGATCATCGCCCGCGCCGATCCATAACCGGTGCCCCAGGTCAACCCGGTGCCGACGCCCAGCCCCGCGACGACGACGCCGCACAGTGCCGCGAACAGGATCGGATGCGCCTTGCTCCACCGCGTCACCCGGTTTCCCCCGGTCGCCATCAGCAGCATCAGCCGGGCAAAGCCACCGCCCGCCAGGCCGCCGACAACACCCGCGACCGGCGCGGCGATCAGCGCGGAGAGGATCGGCATATGCGCGCCGATCAGCCCGAAATAGACGTAATCGCCCTGCACCGACTGCGCGACCATGCCGGCGATCGCGATGGCGGCGATGACCAGCAGCGTGACCTTCTGCTCATAGGCGGACGCCAGTTCCTCGATCGCGAAGAGCAACCCCGCCAGCGGCGTGTTGAACGCCGCCGCGACACCCGCCGCGCCGCCCGCGATCAGCACCGCCCCGCGCAGCGGCACGCCCAGGATGCGGTGGGTCAGCCCCATGATCGCGGCGGCGATCTGGACCGTCGGCCCCTCACGCCCGACCGAGGCGCCGCTCGACACCGCCGCCAGCGTCAGCCCGGCCTTGGCCACCACGGTGCGGATCGACACCAGCCCGCCGGTCGCACGCTCGGGATCGGCCTGCGCCGCCATCACCTGCGGAATGCCCGATCCGCGCGCCAGCGGCGCGAACCGCCGCGTGATCCAGACCAGAGTGGCAAACAGCACCGGCGTCAACACCAAGGGCGCAAAGCGATATTGCGCCGCGAATCCGCCAAACGCCTCGCCCGCCAGATCGGCGGCCTTGGCGAAGACGGTCGCCGCCAGCCCGATCGCCACCGCGCCGATTAGGATCGCCACCCGCGTGCGAAACTTCACCAACCCCGGCCCGGCGGTGCGCAGCAGCGCGCGGTAGCGGGCTGGCGTCCATTTGCGGATCATCGGGCGGGACGGATGACGGGCTGACATGCCCCCTGCCCTACACCCGGAAGCCGATGGAAAACCACCCGAGTTCGACGCCGATGCGCCGGACCGGGGTCGCATCGCACGCCTCGATCCCCTAGCAGGGCCGCCGGGATCAACGACGGACAGGCCAGACCATGGTGGAACGAACCACGCGCGAACGCAGCACGATACGCCGATGGTGGTCGATGCGGGTGGTCGGCGGGGTCGATTACGAAGCGGTCCTGGCGCAGATCGCGCAGGATTCGGGCTGGTCGGGGCGTTACGCGTTCCTGATCGTCATTTCGGCGGCGATCTCGCTGTTGGGCCTGTTGATGCCCTCGGTCGCGGTGTTGATCGGGGCGATGCTGCTGTCCCCGTTGATGATGCCGATCATCGGCCTCGGCTTCGGCATCGCGACCTTCGACACGCGCGAAATTCGGCGGGCGGCGACGGCGCTGCTGGCGGGGGCGGCGATCGCGATCCTGTTGTCGAGCGTGTTCGTCACCCTGTCACCGGTCCAGACGATCACCAGCGAGATTGCGGGGCGCACCCGGCCGACGCTGCTCGACCTGCTCGTCGCTTTGCTGTCGGCGGTGGCGGGGGCCTATGCACTGATCCGGGGGCGCGGTAACACGGTGGTCGGCGTCGCCATCGCCATCGCGCTGATGCCGCCGCTCGCCGTCGTCGGCTTCGGCATCGCCACCGCCAACTGGACGGTGTTCAGCGGCGCGCTGCTGCTGTTCCTGACCAACGCGGTCACGATCGCGCTGACCGCCGCGATCGTCGCGCGCGTCTATGGCTTCGGGCGGCATTTGTCGCACCAGCATACGGGGTGGCAACTGATTCTGTTCTGCGGTGCGCTGGGCGCGCTGTCGGTGCCGCTGGGCGCGGCGTTGCGCCAGATCGCGTTCGAGTCGGTCGCCCAGCGTCAGGCGCGCGAGACGATCCGGGCGCGCTTTCCCGACACGTCGCGGCTGGGCCAGCTCGACATCGACTATGCCGCCCGGCCGATCCGCATCCGCGCGGTCGTGTTCACCCCGCATCTGGAGCCGCAGGCCGACCGCCTGCTGGCCGCCGACCTGCGCCAGCGGCTGGGCCGCCCGATCGACCTGCATGTCGACCAGCTGCGCGTCTCGCTGGAGGACAATGGGGCGGAGACTGCGCAGATCGCGCGCGCCAGCCAGTCGAACGGCCCCAGCGACCTCGACCGGCAGCAGCGCGCGGTCGCCGACCTGGCGCTGATCGCGGGCATCGCGCCTGGCGCGGTGGCGGTGGATGCGAGCCAGCGCCGCCTGTCGGCAACCGCCGCCATGCTGCCCGGCCTCGGGCTGGCGGGCTATCGGGCGCTGGAACTGCGCGCCGCCGCCGCACTGCCGCAATGGACCGTCCGCCTGGCCCCGCCCGCCGACGTGCCGCTCCCGGCCATGCGGTTCGTGCAGGGCGTGCTGAACGGCGATGGGCTGGACGCCGCCGCCTGGGCCAGCGACCGGATGCAGCGCATCATAAGGGTGACGGGCGGCACCACCGCACAGCGTCGCGCGGTGGCCGACGCGATCGTCAGTCGCGGCGGTCGGGCGGAAGTCGGTGCGGGCGGCGGCGCGATCCGCCTGGACTGGACGCCCACGCCGCCACCGGGACCTGCGAACTGAGGGATTGGTTATGCCTTCCCTCTCCCTTGGACAGCGGGAGAGGGGAAAAAGCCAGCCCAACCCCGGCCACCATCACCGCTTGGCCGCCCCCTTCTTCGCGGGCACCACGACCCGGCCGATCATCCGCGCACCCTTTTCGTCGCGCTTCAGCTCGATATCGACGCTGTCGACCGTCTCGTCCGCCCGCCCGAAATTGCGGAACAGATGCGCGGTCAGGATGGTCGCGCCATTGGGGTCGATCCGGTCGGGCGCGAAGACATTGGCCTGTGCGGTGTAGGTGCCCGGCGGCGCGACGTGGAGCATATATTCCTCCGGCCCATATCCACGCGTCATGTCGTTCGACAGCCGCCCGCCGATCGTGGTGCGGTTGTTGTTGTAGATCGCCCGCTCGCGCGTCGGCTCGTCGACCCACAGGTCCATGTCCGATCCGTCGCTCGTCCAGTCGATGACCACGCGCACATCGACGTCGAGCAGCCCGACCAGGCGCGGGTCCATGGCGACCGTGCCGCCCAGCTTGCGCAGGCGCGGCAGCATGGCATTGGCCTCGTTGAGCGCGATCAGCGCGATGCCTTCCCAAAGCCCTGACTGCGGCGTGATCGCGACATCGTACAGCAGCGTGATCGCGCGGGTCAGGTCGGCGCGCGCCGTGGCGGGCTGCGCCTTGGCCCGGCGGGCGAGGGTCAGCGCCAGCAGGCGGCGCGGCTGCGGCCGATCCGGGTCCAGCGCCGCCTGCCGCTCGCGCAACTCGACCGCGCGGTCCCAGGCGCCGTAGCGTTCCAGCCGGTCGGCGACCATGCCCAGCGTCGTGTCGTCGGCGGTGGCCAGTTCGAGCGCGGACAGCACCATTTCCTGCGCCTCCGCCATCTGTCCGCGCTTCGCCAGCCAGGCGGCGGTGTCGAGGTAGAAGATGGGCAGCGCGCCGTGCCGCGCCTCGGCCTCGCGGAAGCGTTCGGCGAAGTCGGCGGGCTTGCCGTCATACAGCTCCAGATAGGGGCGGTCGGGTTGCCAGGCATCGATCTGGACAGAAGGTGCGGCGGGGCCGGGCGCGGCACCCGCACTGCTGGCACTCACGACGATGTCGCCCGCCGCAGGGCTGACCCGAGGGGCTGGGGGGGCTGGGGGTGCGGGCGGCGCAGCGGGCGCATACACGGCCGGGGGCGGCGTCAAACTCGCGACAGGAGCTGGCGGCGGCGGCGGTGGGGGTGGCGGAGGAGGCGGTGGTGGTGGCGGCGCCTCGCCCGGTGCCGTCCGGTCGAAACTGCGCGAGGTGGCGATCCGCTTGGGCACTGCTGCGGGATCGAATTTCGTCTTCCACCAGGCGACCTGTTCCCGCCATTCGTTCACCAGATGCTCGCGGTGACGCTGCGCTTGCGCGGCGTCGTTGCTGGCCGCCGCCTTGCGGGCGCGCGCATAATCGTCGCGCCATTCGGCGGGCAGCGTGGCGGGCGGATCGATCTTGGCCGCCAGATAGTCGTTCACGCTTTCCAGGACGAGGAAGGACAGGCTGGGGCTGGCGATTCCGTAACGGCGGCTGAGCGCGACATAGGCCTCGCGCTGATCGGTGCCGCCCAGCTCGGCCATCTGGTCCTGCGCCAGCAGCGCACCGGGCCCGTCAAAGGGGATATCCTCGCCCTCGACCGCGCGCACGATCGCCTGCCCGCCGTCCAGCCGCACCGTGACCGGCCCGAACCCTGGCGCACGGGTCAGGATCGACCAGCGCCCGGCGGGGGCGGGCAGCGGCACGAAGGGCACGGGCCGACCATCGCGGTCGACCACCGCCGTCACGCCCGTGCCGGGCGCGCGCAACTGGGCCAGCGCCGCCGCCGGATCGTCGCCCAGCAGGATCAGGCGTCCGCCATGCGCGCGCGCCAGATGCCCCGCCCAGGCCCGGTCATCCCCGCTCGCGCTGCTCACCATGTCGATCGGGCAGGACGCCCCGATCGTGGTCCCACGGTCGATCGTCGCGCGGCCGTCGGTGAACATCAGGCAGCGATCGGCCGGGCCGTCGCGGCCGATCGGCGCAAAGCTCGTCGCGCCGCGATAGGACAGCGCGGCCAGCCACGCGGCGGCCTCGTCGGCGGTGGCGACCGTCTGGCGAAGCGCCCCGCTGCTGTTGAAGGCGACCAGTTCGACCGTGGCCGGTCGCCAATCGGTGATCGCCGCCTTGACCAGTGCGATCTCGCGCGCGGTGTCGGCCTTCAACCGCGAGCGCGAGCGATCCCAATAGATACGCAGCCGCGCCGGGGCCGCCGCACCGGCGGCTGCGGCCGGCAGGCCGCCGCTGAGCTGGACGTCGCGCTCGCCGTTGCGATGGGTGCTCGCGACCAGATCGGCGACGCGCGCGGAGACGATCGCCAGCGCTCCCGGCGGCAGTGCGCCCTTGCCTGCGCGTTCAGCCAGGAAGCCATCGCCCTGCGCCGTCATCGCCAGCGCGGTGTCGCCCAGCGTTACGACGGGGGCATCCGCCAAGCCGGTCGCATGGACGCGCACCGACCACCCCTCGGCCGGTGCGTCGAAGCCCACCGGCAGGCGCCAGCCCTCGGCCCCGACGGGGGCGACGAAGGTCACGCGGATCGTCCGCCCCGACCCCGGCCAGATCGGGAAGACACGGGTCGAAAAAACATTGTCCGCGCTGACCTCGGCCAGGCCGGGATCGACACGCTGGCGGACCCGCGCCTCGTACACCGCCTTGGCGCGCGGTCGGTCGACCAGCACGCCGTCGACCATCCGGCCGCCGATATCCAGCGCATAGCCGGTGACGACCGCACCCTCGGGCAGGGTCAGGCGGAAATCGCCCTCCAGTTGCTCACGCTCGGGATTGGCGAAGGCGGCGGCGACGGTCGTCTCGACCACGCCGCCGCGCTGCTCGACCGACAGGTCCAACCGCCGCAATTGCAGCGGCCGGGCATGGGTCTCGTCCCGAATGCCGTTGGCCCGCGCGGTCAGTACAGGATTGGCGACCTGCGCCGCAGCCCCCTGCCCCACGATCAGGGCAAAGCCCAGCGCCACGAGTCCCGACAACCGTGCCAGCATATCCGCCCCCCTGCATCGGCCAGAGGCTAACCCGCTCCCGGCCCCCGAACAAGCGCCTCCGTCCGGCAATGCCGATCGGCATCAGGCGGGCGTCACCGGCCCCACCGGGCGCACCTGCTCGCTCTCGTCGAGCGAGCGGACGCGGAACAGCAGGGCGCTGCCGATCAGCGCCAGCACGCCCAGCATCAGGCAGAAGCCGACCACGCCTGCCCAACCGCCATGCGTCCAGGCCATGCCGCCCGCCGAGCCCAGGACGCTCGACCCCATATAATAGAAGAACAGATACCACGCCGCCGCCTGTCCCCTCGCCGCGCCGCCGCGTCGCCCGACCCAGGCGCTGGCGATCGAATGCGCGCCGAAAAAGCCGATGGTGACGACCGCGATCCCGGCGATCACCAGCCAGAGCGGCGTCGCCGCCGTCATCGCCGCCCCGACGATCAGGATCGCGACCGGCATCCAGAAGATCCGGCGACGCCCCGCCCTGCCCGCCAGCGCGCCGAAGCGGCTCGAGCTGATCGACCCCAGGATATAGAGCAGGAACACAGCCCCCACCGTCGCCTGGCCCAGATGATAAGGCGGGCCGAGCAGGTGGAACCCGGCATAGTTGTAGATGGTGACGAACACCCCCATCAGCAGGAAACTCTCGGCATAGAGCAGCCGCAGGCCCGGGTCGCGGAACAGCCGTGCGGCCCCGCGCGGCAGGGCCAGCCAGTCGCCATCGCTCGCCACGAACCGGCGCGAAGGCGGGGCCAGCCGCCGGAACGCCTCCGCCATGGCCAGCCCCGCCAGCCCGACAGCGGCCAGCGCCCAGCGCCAATCGGCCACCGCCGCGACCATGCTGGCGACCAGCCGCCCGCCCATGCCGCCCAACGCGCTGCCCGCGATGTACAGCCCCATCGCCGATCCGATCGAGGCGGCATCCACCTCCTCGGCGACATAGGCCATCGCGACGGCGGGCACCCCGGCCAGCGCCAGCCCGGCCAGAAAGCGCAGGGCAAGGAGGCCATACCAGCCCGGCATCACCGCCGCCGCCAAGGTCAGGACGGCGGCGGCCATCATCGCCGCAACCATCAGCGGCCGCCGCCCCCACCGGTCGGACAACGCCCCCGCCACCAGGATACCGACCGCCAGCGGCCCCGTCGCCAGCGACACCGCCAGCGAGGACGCCTCGGCGCTCAATCCGTAATGCGCCGCCAGCAGCGGCAGCAGCGGCTGCACCGCGTACAGCGTCGAGAAGGTCGCGAACCCGGCGAACAGCATCGCCCAGGTCAAGCGGCGATAAGCCGGCGTTCCGGCAATCAGCGGCGGCGATGATTCGATCACGACAGTTCCTTCATCCGCCAGCCGAACGGCTGAGCGATGCTGCGGCTCCCTCATTCCTTCCCTGCAAGGGGAGGGTGTGCGGAGCATGGCGGAGGGGTGTTCCCGGTTGCGAGTGCGGACAAATCTCTCGCGCCACGACACCCCTCCGTCAGGCCTTCGGCCTGCCACCTCCCCTTGCAGGGGAGGAATGGGCGAATGGCGATCGCCCCCTGGCACGCCTGCTTGCCTATCCCCGGCTTTGCCGTGATGACGACGCCTGGCCAGCATGGGATGCGGATATGACGGAACCGGGCGCGCAGCCGTTGATGAAGGACATTCTGGGTCCCGCCGCGCTGGTGGTCATCGCCGATGCCGGGGCGGCGGTGTCAAAGGACTTTGACCGGGCGGTGTTTCTGGAGGCCGCCGAGCCGGGCCTGGCGGCGCTGTCGGTGATGGAGCGGGTGCGCCATATCGCCGATGCGCTGCATGTCGCGCTGCCCGGCGATTATGCGCGCGCGGTCGCGGTGCTGGGTGCCATGGGGCCGCGGCTGACCCATGCGTTCCAGGCCTTTGCGCTGGCCGAATATGTCGCGCGCCACGGGGCTAGGGATGTCGAGCGGTCGATGACGGCGCTGGCCGACCTGACCCGCTACGGCTCGGCGGAGTTCGCGATCCGGCCGTTCCTGGCGCGCGAGCCCGACCGCATCCTGGCGCAGATGCTGGCGTGGACGCGGCATCCCGACCCGCATGTCCGGCGGCTGGCCAGCGAGGGCGCACGGCCGCGCCTGCCCTGGGCGACGCAGATCCCGGCCCTGAAGGCCGATCCGACACTCGCCGCGCCGATCCTGGAAGCGCTGAAGGCCGATCCCAGTCTGTATGTGCGCAAGTCCGTCGCCAATCATCTGAACGATATCGGCAAGGATCGGCCCGACTGGCTGGTCGCAACGGTCGCGGGCTGGGCGATGGCGGACCCGCACACCGCCTGGATCGTGCGTCACGCGCTACGCTCGCTGGTCAAGAAGGGCGATCCCGCCGCCCTCGCGATCCTGGGCGCGCGCACCGATGCGGCAGTGACGGTCATGGACTTTGCCGTCACCCCGGCCAACATCCGGCTGGGCGAGGCGATCGCGATCACCACGGAGATCGGCTCGGACGCCGATACCGCGCAGCGCCTCGTCGTCGATTACCGCGTCCATTATGCCCGACCCCATGGCCGGGCGGCGGCGAAGGTCTTCAAATGGAAGACCTTCGACCTGAAAGCCGGAGCGACGCAGCGGCTGGCGACGCGGCAGGTGATCCGCGATTTCAGCACGCGGCGGCATCACCCCGGCCGCCACGCCGTCGACCTGCTCGTCAACGGCCGGGTGGTGGCGAGCGCGGCCTTCGACCTGCTCGCCCCCTGATCCGTTACCAGTTCAGCCCGGCGCGCACGTACAGATACCGGCCGTTAAAGCCGTAGGGCGAGAAATAGGGGAAGCCCAGCACGCCGGTCGAGTTGTTGGCGAGCGCGGTCGCCCGCGGATAGACGTCGAACAGGTTGCTGACGCCCAGCCCGATCTGCGCGCCCTTGGGGGCCGAGTAGCGGAGCTCCAGGTCGGTGATCGCGCGGGTGCCGGTCAGCACGTCGGCGGCGGGCGTCGTGCCCGGCTGGTTGACGTTGCCGTAATAGGTGACGCGGGCCAGCGCGCCCAGCCGGTCCAGCGACCAGTCGATCGTGCCGGTGATCTTCTCACCCGGCGTGCCCTGTTCCAGGGTCAGGATGCGGCTGCGCGCGAACAGCGTCGGCGCGGGGTTCAGCGTCGCGGTCGAGGTCGGCACGCGCGTTACCGCGATCGTGTTGATGTTGCCCGCCACCGTGAAGTCGAAGGTGCCCGCGCCCTCGGTCCGCGCGCGGTAGTGGCCGACCACGTCGATACCCTTGGCGGTGCTGGCCAGCCCGTTGATGAAGAAGCGCGCCGCCGACACGTCGAGCGGCAGGAGCAGGCTAGCGACCTGCGCATTGCCCGCGGCCTGGATATTTTCCGACAGGCCGATCTGGTCGCGGATATGGATGCGATACGCATCGACGGTCAGGTCGAAGCCACCTGCCCGGATGACCGTGCCGACCGACAGGTTGGTCGACTTTTCGGGGCGAAGCGGCAGTCCGCCCAGCGCCACGCCGACCGGGTCGGTCGACGGGAAGGTGCCGGTCTGGATCGGCACGCCGTTGGTCACGACCGAGGCGGTCTGGGTGAAATATTGCTGCTGCAACGACGGCGCGCGGAAGCCGGTCGAGGCGGTGCCGCGCAGCGCGAACCAGTCGGTCACGTCATAGCGCGCCGACACCTTGCCGGTCGCGGTCGAGCCGAAGTCCGAATAATCCTCGCCCCGCCCCGCCAGGCCGATCAGCAGCTTGTCGGTCACCTGCGCCTCGACATCCAGATAGACGCTGCCGCTGCGCCGGGCGCGCTTGGTGGCGTTCTGCGGCTGGAACCCGCCAAAGCCCTGCGCCCCGCGCGAGGCCCCCGCCACGGCGCCGCTGGTCGGCGCACCGTAGGACGCCTGCTCACCCGGCGAGATCGTATAGCCCTCGCGACGCCCCTCGATGCCGAAGGCGACGTTCAGCGACTGGAACACGTCGAACTTGCGCGTCACGTCCAGCCCGGCGACATATTGGTCATAGGCGACCTGGCCGTCGTAGAAATTCTTCGGCGTCGCCGCGCCATACGCATAGTTGGCGGAATTCAGCGTGCGGAAGTCGACCGTGTTGCGGCCATAGCTGAGCGACAGGTCGACATTATACCCGCCGAAATCGCCGCGCAGGCCGACCGCCGAATTGATGTCCTTGGTCTTGGTATTGATGATCGGCAGGAAGCCGTTCGGATAGCCCGCCAGCACCGTCGCAGCGCTGGCGTTGCGCGGGAAGGCCGCGCCGCGCGTGTCGCGGTCCTGATAACCGCCGAATGCGTACAGGCTGACATTGTCGGTAAGCGAGGTGCCCGCATTCACGAAGCCGGTGAACTGTTCGACCTCCGGGTCGCCGTAACGGCCGGTGACGCGGTTGGGCGTCACGCGCCGGTCGATATCGGCGCGGTTCGTCGGCTCGCGCTTGGTATATTCGCCCGACACGGTGACGAAGCCGTCACGCCCGAAGCCGAAGCCCTGCCACGCGGACGCGGTGACGACCGGCTCGCCCGTCACGTGGCGGCTGTTGGCGGCGGTATCGACCTGGGTGTTGTAGAAGCCGTAGGTGACCGAGGCCCCGCCGCCCGACCGCGCCTCGCGCAGGCGCAGGTTGACGACACCCGCGATCGCGTCCGAGCCATATTGCGCCGACGCGCCGTCGCGCAGCACCTCGATCCGGTCGAGCGCGACCGTGGGGATGGTGTTCAGGTCGACCGCCGCCGATCCGCGCCCCACCGTGCCGTTGGTGTTGAGATTGGCCGAAGTGTGGCCGCGAATGCCGTTGATCAGGACCAGCGTCTGGTCGGGCGACAGGCCGCGCAGCGTCGCCGGGCGGATCGCATCGGTCGCGTCGTTGGCCGACGGGCGCGGGAAATCGATCGAGGGCGCGACGGCCGACAGTGCGGCGGCGAGTTCGGTCGTGCCCTGCCGCTGGAGGCTGGCCCCGCTCAGCACATCGACCGGCGAGACGCTGTCCAGCCGGGTCCGCCCCTCGGCGCGGGTGCCGGTCACGATGATCTCGTTCCCCTCATCGCCCGTCGTAGCCGCCCCTGCCGCCGGGGCGGTCTGCCCCGCCTGATCGTCGGCACGCGATGCGTCGGCATCCGCCTGGCCGGGGGCATCGGCCTGGGTCGGCGGCGGCGAAACCGTCTGCGCGACGGCGGTCTGCGCGCCAAGCGCCAGCAACGAAACCCCCAAAAGGGCGATGGTGCGACCCTGAGTCATTCCCTGAATTCCTTGTTTTCTCACCGCCTGATCACGTGACTCAATCACGCGAAAGACCGCCGGGACAGCGCCTTAACAGCCGTCCAGACGTCAACGAGCCATAGAATTTCTATGCTGCCCTGCACACCTATTATACCGATGGGAGTGACAGGATATTACAGTGGCTTGGTCGGCTCCGTGACCTGATTGGCGAACCGGGCGGCATCGTCCAACACCGGCGCGCGACCCCGGAATGGCCGGGCGATGGACAGCAGCAATCCGATATGACCCAGCTTCGGATAGGAGCGGAGGGCGACGGGCACGCCGCCTGCGCGCAGTTTCTCCGCCAGCGCGTGGCTGTTGCGCGGCTGGACCACGGTGTCTTCGCCGCCGACCAGCAACAGGCTGGGCGGATCGCCCGCCCCCGCCCAGGTCACCGGCTGCGTCTCGGCGGGGCGCGGCCAGTCGCCGAACGCCGCGCGGGCGACGTCCACATCGAACGGTGCGAAATTATAGGGCCCGGCCAGCCCGACAAAACCGCGCACGCTGCGCGCATCCTCCCCCAGCCAGCGCCGATCGACCGCCAGCATCGCGGCGATATAGGCCCCCGCCGAATGGCCCATCAAGACGATCCGCCCCGGATCGCCGCCGAAATCGCGGACATGCCGCTCGGTCCAGCGGACGGCCGCGGCACCGTCCTCGACGAAGCCGGGATAACGCACCTCGGGCACCAGCCGGTAATCGGGGATCACCACCACGAAGCCGCGCGCCGCCAGCGCCCGGCCAACAAAGGCATAGCCGCTACGCGTACCGCTGTTCCAACTGCCGCCATAGAAGAACAGGATGACGGGACGCTCCGCCCCCGCCCCGACCTTGGCTTTGCGCGGCGCATAGACGTCCAGCATCCGGCGCGGCCCCGGGCCATAAGGAATGGCCGCCGCGACCCGCGCCGCGCCGCCGTCCTTGGGCACCAGCGCGTCGAAGGTCTTCAGCGGCGAACAGCCGGTCAGCGCGAGCCCGACCACCAGCGCCGTCATTCCACTTCGCTTGCCCATGCGCTGTCCGTGTCCACTTTCCATCATTCGAGGCTGCAACGCCCGAGTACCCCGGACCGATACATCGTCCATATTTCCTCCCCTGCAAGGGGAGGTGGCACGGCGAAGCCCTGACGGAGGGGTGTTACCCTCTCGATAGCGCCCCCTTCAACGCGCCACGTGTGCCCCCCGGGATTTCCATGCGAAAATCATTCCTCGTCCACCCCCGCCTTCGCCGGGGTGGTCCATGATATTGGGCAGCGTGCCGAATTGACTGAGCTCCCCCCACCGGGGAGGAATAGCGTGCCCCCCACATCGCCCCCGGCGCGTTGATCCGCTTTTGGGAGACGAACCCATGCATGATACGACAACCCTGGGCATCCGCCGAAGCGCCGAGATGGCGGCGGTGTTCATGATCGGCGACGGGCTGCTCGGGCTGCTCCAACCAACCCGGCATGTCGAACTCTGGCGATCGGACGTGGCGGCGGTCGACGGGCTGGTGCGTCCCTTTGCCGGGCGTCCGGGACGGCGGCGGGCCTACGGGCTGTTGCAGATGGCCGCCGGGCTGGCGCTGGCGACCATGCTGAAGCCGATGCCCGACCAGCGATAGCCGCGCCCTCCCCTCCCCATTATGCGCTTGACCGGTACGCTGTGTTGGTCAACCATCACGCCAGAGACCTGGCGACGGGCCGGGCGGGGGAGATAGAAGAGTGCTGCGACGCGACTTCATGGCCGCCAGCGGGGCGGGGCTGGGCGCCCTGTTGCTGGGTGCCTTTCCGGGCCGGGCGATCGCCGCCGAGGAACTGCTCAGCACGATGGACGTCGGCCTGAAGAAGCGGCTGGCCGATGTCGCGCTGAACACCGCCAAGAGCGCCGGGTGCACCTATTGCGACGTACGCGTCGGGCGTTACCTGCGCCAGTTCGTGGTGACGCGCGAAAAGAATGTCGAGAATGTCGTCAACACCGAGTCGACCGGCGCGGGCGTCCGCGTCATCGCCGGGGGCGCCTGGGGTTTTGCCGCGACCAACAACCTGACCCCCGACGGCATCGCCGCCGCCACGCGCCAGGCCGCCGCCATCGCCAAGGCCAATGCCCGCATCCAGGCCGAACCGGTCCAGCTCGCCCCCGTCACCGGCGCGGGCGAGGTGTCGTGGCGCACGCCGATCGTCAAGAATGCGATGGCGGTGCCGATCAAGGACAAGGCCGACCTTCTGCTGGGCGTCAACGCCGCCGCGACCGGCGCCGGCGCGGACTTCGTCAACTCGATCCTGTTCGTCGTCAACGAGCAGAAATACTTTGCCTCGACCGACGGCTCGTACATCGACCAGGACGTGCACCGCATCTGGGCGCCGATGACCGTCACCGTGGTCGACAAGGCCACCGGCAAGTTCCGCACGCGCGAGGGCCTGTCCTCGCCGCGGGGCATGGGCTTCGAATATCTCGACGGCAAGGCCGCCGACAAGCGCACCCTGCCGGGCGGCGCGGTCGTCTATGGCAACAGCTATGACATGCGCGAGGATGCGATCGCCGCCGCCAAGCAGGCGCGCGCCAAGCTGACCGCGCCCTCGGTAAAGCCGGGCAAATACGACCTCGTCCTCGACCCGTCGAACCTGTGGCTCACCATCCACGAATCGGTCGGCCACCCGCTCGAACTCGACCGTGTGCTGGGCTATGAGGCCAATTATGCGGGCACCAGCTTCGCCACCCCCGACAAGCTGGCCGCGCATTTCCAATATGGCAGCCCGCAGGTGACGATCGTCGCCGACAAGACGCAACCCGGCAGCCTGGGCGCCGTCGCCTATGACGACGAGGGCGTGAAGACCAAGCAGTGGGACCTGATCCGCGACGGCAAGCTGGTCGATTACCAGGCGATCCGCGACCAGGCGCACATGATGGGCAAGACGGCATCGGACGGCTGCTGCTATGCCGACAGCTGGTCCTCGGTGCAGTTCCAGCGCATGGCCAATGTCTCGCTGCAACCCGGCAAGGCGGCGATGACGCCCGAACAGATGATCGCGGGCGTCGAGAACGGCATCTACATCATCGGCGACGGGTCCTTCTCGATCGACCAGCAGCGTTACAATGCGCAGTTCGGCGGCGAGCTGTTCTACGAGATCAAGAACGGCAAGATCACCGGCCAGATCGAGGATGTCGCCTACCAGATCCGCACCCCCGAATTCTGGAACGCGTGCGTCGGCGTATGCGACCGCAGCGATTACCGGCTGGGCGGCTCCTTCTTCGACGGCAAGGGCCAGCCATCGCAGGTGTCGGCGGTCAGCCATGGCTCGTCCACGGCGCGCTTCAACGGCGTCAATGTCATCAACACCGCGCGCGCGCTCGGCTGAGGAATCCCATCCATGACCATGTTCACCGAGGAACAGGCCCGCGCGATCTGCGCCAAGGCCGTGTCGATGTCCAAGGCCGATGACTGCACCGCGCAGCTGACGGGATCGGTCACCGGCAATATCCGCTTCGCCCGCAACGGCGTGTCGACCAGCGGCATCGTCGATACCGCCGACCTGGCGGTCGAGGTCGCGTTCGGCAAGCGGTCGGGCACCGCCACGATCAACCAGTTCGACGACGCCTCGCTGGAGCGCGTGGTGCGCCGGGCCGAGGAGCTGGCCCGGCTCGCCCCCGAAAACCCCGAATATATGCCCGCGATCGGCCAACAGAGCTATCGCGCCAGCGACACGTTCAGCCCGTCGACCGCCGCGATCACCCCCGATTACCGGGCGCAGGTCGCCGCCGCCTCGATCGAGCCGTGCAAGGCGGGCCGCCTGGTCGCCGCGGGCTATCTGGAGGACGGGCAGAGCTTCACTGCCTTTGCCAACAACAAGGGCAATTCGGGCTATCAGCGTTCGACCGGGCTCGACTATACCTGCACCGTGCGCACCCAGGACGGGCGCGGCTCGGGCTGGGTCGGCCACAATGTGCAGGACGCCGCCGCCTTCGACGCAGGCACCGACATCCGCACCGCGATGCGCAAGGCGTCCGCCTCGGTCGAGGCGCGCGCGATCGAGCCGGGCAAATACACCGTCATCCTGGAACCGGCGGCGGCGGCGGGCCTGATCTCGTTCATGATGAACTTCTTCGGCGCGCGTTCGGCCGATGAAGGCCGCAGCTTCCTGTCCAAGAAGGGCGGCGGCAACAAGATCGGCGAGCAGGTGTTCGGGCCGCAGGTCGATATCTCGACCGACCCGTGGGCCCCCGGCGCGGCGGTGCTGCCCTGGGACGGCGACTATCTGCCGCGCCAGAAGCGGCCGATCATCACCGGCGGCAAGGTCCAGAACCTCGATTACTCGCGCTACTGGGCGCAGAAGCAGGGCAAGCAGCCGGTGGCGAGCCCGGGCAACCTGCTGATGGCGGGCGGCACCAAGTCGACCGCCGAACTGGTCCGCACGACCGAGCGCGGCATCTTGGTCAGCCGCACCTGGTATATCCGCATGGTCGATCCGCAGACCGTGCTGCTGACCGGCCTGACCCGCGACGGCACCTTCTATATCGAGAATGGCGAGATCAAATATCCGATCAAGAATCTGCGCTTCAACGAAAGCCCGGTGATCATGCTCAACAATATCGACGAGCTGGGCAAGCCGGTGCGCGTGGCGGGCGACGAATCCTCGCTGGTGATGGTGCTGCCGCCGATGCGGTTGCGCGACTTCACCTTCACCTCGCTGTCCGACGCGGTGTGATGGCGGCGGGCGCGGCATGACCGACAGCGGCGTGACCCGCGCCGAATTCCTGATGGGCGCGCTGGCGGCAACCCTGCTGCCATCGCGCCTGTCGGCCGCGCCCGCTTACGATTTCTGGTTCACCCGGCTGCGTTACGAAAGCGGTGATTGGGACGTCGACCGGCGGATGCCGTCGAACATGATCACCGCGCTGATCGACTATACGAACCTTCGCGTCGATCCGAAGGAGCATGTGATCGCGCTGGCCGACCCGAAGATGCTGACCGCCCCCTTCTGCTATCTGGCGGGGCACAAGCTGGTCGAGTTCAACCCGGCCGAAAAGCGCAACTTCGCCACCTATGTCCGCAATGGCGGCTTCGTGCTGGTCGACGACTGCAACCACGATATCGACGGCCTGTTCGCCAAGTCGTTCGAACGGCAGATGGCGTCGATCTTCGGGCCCCGCGCGCTGGCGAAACTGCCCAATACCCACCCCATTTATCGCCGCTTCTTCAAGTTCACCGGGCCGCCGCCGACTGGGCTCGAGCTCAACGGCTGGGGTGACGATCTGGTGCATGATTACCTAAAGGGCATCGCGATCGACGGGCGGCTGGGCGTCCTCTACTCCAACAAGGATTACGGGTGCGAATGGGACTACGACTGGCGCAACAAGCGTTTCCTGGCGGTCGACAATACCCGCTTCGCCGTCAACATCGCGCTCTATGCGCTGAGCGCGTGACGCCGTGACCGAGGCCGAAATCCAGGACCAGTTGGCGCGGCTGACCAGCTTGCGCGACGCGATCGGCCAAGCGATCGTCGGCCAGGCCGAGGTGGTCGAGCAATTGCTGATCGGCCTGATCGCGGGCGGCCACTGCCTGCTGGAGGGCGTGCCGGGGCTGGGCAAGACGCTGCTGGTGCGCAGCCTGGCCCAGGCGCTCGACCTGGCATTCCGCCGCGTCCAGTTCACCCCCGACCTGATGCCCAGCGACATTCTCGGCACCGAACTGCTGGAGGAGGATCACGGCACCGGCAAGCGCCATTTCCGCTTCCAGCCGGGGCCCATCTTCACCAGCCTGCTGCTCGCCGACGAACTGAACCGCACGCCGCCCAAGACCCAGGCGGCGCTGCTGGAGGCGATGCAGGAAAAGACGGTCAGCTATGCGGGCGTCACCCACCGCCTGCCCGAGCCGTTCTTCGTGCTGGCGACGCAGAACCCGCTGGAGCAGGCGGGCACCTATCCCCTGCCCGAGGCGCAGCTCGACCGCTTCCTGCTCCACGTCCGCGTCGGCTATCCAACCGAGGCGGAGGAAGCCGCGATCCTGGCCCAGACCACCGGGTCGGCGACCGCCACCGTGCCGCGCGTGATGGACGGCGCGGAAATCGTCGCGGTCCAGCGGCTGGTGCGCGAGGTGCATCTGTCCGCCGACCTGCTGGCGTGGATCAACCGCCTGGTCCGCGCGACCCGGCCGGGCGAGGGCGCCCCCGAGGTGGTGCGCCAATATGTCCGCTGGGGTGCGGGGCCGCGCGCCGGGCAGTCGCTGGTGCTGGCGGCCAAGGCACGCGCGCTGCTCCACGGGCGGCTGGCGGCGACGCGCGAGGATGTGCAGGCGCTGGCCGCGCCGGTCATGCGCCACCGGCTGCTGCTGTCCTTCGCTGCCGAGGCGGAAGGGCGCAGCGCCGACGATGTGGTTGCGGGCGTGCTGGCCGCGATGCCGCTCGACGCCTGAACGGGTGAGCGCCGACCCGATCCCCCCGGCCGTCCGCCACCGGCTGTCGACCTTGCGCCTCGTCTCGCGTCGGCTGGCGGGCGGCGACGGGCTGGGCCTGCATACCAGCCGCAGCCGGGGTGCGGGGTTGGAGTTCGCGCAATACCGCCCCTATGAGCCCGGCGACGAACCGCGCCAGATCGACTGGAAGCTGTTCGCCCGCGCCGACCGCTTCTTCGTGCGCGAGGCGGAGCGCGAAAGCCCGTTGCGGCTGTGGATCATGATCGACGCCAGCGCCTCCATGGCGCAGGCCGATGCGGACGGCGCGACACGGATCGGCGCGGCGCGCGGCCTGGCGGCGGCGCTGTCCGAGCTGGCGGTGGCGGGCGGCGACCGGTTCGGCTGGATCTGGCTTTCCGAGTGCGGGCTGCATGTCGCCGCGCCCGCCAACGGCACCCGCCAGCGCGATCGACTGCGGCTGGAACTGGCGACGATTCGGACCGGCGGCGGCTTTCCCGGCCCGGCGACCCTGACCCCGCTCTGGGAGCGGATCGCCGCGCGCGACATGGTCGTGCTGCTCAGCGATTTCTTCGACGAGGCAGGCGTCGCGCTGGCGACACGATTGGCGGCGGCGGGGCGCGAGGTGTTGGCGATCCAGATACTGACAGTGGGCGAGCGTGACTTTCCGTTCGACGGCGGCCACCTGTTCCGCGATCCCGAAACGGGCGAGGAACTGCTCAGTGACGCACCCGCGCTACGCACGGACTATCTCCAGCGATTTGCCGAGGCGCGCGCCCGCCTCGCCGCCGAATTTCAGGCCAGCGGCATCCGCCATGCCGCTCACGTCCTCGACGAACCGCTCGATGCGCCCTTGCGGCGGTTGTTCGGGCGCGCCGAGGGCTGATGCCGACACTGCTCGCCCCCGTCGCGCTTGCGGCTCTGGTCGCACTCGCCATCCCCTTGCTGATTCACCTGGCGCGGCGAACCGAGCAGCGCCGGACCGACTTTGCCGCGCTGCGCTGGCTGCGTGCCAAACCGCGGCCCCGCCAGCGGCCCCGGTTCGAGGAATGGCCGCTGCTGATCGTCCGGCTGCTGCTGCTGGCGATGCTCGCGCTGTGGCTTGCGCGGCCGGTGACCCCGGCGGCGGCGGACCTCCGCCCGCGCGTCTATGTCGTGCCGGGCCTCGCCGCGACGACAGCGACGCCGGGGCTGGGCCAGTCGGCCGGGGGGCATTGGCTGGCCCCCGGCTTTCCACCGCTCGATAGCCCCGCCCCGACCGGCACCGTCCCGGTCGCCAGCCTCGTCCGCCAGCTGGACAGCGAATTGCCGCCCGGCGTCGCGGTCCGGATACTCGTGCCCGCCATGATCGAGGGTGCCGATGCCCAAAGACCGCGCCTGTCGCGCAAGGTCGACTGGCGGGTGGTGTCGGGCAGGATGGCGGCACCGCGATTCACCCCCGTCGCGCCGACGATCCTTGCGATCCGGGCGGCCCCGGGGCGGCGCGATACCCGCTATCTCGCCGCCGTGGCCAGTGCCTGGACCACCGACGGCACGTCCCCCGACATCGCACCGCTGACCGCGCCGCTGCCCGGTACGGCCACGACACTGGCGTGGCTGAACGGCGGCACGATGCCCGCAAAGCTGGTTGCCTGGGTCCGGCGCGGCGGCACCGCGATCATCCCTGCCGACATGGCCGCGCCCCCCGGTCCCGACTCGATCGCCGCGCGCGATGCGCTGGACCATGTCTTCCTGCGGGTCATGCCGCTGGGAGAGGGTCGGATTTTCCGAATTACGGTGCCGCTTGCCCCCACTACCCTGCCCGCACTGGTCGAGCCCGATTTCCCCGACCGGCTGCTCGAAGCGATCCGCCCCGTCGCGGCCCCTGCCCGCGCTGACGCCGCGCAACTCACCCCGGAGACCGGAGCCGCACCAACCTTCCGCGCGGCCCCGCTTCGCGAATGGCGCGATATCCTCGCGCTCGTCATGGCCGCACTGTTCCTGCTCGAACGCTGGCTCGCCACGCGGCGGCGGCGCTGGGTCGGGCCATGACCCCGGCAAGCTGGCTATGCCCCGCTCGGCGGCGGGTGGCGACGATAGCGGTGCTCGCCGCGATGCCTGCGCTGCTGGTCGTCGTGGCGGCGGCGTGGCGTCTGCTCGGCCCCTTGGCGGCGCTTGTCGCTGCCGTCTTTGCCGCCGCTTTGGTGGGATGGATCGCGCAGCGCCGCTCGGCTCGGCTGACCCCGGACTGGCTGGTGCGGTCGTGGAACGCGCAGCGGCCCGACCTGGAGGACAGCAGCGAATTGCTGTTCGCCGATCCCGCCAGCCTGGGCGCGCTGCCGCGCCTGCAACGCGAGCGGTTGCGTGCCCGGCTCGACGCCGTTCCCCCGCCCGACCTGCGGCCGCGCTGGCCGGTCCGCACGATGGCGCTCGCCTGGGCGCTCGCCCTAGCCGCCGCCATCACACTGATCGTCTGGCCGCAAGGACAAGTGACCGACACGCTGGCCCCCAGCCAGGACGAAAGGCCAGCCGCCCCCGGCGCGCCCCGGCTGGTCGGCCAGCGGCTGCGTATCGTGCCGCCCGCCTATACCCGCCTGCCGCCGCGCGATCTGGACCGGCTGGACGCCAGGGTGCCGCAGGGGTCGCGCCTCGTGTGGACGCTGGCCTTTGCCCCCGAACCCGACACCGCTTCGCTGGTCATATTGGGCGGCGCAACGGTGCCGCTGGCCAAGGCGGGCGAGCGCTGGCGCGGGTCGATGTCGCTCGGCACCTCGATCCTCTATCGCATCGCCCCCATGTCCCAGCGCCTGCACCGGATCGAGGCGATCGCCGAGCAGCCGCCCGCCGTCACCGCCCGCACGCCGTCCAAGACGCTGACGATCGCGGCGGCGGGACAGCGCGGCTGGGCGCTGCTGTTCGAGGCGAGCGACGATTACGGCGTCGCGCCGCAGGCCGACCTGACCGTGACGGTCGCCGCCGGAGAGGGCGAGAATATCCGTTTTCGCGAACATCATCTGCGCTTGCAGGGCAGCGGCGATCCCCGGCGACGGCGCTTTGCCGCCATGCTGAACCTCGCCGCACTGGGCTTTGCCGGGCCGGGCGATCTGGTCGCGCAGTTGAGCGTGCGCGACGAACGGATGCCGGGTCCGCAAACGGCGCGCAGCCCCAGCCTGATCCTGCGCCGCCTGCCCCCCTCCGCCACGCAGGGCACCGGGGTGGACGGCGCGCTGCGCGCCACCCTGCCCGCTTATTTGCGCAGCCAGCGTCAGGTCATCATCGACGCCGAGGCGCTGCTGCGCCAGCGCCGCACCCTGTCGCCCGAACGGTTTCGCGCCCGCGCCGTCTCGATCGGCGAGGATCAGGCGGCGCTTCGCCTGCGCTACGGCCAGTTCCTGGGCGGTGAGCATGAGGTGCACGGCGCCGAATTGCCGACCAGCGATGCCGCCCCCGCCACGCTGGGCAAGGAGGAAGACGTGCTGGGCGAATTCGGCCATGCGCATGACGAGGGCGAGGCCGCCACGCTGTTCGATCCCCAGACCCGCGCGCGCCTGACCGAAGCGGTCGACCAGATGTGGCAGTCCGAGGGCGCATTGCGCGGCGGCGATCCGGCACGCGCGCTGCCCTTTGCCAATCGGGCGCTGGTGCTGATCAAGCAGGTGCAGCAGGCGACCCGCGTCTTCCTGGCCAAGGTCGGCGGCAGCGAACTGCCCCCGATCGACGAGACGCGGCGGATGACCGGCAAGCGCGACGACATCGCCCCGGCCGAGGCGGGACTGGCCGCCCGCCCCTTCGACGCGGCGGCGGCGGCGGCCTGGGCGGCAATCGACGGGTCGGCGGGAAAGACACGGGATCTGACGCCGCTGACCCACTGGTTCCGCGCGAACCGGGCGCGCGTGGCCGATCCGCTGGCGTGGGACGATGCGCTGGACCAGCTGCGCCGCGATCCGGACTGCGGGGCGTGCCGCGACCGGTTGCGCGGGCTGGTCTGGCGCGCGCTGCCGACCCCGCCGGTCGGCGCGGCACGACGCGACGGAGCGGGGCGGAGCGGGGCGCGCTATCTCGATGCGCTGGCGGGCGGGGTGGGCCGATGAACCCGTTGTTCCTGCCGCTGATATTGGCGGCCGCCGTCGTGCTGGCATGGTTTCGGCTGGGCTGGCGGCAATGGCGCACGCCGAGCGCGGCGCGGGCGCGCGGCTGGCGACTGGCGCTGCTGCTGCTCGCACAGCCGGTGCTGGCCGTGCTGCTCTATATCACGCTGGCCCCGCCACCGACCCGGATCGCCGAGCCCGACCACCTGACCGTGCTGACCAGTGGCGGCTCACCTGTCGGTGGCCGGACGGTGGCGTTGCCCGAGGCGGAGCGGCGCGGCGGGATCGAACGGGCGCCCGATCTGGCAACCGCGCTGCGCCGCCATCCCGGTATCCGCGCCCTGCATATCCGGGGCGAAGGACTGACTGCGCGCGACCGCCCGGCGGCACGCGGGCTGGCGATCGCCTTCGACCCGGCACCCCTGCCACCGGGGCTGATCGCGCTGGTCCCGCCGGAGCGCACCGCCCCCGGCGGCCCCTTCCGTGTCTCCGGCCAAATCGAGGGCGGCGGCAGCGTCGCGCTGCTCGATCCGGCGGGGGTGCAAATTGCGGCAGCTGCCGTCGATGCCGAGGGGCACTTCACGCTGGACGGCATTGCGCGGATGCCCGGCACGGCGCTGTTCCGCCTGCGCGCCCGCAACCCGCGCGGTGCGATCACATCCGAGCTGGCCGTGCCCGTCCAGACCATCGCCGAACCGGGACTGCGCGTGATGTTGCTCGGCGGCGCGCCGGGGCCGGAGGTCAAGTTCTGGCAGCGCTGGGCCAGCGACGCCGGGCTGAAGCCCGTGGTTCGCGTTGCGCTGGGCGGCGGGCTGGCAGTGGGTGATCCGACGCCGCCGCTGACGGCCGCCGGGCTTGCCCGCATCGACTTGCTGATCCTGGACGAGCGGAGCTGGGCGACGCTGAGTGGCGGTGAGCGGGCGGCGGTGGCGGCGGCGGTTCGCGGCGGCATGGGCCTGTTGCTGCGTGTGACCGGGCCGGTGCCGCCGGGCTATGGTGCGGCGCTGGGCCTGCCGCTGGCGGGCGGGGCGGCGAGCGCGCGGGTCCGCCTGCTCGACCGTGACGGCAAGGCGCTGCCCACCCTGACCCGCCGTGTCGTGCGGGTGGGGCCCCGCGACGCACAGACCCTGCTCGCCGATGCGACGGGGGCCGTGCTGGCCAGTTGGCGTCCGCTGGGGCGCGGGCGGGTCGGCGCCTGGCTCGTCCCCGATGCCGCCGGGCTGGTCAGCGCCGGGCATGGCGAAGCCTATGGCGCGCTATGGGCCCGCCTCGTCAGCACGCTGGCCCGCGCGGGCGCATCGAGCGCCCCTCGGTTCGATCCGCTGGCGCATCGGAGCGAGCGAACCGCCTTGTGCGGTCTGGCGGCGGGTGATGCGCTGGTGCTGCCCGATGGACACGCGCTGCCGCTGCTGCCCGATCCCGCCACGCCGGGCTGTGCCGGTTACTGGCCACGGGTCGCGGGCTGGCATGGCCTGCGCCGCGGCGACACCACATGGCCTTTCTACGTCCACCCCGCCCTGCCCGCCGCGATGATCGCGGCCGAACGACGTGATGCGACGTCGACGCTTGTTCGGGATCCTCCCGACGCAGCGGTGGCGCAGGCCGCGTCGCCGCGTCCGGGCAAGTCCTGGCCATGGCTGCTCGGCTTCCTGGCGATGGCCGCGCTGCTTTGGTGGTTCGAACGGGCACGGATCGGACGACCGGTCGAGCGCGGTGGCGCTTAAACTTATTCCTCCCCTGTCAGGGCAGGTGGCAGGCCGAAGGCCTGACGGAGGGGTGTCCCGGCTTGAGAGGTGGGGAAACCTCGCTACCGGTGACACCCCTCCACCAGCTTCGCTGGTCCCCCTCCCCTTGCAGGGGAGGATTTGAAAGGGGACCGAATGTCGTGGCCCCTAGCCCGCGATCGCGAGCGGCGGTGGCGGCGGGGCGGCCATCGGGGCGGGACGGCCGTAGAGATACCCCTGGCCCAGCTGGCACCCCAATCGACGCAGCCGGTTCGCCTGCACCTCGGTCTCGATACCCTCGGCCACCACCACCTTGCCCAGCCCGGTGCCCAGGCCGACGATGGCGCTGACGATCGGAAATGTCCCGTCGTCGGTCTGGTCGAGTCCGGCGACGAAGGACTGGTCGATCTTGATCCGGTCGACCGGCAACTGGCGCAGATGGACGAGCGAGGCATAGCCGGTGCCGAAATCGTCGAGCGCGATGCCCACGCCCGCCTCGTGCAGTTCGCGCAGGTTGACCATGATGGTGTCGGCCGCCCGGTCGAGCATCACGCCTTCAGTCACCTCGATACACAACCGCCACGGTGCGATGCCATGCAGCGCCATGCGGTCAAGGACGTCGCGCGCGGATCGCGGCCCCGACAGCTGGGCGGATGTGAAATTGACGCTCAGCACGCCCAGTCGCTCCCCCTCATCGCGCAACAGCGCCAGCGCCATATCGAGGACATGGTCCTGGATGAGCAGTCCGATCCGATCCGCCACCAGCAGGTCGGCAAAGCGGTTCGGCGTCATCAGCCCATGCCGCGGGTGGTTCCAGCGCAATAGCGCCTCGTGCCCGCACACCGTGTCGTCGGCCAGCGAGACGATGGGCTGCAGGAACAGCATGAACTCACCGCGCGCCAGTGCCCCTTCGGCCTCGCCCGCCACGGCGATCTGCATGTCGCGCAGGCTGCGCTGCAACGGGTCGTAGCGGACATAACGGCCGCGCCCCAGCCGCTTGGCGGTGTAGAGCGCCAGGTCGGCATTCTGGTAGAGCATGTCGAGCGCGTCCGCATCGTCGGGGAAACGCGCCGCGCCGATGCTCAGCGACAGGCCGCGCGCCGGATCGCCAGGACGCCAGCGATCGCCCTGGATCGTGCCGATCGCGGTGGCCAGCGCGGCTTCGCGCGACGGCGGACCGGGGCAAAGGACCACGAACTCATCCCCCCCGATGCGCGCCACCCGCAGGTCGGCGAAGGGCCGCGCCACATGCGCCAGCAACCCGGCGACATGGCGGAGCAGCTCATCGCCGCTGGCATGGCCCAGCCTGTCGTTCACGTCCTTCAGATAGTCGACGTCGATCAGGAACAGGCTGAACGGCGTGCCCATGGTCATCAGCACCTGGGCCTGTTGTTGAAAGGCCGCGCGGTTGCCCAGCCCGGTCAGGAAGTCGGTCTGCGCGGCGGAACGCAGCGTCTTGGCCTCGGCCAGGTCGACTTCGCGTCGCTGGCGCGCCAGGTCGAGTTCCTGGCGGATCAGGCGAAACCGATCGGCGATCGCCAGCGACAGGACCAGCGCCTCGAAGGCCAGCACCAGGAAGGTCGCCATGTCCACCGCATCGTTTTGCGGCGCGAAGCCCAGATTGCGGATCAGTCGCGCGACGAACATCGTGATGACCGGGGTCCATCCGATCATGTAGAACCAGATGACCCGGCTGCCCCGCCGCACCGCGATGATGCATGAAACCGCGACCGACACGGCGGTGCCCGCGATCGTATAGTTGAGCAGCCGGTCGGTCAGGACCGGCGGCAACCCGTCGATGGTCGCCAGAACACCCGTCACCGCTCCCGCCCCGGCCAGCCAGCGCCCGCCCCGGATCAACGGGCGCGGCAGGACCCCGTCCTCGACCACCGCGAAGAAGAACATGTTGCACGCCGCGACCATCAACCCGACAAGCACCAGGTCCACCCGCACCGCGGTGGGGCCGATCAGCCACGGCACGACCAGCGCGGCCGTGCTTGTCCAGACCAGGCCGTAGCACAGCGAGACCGCCACCCAGAGCAGATACCAGCGCTGAAAGGCGTGGCGCCTGCCGGTGTGAATGACGAGATTGTACAGAAATGCCGACAGCAGCGTGCCGGTGAACAGACCGATGAGCACCAGCCAGCCGACCTCGACCCCCGTCAGCGCGGCATCGGCGCGCGCCGCCACCTTGCGCATCAGAGACAGGTCGTCGATATTTCGAAAACCGAGATACAACGCACGGACATCACGCCCCGGCGGCGCGATGACGAATTTCAGCATCCCGCCCGGCGCCCAATGCTCGCGCAGTTGCGACGGATCGCGAACCAGGCGGCTTGTCCCGCGCGGCGTCACGGTCAGCACCGCGATCCGGTCGAACCGGGTCTGGTCGACCACCAAAGCCCAGTCGGCGGGCAGCGCCGTCAGCGCCGACGGATCGAGCCGCAGCCACAGCCAGGGACCGCCGCGCGCCGGGGCGTCGGGACCACAGTGATAGGCGGCGAACGCAACGGCCTTGTCGGAGGCACCGTCGGGGAGCGCCGCGCTACAGGCGTTACGAAGCAGATCGACCGGTGCGGCCGACGCCGCACGGGGCATGAGCCCCGCCAGGAGGATCAGCAGCGCTACCCCCCAAACCCTGATCTTCGATGCCACGACGAGCGGCCCCCATGCCGAACCTGTTACCTGAAAGGCTCTAATGGCGGACTTCTTAAGATTCCGGCGGCCCTCGTAACGACTATCGTATCACGGCATCGAGGCTTTGCCCATCGCCGCTGCCGGTTGCGCGACGAACGAGGTCGCAAAAGGCGCGTATGCCGAGGGCGCCGACGCGGCGTGGATCGTCCGCGCCGCATCCTGGAGCGGGCGCGAAAGGGCGGGGGTGATCCGGCGGCAAGGCACGTCCCATGAAAAACGCTCCCCTTGGTACAGCAACCGACCGCAGCATTTTCCGCACCGCCCCGGCGGGCAAAGCATCATATCTCCGAAAGGCCATGCGCCGATTTCAGGAACCCGTGGCACATGTCCCAAATCCTGATTTATGTTCGTATCGGCCATTGTGCGGAATCGCACGATCACGGTAAGGCGGCCCCGGATATCTGGAACAGCGGGTCACGACCACCGGCTCGCCATGAACCGGGTCGGTGGGATCGGATCAAGGCGAGCCGGTGCCCGCGGGGGGGTCGATCATGCGTGCAGGGATCATCATCAGCCGATTTGCGGCTTACGTCCCCATGTCGTGCGGGGGCGGGATCGCGTGATGGCGGCGGGCGGCCATGACGGCGTGCTGGTGGCGATGGCGATCGCCATCGCGGTCCTTGCCTCCTACACCGCACTAGACCTGGCGGCACGGGTGCGGGCCTCGACCGGCTGGATGATGCGCACCTGGGTGGCCACGGCGGCGCTGGCGATGGGTGGCGGCATCTGGGCCATGCACTTCGTCGCGATGCTGGCCTTTTCGATGCCGGGCATGGATGTCGGCTATGATCTTGGGCTGACCTTGGCCTCACTCGTCATCGCGGTGGGGGTGACCGGGGTCGGCTTCGTCGCGATGGCGCGGCCGACGGTGACGACAAAGCGGCTGCTGGCGGCCGGGCTCTTCATGGGGCTGGGCGTCGTCGCCATGCATTATCTGGGAATGGCGGCGATGCGGATGCACGCGGTCATCCGCTACGATCCGCTGTGGGTCGGGCTGTCGATCCTGATCGCGATAGGCGCGGCCACCGCCGCCCTGTGGCTGGCCGCGCGCAACAGCGCGCCGGGCGAGCGGATCGCGGCGGCCTTCGTCATGGGCGCCGCGATCGCGGGCATGCATTTCACAGGGATGAAGGCCGCCGATTTCCAGGCCGCCCCCGGCCAGGGCCACGGCGCCCATGTCGGCCAGGCGGCGCTCGCCTTCGGGGTCTTTGCCGCCGCCTTCCTGATCCTGTTCCTGGCGCTGATCGCCGCGATGTTCGATCGCCGCTTCGCCCGGATGGCCGAGCGCGAGGCGATGGCGCTGCGCGAGAGCGAGGAACGGTTCCGCTCGCTCTATCGCGGCACCCCGCTGCCGCTCCATTCGCTCGACCGCGAGGGGCGGATCGAACAGGTCAGCAACACCTGGCTCGACCTGCTGGGCTATAGCCGGGACGAGGTGATCGGCCGACCGCTGGTCGCCTTTTTCACCGAACCCGCCGCCCGGCGTTTCCAGGACGAGGAGTGGCCTGCGCTGCTGGCCAACGGCACCACGGCCGGTCGCGAATATCATGTGCTGACCAAAAGCGGCACGCGGCTCGACGTCGTGGCCTCGGCACGGATCGAATATGACGATCGCGGCGCGCTGCGCCATGTGCTCGGCGGCCTGACCGACGTAACCCAGCGCAAGAAGGCCGAGGAGGCGCTGCGCCAGGCACAGAAGATCGAGGCGGTGGGCCACCTGACCGGCGGCGTCGCCCACGACTTCAACAATTTGCTGGCGGTGATCGTCGGCAATCTCGACCTGCTGCGGCGCCAGCTTGGTAACGACGCGCGGCTGCTGCGGCTGGCCGACAATGCGCTGGCGGGGGCGCAGCGCGGCGCCTCGCTGACCCAGCGGCTGCTGGCCTTTGCCCGCCGCCAGGACCTGAAGCCCGAGGCGATCGCGCTGCCCCGGCTGGTCGAGGGCATGACCGACCTGCTGCAACGCTCGCTCGGCCCCCGCGTGCGGGTCGAGACGCGGTTTCCGCCCGACCTGCCGCCGGTCCATGCCGATGCGCACCAGCTGGAGATGGCGGTGCTGAACCTGGCGGTGAACGCACGTGACGCGATGCCCGATGGCGGGCGGCTGACGATCCAGGCGTCCGCCGTCGAGTCCGGCGAGGCTGGCCCGGTCGATCTGACAGCGGGCACCTATGTCCGACTGGCGCTGACCGATCAGGGCGCGGGCATGGACGCCGCGACGCTGGCCCGCGCGACCGAGCCCTTCTTTACGACCAAGGGCATCGGCAAGGGCACGGGCCTGGGCCTGTCGATGGTGCACGGCCTGGCGGCGCAGTCGGGCGGGCGGCTGACCATCGACAGCGTGGCCGGACAGGGCACGACCGTCACCCTCTATCTGCCCGCCGCATCGGAGCCGGGCCGTTCCCTGCCCGATCGCCCGGACGCGGCCGATGCCGATGCGCTGGCCCTGCCGCCGCTGCATATCCTGGTGGTCGACGACGATCCGCTGGTCCTGGCCAACACCGCCGCCGTGCTGGAGGATCTGGGCCACCGGGTGCGCTCGGCCGCATCGGGCGAGGCGGCGCTGGCGGACATGGCGGCGGACGGCGCGGTCGACCTGATCGTCACCGACCAGTTGATGCCCGGCATGACCGGGGTTCAGCTCGCCACGCGGATCCGCGCCATCGCGCCCGCCATGCCGATCCTGATCGTCAGCGGCTTTGCCGAGTTCGGCGAGGACGATGCCGGGCAGTTCCCCATCCTTGCCAAGCCGTTCGACCGCCAGGCGCTCGCCCAGGCGCTGCGCGACGCGGTGCCGTCGGACCGGGACGAGCCGGTTCGCCTGGCGGGCTGAACCGCCCGGATAGCTGGTAAAGCCCTGCCCGCGCCTGCTATCGGCGGTCATGGCCTCCATGAATTTCGAGCTGCTCGACATCCGCGTGTTCGTGGCGATCGCCGAGGGCAAGAGCTTCCTGCGTGCGGCCGAGCAGCTGAATCTGTCGCAACCCGCGATCAGCCGCCGGGTCCAGAAGCTGGAGGCGACGGTCGGCACGCCGCTGCTGGAGCGGACGACGCGCAATGTCCGGCTGACCCCGGCAGGCAAGGAGATCTTGCCGCTGCTCCGCCGCCTGATCGAGGAACTGGACGAATCGCTGCTCGGCATGATGGCCTCGGGCGAGCGGCAGGCGGGGCGGCTGACCATCGCCAGCATCCCCAGCGCGACCGTCCGATTCCTGCCGGACGTGCTAGACGTGCTGGGCCACGAATATCGCAATGTGCGCGTGCGCGTGCTCGACCTGTCGGCGACCGAATGTGCCGAGGCGGTGCGGACCGGGCAGGCCGAGTTCGCGATCACCCTGCCCGTCTCGTCGGACGGCGACATGGTCTATGAGCCGCTGACCGACGATCCTTATGGCCTGGTCTGTCGCCGCGACGATCCGCTGGCGGAGCTGGCCGATCCGGCATGGAGCGACCTGGCCGGCCAGCGGCTGGTGACGGTGCATCCGGGCAGCGGGAACCGGACCGCGCTCGACGCCGGGCTGGCACGCGCCGGGATCGAGCTGCGCTGGTTCTACGAGGTGACGCGGCTGACCTCGGCGCTGGCGCTGGTCCATGCCGGGCTGGGTCCCTCGGTGCTGCCGCGCCTGGCGTGCGAGGGGCCGGATGCGCGCGATCTGGTCTGGCGGCGCTTGCGCGGGGCGGAGGTTACGCGGACATTGGGCGTGCTGCGGCGGACATCGGCAACGCTGTCACCCGCCGCCTCCCGGCTGATGGGCCTGCTTACCGATGCCTGGACTGCCCGATCCCCCATCGGTCAGCCGGGCCCCGCCCCAGCGCGCGACGAGTAACGAGGCCGAGACATTGGCGGTGCCGCTGGTCAATGCCCGGATTTCCGACAGGAACCGGTCGACTGCGATCAGCATCGCCGCCGCGCCGACCGGAATGTCGGGCAGCAGCGACAAAGTGAGCAACAGCGCCGAAAAGCCGCTGCCCGTCACCCCCGCCGCCGCCTTCGAGGTGATCAGCATGACGCCCAGATACACCGCGATCCGCCCCGGCGTCAGCGCGATGCCCAGCGCCTCGCCCAGGAACAATGTCGCGACGATCAGATAGACCGCCGTCCCCGCCAGATTGAGCGAATAGCCCAGCGGCACGGTCAGCCCCGCCACGCTGCGCGGCACGCCCAGCCCCTCCAGCTTCAGAATCAGGCGCGGCAGCACCACCTCGGTCGACGAGGTGCCCAGCACGATCAGGATCTCGTCGCGAAACACGCGCAGCAGCGTGCCGCCGCCCAGCCCCGTCGTCGTCCACACCAGCACGACCAGCCCGGCGATCAGCAGCCCGCACCCCAGCGCCAGCGTCGCGAACAACAGCCCCAGCGATCCGATGAAGCCGACGCCATAGGTGCCGACCGTATAGGCGATCGCGCCGAACGCCCCCACCGGCGCGGCGCGGATCAGAAAGCCGAAGATCGCGAATTGCAGCCGGGTCAGCGCCTCGATCCCGCGCACGATCGGCGCACCGCCCTCGCCGATGCGCAACAGGCCGAAACCGACCAGCCCGGCGACGAACAGCACCGGCAGGACATCGCCCGCGGTAAAGGCCGAGAACAAGGTGTCGGGCACGATCCGCACCAGGAAATCGCCCGGCCCGGTGATGTGTCGCCCGGCCAGCTGTCGCTCCACCTCGGCCACCGCCGCGCCATAAGGCGGCAGCGGCAGGCCCCGCCCCGGCTGCATCAACGCCGCGACGCCCAGCCCGATGGCGAGCGCGGCGATGGTGATGCCGAGAAAGACGATCAGGCTGCGCAGCACCGTCGCGCCGGTATCGCGCGCGGCGCCGTGGCGGACGATCCCCTCGACGATGGTGCAGAACAGCACCGGCGGCACCATCATCCGCATCGCCTTGACGAAGGCGATGCCCAGCGGCCCCAGCTCGCGCCCGAACGCCGGGGCCAGCACGCCGATCGCCGTCCCGGCGACGATACCGATCAGCATCTGGACATAAAGGTGCCGCAAGGCGCGCAAAGGCCATCCCATCTTGATATATGCACCAAACGCATAGAGTGACCCGATCATTGCATTTGATCGAAATGCCGCTCGTGGGGCTTAGTGCCGCGTGCGGCACGATGGCTCAAGCCTCTGCCCCCCCCCAACGAGAACCCGCAAACAGACGGGGCGGCCGAGAGAGGTATGACGACTGTGCCAGTTTCCCCATTTCGAACCCTGATTCCCAGGCGCCAAGCGCTGGGCATCGCGTTGCTGCTGGGGCTGACCGATTTTGGTATGCCCGCCGCCGCGCGGGACACCAAGCCTGCCAAGGTCCGCGAGCTGCATGTCGTGACCTCGGGCGGCTTCACCGCCGCCTTTCATGCGCTGGCGGCGAAATACGAGCGTGATACCGGCGTGCATATCGTCGCCGAACACGGCCCCTCGATGGGCGACACGCCGCAGGCGATCCCCAACCGGCTGGCCCGGCATGAGGATGCCGATGTCGTCATCCTGGCGCGCAGCGGCCTCGACAAGCTGGAGCAGGCGGGCACCGTCACCTCTGGCACCGTCACCGACCTGGGCCTGTCCAAGATCGCCGTCGCGGTGAAGGCGGGCGCCCCCGCGCCCGACATCGCCACGGCGGATGCGGTGCGCAACACGCTGGTCAACGCCAAGTCGGTCGCCTGGTCGGACAGCGCCTCGGGCGTGTATATCCAGTCGGTGATGCTCGATAAGCTCGGCATCGCCGACCAGGTCCGTCCCAAGGGCCGGATGATCCCCGCCACCCCGGTCGGCCAGATCGTCGCGCAGGGGCAGGCCGAGATCGGTTTCCAGCAGCTGAGCGAGCTGAAGCCGGTCAAGGGCATCCGCATCGTCGGCCTGCTGCCCGACTCGTTGCAGAAGGTCACGCCCTTCTCGGCAGGCGTCGTCGCCTATTCCCCCCACCAGGCCGAGGCGCGCGCGCTGATCGCGTACCTCTCCTCCCCCAAAGCCTATCCGATCATCCGCGACAGCGGATTGGAACCCGCTTCGCAAAAGGCCAAGCCATGACCCAGGCAACCGCAAGTTTTGCCGCCGTCCCCCCGGCGGCCACCCCCATCTCGGCCGAGCGCCGCAAGTCCGCCTTCAAGTCGATCTTCATCGTTGCCAGCGGCAACTTCCTGGAGATGTTCGACTTCATGGTGTTCGGCTATTACGCCACCTACATCTCGAAGGCGTTCTTCCCGACCGGCAGCGAGTTCGCCTCGCTGATGCTGACCCTGATGACCTTCGGCGCGGGCTTCCTGATGCGGCCCGTCGGCGCGCTGGTGCTGGGCGCATATATCGACAAACATGGTCGGCGGCAGGGCCTGCTGCTGACGCTGGGCCTGATGGCGCTGGGCACGCTCGCCATCGCGGTAACGCCGACCTATGCGCAGATCGGTCTGGCCGCCCCCGTCATCATCCTGCTCGGCCGCCTGGTCCAGGGTCTGTCGGCGGGTGTCGAGGTCGGCGGCGTGTCGGTCTATCTCAACGAGATCGCCCCGCCCGACAAGAAGGGCTTCTTCTGTTCGTGGCAGTCGGCCAGCCAGCAGGCGGCGGTCGTCTTCGCCGCGCTGATCGGCCTGATCGTATCGACCAGCCTGTCGCCCGAGACGATGCAGGCCTGGGGCTGGCGCATCCCGTTCATCATCGGCTGCGTGATGATCCCGTTCCTGTTCGTCATCCGCCGCCACATGGAGGAGACCGAGGTCTTCCTGAAGCGCAAGGAGCATCCGCCGCTCTCGCAGATCATGCGGACCATCGGCAGCAACTGGGGCGTGGTGCTTCAGGGCGCGCTGATGGCGGTGATGACGACCGTCTTCTTCTACATGATCACCGCCTATACCCCGACCTTCGGCAACAAGGTGCTGTCGCTGACCCCGGGCTCGGCGCTGTTCGTCACCGCCTGTGTCGGCGTCACCAACTTCGTCCTGCTGCCCGTCATGGGCGCGCTGTCGGACCGGATCGGGCGTCGGCCGCTGCTGATCACCGCGACGCTGCTGGGGGCGGTCCTGGCCTATCCGCTGATGAGCTGGCTGGTCGCCGCGCCCAGCTTCGGGCGACTGCTGACCGTCGAGCTCCTGCTCGCCGCGATCTATGCCACCTATAACGGCGCGTTCATCGTCTACCTGACCGAGGCGATCCCGGCGCATGTCCGCACCGTCGGCTTCAGCCTGGCGTATAGCCTGGCCACCGCGATCTTCGGCGGCTTCACCCCCGCCATCAGCACCGCGCTGATCGGCGCGACGGGCGACAAGGCGATCCCCGGCGCCTGGTGCGCCGCCGCCGCCCTGCTCTCGCTGCTCGCCCTGCTGATCGGCTCGCGCCTGCGCCGCAGCGCCGACTAATCCCCCTCGACCGCCGCGCTCCTGATGGGGTGCGGCGGTCCCCTTCTACAGAACCGAGGCGGCGGCCACCGAGCCTGTCGCCCGCCCCCGAGAGGATGCCGTCATGTATCGTGGAGCCCTGCTCGCGATCGGCTTGTGCGCGCCCCTGCCCGTCGTCGCCCAAACCGCCACCGCGCCCGCCCAACGCACCGACGATGTCGCGTGCCTGACCCGCCTGGTCGAGCGGCAACAGGCGCAGATCGAACGGCTGGAGGCACGTCTGGCGGTGGTCGAGGGGACGTGGCCCCCGGCGCTGGCCGCCGCCCCGCTGGGCCAGGCCCTGCCCAGCGACGCCCATCCCGCGCCGCCGCCCCAGATCGCCATACAGGTCCCCCAAGCCCCGCGCACGCCCGCGCCGTTGGGCCAGTCGCTCCCCTCCGAAGCGCATCCGCCCTCGCTCGACGCACGGCTGGCGCGGATCGAGCAGGCGCAGAAGGAAGGCGTCCATGTCGACTGGTCGAAGGGCACGCCGGAGTTCACCAGCGCCGACGGCAAATTCTCGTTCCGCCCGCGCGGGCGTATCCTGCTCGACCTGGCGACCACCACCGGCAGCGCGCTGCCCGGTCGCGACATGACCGCCACCACCGCCCGCTCGCTGCGCCTGGGGTTCGAGGGGTCGGTCGGTAAGCATCTGTCCTATGTGCTGGAGGGCGATTTCGCCGACAATGACGTCGCGATTAAATCCGCCTATCTCGCCTGGACGACCCGCTTCCTGGGGCAGCAGGCCGAGTTCGCGTTGGGCAACCGCCTGAACGATCGCGGGCTGGACGGGTCGAGCGGCACCATCTCGGTCCCCTTCATGGAGCGCAATTTCGTCGGTGCGGGCATCATCCCGGTACGCGGCTTCTTCGGCCTGGGCGCGGCGGCGCGCGTCTATGGCGACGGCTGGCATGTCGGGATCCAGGTGTCGGGCGACGATGTCAGCAATCCCGGCACGGCGGGCGACGGGCTGACCATTGCGGGTCGCGCGCACTGGAACCCGGTGAAAACCGCCGACTGGATCGTCCATCTGGGCGTCTGGGGCTTTCACGAGGACATCGCCACCGACGCGACCCGCCCGACGCGCAGCATCGCGGTCGGCGGCTTCTTAAACGATACTCTGCGTATCCTGCCCGGCACCTTTACCGGCGCGACGTCGGGCGATGGCTATGGCTTCGAGTTGGGCACCTTCCACAAGTCGCTCTGGGCCTACGGCGAATATGGCGCGCGGCGGATCGCAAATCGCGCGGGCGCCGCGACCGACCAATCCGCCTGGGCGGTCCAGGGCGGCTGGTTCCTGACCGGCGAGACCCCGCCCTATCTGACGCGCGGCGGCGTGTGGAGCCGCCCCAGGGTCCTGCGCCCCTTCACCTCGGGCGGGCGCGGCGCGATCGAACTCGCCACCCGGTACGAAGTGCTCGACTACAGCGACAATCCCACCGCCGGGCGCGGCAGCGCGCTGACGCTGGGCGTCAACTGGTATCTCAACAATTTCGTCCGGCTTCAGCTGAACGCGATCGACTGGACCGTCGCCAATCCCACCCAGCTCGGCGGGGCGAGCGATCATGGCCAAACGCTGATCGGTCGGGTGCAGATCGCGTTCTGAGAGCAACCATTTGGGATCACGCGCGTCCGGCTAGGGAATGGCAAAAGGACGACGCATGGCGAACACGGCAGTAGTGACGGGCGGAAGTGCGGGCATCGGCCTTGCCACCGCCGAACGGCTGGCCAAGGCGGGCTGGAACGTGGCCATCATCGCGCGCGATGCCGACCGGCTGGAGGATGCGCGCACGCTGCTGCTCCGTCACGGCGGACAGGTGCTGGCGATCAACGCGGACGTCGCCGATGCAGCGGCGGTGGACGCGGCGGCCGACCGGATCGAGCGCGAGCTGGGCCCGATCGATGCCTGGGTCAACAATGCGATGTCGACCGTGGTCGCCCCCGCCGACCGGATCAGCGCCGAGGAATATGCGCGGGTCACCGCGACGACCTATCTCAGCCAGGTGTACGGCACGCTGGCGGCGCTGCGCCACATGAAGCCGCGGCGGCGCGGCTCGATCGTCCAGGTGTCGTCGGGTCTGGCCATCCGCGCCGTCCCGCTCCAGGCCGCCTATTGCGCCGCCAAGTTCGCGGTGTCGGGCTTTACCGATTCGCTGCGCGCCGAGCTGATCGCCGACAAGGTGCCGGTCGACCTGACCGTCGTGTACCTGCCTGCGGTCAACACGCCGCAGCCCGGCTGGGCGCGCAACCATACGGGCCGCGCGCAGGTGCTGCCCGATCCGCTGTTCGATCCCCGGCTGTGCGCCGAGGCGATCCTGTCGGCGATCGAGCGGCCGCAGCGCGAGATCTGGGTCGGCCGCTCGACCTTCCAGATGGCGATCGCCCAGGCGCTGGCCCCCGGTTTCGCCGACCGTCAGGCGAGCGGTTTCGCCGAGGACCAGCTGGCCGGGCCGATCGGAGAAAAGCCGGGCAATCTCGACGCACCGGTCCCCGGCCCTGCCCGCATCGACGGCGACGCCACGGGGCGCGCCATCGACAACCGGCGCGAATTCTTCACCGCGCGCCAGCGTGACCTGTTCAAGGTCGGCGTCGCGGGCGGCATCGCCGGGGTCGGCGCGCTCGCCGCGCTGGGCCTGTCGCGCGTGCTGGGCCGACCGACCCGCTGACCTTCAGGAGACGATTCATGACCGACGACACCACCCAGACCCGCCGCCGCGAGATCGCGACCGAGCATCTGCTGTTCAAGACGATGGAATATGTCGAGGCGCAGCATCCCGGCCTGCTCGACTATCTGGAGGGCAGCCTGGACCATCTCGGCGATCCGGCGGACGCTGCGGACAAGGATGACGAGGCCGTACGCGAGATCGCCCGGCGGATGATCGTGGGCGCACGCCGCGAAGGCGCCTGACCGCCGCCATGGCGCTGCACTTCGTGGGCTTTCGCGGCGACGAATATGCCCGCGCCGTCCGCATCTTCGGCCCACCCGATTTCATCCATATTGGGTGGGACCGCTGGGCGCGGATGGAAGTGGCGCCCGGCGATATCGCGGTGTTCGCCAAGGGCACGGGCGACGACGAACCCTCCCCGTACAGCTTCCCCGACCTGCACGAGGGGTAACGCCCCCGCGCCAACCGAATGGCTCTACGAACTGCGCTGATCGCCGGGCGGGCTCACCGCGCGGCGCGAGCTGGGGCGCGGCACCAGTTGGTCGAGTGCGTCAGCATTGTCGCGTCCCCAGCCATAGAGCAGCTCGACCGGCTCGACGAAGCGCTGGCCCAGATCGGTCAGGCGATATTCGACCATCGGCGGGATCGTGCTCTGGACATGGCGGGTCAGCAGGCCGCTGACCTCCATGTCACGCAGCGTCTGAGTCAGCATCTTCTTCGAAATGCCGGGCAGGCTGCGGTGCAAGACCCCCGTCCGTGCCGCCCCGCCGTGCCGGGCGTGGAGCGTATGCAGCACCATGCTGGTCCATTTGGTGGCGAACAGTTCCAGCACGCGGCGCGGGGCGCAATCCTCGCGCCATTCGTGATCGGGTGTCGCCGGTAGCATGGGTCTGTCTCCAGTGGTTACCCGGTGGTGCCTGGGGCACCAAATGGTGCCGTCTGGACGCCGCGTCCAGCCATGCCCAGCTAAAGGGCCGACGCAAGGAGGTTTTGATGGCGAAGACGGCATTGGTGGTGGGCGCGAGCGGGATCGTGGGCAGCGCGACGGCGGCGCTTCTGGTGGAGCAGGGCTGGACGGTCCACGGCCTGGCCCGTCGTCCGACCGGGCAGGCGGGCGTGCAGCCGGTCGCCGCCGACCTGCAGGACGCGCCCGCCACGGCGGCGGCGTTGAGCGCGGTGAACCCGGACGCGGTCTTCATCACCACCTGGGCCCGCCAGGACAGCGAGGCGGAGAATATCCGCGTCAACGCCGCGATGGTGCGCAACCTGCTCGACGGACTGCCCAAGGCCACCGGCCCGCGCCATGTCGCGCTGGTCACCGGCCTGAAGCATTATCTGGGGCCGTTCGAGGCCTATGGCAAAGGCACGTTGCCGCAGACGCCGTTCCGCGAGGAACAGGGGCGGCTGGACGTCGAGAATTTCTATTATGCGCAGGAGGACGAGGTGTTCGCGGCGGCGAAGCGCGACGGCTTCACCTGGAGCGTGCACCGCCCGCATACGGTGATCGGCCTGGCGGTCGGCAATGCGATGAACATGGGCACCACGCTGGCGGTCTATGCGACGCTGTGCCGCGAGACCGGACGCCCCTTCACCTTTCCCGGCTCGGCGATGCAGTGGTCGGGCCTGACCGACATGACCGATGCGGGGCAGCTTGCCCGGCATCTGCTCTGGGCGACGGAAACCGAGGCGGCGCATGACGAGGCGTTCAACGTCGTCAATGGCGACGTCTTTCGCTGGCAGTGGATGTGGAGCCGGATCGCCGACTGGTTCGGCGTCGAGGCGGTGCCGTTCGACGGCACCGTCCGCCCGCTCGAGCAGCAGATGGCCGAGGATGCGCCGCTCTGGCGCGAGATCGCTACGCGCGAGGGGCTGGCCGAACCCGACCTCGATCGCCTGGCCTCGCCCTGGCACACCGACGCCGATCTGGGCCGCCCGATCGAGGTGGTGACCGACATGTCCAAGAGCCGCAAGCTGGGCTTTACCGGCTATCAGCCGACCGACGACGCCTTTTTCGCGCTGTTCGAGCGGCTGCGCGCGGATCGCCTGATTCCCTGACGTCAGCCGGAACCGCCGCCGCGCCGCGCGACCAGAACGTGCCAGCGGGCGCGGCGGCGGACGGTACGGATCTGCCACGCCACCCCCGTCAGGCGCAGGAATCGCGCCTGGATGGCGGCGGCATGCTGGACGAAATCGTAATAATCCACCCGGTGATGCGCCAGGATCAGCCGCCCGCCGGGCCGCAGGCTGGCGGCGACCTGGGCCGCGACCTGGCGCATCGCCTGTGGTGACAGGTAATAGAGCAGTTCGGCAATGACGATCGCGTCATAGGTCGAACGCGGAAAACCGCCCGGCAGCACCAGCGGGATCGCCCGGCCACGCGGCCAGGGGGCGATGGCGCGGGCGGTCAGGCGGGTGCCCTCGATCGTCCCCTCGGTCGCATCCAGCCGCCGCGCGCGCGGTGCGATCGCCCGGCTGTTCGACCCGTTGCCGCTGGCCAGCTCCAGCACCCGGCCCAGCGGCCCCGCGCCCAGGCCATGCAGGATGGCGGCGCGCTTCACCCCCTCGTCATGGTTGGAAAAGGTTCGCCAGGGATCATCGTCCGCAGCAAACTTGTCGGCAAAACCGCTCAGGTCGATGGCGCGCGTCACCGGCCCTCCACGAAGCGTTCGACGGGATGGGCAAAGACCGCCAGCTCGTGCCGGGCGATGGCAAAGCCCCGCGGATCGTCGGTGATCGCCCCCAGCTGGGTCCGGTGCGCCGCGATCAGCGACCTTTTGGCCGCCGCGCCGCCGGGCAGCATCACGCTGCGGCTGCGGTGTGCCGCATGGCGCTGCGGCGGCCAGACCCAGTAGGCGAGCCGCCGCCCCGCGAACCGGAACCGCGCCAGTGCTGCGGCAGCCGCGCGGTGATCGGGATGCGCATCGCTTGCCGCCGGACCGACCAGCAGGTCGATTTGCCCCAGCCGCCGCAACGCCCGGTGCAGCCGCCGTCGGCAAAGGTCATGCCGGGCCGAGAGCCCTCCATCGGGCAGGCGCAGGAACGCCACGTCCCGGTGCCCGACATGCAGGCGGCGCAGCGCATACCGGCTCTCCCGCTCGCGTGCGGCGATCAGGCGGGGTCGCGGCCAGGCCGCGCTACCCGGATGCGATGCCGCACCGTCGCTGACCACGATCACCGCGACATGGCACCCCTGCCGTCGCAGCGCGGCGATCAGCGCGGCGGCGCCGATGACCTCGTCATCGGGATGCGGCGCCACGACGACCGCGCGGGCCACGCCGCCCAGGCGCAACCTCATAGGGATGGCGCCAGCAGGCCCTGCGCGACCGCGCGTCCGACCCGCAGGCGCTGCGCATCGGGGACCGGCTGGCGCAGATAGACGGTCAGGTCGCTCAGCAGCGCCGAGAGCGGATGCGCGGTGAACTGCCCGCCCAGCCCCACCGCCTCGCGCGCGATCGCCATGGCACGCTCGGCGGCGTCGGCGACGCCCAGCCGGGCCGCGGCCACCCGCGCCAGCCGGGCTTCTTCCGGGACCATATCCTCGAACCAGAAGCGCGCAGTACGCCGCACGATCGCCGCCGCGCCATCGGCCAGCCCGAACAGCTCGGCCAGCCGTGCCGCCTGGAACGGATCGCCCGCGCGGTCCGCCGCGACCAGATGATCGCGTGTCCGGTCGACGATCCCGGCGATGCCCCCGGCCTGCACCGCGACGAAGCGCAGCGCCCCGCCGCTGAAATAGGGCTCGCGCGCATAAAGTCCCGGCGCGCCGATCCGGTCGTCCGCCTCGATCGCGGCGTGATCCCAGCGCACGAGATGCGTCTCGGACCGCTGCATACCGGTCACCCGCCACCAGTCGCGGTCGATGGCGGGCGCGACACGATCCAGATCGATCAGCAGCAACTGCACGCCACCGGGCGTGTCGGCGGTGACCAGCGCATGGCTGAGCACCCCGGCACCAGAGGCATAGCTCTTGCCCCCGGTCAGGCCGCCGTCGTCCAGCCGCAACGGCTCGCCCGGCAGCGCGGCATTCCACACGCCCAGCGTCGCGCCCTGTGCCAGGGTGTGGATCAGCCGATCGACCTGCGCGACGGAGCCATAGCGCCGCACGATCTGCACCGCGTCGACATGCCCCTCGACTAGGCGACCGAGCGGCAGGTCGCGGCGGCCGACCTCGTATAAGTGTCGCAGCAGCGCGACATAGGCGTCGGCCGTCGGCGGATCCCCGGCGGGCCGCTCCGCCCAGCCCGCCGCCGCGATGGTGTCGCGCAAGGCGTCCGCCATGGCGCTCATGCCGCGATCCCGCACCCTTGCCCCTCCAATTCCGTCAACAGCGCCTCCGCCTCCGACAGCGTCACCGATGTGCCCGGCCCCGGCGGCGCGGGCACGACCCGCATCGCAAACGCCTGGGCATTGGGACAGTCGCGTGCGACGCCCAGAATATGGTCTGCGGTCAGACCCAGCCGATCGCCCAGCGCCGTGCGCACATTGACGCGGTCGATCTCGGCGAAGCCCGCCCGTGCCGCCGCCTGCCCGCGCCATTGCCATGCCGCCTCGCGCGGATCGGTCAGGCGCGGCGGCTCGCCCTGATCGAGCGCGCGCAACAGCTCCGCCAGCCCGCCCGCGATCCGCCCCTCGCGCCGGGACGATGTTTCGACCAGCATCGCCCCGTCGCGCCGCACCCGCATCCCGGCACGCCCCGCATCATCCAGCAACCGGGCATCCTCCCCCGATGGCAGCGGCTGCACCCCGCCAAGCGTCCGATAGGCCGAGGCGCGAATGGCGATATTGGCGCCGCCGCTGAAGTGATGCGTATCGCGCGCCTCCCAGGGCACGGGGTCGACGATCCGGCGATGACGGTGCAGCCGGTCGTAATAGGCCTCGATCCGGCATTGCTGCGGATCGGCGGCGGCATCGCGGCGGACGATCCGCCCGGCGGCGACCTCCGCTTTGCCAAGCGCGCGGAGCCCGGCGGCGACCCAGTCGCGCCCCGGCTGGCTGTCGGCATCGGTGGTGAACAACGCCCCCTCGCCGCCTGCCAGCAGATCGAGCCCCATGGCGAGCGCCGCGCGCCGGGCCGCCCCGGCATTGGGCGCGCCCCGATCCCCGCCCCGCGCCACGACCAGCCGGAAGGGCAGCGTTGCCCCCAGCCGTTCGAGCAGCGCACCGCTGCCGTCACGGCAATCGTCGAGATAGAGGCAGAGGCTCAGCCTGTTCCGGTCGATCGAAAGTGCAGCGATCGCCGACAGCAATCCGGGCAGCATCGCCACCTCGTTACGGGCCGGGACACAGATGACCACGGGTGCCTTGTCGAACAGAAACGTCCTCCCCGAGCTTCGTGGTCCGTGCGCGAAATCCTTCGCACCCGATGATCAATTCCGATCATAACACGACATCTAGGCAAAGCGCCGTACAAAGGCCTTGATCAATATCAACCAATTATTTGCTGGGCGATCGGGCGATCCGCGCGTTGAACAGGGTAACCCATCCCTTACGAAAGACACCATCATGGCCAATAAGAGCAGCCGCCGCGCGGACGGCAAGGTCGAGGGACAAGCACCGGCGCCGGCCCTTCCCGCCGGGTCCGATCTGCCGACCCATTATGCCGAAACACAGGGCCATGGCGGTGAAACCCACCAGACGACGGATGACGCCGCGCAGACGATGACGACGCAGCAGGGCATTCCGATCGCCGACAACCAGAACAGCCTGCGCGGCGGCGAGCGCGGCCCGACGCTGCTCGAAGATTTCATCCTGCGCGAAAAGATCTTCCACTTCGACCATGAGCGTATCCCCGAGCGCGTGGTCCATGCCCGCGGATACGGCGCGCACGGCGTGTTCGAGCTGACCGACAGCCTGGCCGAGCATACCCAGGCCGATGTGCTGAGCACCGTCGGGCAGCAGACCGAGGTGTTCGTCCGCTTCTCGACGGTGGCGGGCAACAAGGGATCGATGGACCTGGCGCGCGACGTGCGCGGCTTTGCGGTCAAATTCTATACGAAACAGGGCAATTGGGACATTGTCGGCAACAACATCCCGGTGTTCTTCATCCAGGACCCGATCAAGTTTCCCGATCTCGTCCATGCCGTGAAGCAGGAACCCGACCGCGCCTTTCCGCAGGCGCAGTCGGCGCATGACAATTATTGGGACTTTGCGAGCCTCAGCCCCGAGGCATGGCACATGGTCATGTGGCAGATGTCGGACCGCACCATCCCGCGCTCGTTCCGCACCATGGAAGGCTTCGGCGTCCACAGCTTCCGACTGGTCAATGCCGAGGGCCAGTCGACCTTCGTGAAGTTCCACTGGAAACCGCGCCAGGGCCTGCAATCGGTGTTGTGGAACGAGGCGGTCAAGATCAACGGCGCCGATCCCGATTTCCACCGCCGCGACCTGTGGACCGCGATCGAGGGCGGCGACTTTCCGCAATGGGACCTGGGCGTCCAGCTGTTCGACCAGGAAACCGCCGACCGGCTGCCCTTCGACCATCTCGATTCGACCAAGCTGATCCCCGAAGAGGACGTGCCGGTCCGCATCATCGGCACGCTGACCCTCAACCGCAATGTCGACAATTTCTTCGCCGCCACCGAACAGGTTGCGTTCTGCACGCAGAATGTCGTGCCCGGCATCGACTTTTCCGACGATCCGTTGCTGCACGGGCGCAACTTCTCGTATCTCGATACGCAGCTGAAGCGGCTGGGCGGGCCCAATTTCACCCACATCCCGGTCAACGCGCCGCGCTGCCCGGTGATGAATTTCCAGCAGGACGGCCATATGGCGATGCACAACCCCAAGGGGCGCGCCAATTACGAACCGAACAGCTGGGGCCCCGATGGCGGCCCGCGTGAAAATCCGACGATCGGCTATCGCAGCTTCCCCGCCGAGGTGCAGGGCACCAAGCAGCGTATCCGCGCCGAAACCTTCGCCGACCATTACAGCCAGGCGCGGCAGTTCTTCATCAGCCAGTTGCCCATCGAACAGAAGCATATCGGCGACGCGCTGGTGTTCGAGCTGTCGAAGGTCGAACGGGTCGACATCCGCGCCCGCGCCGTGTCGCACCTGCGCCTGATCGACGAGGGGCTGGCCGCGACGGTGGCCGACGGATTGGGCCTCGACCTGCCCGAACCGGCCAAGGCGGCGAAACCCACGCTCGACCTGCGCCCTTCGCCCAAGCTCAGCATCCTGTCCAACGGTCCGCAGGACTTCAAGGGCCGCAAGGTGGGCGTGCTGCTGACCGACGGCAGCAGCGCCGAGCTGTTCGCCGCGTTGACCAAGGCACTGGCTGCCGAGGGTGCGCTGTTCGAGGTGGTCGCCCCCAAGATCGGCGGCGTCACCCTGGACGACGGAACGAAGGTCGCCGCCAAGCAGAAGATCGATGGCGGCCCCTCGGTCCTGTACGATGCGGTCGCGGTCCTGCCTTCGCAGGAAGGGGCGGCGCTGCTGGCGCGCGACGCCACCGCCAAGGACTTCGTCGCCGACGCCTTTGCCCATGCCAAGTTCATCGGCCACAGCGCGGCGGCCGCCACGCTGTTCGACGCGGCGGGTGTGACGGCGCGCGACGATGGCTTCGTCCCCCTGACCAAGGCCAAGGACGCCAAGGCGTTTGTTACCCAGTGCCGCGCCTTGCGCTTCTGGGCGCGCGAACCGGGCGTCGATCTCGACGCGGCTCCGGCACCTACCGCGGCCTGACGCCGAAGCGCCCCCTCCCCGCACCGATCCCGGATCGACGGTGCGGGGCGGGGGCGCGATTGCACGTCCTGCATCCACGTTTGCGCGTTTTGCCCGGAGGCGAACCGCGCGTGTCTGCGTTCTACTGACACTGACGGGGTCGCTGGCCCGCAACGACGGATGTGGATTTCATGAGCAAGACGATCGCCGACCTGCTGCACGATACGCTGGTGGAAGCGGGGGTGGAGCGAATCTGGGGCGTGACCGGCGACAGCCTCAACGCCTTTAACGACAGCTTGCGCCGCTTCGGCAAGATCGACTGGATGCATGTCCGCAACGAGGAGGCGGGCGCTTTCGCCGCAGGCGCGGAGGCCGCTGCGACCGGTGCGTTGGCGGTGTGCGCGGGCAGTTGCGGGCCGGGCAACCTGCACCTCATCAACGGGCTGTACGATTGTCACCGCAACCATGTGCCCGTGCTGGCGATCGCCGCGCATATCCCGTCGAGCGAGATCGGCCTCAACTATTTCCAGGAAACCCACCCCACCGAGCTGTTCCGCGAGTGCAGCCATTTCTGTGAAATGGTGCAGGACGCGCGCCAGATGCCCGAACTGCTCCACCGCGCGATCCGCACCGCGATCGGGCAGCGCGGCGTCGCGGTGCTGGTGATCCCGGGCGACGTGGCGTTGCAAAAGGCCCCCGATACACGCGCCGTTCCCTTCCCCGCGCTCGCCGCGCCCCGGCTGGTGCCCGACGAGGCGACGCTGCGCCAGGTCGCCGATCTGGTCGACGGATCGAAGGCGGTCACGTTGCTGTGCGGTTCGGGCACGGCGGGCGCGCATGACGAGGTGGTCGCGCTCGCCGCCGCGCTCAACGCCCCGATCGTCCACGCGTATCGCGGCAAGGAATGGATCGAGTACGACAACCCCTATGACGTCGGCATGACCGGGCTGATCGGCTTTTCGTCGGGCTATCACGCGATGATGGAGTGCGACACGCTGCTGATGCTCGGCACCGATTTCCCGTATCGCAACTTCTACCCCGAAAAGGCCAAGGTGGTGCAGGTCGACCGCGATCCCGGTGCGCTCGGCCGCCGCGTGCCGCTCGACCTGGGCGTGGTCGCCGACGTGCGCGAGTTTGCGCAGCGGCTGACTCCGCTGGTTCGCCCCGGCCGCGACGACCGGTTCCTGCAAAAGGCGCGCGCGCATTACCGCGATGCGCGAAAAGGTCTCGACGATCTCGCCACCCCGCGCGACGGGGAAAAGCCGCTCCACCCGCAATTCGTCGCCGCGACGGTCGACCGGCTGGCGACCGAGGATGCGGTCTTCACCGCCGATGTCGGCACGCCCGCGGTCTGGGCGGCGCGCTATCTGACGATGAACGGCAAGCGGCGGTTGATCGGATCGTTCAACCATGGCTCGATGGCCAACGCCCTGCCCCAGGCGCTGGGCGTGCAGGGCGCCTTTCCGCAGCGGCAGGTCGTGTCGCTGTCGGGCGACGGCGGGCTGACCATGTTGATGGGCGACATGCTGACCGCCGTGCAGATGAACCTGCCGATCAAGGTTGTCGTCTTCAACAACTCGACGCTCGGCTTTGTCGAGATGGAGCAGAAGGCGGCGGGCTATGTCGACACCAACGTGTCGCTGAAGAACCCTGATTTCGGCGCCATCGCGCGCGAAATGGGCTATTTCGGCACTCGCGTCACCCGTTCCGACCAGCTGGAAGCAGCGCTGCGCGAGGCGTTCGCGTATGACGGCCCGGCGCTGGTCGATGTCGTGACCGAGGGCCTAGAACTCATCATGCCGCCCAAGATCCAGGCCGAACAGGCCAAGGGTTTCAGCCTCTACGCCGCGCGCGCGGTGCTGAGCGGGCGGGGTGACGAGGTGATCGAGCTCGCCAGGGCCAATCTGTTCCGCTGACCGGTGCGAGCCGGATTCTCAACCTTGGATCCGGCTCGTCGGCAGATCCCGCAGCCGGAGCCGCACTGATTCCTTGATCACCGAATAGGCCAGACGGGCATCCTCCCTGGCGGCCGGCACCGCATCGAGCCGTTCCACCATCGGCGCAAAACGCGGCTCCAATGCCACCGCGCCGACCCGAAGCGTTTTCATGATCGCCCCCCAGAGCCCCCAGCCCGGTAGCAATCGATCATGCCGAGCCCATCCGCACCCGTCCAGTACGGCATCAGGTCCACTTTCGACCTGTCCCATGCTTGTGTCGGCGATCGACGCCAACGTGCGGATTCCCAGCCAACTGCGATGACATCGTCGACAGCCCGTACCTCCCCGCGACAAAGCGGGGGATCATCCAAATCGGACCATTCGCAATCCGTCACCTCAAATTATTCCATGCTATTATCCAAGTTTTGCCGGTAGCGAATATGCATACTTACTTAAGTTATACTTTAATATGTAACTCCCATTCTGGTTCTTTTGGTAATTTACAAAATCATCGACTCCCTCACTATTGATACCAATCACCGAATCGGTGAGCGGAGAGAGTCGATGAACGTCGTGAATATCCCGCAGGCAAAGGCTTTTGCTTCATCTTCCCCGACCATTTCTGTCAACCGGCCGATACCCGGCGTAAAGCTGGGTCAGACGGTCAACCTTGTCGACGGATATCGGACGGGCTGGGATCCGAACGATCCCGCCACCGCGCCCTTCGCCGCGCCGACCATGGTCGCGCTGCCGGTGCAGGATGCGACGATCGCGGTAAGTGCCGACAGCCCGTGGCAATTGCCGCGCATCACGCTTCACGCCGATGCGGTCAGCCTGCTCAGCACGGTCTTTCCCTATACCGTGCTGGGCGTATCGGGCGACGACACGGTATTCGCGCTGCCGTCCGGGCCGTTGCTGGTCGGCGACGGCGATGCCGCCAAGCAACTGGCCGCGCTGTCCGCCTATCTCGGCGTCGACCTGACCACCGGGTCTTCGTACATGCTGGTCGAACTCATCCGCACCGCCGGAACCGCCTCGGCGCAGTATGTCGCGGGCGGGGGCGGGAACGACGCGGGGCAGTTGCTGCCGGACGCCTTGTCCCTCGTCGCCGCGCTGCCCGGCGTCGACACCGTGCTGCACCCGACTATCCGCCTGGACGCGGCCGCCGCGCAGCCGTTCGTCGACAGCTTCGCATCGCTGGGCACGCATTACGTGTCGAGCGTCACGGCGGGGGACCGGATCTTCCAGGTCTTCGCCTATGAGGCCACCGCCTTTGCGCAACTCAAGGCCGCCTTCGACAAGGCCGCCGCGGGCAAGGGCTATGTCGACGGCCTCGAGGCCATGGCGTTCCAATATTACACGACGCCGCGCAACAGCGAGACCGGACCGACCTTCGGCTATGTCCGCCAATTCGGGACGATCGCCATCGTCAGCCGCGATCCCGCCTTTGCCGCGTCGATCGCGGCGGGCAACTGGCAGGACAAGGTGCGCGCCGGGGGCAACAGCATCTTCATGGCATTCGGCCAGCCCCATCCCGCCGTCGACCTGTCCACCTTCACCCGGATCGCGCCGATCGCGCTGGAGCTGTCGCCGATCGGCAACCTGATCCCGGTCAATGTCAGCGCGGCGGGCCGCAACTACTGGAACCGCCTATTCAAAGGCGCGATGCTCCAGAAGCATGGCGATGCCGTGGACGTCCGCTTCACCGGTGCGCGCGACCATGACTGGCCGGGCCTGCTGCCCAATAGCGGCGGCTGGCTGTCGACCATCGCAACCCCCTCGGTCGACGTCTATGACGCGCATGTCGCGCTCTCCGACGTCAAGCTGACCAACCGCGCCGTGGTGAAGCGCTTCGCCTGCTGGACCATCGTGATGGAGGCGGGCGGCGGCACGGTCGCCATTCCCGGCGACGACGTCTCGCTGACTGCGTTCCTGATCGACGCGGCGGGCGATTATCCGCCGCCCACCCTGACGCTGGCGAGCAAGGCCGCATTCGACGGCATCACCCTGGCGTGCGGGCGGATGAACGGGGCGATCGGCATCGCGGTCGATGGCGGCGACGAGCGCATGACGGTGATCGACGGCGTCATCCTGGGCTCGACCGCCGCCAGGGCCGATGGACGCACCGGCATCGCGGTGACCGGCGACCTGTTCGGGGTACAGAATGCGGCGCAGCTCGATCCCCAGGTCGACAATCTCAACCTGGCGATCGTCACCTGCCAGACGCTGCTCTATACCCGTGGTGCCCGCGCCGACGATGCCAAGGCGCTGGCCCGGGACTGCCTGACCTGGCTGACCCGGATCATCCCCGGCGACGAATCGGTGCCGAACGAAGCCGCCATCCGCCTGCGCGCCAGCTATCTGGCGCAGGTCGCGGGCAAGCTGGGCGAGACCGGGGTCACCGTCCCCTATCTGACCTACAGCGCCTATTCGGACTATATCGCCGCGATGTCGACCGCGGCGGGCGGGCTGACCCAGACGATCATGGCGTACCAGACCCAGATCGGGCTCCAGCGCAATGCCGAGCTCACCGCCAAGACGGCGGAAGAGATCAACGCCAACATCAAGACGACCGGCAAGCTGATCACCGACTTCATCGGCGCGATGGCCGCGAACCAGCGCGACATCGTCGCCAATTACGACAGCATCATCGCCACCAAGCAGAACGAACTCACCAAGGCGGTCGGCGCCTTTGCCAGCCTGTCGCAGGCGGTCGCGGACCAGACGACGGCGGTCAGCAACGCCAAGCTCGCCTTCCAGCAGGCGATGGTGAAGTACGAGACGACCGAGATCATCAAGGCGGTGATCAATATCAGCACCGCCTTCGTCACGGCGGGCATCGCGATCGCGACCCCGGCGTCCACGATCAGCGCGCTGAAGGATCTGGGCGAAACCGCGCAGAAGATCCAGAAGCTGGTGACCGTGCTGAGCAAGATCATGGATCTCAGCAAGACGATCGAGGGCACGGTCAAGAACATCGTCAACGTCAACAACACGCTTGATTCGCTCCAGAGCGCCAATCTGGGCATGCCGACGTCGCTCGAATGGTCGGAAATGAGCGTCAACTTCGACGCGTCGCTGGCCTCGACGCCCTCGGAAGTGGGGCAGGCCAAGGCCGATTTCTCGGCGGCGTTCAAGATCCTGGTGCTGCGTGCCCAGGCCATGCTGACCGCGCAGGCCAAGATCGCGCAGGTCAATGCCGAGATCGCACTGAACCGGACGCAGCGGGCGATCAACGAACAGCAACAGGCCCGGCTGGCCAAGCTGACCGCCGCGCTCAACCTGGGCGACACGACGAAGGCGCCCGACCTGTCCGAGGTCGACCTGATCGGCCTGACCGGCCAGGTCCAGTCGCAGTTGAACCAGGTGCTCGCCGCGCTGGCCCAGGCGATGACGATCCAGGACAGCGCGGTGCAATATGAGCTGCTCGCCGCGCCGACGATGCTCAGCCGGTTCGATCTCAACAGCCTGCAGATCGCGATGGCGAATCAGCAACTGGGCATCATCAACGCCAAGACCGCGTTCAACCCGCCGCCGTTCAAGGTCAACGACCCGATCGCGGTGCATGTGCGCGGCGTGCCGGTGTCCGCCTTTACCGGCGGCAACGTCTTCCAGTTCCTGATCCAGCCGAGCGAGACCGAGTTCCAGCCTTATAACATGGTCCGCGTCCAGCAGGTGGTGGTCGATATCCCGGCGATCACCGGTTCGACCGGCGGCCATTACCGCATCGACCTGTCCTGCACCGGCGACCCGTTCGAGGATCGCGACGCGGCCGGCGAACCGCTGGAATTTAACACCGTCGCGCGCAACTTCGGGCCGTTCGAATATAAGGTCGTCGACGGCGCGCATGTCCCCGTCTTCGGCGACCAGACCGGATCGATCGCGGACGACATCACCAAGATCACGCCGTTTTCGACCTGGCAGGTCAAGATGCCGAACCTGCCGGTCAATACCGGTGTCGCCTTCGGCCCCGACGCCACCGTCGACATCGTCCTGACCTTCCGGATCGAGGCGCTGGCGCAGCCCGCCGTCTGGGCCGCGATGCAGGCGCGCGGCCTGGCCGGAAACGGATGGGATCATGCCGATTTCATGCGCGCGCTGCGGCCGCAACGGGCAGCCAACGCGATGCTGGGGGCCAACGACACGCCCGATACCAGCAAGGCCGCCATGCTCGACCAGATGTTCAAGGCGCAGGGCGTCCTGAAGGGCTGGGACTGCGTGCTCAACATGCTCGAGGAGCCGGTGAACCGCTTCCTGGCGGCGCAGTATCAGGAGAAATATCCGACGGGCACGCCGATGGTCGTGACCAGCGGCTTCTGCGAATCCTTCGACACGGTCCTGGCCTATACCAAATTCTCGTTCACGCTCGGGCCGCCGCTGCTCCAGTTCCAGACCAACAACCACGACTATGTCGCGGTGACTCAGGTCATACAGAGCGGGTATATCCAGAAGGGCCTGGTCACCGTGCCCGATGGCGGGGCGGTGTGCCCGGTGCCACTGAACCTGAACGATCCCGCCATCGCCTGGGGCAAGCAGAAGCCGATCGACGTATCCGGCGCGCCGACCGTGCAGGGCGCGGTGTCGCTCGGCATGGTGCAGGGCCTGGTCCAGCCGCCCCTGCCCGATGGCGGCACCGGCGATCCGAAGGACAGCCACAGCGTCATCCTGGACTTCAGCAAGGGCAGCTTCGTCGCCAAGAACCTGAACGTCGACACCGACGATGCCAGCATGAACCTGCAGATTTCCAACTGGTTCACGACGTCGGAGATCACGTATCTGATCAACACCGTCGTCTTCAACGATGCCACCACGCTGAAATCGCTGCAACCGACCAGCTTCAAGCTGAACGTCCTGACCACCAACAGCCAGAAGAACATCCTCCAGGTCTTCATCGCGACATCCGGCCAGCAGCAGAGCAACCTGACGATCAACGTCAACGAGCCGATCCCGGACACCTTCCACAACTCGCTGATGATCAACACCAAGATCATGTTCAGCGATATCTTCGTGGCCAGCTTCAATGCGGGCAAGACCGACGTCCGGGTCGGCGTGATCGATCCCGGCAACGATTACGATACATGGAAGGCCAAGGCGGTCGCGGGCACCGTGTCGGGCACCGCCGTGTTCAACAACACGTCGAACAGTGAGACGCGGATCAACGCCAGCGGCAACACGATCACCTGGCCGCTCGCCGGGCTGAGCTTCGCGCCGACCAAGGACCAGGGCGTCAGCCTGAGCTACAATGTCAGCCAGACGGTGAATTTCCAGCACCGGGACTATACCTGCACCAGCTCGCAATATGGGACCTATTGCTCCTGGTCGGGCTGGGGCGACCACAGCGTCGACGTCACGGTCGCCCTGTCCGGCAACTATCCGCTGACGGTCGCGCAGGATGACAAGGGCCAGATGCAGGTCCAGATTTCGGCGACCCCGCCCAATATCACGGTGACGCCGCCCGACCTGCGGCCGACGGGGCCGTGCGAATGCAACGACAACGACCTGAAGATCCAGGTCGGCCAGATCCTGCAAACCCAGGTGCCCGCCAAGCTCCAGGCCTCGATGGCGGGGATCCAGTTCAACGCGGTCTCGGTCTTCGCGCTCTACAACCTGCTGTTCCCCACCCAGGACTTCATCGTGATGAAGGAGGCGTATGTGCCGGGCGACCTGGTCGTCCTGGGCACCTTCAACAAATACACCGCCTGAGCGTCGGGCGGGATGCGCGTCGATCTCTCCCCCACCGCCGCCGGAGCGGTCGACGCCGTCCGGCTGGGCGAGGCGGTCACCCTGCTGCACGGCAGTGGGGGCGACCGCCTCGGCCTGGCGGCGCTGCATCTCGCCCCACAACAGCCGCTCCGGCTGTTCGCCACCGATCCACCGCCTGCGGCATCGGCCTGGCAGCCGCTGACGGCGAGCATCGTCCGGCATCCTGACGATCTCATTGACCAGCTCTGGGCCTGTCATGTCGTGCCGCACCGCCACGAGGAACCGGGGTTCGACGTGCGTGCGTCGCGGCTGGTCGACGATCACGCGCAGGCGCGACGCAGGGCGCTGCTGGCGACGCGGCTCGGCGTCCCGTTGGTCCAGGGGCGCAGCTATTTGTTGCTCGCGGTGACTCGGCACGACGGGCGGCGCGAGCATGAGGTGATCGCCGAGCCGCCACGCCGGTTCTTCGATCGCCGCCACCATCTCGATCCCGCCTGGCGGCGCGCCTCGGCACGGCTGCGACCCGGGCGGCGCGTTCGCGACGGCACCTGGCACGACGCGGTCGTCACGGCCGACGAGGCGCAGGATTATGTCGATGCCTTCTATAGCTTCGGCACGCATTTCGTCTCGGCGATGGAGGCTGGAGACCGGCTGGTGCAACTGGCCATACTCAAACCCGAAAGTGCTCGCTGGATCGACGCCTATTGGCATCAGGCGGGTGGCGGCCAGCCCGTGCACGGCGGCAGTGCCATGCCCTTTGCCGCTTTCCTGACGGCGGATCATGCCGAGGTGGTGAGCCCGATCGTCAGCTTGGCGGAGGACCCGCATCTACCGCACAGCCTCGCATCCGGGGCTTGGGTCGATCCCGCCAGCCTGAGCGGCATCAGTCTGGCCGCGCCGTTCCGATCCGCCCCGCAACACGCCGCCGACCTTCTGGGCGGCTTTACGGCGCAGACCCTGACGCGCGGCGAACTCAGCCCGTTGTCGCGCTTCATGGAATTCTACCGCGCGACGAATTTCGAACGGTCGCTGCGCGGCGCGTTGATCCAGCGCTGGGCGGAGCGCGTGGCGATCCCGGTCCGCCGGAGCCCGCAGGCGAAATTCCTCAAGGCGTCGCCCTCGATAACCCGTGTGGGCGACACGGTGACGCTGGGCGCGGATCGGGACGATGTGATGCTCGCCCGGTGCGTCATCGCGGCCGCGCATTCCGACCATGCGCCACTTATCCGGCGGCCCGATGCGGTGTTCGATCAACCGCCCTTCGCCTGTCGGATCATGTCCGGCATCGCCATTCTCCAGGACATGTCCGGCGCACGGCGCGACACGCTGATCGACGGACTGCGCTTTACCACAGGGCAGACGGCCGAGGACGGCGCGACCAGGGTTCGGATCAAGGCGGACCTGCACCATCTGCCACCGGCGCAACTGCTCGACCTGGCGCCCGATATCGTCGATGCCTGTCTCGACCTATCCGCCAAGCTGTCGATGCCTTTGACCGACAACGATGCGCGGCATGAGGCCCGCGCCTTTGCGGATTGGCTGTCGGACATGCTGGCGACCGCACCATCATCCAACATGGCGCAGCTGGCCGACTGTATCGCCGCCATGGCGCAGGCACCGCGTCCAAGACGGACGTTTCTGGACGCGAGCATCCGCGCACAACTGCACGAGGGCTTCCACGCGCTCGGTGCCATTGGCGTCCGCGCCGACGAAACCCTGCGCGACGATGCCAACGGACACGCCCATGACGGCGCGGGACGCCTCGCCTGGCTGCGGCAGGAAGCAACGGCGATCTGGCTGGAGATGCTGGTCGCCCGCGATACCGGGCGGGACGAATATACCACTCATGCCCTTGCCTGGTGCACGGCCGTCCTGGACGTGACGTCGCCGGTCGGCGTCGACACCCCAGCCCGTGACGTCAGGCTGCTCAAGGCATTGCTCGCCCAGGCCGCGAGCTTGCTCCATGCCGTGACGGACGAAGCCGCACCGCCAGCCATGCCCAGCCTGGGGGCCATCGGCTATTTCCTGATGCACGGCGCGGGGGCCCTGCGCACCGCCCCCGATCGGCCGCTATTCTTCCTCGAAGACGGAGTGTTGCCGTGAGCGACGGGTCGATGCGCGCGCCGGACGTCGCTGCCCCGCCGGGCGATACCGGGATTGCGGACCTGCTGGCCCAGATGTCGCGCGGGACCTCGGTCCTCAACGGATGGGACATGGTGCTCAATATCGACGCGGCGATCGTCAACCGGATCTTCGCGGCACGGTTCGCCATGGCGGACTCGGCGACCTGGCAGACGATCACCATCGCCTATTGCCAACTGTTCCCTTCGGACAACGGGTCCTTGGCGCTCTACACCCGTGTGGACATCGCGATGGCCACCCCTGCGCTGACGCTGCCGGGCGACAAGCCGGGTTTCGCCAGCGTCACCTTCCAGATCAGCGGCCGGGCCGGGACGGCGGTCAAGCCGGTGACGGCCGGTTTCGACCCCATCAAGGACGCCGATCCCACCGACCCCACGCTCCGGTGGACCGACAAGGACTTCAGCGCGACCGCGCTGACCGGCATCATCCCGCTATCGGCGATCGCCGGTGCCCCGCAGGCCGATGGCGCGATCACGCAGTTCGTCCTCGATTTCCCGGCGGGCCAATTCGTCTCGCCGATGTTCGAGCTCGTCCCCCACCCGGACCGGCTACAGCTCGAATTCCGACAATATCTGGTGACACACGACGTCCGGGTGCCCATCTGCGCCATACGGTCGGACCTGGCGAACCAGACGCCGCAGGTTGCGCCCCGATCCTTCCGGCTCGCCACGCTGACCACCAATGCGCAGCGCACGTTGTTCCAAATCTTCGTCGCGTCGCAGAATCCCGCGCCCGCCAACCTGACCATCGGCGTCAACGAGCCGGTGCCGGACGGCTACGAGCTATCCGCCCTGTTCAACACGGCGATCGTCAAGGACCTGGGCCTGGGCCTGATGCCCCAGACCTGGCTGTTCCTGGAAACCAACCTGGTCTTTCCCGGCACCACCGACCTGGCGCTCGGCCCCGAATACACGCCGGACGACGCCCTGATCCTCGGTCGGCTCGCCATTCGGTCCGGTGCCGATCCCGTTCCGCCCAGCCCGGTCAAGCCCAGCCCCGTTCCGCCCGACAAGGATACACCCATGCTCGACATCCAGAATACGCGACAGATCACGGTGGCCGGCCAGGCCAGCTTCACCGCTTATGGCGACGATGCGGATGCCAATGCCTGGTACATCGTGCCCAAGGCCGTCTGGGCGCGCGACCCCGTATCGGGCCTGCCCCAGTTCGCCCTCGTCCAGTATAACCGGGACGGCGGGGCGCAGTCCGGCTTTTGCCGGTTTTCGGTCGAACTCGCGGTCGATCCGGCACAGGAACAGGCGCTGCTCGCAACGATCGGCGGGGCCCGGCTGGCCCAGTTCGACTGGGTCGCGAGTGCGGCGATGTTCACCTATACCGTGAACGGCAAGACCAGCTCGGTCGCCGCCCAGCCATCGGGCTTCGGCACGCAGATGGTGACGTTCAGCATCCCCCTGCCCGACGCCGCGTCGCTCAACGCCTTCGTCAACGCCTTTTCCCCGACGGGATCGCAGGCCGGGACCTTCGGCGTCAGCTTCGACCTGACGGCGGACACCCGGCTTCCGGCGGTGACGGTGGTCACCAACTTCGATTCCACCATCGCCTATCAATATCAGGTCGAGCAGCGCTACGCGATCCAGACCCAATATCACACCGACACCTGGGGCCATCATTACAGCGACCAGGTCAGCGTCTATGTCGGCACCTTCGTGCACGAAATGATGAAGCAGTCCCAGGCCGCGTCGGTGACGATCACGCCGGGCCAGGGCCTGACGCCGACCCTGTTGTCGATGGTGACCGACTGGGCGCATGTCCAGCTGGAGAAGGATGTCGAACAGGCGGTCAACACCGCGCTGATGCTGATCAAGAATCCCACCGCCGATTTTTCGCTGACCAATGTCAGCAGCTTTACCCACACGCTGACGACGTCGAACGTCGTGCCATGGTATTTCACCGTCGACGGCACGCTGCCGCCGTTCGACACCCCGACCTGGGCGCGGCTCCATTCGGTCGTCGACCAGCGCACGCTGGACGTGGCGTTCGTCCTTCAGCAGGATCTGGCCAAGCGCGGCATCGCGCGGGTGAACCTGGACGTGAAATACGGGACGACCAGCCTCGCGCACAGCTTCGCGCCGGGCCAGGCCACGCCCTATATGGTGCAGTTGGACGGCCTGCTGAAGGGGCAGGAGTTCGACCCCGGCTATCAGTATCGCTATGACGTGATCTATGCCGATCCGGTGGCGGGGGACCAACCTTTGCCGCCCCTCAGCACCGACTGGATCGTGTCGGAGGAACCGGTCGTGACTCTGGGCGATGTCGAACTCGGCCTGCTGGCGGTGCGGTTCGCGGCGAGCAACATCGCCTGGACACCGACGACCGGCCATGGCGCGGCGGGCGACAGCCCCACGGTCGACGAGATCGCGGTCGAATGGAACTGGATCCCGGACGGCACCGGCCCGGTCCTGGCGGAGACGTTCACCCTGAACCAGGCGACGCCGCAATATACCGCCACGCTGCGCTCCACCCATCCCACCCGGAATCAGGAATATCGCTACTCGCTGACCTTCCTGATGAGCGACGGGACGAAGGTGCACGCCAACAACCTGCGCGACAACACCACGCTCCTGCGTATCGACGCGCCACTCTCCACCGTGTCGGTCAGCGTGCTGCCGAACCTGCCGTCGACCGCAAAGGCCGTCGTCCTGCGCGCGACCTTCGACGACGAGATGAACGACATCCACCTGAACAAGCAGTGGCAGGTGCGCGCGGGCAAGACCCAGGGCGACATGGCCGATCTCGATTTCGCAAGTTGGGACTTCCAGGCGATCGTCGCCAATCTCAACAACGCCGTCGTCGTCTTTTCGGGCTTCTGGATCGACGGCAAAGGCAAGCAGCAGCCCATCCCCAGCCAAATCCTGATCGGGTCGAACAATACGATCTTCATCAGCGATACGCAGTTCGTCGCTACCGCCACGATCGATGCCAGCCAGGTCGCTTTCGTGCCGCCCAGGACCGATGGGGTGTACCGGGTCGTCGCCCTCGTCGCCGATGCCGAAGCGCCGCTGGCCAGCGATGCCAATCCACTGGCCAATGCCCGGACGCTGGAATTTACCCAGAACACCCCGTCAACCCTCTATTATCAGACAGACCCCATCGACATCGGCAAGACGCCGACCTTCTATTTCCAATATGTCTATACGGCGATTGCGGGGACCACGGCGACCGAGACGAATGCCTGGTCAACCCCGCAAAAGACGATCAGCACCGCCCTGCCGGTCATCGCCGCCCTGCCCCCGGCGACACCGCGTGCGACGGCACTCGGCGCGGACGCGGCGAATGCCGGCTTGCTGGGCAAGGCACCCGTGGACCCGCGCACGCAGCGGCTGCTCGGGCTGCACGATCGATTCTGCGACGAGGTGCCGGTCGATCTGGTGGCGCTTGGCGCAGGCTGAGGGCCCGGCATGGCCGGCCGAATATGAGGCGTGGTTGCGGCACTGGGCACTGGCCAGCCTGGCGGTCGGGCCGGGTGCCGCACCACGCGCCCGGCGCGCGCTGGATATCTTGCTGGGCGGGCGGGACGCGGTCCGGGACAGTCGGCTGACCCACACCGGCGCACCGCTCGAACTGGCCTTCGTCTCGCATAGCGGCGCGCTGCGCTATACCGTCGAGCCCGGCAGGCACCCCGGTCAGGCCCTGCCCCACGCGCTGACGCTGATGACGAGGCTGGGGTGCCCGTTGCCGGACCAGAGCCTGTTGCGCCGCCTGTCCGATTGGCAACAGGCGGGGCCGCTGCGCTTCGGGGCGCATATCGGCGGGCGTCACGGCGATGGCGGTGATACCTACAAGCTCTATGCCGAAATCCCCATCGAGGCAGCCGCCGACGCCGAGGCCTGGGGCACCCCCATGCTGGGGCGACCACCCGTGCTGGCCGATCCCGATCGCGCGGCCCGCCCCGTCCTGATCGGGATCAACCCCGCGACGGGCGAATACGAGATCTATTACCGGGTCGAGAATCTCCACCCGATGGAGATCGGGGCGTTGATGCAGCGTATCGGCCTGGACGACCGCGCTGCCGAGGTCCGGGCGATCGTCACGGCCAGCCAGCGCATTCCACCACGCCATGCCTTGCCCGGTCGGACATGGGGCTTCAGCTATGCCGTGGCGGCGGGGCGTGAGCCGATCTTCAGTCTCTACGGCTTTGCCCGCATGTTGTTCGGGCCCGATGGCCGCATCCGTGACGGCGTCCTGGCGCTGGCGCGGCGCTTCGACTGGGACCTGGAGGCCTATGCCCAACTGAGCGCTCCCCTCCGGGATTCACCCAGCTTTACCGGCCGCCATGGCCTGTTCGGGATCGTCGTCGCACCGGGATCGGCCCCTGGTGCCTGGATCGGCCTTGCCCCGCCGATGCCCGAAGCCTGATGATGCCCTTGCTGATCGAGGATGTGCGTTCCGCGATGACGCCCAGCGGCGCGTTTCGATCTTGGGCGCATCTGCCCACCGGGCCGGTCGCCGATGAAAATGCCTTTGCGACGGCGTTGATCCTCGAACAGCTTCATCGCCTGGGGATCGGACCGATGCTGGAGGATATCCGCGACCGGGCGATCACCTTCCTGCTGACTTGTGAAAGGCCGCGTGGCAGCGGGCGTTTCGGATTCTATCCGGCGGGCACGCAGCCCGACTGGATCAGGGACCCGTTGCCGCCGGATACCGACGACACCGCGCTGTGTTCGCTCGCCCTCTTCCAGGCCGGTCGCTGGCCGCGCGAACGGTTGCGGCGGCAGGTATGCGAGGTGCTGGCCCCCTACCGATTGTCGAGGCGACCGGCCGGAGCAAACTGGCTTCGCCCTGGCATCTACCCGACCTGGATGGACGGCCGCCGCTTGCGCAACCCGATCGACATCTGCGTCAACCTCAACATCCTGACCCTGACCAGGGCGGCGGGGCTCGACCAGGCTCAGGGCACCGTCATGATCGACATGATCCGCGCCGCCCTGGATTGGGCGGGCCCGTCCCCCGAGCGGGCGCGGCAGGTCATGCCCTATTACCCCCACCCCGCCGAACTGGTCCAAGCCCTCGTCCGCGCCGTATCACACGATGTGGAGGGTGCCCGCGAGCTATTGCGGATCGTGCGGACGAAATCGTGGGCGACCTACGAGACGGAGCCCGACACCCCGATCTGCGGATCGCTGGGCGGCGGCCTGATCTGGACCTGCCCCCTGCTGCAAAGGCTGCGGCGGCATGACGGTAGTGATGGGGCCGGTCGGTGGATGGGCCATGGGTGCCGTGAGAGCGCCTGGTTAAGCGGCCCTCGCGCCCCCGCGAGAAAAGCGCATGAGAATCTATAATTTAAACTGGTCGATGGCGGAGACGGAGGGATTCGAACCCTCGGTACGGTTTCCCGTACGACGCTTTAGCAAAGCGTTGGTTTCAGCCACTCACCCACGTCTCCGGCTGCGGCGAGGTGCGGCTATAGCGGGGCCGGTGGAGGCAATCAACCGGGGATCGAGGGGATTTTGTACGGAAAATCGACTAGGCCGACAAAAATGGCCCGATAAATCGATCGGGCGCCACCCCGTCATTCATTGCACTGCAAGGCGCGGGCTGGTTAACGTGACCTATCGGTTCGCCGGGGGAGTTGAATTTCATGCGTCTTGTCTGCCTGGGCTTGTCACTGCCCCTATCGCTGTCGGCATCGCTGATCAGCGGACTGGCGATGGTCGCCACCGCGCCGGTCGCCGCGCAGGTGCGTACGATCGACCCCAATCAGGGCATCGACAGCGACCTGGCCACCCAGCCGTCACGCCCCGCACCGCGTGTGCAGGACCGCAATGTCCCGGATCGCGGGGTCCCGGATCAGCGCAGTACGCCTGCACAGGACGACACTGTGCCCCCGCCACCGCCGGTCCAGCAGACGCCGGGCACACCGCCCGTAACCACGCCGGAAACCCGCGCGACGCAGACCACGCAGGCCGCCGACACCTTCGAGCGCGACGACCTGCTCGCGGCGGGCGAAGGTGTCTTCGGCCAGGGTGCCGAAGGGCTGGCGGGCATCATCGAACGGATCCTGCGCGAACAGGGGCGCCCCAACGCCTATATCGCGGGGCGCGAGGCCTCGGGCGCGTTCGTCGTCGGGGTCCGTTACGGCTCGGGCGTGATGACCCATAAGGTCGAGGGACAGATGCCAGTCTATTGGACCGGGCCATCGCTGGGCTTCGACATCGGCGGCGACGCGAACAAGGTGTTCGTGCTGGTCTATAATCTCTATGATACCGAGGAGCTGTTTCACCGCTTCCCGGCGGCCGAGGGGCGCCTGTATTTCGTCGGTGGATTCGCCGCGACCTATCTGCGGCGCGGCAATGTCGTGCTGATCCCGGTACGCCTGGGCGTCGGTTGGCGGGCAGGCGTCAATGTGGGGTATATGAACTTCACGCATAAGGCGCGGTGGCTGCCGTTCTGATTTCGGGGTTGTGGGAGGTGCCGGAACGGGTGGTTCGGCCCTCCCCCTGAGCGAATGAAGCGCCGTCTGACGCAGGGCCAAGCTGCGCGAACGCACCCCTACATAGCGCTCGGCCGTTCAGGCTGGGCGCTGTCGAAGCCCATGTTCCGACTTATCCTCATGCGAGGATGGATCACTGACGTAGAATTCATTCCCTTGGCGCACCATGGTGAACTTCAACCAGGCGTGGGCGGAGGGGCTGCCCTTGGCCTGCGACTACGCTCAGGCTGAACGGAGGTTGGGCTTTTGAATTACGATCAGGGTTCGAATTTGAAGCCCCGCCCCCCTCACCCCGTGTCACTAGCGCAGGGGAGCAGCCTCGCAACGAATCGCCCCCCTACCCGCGCATCAGCAGCCGATACGGTTCGCTGACCGCGATCACCGGCACGTCCCAAGGGTGCGCCGCCAGCAATCGGTCGGCCAGCATCCCGATATCGGCATCCGCGTCATACATGGCGGTCAGGATGACGGTCGGCGACCAATTCGCCTCGCCCACCGTGCCCAAAGTCGGCACCGCGCCTGCGCCGGGGCGAAAGCCTTCATAGCCGATGGCGAGTTCCACCACCTCGCGGTAGCGGTCGAAATCACCCAGCGGCGGGGTGCGCAGGATGGCGAGAAGCGCAGCGGCGGTGGGGTCGCGCTCGACCGCGCCCGGCTCCCCCGCGATCAGCGCGGCGAGCGTGGACGCGGCGACCGGGCAATAGACCCTGATGTCGCGAACCCGGCGCGCCGCGCCCACCGCGTCGCTCAACCGAAATCGACCGCTTCGAAGCGCAGCGGCTGGCCGGTCGGGGCGGCGGCCAGCTGGTCCTCCCACATCGCAACCTGCCCACGGATGATCGTGCCGATCGGCTTGCCGGTCAGTTCCATGCCGGTGAAGGGCGACCAGCCGCACTTGGACTGGAGCCACTGATCCTCGATCGTCCAGCGCTTCTTCAGGTCGACGATGGTGAAATCGGCGTCATAGCCCGCCGCGATCCGCCCCTTGCCGACGATACCGAAGATGCGCTGCGCGCCCGCGCTGGTGAGCTCGATCACGCGCTGCAACGACAGGCGGCCATTGGCGGCGTGATCGAGCAGCAGCGGCAACAGCGTCTGCACGCCCGGCATCCCGCTGGGGCTGCCCGGATAGGGCTTGGCCTTTTCCTCCAGCGTGTGCGGCGCATGGTCCGATCCGATGACGTCGGGCACGCCCTGGTTGAGCCAGTACCACAGGCCGTCACGGTGCGCGCCCGACCGGATCGGCGGGTTCATCTGCGCCAGCGTGCCGAGACGCGGATAGGCCTCCTCACCCGCCAGCGTCAGATGCTGCGGCGTGACCTCGCAGGTCGCGATGTCCTTATGCTGCGCAATATATTCCAGTTCGGCGGGCGTGGTGACGTGCAGGATGTGGATGCGGCGATTGGCCGCCCGCGCCAGCCGCAGGATGCGGCGGGTGGCGAGCAGCGCGCTCTCGTCGTCGCGCCAGACCGGATGCGAGGCGGGATCGCCCTCGATCCGCTCGTCCACACGCGCGTTCATCCGGTCCTCGTCCTCGGCATGGATGGCGACGCGGCGATGGCCCGAGGCCAGCACCTCGGCCAGCCGCGCATCCTCCGACACCAGCAGGTCGCCGGTCGAGGCGCCCATGAAGATCTTCACGCCCGCCGTGCCCGGCATCCGCTCCAGCTCGGCCAGATCGCGTGCATTGTGGTTGGTCGCGCCGACATAGAAAGCGTGGTCGCAGAACATCGTCTTCGCGCGGGTCAGCTTGTCGGTGATCGCCTCGGCCGAGTCGGTGTTCGGCTTGGTGTTGGGCATTTCGAACACGGCGGTCACGCCGCCCATCACCGCCGCGCGGCTGCCCGAGGCCAGGTCTTCCTTGTGCATCAGGCCGGGCTCGCGGAAATGCACCTGGGTGTCGATGACGCCGGGCAGGATGTCGAGGCCGGTGCAGTCGATCACCCGGCCCGCATCGCCTTTCGCGCCGATCGCCACGATCCGGCCATCACGCACGCCGACATCGGCGCGGACCGGGCCGCCGGGCGTATGGACGGTGCCGCCGGAGAGGAGCAGATCGAAGGTCATGGCAATCGGGCCTTTCGCATAGGATGGCGCCTTCCTACCTTGACCGCATGAGCGATTCCACCCCGACGACGATGCCCATGGCCCCCTCCACCGCCGGCGCCACCACCCTCGCCGACCGGCGCCTGATCCGGGTGGCGGGCGAGGACGTGCGCGGTTTCCTGCAGGGGCTGGTGACGCAGGACGTCATGGGGCTGACGCCGGATGCGCCGCGCTGGGGCGCGCTGCTGACGCCGCAGGGCAAGGCGCTGTTCGACTTCATCCTGTGGGCGGACGGCGACGCCGTGCTGATCGATGCGGAAGCCAGCCAGGCCGAAGCGCTGACGCGGCGGCTGGCCATGTACCGGTTGCGCCGCGCGATCACGATCGAGCCGGTGGCCGAGCTCGCGGTGCATTGGAGCCCGGACGCCGACGATCGCCCTCACGACCCGCGCCTATCCGCGCTGGGGCGGCGCTGGCTGGCTCCGGCAGGAGAGGCGGCCAGCGACTGGGCCGCACACCGGCTGGCGCTGGGCGTGGTCGAGGGCGTCGGCGATTTGGGCTCGGGCGAGACGCTGTGGCTGGAATGCAATGCGCGCGAGCTGAACGGCGTCAGCTTCACCAAGGGCTGCTATGTCGGCCAGGAGAATACCGCACGGATGCACCACCGCTCCAAGGTCAATCGCCGTCTGGTGGTGGTACCGCTAGGCGAGGCGGGCGACCGGACGCGCGCGACCTATCCCGAACTGGGGTTGATGGTCGAGCATCGCCGGATGGACGCGCTGGGCGATGCGCTGTGCCCCGACTGGCTGGTGGCGGCACTGTCCGACGAGGACGCGGGCTAGACGGCCGCGCCGCTATTTCGCGACGGACAGAGCGCGCTCGATCTGTTGCGCCGGCTGGGCCAACGCATGACCGACCTGCACCGCGATCGTCGCGGCGGCGGCGATGCCGAACAGCCCCAATGCCCCGAATTGCAGCGTGCCGGAAATGGCGCGGCTGCGCTCGATCCGCCGGGCCGTATCGATCTCGCTGACTATACGCTGTCGGGCGTGGCGGCGATCGCCACCCGCGTCGCGGGGAGCGGGGCGGGACTCCAGGCGGGGTTCGTTGACCAGAGCGTCGGCGCTGATGACGTCCTGCGTCCTGATCCCTGAAAACCGGTCGCGCTTCCAAATGACGCGCCCGATCACGACCTGACGCCCGCGCCGGATATCGACATATTCACCGGGTTCCAGCGGATCGTCACAGGCGACCATCATCCCGCGCGACGAGATATTGTGGATACAGGCATCGCCCCACCCGCGCACGGACTTCATGCGACAGGCGATCAGGACTTGTCGGCGTGCCTCACGATTTTTGTAACCGGCCCCGCCATACCCCATCGCCATTCCTTTTAAATCGAATGAGCTGTCCATAATGGGCAGCGCCGAATAAAGTATGAATCGGGGCTGGTGACGCTTCGCGAAGCATAGGGATACGTCGCAAGCGGGCAAGGCGTCATCCATTCCTCCTCTGCAAGGATTGTCTGCGAAACTCATCCCTCTCCACCCCGGCGAAGAACGGAGTCCAGTAAGGGAGCGATCGCAAGTAGCACTAATCGCTTGGCAACTGGACCCCGGCCTCCGCCGGGGTGGTCCATATGTTTAGGCGGGTTGCCCACTTTCGCAGAGGTATCCTGCAAGGGGAGGTGGCAGGGCGGAGCCCTGACGGAGGGGTGTCCCGCTTGGCCAGGTTTACCGAACTCACGACGGGTTACACCCCTCCACCATGCTTCGTATGGCCCCCCTCCCCTTGCAGGGGAGGAATGATCTTCGGCTATTGGGTCTACCCCGCCGCCGCATAGCCCCCATGCGAAAGCAAGCGCCCAACCCCACGCAAACCCCGACGCCCGTCGTCCACCACCGACGCCGGACACAAAAAAAGGAGGCCGGCTTTCGCCGACCTCCTTCTTTATCGCAATCAGCCTAGGCTGAGCGTGGCTTACTGGCCAGCGCCCGGACCGTAGGTGATCTCGACGCGACGGTTCTGCACTTCGCGCACGCCGTCGGCGGTCTGCACGCGCAGCTTGTCGCGCTGCTCGCCGAACGCTTCGGTCGTGATCGTGCCGTCCGGGATCGAACGCGAGGTCATGTACGCCTTCACCGCGTCTGCACGACGCTGCGAGAGGCCCATGTTGTACTTCGGCGTACCCGAGGTGTCGGTGTAACCCGCAACCATCACGCGCGCATTGCCGCAGCTCTGGTACTGCGTGATCGCGTTGTCGAGGATCGACGCGGCTTCCGGGGTGACGTCCGACTTGTCCCACTCGAAGAACACGATGAACGGACCCGGCGAGCAAGCCACTGCCTCGGGGGCAGGCGGCGGCGGCGGCGGGGGAGGAGGAGGCGGGGGCGGCGGGGGCGGCGGCGGCGGCGGCGGAGCTGCCGGTTCGCCGAAGTTGTACGCCACGCCACCCAGGATCGAGTGCGAACGGAAACGACCGTCGAACGTGTTGTTCGCGACGTCAACCAGCTTGACGTTCTCGGCGTTGAAGAAGCGATACTTCAGCGTCGCGTCGATGTGGTCGGTCAGCGGAGCACGGATGCCCGCCAGAGCCTGCCAAGCGAACACGGTGTCCGAGTCGTTCAGGAAGTCGGCACGACGGTTCAGGGCGTAGTTCGCCTTGACGCGCGCGACGCCGACGCCGCCGCCGACGAAGCCCTGGATGCCATCATCCGAACCGAAGTCCAGCAAGCCGTTCAGCATGAAGCTGAGCGCCGAGGTGGAGCCACCGGCCAGAGGATAGTTGCCAGCCGCAACGGTGCCAGCACCGATGCCGGTGTTGGTCAGCGTGGTCGAGCTGAAGCCGTCGACGGTTGCACGACGGTAACCGGCTTCGGTTTCCAGTCGGAAACCACCGAAGTCGTAACCCATCACGGCGTCAACGTCATAACCATAGTCATGGTCGACGCTGGCGACGCCAGTGCGCGTGCCGGTGACATCATAATCGATGTCTTCGACGATCATACCGCCGCCTTCGATGCCGACGTACCACGACTTGTCGCGGGCGAGGGCAGGCGAAGCCAGGGCGGTGGAGGCGAGTGCCAGAACAATGGCAAGCTTCCGCATCATAGTCCCCTTTCTTGGTTGTCACTACGGACAGCGCAAACCCACTATCGGAGCGTTGGTTTCCACGCAAGCGAACAAAAGCCCCGGACTGTGGCATTAAAAGCACAGATTTTTGGTCAGCCAGAAGCGACCAAACCATGGTCACGAAGCGTCACAATGATCGCATCAAGCGCATAACGTGCTTCTAAATCAATGACTTGTCCACCCACCGGCAAAAGGATCCCGGGTCGTTGCGCGCCGATAACTTTTTTTCCGTCCACAATCACCTCGCGTGCCAGGACACGCCCCGTGCGCCACCCCGTCCCGTCCCATTCGGACCGGCACTGCGCCGCCCGGTTCCAGACCGAAAGACCGGTCCGGGGAACCAGGAACCGCCAGCCGCCATCGGTCCATCCAGCCAGCGCCTGCGCGTGTCCGGTCCAGTCGCCGGTCGGCCGGCCACCGACGATCCAGGCCTGCCCCGGCTGCGCGTCGCCGGGCGGGGTATCGAGGCCGACCGCCTCGACACAGGGTTGCACGACCAGGTCGAGCAGGCTCAGCGCCTCGTTATGCGTGATCTCCTTATGCGCCTGTCCCGCCGCCAGCAGCGGCAGCGTCCAGCACGGCGTCTCGTCCATCATCTCACCCCTCCCCCACAAAACCGATCAGCGGGGCCGATGCGCCCCATGTTCCCAGTTGCCGGATCGTCACCCGCGCACCGTCCGCCGCCTGACCGGTCCAGCCGGGGGCCGGCAGTTCCTCGACTTGGTCGCCGATGGCGATGCGATAGCGTTCCACCTCCTCGCCAAGCGGCACGTCGACTCCGTCAAGCCAGCGCCACCCGATCCGGCTGCGCCGCGTCCACCCGATCGCCACACGCCCGTCCGCCGCCCGCGTGCATCGCCACCCGACCGGCGCAGGCGGTAGGATCGAGGCACCGGTGACGTCGGCAAAGGCTTGCACGCCCTCGCCATCGTCACCGACGCCGTGCGCCAGCAGGCGGACGCGCTTGCCCAGCATCGTCAGCGGCAGGTCGATCATGCGGACGCATCCCGGCTCCAGCAGGACGACATCGCTACCCAGTCCCGCCTGCCCGATTAGCGCCTCGGTCCCGCGCAAGCCGCGATACAGGCCGCTCAGCCGCCAATGGCCGTCGCCCAGCGGCGTGGCGCGGGCGAACTGGATCAACTCGCCGCCGATCCAGGCGATATTGGCCCCCGCGGCGATCGCCGCCGGATCGGCATCCGCCAAATCCTGCGCGACGCGGACGTCGATGCTGCCGCGACGATCGACCAGCCGCGCGGAACCTGCGGGGCCGATCGCCGCCACCTTGCCGATCACGCCGGGCAGCGCGGTCAGGCCGATCGCGATCCAGCTGGCCCCGTCGTCCAGGCTATAGGCCAGGTTGGCCTGTCGCCAGCCCGGCCCGCCCGCCGCCACGATCGACAGTTGCGGGCTCGCCAGCGGATCGTCGGTCAGCGACGGCACCTCGAACGCCACCAGCCGGGTCGCACCGATTGCCCGGTCCAGGGGCCGCGCGATCCGGCCCGGTGAGGCGGGCAAGCGCGCGGCGGCCTGACCGAGCGGGACACAGGTCAGCCGCACCGCCATCGCCTCCCACGCGGCCTCGACCACGCGCCAGCGCCCATTCTCACCCATGATGGTGATCGTTGCGCCGGGTGTGATGGCCAGCGCGTCGGGGCTGAGCGTCAGGATACGCCGAACCCGCTCGGCCGCGCGCCGTGCCAAGCGGCTTTCCGCCAGCGTCCGCGCGGTCGAAGAATCGAGCGCGGCGGCCAGGTCCAGCCGCTCGTCCCGCACGCCGCCGGAGCGACGCGCGCGCTGCGTGCCGATCTGATAATCGCGCGCCGGATCGTAATGCGCGACGGTCACGCTGGCGGGCACCACCGCCTCGGCCGCGATGGTCCGCGCGCCGCGCTGTCCCGGGCGATCCGCCCCCATCCCCTCGTCGCGCACCGGTTCGGGCGTCGCCACGCCCGGCATCGCCAGCCGCAGCCCTGCGCCGTCCGCCACCCACTGGCCGCCGCCGATATCGGCCAGCGTCGCCAGCACCGCGCCGATACTGCCGCCCGCCGCCGCAAAACCCGCCACGGACAACCCCGCATCGCTGCGTCGAACCAGCGGCGACAAGGCCCGTGCGATCGTCCCGCACGCAACCGGACCGACATCGGCCTCTACCTCGAAGGTCAGCTGCGGGATGCGGTTGCCGAACTCGGCCAGCGCCAGCCCCTCGAACACCGCATAGGCGAGCCCGCGAAAGGCGGACGCGCGCGCGCCCTCGATCGAGGCGATCAGCGGGTCGACCGGCTGGTCCTCGATGCCGGGATACAGGCGAAAGCCGGTCGCGACCTTGAAGTCGCCCGCGCTCCCCCGCAGCAACCGGCCATCGGCCCAGATCCGCCCCACCCGCCGAATCGCGCGCGCCGACAGGGCGACCGCGAAATTGGCGGAATAGCTATAGCTTTCGGTGGCGGGCCGCCCCTTGGACCCACCCGTCGTGCCGCGCGCCTCGACCAGGTCGGTCGCCCAGATCAGCGGCCCGGCGACACGCATCGTGCCGAAGATGGCGGGCATCTGCGTGCCATAGGTCGAGGTCTGGACCGACAGCTCGGCCAGACGCGGACCCTGTCGCCTCGGCGAACCCAGCACCGCATGATCGACCCGATTGCCGATCAACGCGCCGATCGCGCCGCCCACCGGCCCCAACAGCGCACGCCCCACCGTGCCCAAGACCAAGGTCGCCATTACCCCTCCCCCTTCCAATATCCCAGCACCGGCCAGGGCGGCGCACCCGGCCGCCAGGCGACGCGGCGAAGCCCCGCATCGGCATGGATGATCCCGTCGCGCACCCGGATCGCCAGGTGCAGCTGCCCCGGCCCGGCGCGCAGCAGCAGGACCGCGCCGGGCGCGTCCCTCCCCCGCGCAAAGACGGTATCGAGCAGCGCCGCCACCCGTCCCTCGTCCCCGCTGCGCCAGCCATAGCCGGTCGGCGCATCGCGCCCCGTCGCCAGTGCGACCAGCCCGACGCAATCGACCCCATGCACCGCATCGCGCCCGTGCAGCCGGAACCGCACGCCGACCAACGCCCGCGCCGCCGCCTCCACGGTGTTCATGCGCCGGGGTAGCGGGTCAGCAGGTCGATGCCCGGCAGGAACGGCTCGCCGCGAAAGTTCACGACATTGCCGAAACGCGACAAGCAGGTTTCGAGCCGCTTGTCGCACCCCTCGACCAGCTCGATCAGCTCACCTGACTCGACCGGGAAGGCGGGCACGGCGGACAGCCACAGTTGCGTCCCCTCCGACCGCGCCACCGCACCCTCCAGCCCGGCATTGACCCCACCGAACCAGATCAGCCGCCCCTGGCCATAGGCGTTCGCCACCGGCTCGACCGTATCGAGGGTCAGAGCGACCTCGCCGTCCCACGCCGTCACCCGCACGAACCGCCGCCGCCCCGCCATCGCCACGCGACACCGCCGATCGCCCAGCGTCGCGCGGCAATCGGGCGAAGTCTCCTCCGCCACCGGCCGGTCGAGCTGCGCCGCCACGCCGCGCAGTTCGGCGGAGAAACCGCCCTCGCCCAGCTGCACCGCGCCGATCGTCCCCTGACCCAGCGGCACGGGCGCGTTCTCACCGCTCCAGTCGACCGCGATCGCCGCCACGCTCGCCCCGTCCCAGCGTCCGGCCAGCAGATCGCGCTCACCGATCGCCGCGCTGGTCAGCGCGCCCGATGCCTCCATCAGATCGGCGTCGAGCGCATCGCCGCGCAGGATCGCGCTGGGCGTCAGGCCGGGCGCGGCGCGGTAGCGAAGCCCCTCGATCCACAGGTCATGGTCATGCCCGGTCAGCCCGATCGTCACCCCGTCGCGCCGCGCGATCCGCCAGCACAGCACCCATGTGGTCAGCGTGTCCGCGCTCATGCCTCGCGCACCTCGACCAACGGGACCGACGCCGCCGCACCGGCGCGAAAGCCCGCCAGGGTCACGCTCAGCAAGTCCTCGGCGAACCGAACGGGCACGTCGAAGGTGAAGCTGGCTGTGATCGCCGCGCCCGCAACGGGCGCGGTGTCGAGCAGCAGCCAGCCGCCCGGCTCCACCACGAAGCCGGTGACGCTGCGCCCTGCAACCTTCACCGACACGCTGCCCGCGACCGGCCGGGTGATGCGGCGGGACTGGTCGCCATAATGGCGGACCAGCGCGAAACGGCGCGTCGTACCGTCGCCCTGGCCCAGCGCCACGTCGGTGCCGATGCTGTCGAACGGATCGCGCAGGCGAAACCCGCGCGCCGGACCCATCCGCGCGCGGAAGAAGCCGAGTAGTGCTGCGATGTCCTCGGCCGAACGGAGTCCGGGGCCGACATCATAGGTCGTGCGCGCTTCCGCCCAGGACGCATTGCGCGCCTCACGTCCGCCCGCCCCGGTCAGGATCGCAGTGGAGAAGCCCGGCGTCACCTCCGCCTCGCGGCCCAGCGCCAGCGGGAACAGCACATCGTCGAAAGCCTGCATGTCGTCCTCCTCTCCCTCCCAGCACGCGAAACCGTCGCGCATCACCTGCGGCATCGCCCACAGGAAGGTCGCGGCGACACCCCGCGTCCGCACTGCCTCCGCCGCCTCGGCGATCCAGGCCCATTGCCCGCGCTGGTCGGCGCGAAGCACGAAACCCGACAGATAATGCTGGCGCGCCGGCGGATAGCCGAGCCGTGCCTCGGCCAGCGCCACGCCCTTGCGGGTCGCGGCGGTGTCGCCCGCCGTCACCCAGTCATAATCCTCGAGCTGCAACACATCGAAGGCCGGGCTTGCCCAGCCGACCGGCATATTGGCGCGCTTCGCCTCGGGCGCCTGCGGATCGAGCACGGTCGGCAGATAGGTGAGCAGATGGGTGACACAGCCCGGTGCCGCTGCCTTCGCCGCCGCGCACAGTGCCGCCGTCGAGGCGGCCAGACACGCCCCCGCGCGGTCCAGCGTGTCGCACTGCGCCTGGGTCTTGCTCCCCGCCATGGTCGCCATCGGCAGCGGCGCGAAGGCCGCCACCGCCGCCGCGTCATAGAGACACGGCGCACCGTCCGAGGGACGCACCCACCACCAGGGCTCGCCGACCTGAAATTGCGGGTTCAACCCCGCCGCCTGCCCGATCGCGAGAAATGCGCGCGCGACCGCCTGAAGATAGGCCATCGCCCCCGAGTGCGCAGGACTGAGCAGCGTCGAGGGCGGCTCCCAGCCGGTGAGCGCGGGCCCACCATCGGCGGCGCGCTGCTTCCAGTCGCCCCAGCAATGCGCGTCGAACAGCTCATAGGACAGCGACCAGATCAGGTCGTACCCCAGCGCCATCGATTCCCGCGCGAACCCGTGATGCCAGGCCGCACTGGCCGTGTTCAGCGCCCCGCCGCTCAGGCTGGCGTAGAGCCCGTCGCCGCTGCGTTCGAGCCGGAAATAATGGCTCATCCCGACATAATGGACGATGCTGCCGCGATAACCGAGGTGCAGCATATTGCGCAGCAAACGCTGTGGCGTCAGGTGGTAGCTGTCGTCATAACCACTGGCGATCCGGAACCCCTGTTCGGGCAGCACCGCCGCACCGACCCCGATCACCGCCCCCGGCCCGTCACAGGCGATGCCGGTCAGCTCGACCCAGCCCTCCCGCGGCTGATCCAGCAAGCGTGCGCCCGCATCGTAATCGGGCGCGACCAGCGAGACGAACATGCGGTCGACATCGCCCGCCCAGACGGGATCGCGATCCTCGGGAAATTTGAAACCGCCCGCCAAGGTCGCGAAGTCGATGATCACCTCGGCATCCTCGGGCGTGCCGGTCGCATAGTTCCACAGCCGGACATACCAGGCGCGGGGCATTCCCCTCTCGTCGCGCCCCTCGATGGTCAGCGTCGGGCCGTGCCGTGCATCCAGCGGCTTGATTCCGCCGGAGCGCCAGCGGAACCGCAACCGACAGTCGCGATAATCGCGCACCGTGTCGTAGCGCAGCAGCGGATGATCGTGCCGGTCGGCCGATTCCCAGATCAGCCCCGCCAGATCGTCGGCGCGGTAGAAGACCGTATCGACGCGCAACGCATCCGGCGCGGTGGAAACCACCGCCGCCATCATCGGGCGCGGAAAGTCCACCGTCCAGTATCGCGGATCGAAGCGTGACAGCACATCACTGCGCTGGTCGCGGCGTTCGCTATGCAGGCACCATGGCATGACAGCATTCCTTCTATTCCTCCCCTGCAAGGGGAGGGTGCGCGAGCATGGTGGAGGGGTGTCCCCGGTCGTGGGTTTCAGCCCTAACCGGCCGGGACACCCCTCCGTCAGACCTTTGGCGTGCCACCTCCCCTTGCAGGGGAGGAATGGGGGGTCAGTCCTCCGTCAGCGCCGCCCGCACCGCGCGCGCCACCTGACGGCTGGAGCGTTGCAGCACGCCGCCCGCCTCCCCCGCCCCGGCGTGGATCGTGATCGCCACCCGCACGTCGCGCGGGCCCCCACCGGGGCGCAGCGTCTCCACCCGCCCGCTGCTGGTCGGCACGAAGACCTCCGGTCCGCGCTCGCCGACCAGATAGGGCCGGTCGGGCGACACCGGCCCGCCAGTCGCCCGGCCCGGCAGGCCCGACGCCAGCCCGCCAAGCAGGCTCAGCAATCCGCCATCGCCGACCGCACCCATCCCCTGTTTGAGCGCCGCCCGCGCAATCTGGTCGAGCACCGACAGCGCCGTCGCCTTCAGCTCCTCGAAGCCGAACCTACCCGTCCGCGCCGCGCGCAGCAGCGCCCCCTCGACCGTGCGCGCGCCCAGCTCGGCGGCATCGCCCAGCCCGCGCGACAGCTCGGCGCGCATCGTCGCCATGTCGGCGGCGAAGCCCCGCATGTCGATGCGGGGTGCGAAATCCTGGTCATCCATCCGGGTACATCTCCCGCAACCGGGCGAGCGTGGCGGACGAGGATGGCTCGCGCTCCTCCCCGCCCGTCATCGCCGTCACGATTCCCTGAAGCTCAGCCGGAGTGGCGCGCCAGAAGCGGTCGGGCGACCAGCCCAACACCGCGCCTGCCATTCCCGCCAGCCGCGCCGCCGCTTCCGCGAACATTATCGGCCGCCCAGAATCTGGCGCAGCAATTGCCGCAGCACGGGCGCCAGCGCCGCCAGCCCCAGATCGACCAGCGCCTCGCCCAGCTGCTCGCGGCTCAGCCCCTCGGGCACCTCTCGCAGGCAATGCCAGATCAGCGCCGCCGCCTCGCCCAGCGACAGCTTGCCCTCGCCCGCACGCTCGACCAGTTCGAACAGCGGCCCCAGTTCGCCCTCCGCCGCGACCAGCGCCTGGAAACTCGGTCGCACGACCAGTTCCGCGCCGCCGACCCGCAGGGCCGCCTCACCGCGCATCGGGTTGGCGCTCATGCCGACACCACCGGGCCGGAGCTTTCCAGCGCCAGCGTGTAGGTCCGCTCGCCACCGAAATCGCCTGAAAATTCAAGGCGAGACACCAGGAACCGCCCGGTCATCGACCCGCCGCTCTCGAAGCTCAGCCGATAGGTCTCGATCGTCCCCGCCAGCGCATGGCCGCGCATCCGCGCCTCGGCCGCCGATCCGGTGAAGACGCCCGCGCCCGCCACGCTGACATGCCGCACGCCCGCGCCGGACAGCAATTCGCGCCAGCCGCCCGAATCCTTGTTCGTCACGACCACCGTCTCGCCATTGATCGACAGCTGCGTGGTGCGCAGCCCCGCCATCGTCGCGAAGGCGGGCGGCTCGGCCCCGTCGCCGATCTTGAGCAGAAACGCGCTTCCCTTTTCGATTGCCATGATGATCCCCTTTATTGTTACCCGCGCCACAGCCGGGCGCGCCACTCGACGCTCGCGGTCCAGCGCGCGCCCGTCTTCCCCATCCGGGTCGCGGTCACGCTCATCCCCGCGACCCGCCAGCCATCGGCCAGCATCCCTGGCAGTCCGATCGCCTCCGCCGCCTGGACGCAGGCGCGCAACCGCCCGGGCTGTTCCCCCTCATCGGTCAGGGTCAGCGCGACGCGCAGTTCGCGCCCCTCGATCCCCGCCGCGCCCCAGTCGCTGTCGCTCGGCTCGCCCAGCACGGCCTGCGGCACGCTTGCCCGCACCGGCACCGCGTCGAACAGCGCCATGCCCAGCGGCGTCAGCACCGAGCGGAGCGCCGTCATTAGCCCGACGCGCAACGCCTCCCGCGCGGTCATGCGCGCCTCGGTCCGTCGAGCCGCATCCGCCGCCAGGGCTGCCACAAAGCGGCGACGGCAGTGGGCGGCACGGCGGCGGCATCGCGATTGTCGAACAGATGCGCGCCCATGATCGCCATGCCGTGCGCGATCTCCGGCGGCAGCGTGGCCCAGTCCTGCGCCAGTCCGGCGCGGTAACGGACCGTCACCTCCTCCGCCGTGCGGAACCAGCCGCGCCCGTCGCGATCGATCGCCCCCTCTCCGCCTGTCAGGATCGCCCGTACCGGCAAGCCCCACAATGGCTGCCAGGCCGCACGGCCCGCCAGCCGTTCCTCGACCACCCGTTCGACCAGCATCTGTCCGCAAAAGGATTCGGCGAGCGCGAGCGCAACCCCGGCGACTTGCTCGACCAGTGCGGCCTCGTTCCCTTCCTCCAGCCGGAGCAGCGCACGAACCACGCCCGCCGCCGCCGTCACGGTCGCCGGGGGCATGGCCTCCTTCGTCCCGCTCATCATGTAAACTCCTTCATCGATACAAGTTGCGACAGGCGCGACACACGGGCGTCACAGTTGGGGCGCAGAGGCGTGTGCAGCCGCTGCCCTCCTCCCCCTGGGCACCGGCCATGCCGACCCCGCGCCCCCCGGCCGGGTCCGGCATCCTCCCTGAACTACGGGGCAGCCGCCTGACGGCTGCCCCGATTTTTCAAAGGCTTCAGGTGGTCGCGAACTTCATCAGCTTGATCGCCTCCGAGTCGCTGACGCAGCCGCCGACTCGCCGCGTGGCGTAGAAGGTGACGAACGGCTTGTTGCTGTATGGATCGCGCAGGATCGCGGTTTCGGCACGTTCGGTGATCAGATAACCCGCCTGGAAATTGCCGAAGGCGATGGCGCAGGCATCGGCGGCGATGTCGGGCATGTCCTCCGCCTCGATCACCGGATAGCCGAGCAGCGTCGCGGGTTGCCCCGCCGACAGACCCGGCGCCCAGATAAACGCGCCATCGGTCGTCTTCAGCTTGCGGATGCTGGTCGCCGTCGCGGCATTCATCACGAAACAAGCGCCCTGGCGGTACGGAGCCCGGAGCAACTGGACCAGATCGAGCAGCCGCTCTTCGGGCTTGGCCCCGAACGCACCCGGCGCACCGCTCGCCAGATATTGCAGCGTACCGAACGGCCGCGCCCCGTCCTTGGCGGTCGCAATGGCGTTCGTCAGGAAGCCCTTGGGCCGGTTGACGCCCGATCCGGTGACAAAAGCCTGCCCCTCCGCGCGGGCGAACTCGGTCGCGATCTCGCCCGCGAGCCAGCCTTCCACGTCGAAGGCCGCATCGTCCAGCATCGCCTGGCTGGCCGACGGATTGGCGTACAACTCGCCCATCGGCGGGGCCAGCTCGACGAAGCTGGGCGTCGCCGTTTCGGGCCGCGCCGCCGTCTCGCTCGCCCAGCCGGACGGCGTGCCGCCGGTGGTGACCAGCTTGCGATAGCCCGCCGAGCCCACCGTCACGACATTGGCGATGCCCCGGATGGGCGACACGTTGCGCAGGACCGAGGCGATCGCCGCATCGATCTCACGCGGAACGGCGAAGCCGCCGCTGTCGCCGGTGGTGCCGGTAAAGGCCTTCAGTTCGACGGTGGCGCCACTGCGCACATAGCTGTCGAAAGCGCCGCTGCTCTTGCGCGCGCCGTCCAGCACGGGTCGTTCGATCACGTCCATATCATTTCCCCTTGGTAAAAATGTGGATCACGCGGGCGAGCGGCTGCATCGGCACCGTCACCAGGCTGATCTCGATGAGTTCGGCCGACAGGATCGCACGGGCTCCGCCCTGATGGACGACGCGCGGGCGATAGCCGACCGACAGCCCCGCCACCGCACCCGCCTGCACCAGCGCGGCCAGCGCCGGGTCGTCGACCACCCCCTCGACCGACAGGCCCTTGTCGTCCTCGGCGAGCGCGGTGATGCGCCCCATCGGATCGCCGCGATGCTGCCAGAGCAGCGGCACCACGCTCGCCCCCGCAAAGGCCCCGCGCCGCATGACGTCGCCCGCCCGGTCCATCCGGTCCCAGACCGCGGCATAGCCGGTGAAGCTCAGGCTCATTTCAGCCAGTCCTCCATGCCCAGCCGCATTGCGATCCCCGCCAGCAGCAGCGCGCCAAGCAGCCGGGTCAGCCAGCCGACCGCGCTTTTCCACACCGACGACTTGGCCTCGCGCCAGGCCGACAGCAGCTCGCGCAGTTCGGCGACGTCCTGCGCCGCTTGCGGGTCCGTGAGCCCCAGCCGGGTGAGCGCGCGCGTCGCGCCCATCTCGCCCGCTTCCTCGGCGACCGCGCGCAGCGTCACCAGGTCCGCGCCGCTGTCCGCCGCCTGCGCCAGCAGCCGCGCCAGAACATCCCCGCTCATGACAGGCCGACCATGGCGCGCTTCTCCGCCGGATCGAGGAAGTCGGCGCTCGCCGCCATCTGCCACAGCATCTGACGCTCCTCGGCCAGCGCGGTGACGCGGTTGATGTCGACCGACAGGCTCGCCCCCTCGAACCAGCCCCCCAGCCCCTGCGCCAGCCCGCTCAGGATCGCGCCCGCCAGCGGCAGGATCGCCTGCCGCCACAAGGCCCGGTTTGCCTCGCGGTAATTGGCATAGGTGTTGTCGCCCGGCAGGCCGAGCAGCATTGGCGGTACGCCAAAGGCCAAAGCGATCTCGCGCGCCGCCGACGATTTTGCCGCGATGAAGTCGAGCTCTGCCGGGGTCAGGCTCATCGCCTGCCACTTGAGTCCGCCCTCCAGCAGCAGCGGACGCCCGGCATTGCCGCTGCCCGCAAACCCCTCCATCTCGGCGCGCAACCGCTCGAACTGGTCGGGCGTCAGCGTCGAGCCGTCGCCCGGATCATAGACCAAAGCCCCCGAAGGCCGCGCCGCATTGTCGAGCAGCGCGCGGTTCCACGTCGACGCCGCATTGTGAATCGCGATCGCCCCCGCCGCCGCGCCCAGGCAGCCCAGCCCGTAATGATCGTCGAGCGGGTGGCAGCTTTTCAGGTGCACGACCTGTGGCCGCACCGGATCGACCGGCAGCGTCGTCACCCGCCCGCCCGCGCGATAGAGGAACGCGGCGGGCCAGCCGCTCGCATCCAACTCCATCGTCACCCGCTCGGGGCGTAGCGCGAACAGCTCGGCCACCGCGCCATCGGCATCGCGCAGGATCTGCACATAGGCATTGCCGTGCAGCAGCAGATGCGTCGCGACCGTCTCTAACAGCGCCTGCCCCTCGCTGCGCGCCGCGACCAGCGCGACCAATTCGGGATGCGAGGCGGTCAGCGGCGCATCGGCGAGCCCACCCGCGACCATCCGCACCGCGCGCTGCGCCACCGGGTTGCGCAGATAGCCTTCGCGCACCTGGGTCTCATAGGACGGTGCCGAGCCCGTCAAAGGCACCCCCGACCGGGCCAAACCCAATCCGAGCAGCGGACGCGCGGCCCCCCGCCCGGTCTTGCGACCGAACATCCTCATCGTCGAATCTCCTAAATCCGGTGCCGGTCCCAAATTCCTCCCCTGCAAGGGGAGGGGGACCAGCGAAGCTGGTGGAGGGGTGTCACCGCCCGCGAGGACAGCCTTACCTCTCCAACCGGGACACCCCTCCGTCAGGGCTGCGCCCTGCCACCTCCCCTTGCAGGGGAGGAAAGGATGTCCTCACAAATTCCGTATGCCCGGCACGCCCCGCCCCGACAGCATCAGCTCGGTCAGCGCCCAGACCAGCGCATCGGCGCGGTCCGGCGAGCGGCCGGGCCCGTCATAGGCCCCCGCCACGCCCAACCCACAAAGTTCATCCTCCAGCGCCGGGAACCCACGGCCATGCCACACGCGGCCTTGCGCATAGAGGAACGACACCGGCTCCGCTCGCGCGGCCTTGCCGATCGAGGCGTAGACCAGATGCACCGGCAGGGTCGGGTCGGCGAGCCGCAATACGCTCTCCACCATGTCGCCGCCCTGATTGCGCTCGGCCACCACCCGGTCCGCGCGGTTGCGCCGGGCGCACCCCGCCACCCGCGCCGCCCAGCCCTCCGGTGACAGTCCGGCTTCGCTGGCATCCTCCAGCACATAGCCATGGCCGTCGCGCCCCAGCCCGACCGCGACGATCCCGCAGGCATCGCCGCTGCTGGTCGCGGGCGGATCGACACCCACCACCACCCGGTCGAGCGCGGGCACCGTCTTGGCCCGTTGCCGGTCGAGCAGCGCGCGGGTCCACAGGGCCCCCTCGCGGTCGTCGACCATCTCGCCGTCCAGTTCCTGCCGCCCGAGCCGCGTGTCGCCGTACTGGGCGAGCATCGCATCCTGGAAACTGTCGGGCAGATGCGCATTGTCGCTGGTTCGCCCGATCGTCTCGACGCAATCGGGCAGCGCCATGACCTTGCGCATCAACGGCGTCGCACGCGGCGTGGTCGTGACCAGCACCCGCGGCCGCTCGCCCAGCCGGAGCGTCATCATCAGATTGTCCCACCCGGCCTCCCCCTTCCATTTGCCCAGCTCGTCGCACCAGGCGGCATGATGCTGCGGCCCGCGCAGAGCTTCGGGCGCGGCGGCCGAATAGGCGAAGCCGATCGCACCCGACGCGAAATGCACCTGCCCCAGGCTGCCGATCCATTTGGGCGTCTCACCCTTTCGCGCCACCGCCAGCAGCCCGCTTTCGCCGCGCACCATCACCCGCTCGACATCGCGCAGGGTCGCCCCCATCAGCGCGATCCGCGCGCCCGGATGATCGCGGGCGAGTGTACTCACCCACTCCGCTCCGGCACGCGTCTTGCCGAAACCGCGCCCGGCGCGGATCAGCCAGACCCGCCAGTCGCCCGGCGGCGCGACCTGTCCGTCATGCGCCCATAATTCCCATCGCTCGACCAATTCGCGCTTCTGCGCCGGAGTCAGCACCGCCAGCGCAGCCCCCCGGGCCTCCGGTTCCAGCATCGCCAGCGTGGCGAGCCGCGTCGCCGCATCGTGCCCCGCCATCACGCCATCCCCTTCAATCGCCGCCGCGCCAGGCCATCCAGCGCGCGTTCCAGCGCCGCATCGGTTTCCGCCGCACTCGCCCGCGCCGCATCGCTCCCGGCGTCCCCCGCCCGGGCCAGCGCATCGCGACGGGCGAGCAGCTTTAGATAGAATTGCACCTCGGTGGCGCTGAGCGGCGGGGTGATGGAGAGGTCGGTGGTCCCCGCACCGGCCTCTCCGCCCTCCTCCCCATCCCCGGCCGCCAACAGGGCGAGCATCCGGCGCAGCAACCCCTCCTCGACCAGCGCATGCGCCGTGCCGATCGCCGCGTCCCAAGCCTCGCCAAAGGCCCGGTCGCGCCGCCGCAAGGCTTGAGCGCCACGCAGCGTCTCTCCCACCGCCCGTGCCGCCGCGCCTGCATCGGCGCTGATCGCCAGCGCCGCCAGGAATTGCCGTCGCTGCGCCAGCGTCCACCGCGCGCCCTCCCCCGTTCCGGCCATTCCCACTCCCCCCGAAGCACCGGAGGCCGACCGGGTCACTCCCCCGACCCCGCCCGCCTCTGATGTTCCCGTTATGTACCGATGGCAGTCGGGTTTGTATCCAACAAATGAACCAGATAGGTTTGCTGCAACAATATCGGGTCGGAAATACGTCGGGACTTTCGGTTCCGCTCGGTTCCCTTCCGTTCCGCGAGACGGGGCCTTGCCACCATGCAAAACGACGGTATTAGGTGGGTTTCCCGAGAGGGGGCGATTAGCTCAGTTGGTAGAGCGTCTCGTTTACACCGAGAATGTCGGCGGTTCGAGCCCGTCATCGCCCACCATTTTCCAAATTTATCGCTTCGGCGGCAACGCCCTCCTATTCCTCCCCTGCAAGGGGAGGTGGCAGGCCGAAGGCCTGACGGAGGGGTGTCGCCCTCTCGATAGCGGGACACCCCTCCGACGCGCTACGCGCGCCACCTCCCCTTGCAGGGGAGGAATTTGGTTCAGGCCAGCTTCCAGTATGTCGCATAACGCTCATGCGCGATGCGGTGGTACGGGATCAGCCGCACCGGCTGGCCGTCTGCCGCCGGAATGGTGAACTCCAGCGGCTTGCCTGAGGCGACAATCTTCTTCGTCAGGTCATCCGGTTCGCCCGACAGGGTCGGTGCCTGGAAGGGCGTGTCGTTATACTCGCCATATTTGCGCTCGCTGACGATGATGTCCGCCCCCGGGGCCAGATCCTGCCGTCCGAGCGCCCCTGCCAGCACGAGCGGACCATAGGTGAAGGCGACGATCTCCGGCGCGGCGGGGGTGCTCTCGACGCCGGGTTCCATAACCAGCCGCCATTCGACCGTGTCACCGGTCTTCCACGTCCGGGTCAGCTCTGCATAGCTGCCGGGCTTGTCCGAACGCGACACCTCGGCGCCGTTGACCAGCAGGGTTGCGGTGCGGCTCCATTTGGGGTGGCGCAACTTCAGCGTCAGTTCCTTCGGCTGGCGCAGTTTCCAGCGGAATTGCGTGTTCGCCGCCTCCGGGAAGTTCGTCACCTGGGTCAGCTCGGCCCCCTGGTCGGCCCAGCGCAGGGTCGAGGGGATGAACAGGTTCACGTACAGCGCGCGGTCGTCATGAAAGTAGATCGAGTCGCGATATTTCACATGATTTTCCATGCCCGTGCCGGTGCAGCACCAGAAGCTGTCCTCCGGGGTGTGATAGAGCTTCATGTAGCCGGGCCGCGCACCCTGGAAATAGGTCGCCATGCCCGAATCCGGGTCCTGCGAGGCAAGGATGCCGTTGTAGAGCGTGCGCTCGTAATAATCGGCATAGTCGGCCTGCGGATCATGCAGGAACAGCGCGCGGGTCAGCTTCAGCATGTTATGCTGGCAACAGGTTTCCGAGCCCTTGGCCGAGAACACATGCTTATCGAAATCGGCCATGGCGAAGAAATGCTCGCCATCGCCGTGCCCGCCGGTCGCGAACGAGCGGGTATGCGCGACCGTCCGCCAGAAAAAGGCGGCGGCATTGCGATACTGGTCGTTGCCCGTCACCTCGAATACGCGTTGGAAGCCGATGATCTTGGGCACCTGCGTATTGGCGTGCAGCCCGTCGAGATGATCCTGCCCCTTGGCAAGCGGGCTCAAAATCGCCTTTTGCGAAAAACGCTCGGCGACGCGGGCGTAATCCCGGTTGCCGGTCATGAAGTACAGGTCGGCATAGACCTCGTTCATGCCGCCATATTCGGTCTCCAGCATCGTCTCGAACTGCGCATCCGACAGCGGCCTGGTCGCGACGACGCCCCAGTCGGCCAGCCGGATCAGCACCGCGCGGGCCGGTTCGCTGCCGGTCAGCAACACCGCGTCGCGCAGGCCGGCATAGACCTTGTGCAGCGTGTACCATGGCACGCCGGTGATCGGCTCGCCGCGCAAGTGTGCCGCGACCAGTGCAGGCCCCTTGGGAAAGGCACAGACCAGCCCGGTGCCCGCCGCCTGCTGGCACGCGGCCAATTCGTTCGCGATATAGTCGATGCGCTGACGATACCGCTTGTCCCTGGTCGCCCGGTGGGCGAGCGCGCAAGCCGAGAGATAATGACCCAGCGTTTGGCCATGGCAGTTGATGTCCGCCCACTGCGCCTCCGACTCCCAACCGCCATAGACGGGCGCCTTGGGTTTCAGCCCGGCATTGGTGCGGAAATTGGCGAGCATCCGGTCGGGCTGGAGGCGCATCAGATACGCCTCCGTCATCTTCTGCGCATGGAGGAAGGGGCCGTCCGCGAGCGTGACATCGGCCATGTCGAAGGGCCGGACCGCCGTGGCGGGCGGCGCGGCGACCGGCCTGGTCGCACTCTGCGCCCAGGCGGAGGCGGGCATGACCGCCCCCCATCCCGTCGCCAGTGCACCGATGCTGGCCCCCAAACCGGCCTGGGTCAGGACGTCGCGACGCGACGGGGCGGGACAGCATGAGGGCACCGATCTTCTCCGACTATTCGTATTTTCCCTTTTGGGTGACAGGATCCGACGGGGCGCGCAATATCTTTGTTATCCCGGTCGATACGCTTCGAAACGTACCGGCCGGGATTCCTTCGCTTATTTCTTTCGATGACATGGGCACCGTTATTTGTCGGACAGCGGAGCCATGCCGATCCGACATCGCCTCATCCGCGATCAGAATAGTCCGTCGTCATCGCCATCGTCGAACGACACCGCGATCGGTGGCGGGGCGGCGGCGATCATGTCGGGCAGGAGAAAGGCGGCATGGATATGGCGCTCGGCCGCCATGGTGTAGAGACTTGCCGCCCAAGGTAGCAGCTCGTGCAGCACCGCTATATCCGCTCCGGTCAGCGCCGCCTCGTCGCTCCATTCGGGTGCGACCTGGTCGGCATAGGTCAGCAGCGTTTCGGCCACATCGCTTAGCGTCTCGGCAAAGGCGCGCTGGCCGCCCAGTTCCATCGCGCTGGCCTCCAGCGAGGACAGGACGCGCCGGGCATCGCCGCCGCCCCGTGCCATCGCCAGCGACGAGCTCTCGCACGCCCGCCGAACGACCGACAGCGCTTCCCCCAGCGCGCCGCGCGTGTCGGTGTCGCCGTCATGGCCGTCCTGGACCAGGTCGATCGCGCCCAGCACGGTGATCAGCCGTCCGACCGCCAGGCTCAGCTGGTCGAGGCGGCTGGCGCAGGGGGCGACCTCCTTGGCGATCACCGCCACCGCGCGGCCCAGCGTCCCGTGACGACGGCACAGCAACTGGGTGTTGGTCGAGATGTCCTGGACGTTGACCGCGATGTTGCGGATGCGGCCCAGCCCCTCGGTCAGGTCGGCCAGCGTGCGCCCGACAAAGCCGGTCAGCTGCGCCAGATGGCCGTCCGCATCGCACAGCTGGTCGGTGACGTTGCCCAGCGTCGCGATGCCATGCTCCAGCTTGAACAGCAGCTGGCCGTCGTCGCCGCCCTGCGACCCCAGCAATTCGCGTAAGTGGTCCGCCAGTGGCCCCAGCCGTTCGATCGCCGCGACGATCGCGGTCAGTTCACGACCGAACTCGTCGGCCATCGCGTTCAGCTGCGCCGCGATCAGACGTGCCATATGCGCCCGTGCGCCCGGTGGCAGGGCCGCGCCCTGTTCCTCGTCGGCGACGATCCGCGCGAGCATTGCGATCGCATGTTCGGCACGCTGGCGCACGCTGTCGCCGATCTGAATCGCGCCCAGGATGCGTGCGACCTCGCCCTGCACGGTGCGCACGATGCCGCCGACCTCGTCGGTCATGCGCATCACCGCCTCGACATGGTCCTGCAGCGCGTTGGCGTTGGCGGTCAGCTCGGTGGGGATCGCCGTACCGGTGCGGGCGCATTCGGTGGCCAGCAGGCGGTCGGCCTGTTGCACGTCGCCGACCACGCGGCCGAACTGGTCGAGCTGGCGTTCGATCTGGCGCAGCTCGACGCGTCCGCTCGACAGCTTCTCGTCCATGCCGACGACGAAGTTGAAGAACGCCGCCTCACCCGACGAGGCGATCTTGATGTTCATGCCGTAGATGCCGAGCAGCTTCAGAATCGTGCTGACCTCGTTCAGCAGGCCGCGCAGCTCGCGGGTGCGCCCCGTCAGCGTCTCGACCTCGATCGCGCGGCGGCGCTGGATCATGGGCAGGCTGATGAGGCGATAGGCGACGTCGCGCAAGCGGCCGACGGCGACGCCCGCGGTGTCGGGCGACAGCGCCTCGCGGATCGCGGTCAGCCCCTGAGCCATGCCGTCGATCGTGCCGATCGCGGTGGCCAGCGTCTCGCCGGTGTCGCGAAAGGTATCCTCCAGCCCGCCCATCCGGCTGTTCAGCCGCTCGGCCAGCATCGCGAAAGTGGTGGCGCCGTCTTCGGGAATGGCGGTGTCGGTGTCGATCCGGGCCATGTACATGATGTCGTCTTTCCTTAGCGGGCCGTGGCGTGGAGCAGTTCGCGCGCGACGCTGCCCAGCGGGATGATCTTGTCGTGGGCGCCGCGCGCGATCGCCTCCTTGGGCATGCCGAACACGACCGAGGTCGCCTCGTCCTGCGCAAAGGTGCGCGCACCCGCCTGCTTCATTTCGAGAAGGCCGCGCGCGCCGTCGTCGCCCATGCCGGTCAGGATGATGCCGACCGCATTGGCGCCCGCATTGCGCGCCGCCGATCGGAACAGCACGTCGACCGAGGGACGGTGCCGCGACACCAGCGGCCCTTCGCGCACCGACACGACGTAGCGCGCGCCCTGCCGCTCCAGCATGGTGTGCCGCAGGCCGCCCGGCGCGATCAGCACCCGGCCGCGCATCACCGTGTCGCCGTCCTCGGCCTCCTTGACGTCGACCTGGCATAGCCCGTCGAGCCGCTTGGCAAAGGCGCGGGTGAAGCTTTCGGGCATATGCTGGACGATGACGATGCCCGGCGAATTGGCGGGCAGCGCCTCCAGCACCTCGCGCAGCGCCTCGGTGCCGCCGGTCGAGGCGCCGATGCACACCACCATCTCGGTCGTGCGGCTCATCGCGCGACCGGTGGGCGGCGGCAGGACGGCATCGGCGGTCAGCTTTTTGGCGGGCTCGGTGGTCCGGCCTGCGGGCCGGCGCGCACCGACCCGGGCCTTTGCCGCACCCTTCACCGTTTCTCGGATCAGCGCATGCGCCTCGACCAGATGGTCGGCGACACCGACGCGCGGCTTCAGGATGACGTCGACCGCCCCCGCCTCCAGCGCCTGGAGCAATGTCTCCGACCCTTCTTCGACCAGCGAGGAGCACATGACGACCGGGATCGGATGCTGAGTCATCAATTTGCGCAGGAAGGTGATGCCGTCCATGCGCGGCATTTCGACGTCCAGCGTGATGACGTCGGGCACCTCCCCCTGGATATGGCGCGCGGCGGCGAAAGGATCGGCGGCGGCGGCCATCACCTCGATCTGCGGGTCGGCGGACAGGATCGCGGTCATCGCCTGGCGGACGCTGGCGCTATCGTCGATCACAAGGACGCGGATTTTCGGCATGACGCTCAGATTCGCCGAAAGACGGTGTTGGCTACCGCCTTGAGGGGAAGGTCGAAACCGGTGATCGATTCCGAATGGCCCAGGAACATCAGGCCGCCGGGGCGCAGACATTCGGCCAGACGGCGGACCACCTTTTCCTGGGTCGGCTTGTCGAAATAGATCAGGACGTTGCGACAAAAGATGATGTCCATCGGATCGCCCACCGGATAACGAGCGTCCATCAGGTTCATCTGCGCAAAGCCGATGGCCGAGCGCAACGCGGGCACGATGCGCATCTCACCGCGCTTCGGATCGCTCGCCTTCATCGCATAGCGGTTGCGCAAGGCGGGCGGCACCGGGTCCAGCATCGATGCGGGATAGATGCCCCGCCTGGCGGTGTGCAGCACCTCGCTGTCCAAGTCGGTCGCCAGGATGCCGAAATCGGGCCCGCCATGATCCTGGGCGAAGGCGTCGAGGAGCATGGCCAGCGTATAGGGCTCCGCCCCCGTCGAACAGGCGGCGCTCCATACCCGCAGGCGACGCGTGCCTTCGTCGCGCAGCCGCGGCATCACCGTCCCCATCAGATAGTCGAAATGCTTGGGTTCGCGAAAGAAGTCGGTCTTGTTCGTCGTGACCGCGTTCAACAGATGCTCGCGCTCGTCGTCCAGATGCTGCCCCTCGAACAGCCAGCTGCAGTAGGCGCTGAGGCTGGACAGGCCGGTCGCGCGCACCCGTCGGCGCAAACGCCCCTCGATCATGGTGATCTTGGCCGGCGGCAGGCGGATGCCGCACTCCTGATAGACATAGGCCGAAATTCGGGAGAAATCGCGGGTGTGAAGCGCATCGGCGGATACCGCCGTGCGGGCCAGGCTGCTCAAAGGGACGGCTCCAGTCATATCAGGGGAAGGAGCGGTCGGCGGCGTTGCCACCGCCGACCCGAAAGGATGGCGATCAAGCCGCGAGGCCGAGATCGCCAAGCGCGGCATCAACGCCCTCGGCCCCGAACAGCCGCACCGGATCGAGCAGCGCGACGAAACCGGCACCGCGCCGCAGGATCGCCTCGATCTGCTGCGACCGCCACCGGCCGCCCAGTTCAGGCGAGCCCTCGATGGTGTCGGCCGCGAAGGTGCTGACGTCGAGCACCCGGTCGACCACCAAGCCCAACGCGATCGGCGGGCCGTCGCCGCCGGGCATGTCGACGACCAGGATGCGGGTCATCAGCGTCACCTCGGCCGGAGCCATGCCCAGGCGAATCCGCAGGTCGATCATGGGAACGGACGTGCCGCGCACATCGGTCAGCCCCAGGAACCAGTCGGGTGCATGAGGCACCCGATAGGCGTTGCGATGGTCCAGGATCTCGCGGACCGTGGTCACGGGGAGGGCGAATTCCTCCTCTCCGAGTCCGAAGACGACGACCTGGATGTCCCCGCCTGGCGCGTTCATGCCGCGCGTCCGAACTCGGCATCCTCGCCGTCCGGGCCGCCATTGCTCAGGTCGAGCGCGAAGCCGCGCACCCGGGCCTGCTGGTCGGCGACCGAACCGGGACGCGGCGCCGACTTCTTCGACTGGGGCGCGGGCTTGCGGGCCGGGACCTTGCGTATCGCCGCGTGGGCATTGCCCCGCTCGGCGCCCCGGACGCGGAAGTAAGCGATGCTCTCTTGCAGTTCCTCGGCCTGGCTGGCCAATTCTTCCGAGGTGGACGAAATCTGCTCGGACGCCGAGGCGTTCTGCTGCGTCACCTTGTCGAGTTGCTGGATCGCCTCATTGATCTGGACCGCGCCGATATCCTGTTCACGGCACGCAGCGCTGATCTCAGCCACCAGTTCGGCGGTGCGACGGATATCGGGCACCAGCTTGACCAGCATGTCGCCTGCCTGGGTCGCCGCGGTCACCGTGTCCGATGACATGCCGCTGATCTCGGCGGCGGCCGACTGGCTGCGTTCGGCCAGCTTGCGCACCTCGGCGGCGACGACCGCGAAGCCCCGACCATGTTCCCCGGCGCGGGCTGCCTCGACCGCTGCGTTGAGCGCCAGCAGGTCGGTCTGGCGGGCGATTTCCTGCACGATGCCGATCTTCTCGGCGATGGTGCGCATCGCGATGACCGCCTTCTGCACCGCATTGCCGCTGACTTCCGCATCCTGCGACGACTGGCGTGCGATCTTCTCGGTCTGGGTCGCGTTGTCAGCATTCTGTTTGATGTTGGCCGCCATCTGCTCCATCGATGCCGAGGCTTCCTCGGCGGCGGCGGCCTGTTCGGTCGCGCCCTGGCTCACCTGCTCCGACGAAGACGACAGCTCCTGACTGCCCGCCGCGACATTCTGCGCCGCCTGGGTGGCATCGCCGACGACACCACGCAGACGCTCGACCATCGCGACCAGCGCATGGCCCAACACGTCCTTGTCCGACATCGGCTGGTGATCGACGGTCAGGTCGCCGCTGGCGATCGTGTCGGCCAGTTCGGCGCTCTGGCGCAGGCTGGCGGTCATGCGGTTGACGGTGTCGACCAGATCCTTGATCTCGTCGTTCGAGGTGACCGCGACGTCCTGGCTCAGGTCACCGATCGCCACGGCATCCAGCGCAGCCGACACCTTGTTCAGACCGTGCGAGACAAGGCGCGAAATCCAGAAGGCACTGGCGATCGCGGCGAGCAAGGCCAGCACCGATGCAATGATCAGAACCTGGCGAGCGTTGCCGTAAAGCTCATTGGTGTCACGATCCGCCTTGGCCATGTCCTCGCGCCCCAATGTAACGAGCTGGGTCAGCGCATCGGCCATTTTCATCGTCCGTTCACGAGCCACAGTCATCGACAAAATGGACGCTTCCCGGTTCTGGTTTGCCAATGCCAGAGCACGGATACGATCGTTGATGGGTTTATAAGCCTCCCACTGATTGCGTGCATCCTGCCAATAGACACGGCCGTTTGCCGTCGCGATCCGAAGCCCCTCGACGAAATTGGCATCGACCTGCGCACGCTGCTTCAAGAGTCGCTGCTCGTATTCCTTGGTCTTTTCGAGATCGTCGGTCATCGCCATATTCTTTTCATTACGAACGACACGACTGACATCACCGTCGATGCTTTGTGCGATATCCATACGCTTTGCCGGACCGGCAATGACGTCGGAGATCGCCGTATTCAGAGTGCTCATCTTCATGATTCCCACCCCGGCGATCACGAAGAGAAAGACTATGGTGAGTGCGAAGGCTGCGCCTAATTTCATTTTTATCGTAGCACGCATGTATTGGGTCCCCCCCTAAGAAATGGAATGAACTATCGGATCAAAATCAGTGCAGGCTGCCCGGCTCGGCTGCACTGGCCGTAAGCCGGGCAAAGAGCGAAAACAGGTCGGGCAGGACGATGACGTCGCCGTCACGGCGGACGAGGCAGCGAACATGGTCGCGCGGCCAGCGCATGCCGATGGTGGGGGCCTCCTCGGTATCCCGTGCATCGAGCACCGTGACCTCGTTCACCCGGTCGGCGGTCAGACCGATCAGGACGGGCGTGCCGTCCAGGTCCAGTTCGATGACGATGATCCGGCTGTCGGCGGTGGCCCCTTGCCCCTCCATGCCGAAAGACCCGCGCAGATCGGCCAGCGGCACGATTCGCCCGCGAAAGTTGATGACGGCCCCGGCCATCGGATCGGCCCCTGGCACCGCCGTGACCGGCATCATGTCCAGGATCTCGCGGACGATGGCCGCTTCCAGCGCGAAGGTTTCGGAGCCCAGGCCGAAGGTCAGAACCTCCAGTCCGTGTTCGGGCGTCCAGTGCGGAATCTTGTGATAGGGCATAGGCTTATCCAGCGGCCAGACGCCGCTCCTCCGTGGGCTGGCTCAGCGCGATGAGCTGGGCGATGTCGAGGATCAGGGCGACCGAGCCGTCGCCCAGGATGGTCGCGCCCGCAAAGGCCGCGACGTTGCGGTGCAAGGGCGACATCGCCTTGATCACCGTCTGATGGTTGCCGATGATCTGGTCGACGACCAGACCGACCCGCTCCTGCCCTGTGCCGACCACCACGATCTTCTGATAGGTGTCGGGCTTGGTCCCGGTGTCGAACAGGTCGCGTAAGCGTAGGAAGGGCACGAGGCGTTCGCGCAGCGTGATGATGCTGCGCCCGCGCGAGCGCAGATCCTCCTCCAGTGACAGCTCCAGGCATTCCTCGACCGCCGCGAGGGGAATGACGTAACGCCCCTCGCCCACCCGGACGAGCAGCCCCTCGATGATCGCCAGCGTCAGCGGGATGCGCAGCGTGATGGTCGAGCCCTGGCCGGGCACGCTCTTCACGTCGATCGTGCCGCGCAGGCTTTCGATCGTGCGCTTGACCACGTCCATGCCGACGCCGCGACCGGACAGGTTCGTAACCTGCGCCGCCGTCGAGAAGCCGGGATGGAAGATCAGGCCCAGCAGTTCGTCCTCGCCGACCACCTGGCCCGGCTGGATCAGGCCATTGGCCTCCGCCTTGGCGCGGACCCGGTCGACATCGATACCGCGCCCGTCGTCGGTGATGGTGATCAGGACCTCGCCACCCGCCTGGTGCGCGCTCAGGCGAACAAGTCCGCTGGCCGACTTGCCTGCCGCGACCCGGTCCTCGGGCCGTTCCAGGCCGTGGTCGCACGAATTGCGGATGATGTGGACCAGCGGATCGAACAGCCGCTCGATCACCGTCTTGTCGACCTCGGTGCTTTCGCCCTCGGTGACCAGTTCGATCGTCTTGCCGGTTTCGATGGCGAGGTCGTGGATCAGGCGGCGGAAGCGGCCGAACAGCGTCGAGACCGGCACCATGCGCAGGATCATCATCGTGTCGCGCATCTCGCCCGCCAGCCGCTCGATCTCTTCGGAGACCGAGCGCAGGCTCAGATCCTGGCCGTGCGCCGCCAGCTGCGACAACCGGCTCTGTGCGATGACGAGTTCGCCGACGCGGTCCATCAGTTCGTCGAGCCGTTCGGCAGGCACGCGGACATGCTCGCCCTGCGACCGGGCGGCCGCCGTCGTTCGCGGCCCGACGTCGTTCGCCACGACCGGAACGTCGATCGCCGGAATGTCGGCGGTCGGGACCAGGGAAAGCGCCGATGCCGCTCCCCCATCGACGACCGCCTCGACGGCTTCCTCGACCGCCAGCGGGGTGATGGTGATCTCCATATCGTCCATGACGAACAGGAACACGTCCTCGATCGCCTCGCGCGAGATGTCGCCGATCAGCGTGCAGTCCCAGCCGACGACGCAGTGCGCCGGGTTCATATCCTCAAGCACGGGGATATCGTCGATACGCGCGACGATCGTCGCCTCACCCAGATCACGCAGTTCGTCGAGCAGCGCCAATGGGTTGGTGCCGTTGGCCATCGCGTCGGGCGGCAGGCGGAAGAACAGGCTCCAGCCCTGCCGGGCAGGGGCCGCGACCGGGGTGGCTGCGCCAACACCCGCCGCCGCATCGACCGCCGCCGCCAGCCGGGCCAAGATCGCCTGCCCCTCGGCCTCGGGCGCGTCGCCATCGACCAATGCGCGCATATGGTCGCCCGCCGACAGGATCACCGACACCAGGTCGGGCGTCGCGCGGACATCACCCTTGCGGACGCGGTCGAACGCGGTTTCGCAGTGATGGGTGAAGGCCGCCAGCTTGTCGAAGCCGAACATCGCGCCCGACCCCTTCAGGGTATGCAGCCCCCGGAACACGGCATTGACCAGGTTCATGTCGTCCAGGCGGTGCCCCAGGTCGAGGAGACCCTGTTCGACCTGTTCGAGAAGCTCGCCCGCCTCGATCCGGAAGGCGGCTGTCGGGTCTTCGCCGCTCACCGGGCAAGAACCTTCTGTGCGACGCGGATCAACTGTTCGGGCTGGAACGGCTTTACCAGCCAGCCGGTCGCGCCCGCCGCCTTGGCCTGCGCCTTCATCGCATCGTCCGACTCGGTGGTGAGGAAGATGATCGGCACGCCCGCCTGCGCCGGCTGCTCGCGCAGCGCCCGGATCATCTGAAGGCCGTCCATGTTGGGCATGTTCAGGTCGGTGACGATCAAGTCGAACCGGGTCGCGGTCGCCTTCGCCAGTCCTTCGACGCCGTCAGCGGCCTCGGTTACCATATAGCCCGCGCCGGTCAGCGCGATGCGGATCGCCATGCGCAGGGAAGCGCTGTCGTCGACGGTGAGGATGGAAGCGCTCATTGGGCGGAGTCTCCGTGGAACCAGAATTGGGTGTGTTCGGCATTGGTGGTGGGCGTGAAGGCCGCGCGATCGAGCAGCGCACGCAGCGGCGGACTCGCGGGTGCCGTCAGGGCGAAATCACACGCCGCCTTCGTCGCACTGACCCGCGCGGCCTGGACCAGCTGGATCACGCTCAGGTCGGGAGCGACGACCCGAGACAGGTCCAGGCGGACGATCGCGCCCGGCGTGATCGCGGTGGACAGTTGCTCGGCCAGCACCCCGATGTTCGGGAGGCACAAATTCTCGTTTGCCATCACCGTGGTGATCGACATGGTTGTTTCCTTTGTCGTGAGATTTCTGGCGTCGTGAAAGTTCTGGCGGCGCAGGCCCCCGCCCGCGTCGAAATTATGGCCTATGCCGGGCGTGGATGATGTGGCCTCGGCCGATGATCCGATGTCATGTCGAATGTCCCCCGTTGATGAGAGACCTACGCGACAATGGTAAAATCGTTCTTAAATGTAGATGGAACGATGACGGAAATGGTGATTTGTCTGATCGGCCTGCTCTGTTGGCCCGGAATAGCGGCTCTCCGCCTATCAGCGAACCGAGGCCTTCGGTCAGGACACGTGCACGGACCGCAATCGATGTTTGTTGTGCGACTCGTGGCAAGAGGCCATAAGTCGCCGCAATTTTCAGGCATCGAACGGGCGATGCCGCTGGCGGGTGGCGGACCGTGAGCAGCGCCGCACACCCACCAAAATGGTCAGTCGGCAAACAGGACCGCGACGTCCTCGGCCGTCAGGTCGATGCCGAACATCAGGCTCATGCGCATACGATAGACGCGCGGGTCGGCGATCGTCGCGGCGGTTTCGTCCTGCCCGACGCGGCGGCGATAATGGCGATCGGTCAGCGAGGCGAAACCGTGCGGCAGGATGATGCTGACGATCGCGGCCTGGACGAACCGGCTTTCGGGGAACGTCGACGTCCAATGATTGGCCATCGCCAGATCGGCATCCCAGACATGGTCGGTGGTGAAGCTGTATTGCGGCTCCCACCCCTCGCCCGCCGAGCGGCCGTCGGTATGGCCAGGATGCCCGTCGCGCAGCAGCATCCAGCCATGCTGGGCATCGCGCATCAGGCGGAAGCGCGCGCCGTCGGGCGCGATCGCCTCGGCGCCGTCGACCAGCGGCATCGGCGGCGAATAGCTGCCCCCGAACCCGGCATCGGCGATCCATGCCTGCCCGTCGATCTCGACCAGGCTGAAGGTGTGCGTGGTTGGCGGAACGTCGGTCGGTCGCAGCCACACCCGCGCCAGCAGTGGCCGGGCGGCAAAGCCATGCGCGGCCAGCGCGTCGAGCAGCAGCCGGTTATGCTCGAAACAATAACCACCGCGCTTGGTGGTCACCAGCTTGGCAAAGACGCCCTCGCTGTCGATCGCGATGCGCCGGCCCAGCCGGACGTCGAGATTCTCGAACGGAATGGCCAGTCGGTGCGCCCGTTGCAGCCGGGCCAGCCCTTGCGCATCGACGGTGACCCGCGAGGGCAGGGCGATACGGGCGAGATAGGAATCGAGGTCGAACATGCCCCGCCAGATAAGGTGTCGGGCCGCGATTGTCGAAGGGTGGCACTCCGCCCCTTTAACGGGTGGCCTTCCCGCGCATATAGGCAGGCGCGATGGCCTTTCCCGACACCGATCCCACCCTGCCCTATTCCGCCCCAGCGATTCGCGAGGCGGCCCAGGTCCTGCGGGCGGGCGGAATCGTCGCGGTGCCGACCGAGACGGTGTACGGCCTGGCCGCCGACGCGACCGATGCGGGAGGCGTGGCGCGCATCTATGCGGCCAAGGGGCGGCCGTCCTTCAATCCGCTGATCGTCCATGTTCCCGATCTGGCGGCGGCGCAGGCGCTGGCGGAGTTCGACGCGGACGCGCTGGCACTGGCCGATGCCTTCTGGCCCGGTCCGCTGACCCTGGTCCGGCCGTTGAAGGCCGGGGCGGGTATCGCCTCGTTGGTCACCGCCGGGCTTGACACGGTCGCCATCCGGGTGCCGCGCCACCGCGCGATGCAGGCCCTGCTGGCTGAAACCGGCCGCCCCCTCGCCGCGCCGTCCGCCAATGCCAGCGGCGGGATCAGCCCGACGCGCGCTGCCCATGTCCGTGCCAGCCTGGGGCTGCGGGTGCCGATCCTCGACGACGGCGCGACCGAGGCAGGGCTGGAGTCGACCATCGTCGCGGGCCGCACGATCCTGCGCCCGGGCCCGGTAACGGCGGCAATGCTGGCGCAGGTGCTGGGCGATGTGCAGCAGGGGCCGGAGGTGCCTGCGATCGTCACCGCGCCGGGCCAGCTCGCCAGCCATTATGCCCCGCGCAAGTCCCTGCGCCTGAACGTGACCGAGGCGGGGGCCGACGAATGGCTGATCGGCTTCGGCGCGGTGCGCGGGCAGGACAGCCTGTCGGAGACGGGCGACCCGGTCGAGGCGGCGGCACGCCTGTTCGACGCCCTCCACCGCGCCGATGCAAGCGATCGTGCCAGGCTGGCGGTGGCACCGATCCCGGCGGAGGGCATCGGCGAGGCGATCAACGACCGGCTACGCCGCGCGGCGACGCGCTGATTGCGGGGGCGGCGTTGGGTGGCGGAGGTTGGAACGTGGCCTTCGACTTCGCTCAGGCTGAACGGAGTTTAGGGCCACTGGGTCAATCTATGAACGTGTCGGAGAGGACAGAATGTCCCTCAACAGAGCACTATCCCAGCCGCCGTTCAGCCTGAGCGAAGTCGAAGGCCAAGGGAGTCGCGCGCCCACAAGATAGGGGCCAGGCTACCGCCCAGCCCCCATCACCCTTACGCCGTCACCGCCTTGGACCGCGCGGCAAAGCTCTTGCGCAGCTTCTGCAGCTTGGGCGGGATCACCGCCATGCAATACGGGTTCGACCGTCCCGAGGTTTCCCAATAATCCTGGTGATAATCCTCGGCCGGATACCACTGCGCCATCGGCTCGATCGTGGTCACGATCGGCTTGTCGCTGCCCGCCTGGGCCCGCTCCTTGGCGGCCTTCATCGCAACGTTCTGATGATCGTCCGCCGGGAACATCGCCGAGCGATACTGCGTCCCGACATCGTTGCCCTGGCGGTTCAGCTGCGTCGGATCGTGCGTCGCGAAATAGATGTCGAGCAGATCGTCCAGCGCCAGTTGTTCGGGATCGAACCCGATGCGAATCGCCTCGGCATGGCCGGTGTCGCCGCCGCACACCTGCTTGTAGGTCGGGTTGGGCACATTGCCGCCGATATAGCCGCTTTCGACCGATTCGACCCCGATCACGTCCTTGAACACCGCCTCGGTGCACCAGAAACAGCCCCCGGCCAGCGTTACATATTCGGTCACTCGGAATCTCCTTGTCGTCTTGTATGCTTAGATAGGAAGCGGCTAGGCCACGGCAATCCGCGGACTTGAGGCAAAAGATGATGGCGACGATCGACGGCAAGGTGATGGTGACCGGCGGGGCGGGCTATATCGGCAGCCATGCGGTGCTGGCGCTGCTGGATGCAGGCCACGAGGTCGTCGTCCTCGACAACCTCGTCACCGGCTTCGACTGGGCGGTCGATCCCCGCGCCGCTTTGGTCGTCGCCAACGTCGCCGACGACGAAGCGGTGCGCGCCGCGATCCGCGAGCACCGGGTCCGCGCCATCATGCACTTCGCCGGGTCGGTCGTGGTGCCCGAGTCGGTCAGCGATCCGCTCAAATATTATCGCAACAACACCGCCGCCAGCCGCTCGCTGATCGAAAGCGCGGTGGCCGAGGGCGTCGCCCACTTCATCTTCTCCTCCACCGCCGCGACCTATGGCACGCCCGAAAAGGTCCCGGTCGCCGAGAATGATCCCAAGGCGCCGATCAACCCCTACGGCATGTCCAAGCTGATGACCGAGATCATGCTGAAGGACGTCGCCGCCGCGCATCCGATCAATTACTGCGCGCTGCGCTATTTCAACGTCGCGGGCGCGGACCCGCAGGGCCGCTCCGGCCAGTCGACGGTGGGTGCGACGCACCTGATCAAGATCGCGGTCGAGGCGGCGATCGGCAAGCGGGAAGCGGTCGGCGTCTATGGCACCGACTTCGCCACCCGCGACGGCACCGGCGTGCGCGACTATATCCATGTCTCCGACCTTGCCGCCGCGCATGTCGCCGCGCTCGAGCTGCTGGTCGCGCAGCCGGGTGAGAGCCACACGCTGAACTGCGGTTACGGCCGGGGCTTTTCGGTCCTCGAAGTGCTCGACGCGGTCGACCGCGTGACCAACCACACGATCGAGCGCCGCATGGAGGGCCGCCGTGCGGGCGACCCGGCCGAGCTGGTCGCCGACAACAGCGCGATCCTGGCCGCCCTGCCCTGGCGGCCCGAGCGCGACGACCTGGACGGCATCGTTCGCGACGCGCTGGCCTGGGAGCGCAAGCTCGCCGAGAAGGGGCGCTAAACCCCGTGCGGCTGCGTTCGCTGCTATTCGTGCCGGGCGACCGGCCGGATCGGATGGCCAAGGCGCTGGGGCTCGGGGCCGACGCGCTGATCCTCGATCTGGAGGACGCGGTCGCCCCCGATGCCAAGCCGCAGGCGCGCGAGGAGATTGCGCGCTTCCTCGACGGCCCGCGCGATCACGGCGTACACCTGTTCGTCCGCATCAACCCGATCGACGGGCCGCTGGCGGCGGAAGATCTGGCCGCGATCCTGCCGGCGCGACCCGACGGCATCGTCTTGCCCAAGGCGGAGGGGCTGGCCAGCCTGGACGCGCTGGCCGCGCGCGGGGTGGCCCATATCCCGATCCTGCCGATCGCGACCGAGACGCCCGCCGCCATGTTCCGGCTGGGCGAATATGCCGGATCACCCCTGCCGCTCGCGGGGCTGACCTGGGGGGCCGAAGATCTGCCCGCTGCAATCGGCGCGACGACCGCGCGCGAAGCGGACGGCAGCTATACAGCGCCCTATCAGCTGGCGCGCTCGCTGACCCTGTTCGGCGCACATGCCGCAGGGACGGCGGCGATTGAAACCGTCTATCCCGATTTCCGCGATCTGGAGGGTCTGGCCGCCTATGCCGCGCGGGCGCAGCGCGACGGCTTTACCGGCATGATGGCGATCCACCCCGCCCAGGTGCCGGTCATCAACGCAGCCTTCACTCCGTCGGCGCAGGATGTCGCGCGGGCCCAGGCGATCGTCGACCTGTTCGCCGCCCATCCCGGCGCGGGGGCGCTGCAACTCGACGGCAAGATGGTCGATGCGCCGCACCTGAAGGCGGCCCGCGCCCTACTCGCGCGCGCCGCGTCCTGACACTCCGGTCCACGAGACACGGGCGGCGGCGGTCGCCCACCACCATCCCAGCGCCCAGAGCGTGCCGAAGCACCACCCCGCCGCCACGTCCGACGGCCAGTGGACGCCCAGATAGACGCGGCTGACACCGATCGCGCCGACCAGGAACACCGCCAGCAGCACGATAGCGTGACGCAGCGTCCGATGCCGGGTTGCCTGGGTGGCGAGCGCCGCCAACGTCATATAGACCATCGCGCTACCCGCCGCATGGCCGCTGGGAAAGCTGGCATTGTGGACGTCGACCCAGTGCGGCACCAGTTCGGGGCGGGTCCGGTCGACCGCCTGCTTGACCAGCGTGACGACCGCGCCGCCGCTGATCCCCGCCGCCACCGTGGCGATCGCGGTCAGCCACAATCCGCGCGCCAGTAGCAGCACCGCCGCGCCCGCGACCATCAGGATCAGCACCGGCACGCTGCCCAAGGCGGTGAAATCCACCGCCACGGCTCGCAGCCGCGGCGATTCGCAGCAAGCCCGCAATCCGGTCAGGATCGCCCGGTCCCAGGCGAACGGCCAGTGATCGACCGCCAGCCCCGCCAATAGCAGCAGCGTCAGCGCGACGGCGCCTGCCGCCACGCCGCGCAACGCCATCGGCATTGCAGCCAGATTGGGCGTCGTTGCTGCCGCCGATTCGGGGTTCGGATCCAGTTCGGTCGGGTGGATCATGCCGGGGTCGCCTTCATCGTCCGGCTTGTGCGGCGACGGGATGGAAAGGGCAAGCTGACGGCGCGAAGACAGCCCCTTCCGACCGGCTTTCGTTGCGTGGCGGCGTCGCGCTGACCCTCGCCACCGATCAAAGAACGGGTACTTGCCCGTTACCTAGTCGATTACACTTATTCGAAAAACGGGTTTGCCTGTTAACGGTTTTCGTCTCATAGTTAAGACATACCGGCGCTCAGATCGGTTGGAGAGGAACGCACCACCATGGACGACCACGCTATTTCGCCCCTCGATCGCCTGATGATCCTGACGCTCGGCGCCGCCGCCAGCTGGCTCGCAGTGGGTGGTGTCGCGTTCGGTGCCTCGAAACTGGTCGCGCATCTGTTCTAAGTGAAAGGGTCGATGGCCAGCCCGCACGAGTTGGTTGGCCGTCGTCGAATATAGGGTAATTTGGTTGAACTGACCTCCGCCGATCATGCCTGATCGCGATCGAGCGGCAACGCCGCACTGTCGCTTTTTAAATCGGAGTGGGGCAGATCGCCCATGGCGATCCCGATGATCGTCGAACCATGGCTTTATTCTGCCGCTCATCTTGGCGCTCTTATATCGTCACAACATCATGGAGCGGACATCCCTGTCCATCCCGGGGTTCCCGCCGCCGGTTCTTCGGCCTTTCATCACATGGGTCGGAGATGAGGGCGGTCACCAGTCCTAGAGATGGTTTGGAAACATGCCGATGGCACGTTTTGCGGCATCAGCCCGCTCCCCCACCCGCGAGTTTTCAAACGGACTCTCAAGCCGGACCGACCTTCAGGATTCGCAAACGAGGTGAACGGCGACCAGTGATCTCGGGTCGGGTCGCCGCTACGGGGTGAGGGAGGCAATCCGGGTCGCACGGGATCGGGCCACCGTCTGTTCCCAAACGAATGTTGGTGGATTCTGTGCTCTGGCGGGCACTGGTGTGACCTGCCAAAACGCTATGGCTAGTGGACGGCGGTGCAACGCCGTTTCGGGCGCTGGTGCCACGCCTACGCCTGGGGGCGGGTGTCCGACGCGCTCGCCGCCGACCGCGACAATCAGCATCTGATGATCGACAGCACCATCATCCGCACAGATCAGGCGGCGGCGAACGCAAAAAGAGGGCCCAGGATCAGGCGATGCTACGCGCCCGAAGGGACTGACGACCAATATCCATATGCTCGCCGACACGTTCGGCCGTTCTGAGCGGTTTGGCCTCACGCCAAGGTCATCCGGCGACATCGCTTCCGCGTCCGATCTGCCCAAAGGCCAGCGAGCCGGGACGGTGCTTGCCGACAAGGCTTATGACGACGATGACTTGTGCGATCCGGTCGCGGACATGGGCGTCACGGCTGCCATCCCCTTAAAAACGCAGCCGCTAAGTCGCGATCCCGCACGACGCCATCGGTAACCTCCCCCAACCGCATCCGACGATGCGCCAGTCGCCTCGAGCATTCCGCCGCAGCCTCGATCCGGCTATGTGGAATGTTGATCCGACCCAAGCTCGGCGCTCCCCACCGCCACCACCGGCAAAGCTCGCACGCATCCTGAAGATGGCGGAGGGATGTCGCCGGCTGATGTGTGGCCCACCATTCCCGCAGGTGAGCCCCTCCGTCCGGCCCTGACCTTACCACCTACCCTGCGAGGTGGAGAAAAGGGGGAGTGACGATGCGCCTATATTGCACCCAGTCGCCGCAGTGCGACCAGATAGGCGCGCATTCCCTCCAGCGCGCCGTCGGTCAGCACCATGAAGGCGCGGCGGCGGTCGGCCATGTCGGGTTGGCGGGCGAACAGCCCCGCCTCGGTCATCCGGCCGATCCAGCGCAGGGCCGTCGTCGGCGCCACCGCCGCGGCGATGCACAGGCTGGACACCGACACGCGGGCATTCTCCAGATGCGCGGCATACAGGTCGAGCAGCATGTCCCATGCGGGCTCCTCGAACAGGCCGCTGCCGAACAGCCCGTCGCGCAGGCGGCGCACTCGGATCATCCGGCGGACCAGTTCGGCATCGCCCGGCTGCGCCTTGGCGGGCGCCGCGTGAAAGCTCTGATGCCGGTCGCCGACACCGCCGCGCCGATCCTCTTCCTCCTCCACCGACAGGCGGGCCAGCGCCTCGGCGATACGCGCGACCTCGGCATTCAGCCGCCGGAGCCGTTCGGATTCGCCCTCGCGGACATAGGCATGCACCATGGTCGCGCCGCCATTGCTCGCCCCCGCGATCGCCAACGCCGCGACCATTTCCAGCTGGCTGGCATCGCACAACAGCGACACACGCGGGCCGAGCAAGGTCGCGGCGACCAGATCGATATCCTTCTGCGCCAGGCTGACCACGACCGGCAGGTCGAGCGCGGTCGCCACCGCGTCGATCCGGGCGAGCGCGAAGTCCATGGCGGAGGCTTCCGCACCATGCGTATCGACCAGCAGCAGCGGCCGTCCCGCCTGCTGCCCGATCGCGTCGGCCACGTCGGGCCAGGCGATGTGGCGCAGCACCCGCCCGCCCGCCTGTCGCACCAGGTCGTTCGTCGCGCTGGCCAGTGCCGATACGCCGATCGCCACGACCGCAAAGCCGCCGCCATACAGATCCTGTTCGTCCATGCCGCCCCCTAGCGCGCCCGCAATGCAGGCGCGTCCATGCTTACGGTCGCGGAAATGGGAGAGGCACGCCATATCGGCCCGCCCCATTCTCACGACCGAAACCGACGTCCGGGAGTCGACGTCGGTCTCGAATCAGCCGCTCAGCCGAGGGCCTTGACGATCTCTTCGACCATCTTCTTGGCGTCCGCCAGCAGCATCATGGTGTTGTCGCGATAAAAGAGTTCGTTATCGACCCCAGCATAGCCGACGCCGCCCATCGAACGCTTGATGAACAGCACCGTCTTGGCCTTTTCCACATCCAGCACCGGCATGCCGTAGATGGGCGACGACTTGTCGGTCTTGGCGGCCGGGTTGGTCACGTCGTTCGCGCCGATGACGAAAGCGACGTCGGTCTGCGCGAACTCGGCGTTGATGTCCTCCAGCTCGAACACCTCGTCATAGGGCACGTTCGCCTCGGCCAGCAGGACGTTCATATGACCGGGCATCCGCCCCGCGACGGGGTGGATGGCGTATTTGACGCGCACACCTTCCTTTTTCAGCAGGTCGCCCATCTCGCGCAGGACATGCTGCGCCTGGGCCACCGCCATGCCGTAACCGGGGACGATCACGACCTGTTCGGCCTGGGACATCAGGAACGCCGCATCCTCGGCGCTGCCGCGCTTCCACGGCCGGTCGACCGCCGTGCCGCCGCTTGGCCCACCCGCGTCGCTCGCGCCGAAGCCCCCCGCGATGACGCTGATAAAGCTGCGATTCATCGCCCGGCACATGATGTAGGACAGGATCGCACCCGAGCTGCCGACCAGCGCGCCGGTGATGATCATCGCGCTGTTGTGGAGGGTGAAACCCATCGCGGCGGCGGCCCAGCCCGAATAGCTGTTCAGCATCGACACCACGACCGGCATGTCCGCGCCGCCGATCGGGATGATCAGCAGGAAGCCGATGGCGAAGGACAGGATGGTGATCGTCCAGAAGATCCACGGCGCCTGGTCCCGCGTGAACATCGCGACCAGGATGACGATCGCGCCGAGGATGCCCAGGTTCAGTGCATGGCGGCCGGGCAGCAGGATCGGCTTGCCGCCCATATTGCCGTTCAGCTTCAGGAAGGCGATGACCGAGCCGGAGAAGGTGATCGCGCCGATCGCGACGCCCAGCGCCATCTCGACCCGGCTGACGACATGGATGCTGGCGAAGGGCTGTCCGATCATCGGCACCACCATGTCGGCGATGTCGAACGCGACCGGGTTGAGGAAGGCGGCGCACGCGACCGCGACGGCGGCGAGGCCGACGAGGGAGTGGAAGGCGGCGACCAGCTGCGGCATCGCGGTCATCGCGATGCGCCGCGCGGTGGTGATGCCGATCAGGGCGCCCAGGCCGATGGCGGCAAGGATTTCGAGGGCCGCTACCCAATCGATCATCAGGTCATGCGGGTTGCCCGGTGGCAAGACGTCGGAACGCAGCGGCACATGTGTCACCAATGTCGTTATCATGGCGATCGCCATGCCGATCATGCCGAAGCGATTGCCTCGCTGGCTGGTCGTCGGGCTCGACAGTCCGCGCAGCGCCAGGATGAAGCACACCCCCGCGACCAGATAGGCGAGCGACACCCAGGGGTTCGCGGCGACGGCCTCGACCGCAGGGGCGAGCGGCGCGGACGGCAGGGGTGCGATCACGACCGCTTCTCCTTCTTGCGGTACATCGCCAGCATTCGCTGCGTCACCGCAAAGCCGCCGAAGATGTTGATGCTGGCCAGCACGACGGCCCCCAGCCCCAGCCACTTGGCCACCCCCGATCCCGTCGCGCCTGAGGACGCGGCGGCGGCGATCAGCGCGCCGACGATGATGACCGAGGAAATCGCGTTGGTGACCGCCATCAACGGCGTATGCAGCGCGGGCGTCACCGACCAGACGACATAATAGCCGACGAAACACGCGAGCACGAAGATCGACAGGATCGCTATGAAGTCCATGATCACTCCTCCCCGGAACGGCGGCTGGCGACGGCTGTCAGAATCTGGACTGTCACGCCGTCGATGTTCTGCTGGATGTCGGTGGCTGCGATACGCAGCGTGGTGAGGCCACGTTCGGCGAACCAGGCATCTCGTGATGTATCCCGGTACGGTCGGTCACCACGATTATGCGCTTCACTATCCACTTCGATGACCAACCTCGCCTCGTGGCAATAGAAATCCGCGATGTAAGGACCTGAGGGATGCTGGCGCCGGAATTTCAAACCGCCGGGACGTGTCCGAAGCACCTGCCATAACGTGGTCTCAGGCGCTGACATCGCTTGCCGCAAACCTCGCGCTTGGTCACCGACCTGCTCGCTTCCTTGCAACACTTAATTCCTCCCCTTGCAGGGGAGGTGGCGCGCGCAGCGCGTCGGAGGGGTGTCCCCCTCTCGATAGCGCGACACCCCTCCGTCAGGCCTTCGGCCTGCCACCTCCCCTTCCAGGGGAGGAATAGGGGTCACGACTGCAGCCTCGGGTTCACCACTTGGCCGTCCTTGGTCAACCGGATCGCGTCGCCGATCTCGGCGTCCAGCACCGGCCGTCCGGCCTCCTTGTCCCAGAACGCCGCCAGGAAATTGTGCAGGTTGCGCGCGAACAGCGCCGAGGCATCCGCCGCCAACCGAGCAGCCATGTTGCGATGGCCGACGATCGTCACACCGTGGCGCTGGACAATTTCGCCCACCACCGCGCCCTCGACATTGCCGCCCGCTTCCACCGCCAGGTCGATGATGACGCTGCCCGGCCGCATCGTCGCGACCTGCGCGTCCGTCACCAGGCGGGGTGCGGGGCGGCCGGGGATCAGCGCGGTGGTGATGACGATATCCTGTTTGGCGATATGCCCGGCGACCAGTTCGGCCTGTGCGCGGCGATAGTCCTCGCTCGTCTCGCCCGCATAGCCGCCGGCGCCCTCGCCCTCGATGCCCGCCACGCCCTCGACGAAGATCGGCTTGGCGCCCAGCGACTGGATCTGCTCGCGCGTGGCCGAGCGGACGTCGGTCGCCGACACCTGTGCACCCAGACGCCGCGCGGTCGCGATCGCCTGGAGCCCCGCGACGCCCACCCCCATCACGAAGACGCGCGCCGCCGGAATGGTGCCCGCCGCCGTCATCATCATCGGAAAGGCCCGGCCATAGGCGCTCGCCGCCTCCAGCACCGCCTTGTACCCCGCCAGGTTCGATTGCGAGGACAGGATGTCCATCGACTGGGCGCGCGTGATGCGCGGCATCCAGTCCATCGCCAGCGCCTCCAACCCCGCCGCCGCATAGGCCGCAACCGTCTCGGTCCGGCGGAACGGGTCGAACGCGGCGACCACCCAGGCCCCCGGTGCCAGACCGCTAAGTGACGCGGGCTCGGGCGCCTGCACCGCCAGCACGATATCCGCGCCCGCCAGCACCGCCGCGCGGTCGGCCAGCATCGCGCCTGCCTGTTCGTAATCGCGATCGGCGATCCCGGCGGCAATCCCGGCACCCCGCTCGACCGCCAGGGCCGCACCCAGCGCGGACAGCTTCTTCACCGTCTCCGGCGTGGCGGCGACACGGGTCTCGCCCGCTACGGTCTCATGGAGGACCGCGATCCGTAAGCCCACGGGATCAGGCGATCAGCCAGAGAACGATCGCCACCAGAATGGCGACCGCAACCGCGCCCCATTTCAACATCCCGATCATCAGGTCGTAGGTGGCGACATGCGCCTTCATCTCGCCGGTGCTTCCAGCGATGCCGGTGTCGTTGCCCGCCATGATCCTCACCTCCGCTTGTCGTTCGTGCGAAACTGTTACCCGCCCGCCTGTTCTGACCGGAGCTTATTCACCGGCCCGGACGGATCAACCCCGAAACGTCCCGATCCGCCCCCGCACGGGCAATACCGTCAAAAGAAAACGCTACCGTTCCAGTTTTGCGGCGTGAAAAGAGATTGTCCCGAATTAACGCAGATTTTAACAAAGTTGCGGTATACCGCCCTGAATTGGGACTACAGGACATTTTATGACGCGCAACGGCCAACGTCTGCTGCTGCTGATCGATGACGAACCGGCCCAGCGTCGCCTGATCACCGCGCTGGCGCAGCGGGGCGGCTGGCGCACCCTGTTCGCCACCGATGCGGACATGGCCGCGTCCGTCCTGGAGTCCGCGCAAGGGCGCGAGCTGGATGCCGTCCTGATCGATCACTGGGCGCCGGGCACCGATGCGACGCAGATGATCGCCGATGTCCATGCGCTGCGCGCCGACCTGCCCATCCTGATGCTGACCGCCAACGACTCGGTGGCGCAGGCGGTGGCGGCGATGCGCGCGGGGGCGACCGACTTCCTGGTCAAGCCGCTGGCCCCCGAACGCCTGCTCGCCGCGCTCGAGGCCTGTGTCGCGGGCCAGACCAGCGGCGAACTCCGCCCGCTGACCGAGAAGATCCCCGCCCTACTCGCCTTTGACGAGATCGTCGGCGATACGCCCGAATTCCGCGCCGCGCTCGGCGTCGCGGCCAAGGCGGCGCGCGCCCGCGTCTCCGTCCTGATCGAGGGCGAGGGCGGCGTCGGCAAGGAATCGCTGGCCGAGGCGATCCACGCCGCCAGCCCCCGTGCCGAGCGGCCGATGATCCGCGTCAACTGCGCCGCGACCGCCGCCAACCTGCTCGACAGCATCATCTTCGGTCATGAGGAAGGCGCGTTCGCGGGCGCGTTCGAACGCCGCATCGGCAAGATCGTCGAGGCGGACGGATCGACCCTGTTCCTGGACGAGGTGTCGGGCATGCCGCTCGAGACCCAGGCGCGGCTGTTCGACATGCTGCAATCCGCGACGATCGTGCCGCTGGGCGCGCGCCATGCCCGCGAGGTCGATGTCCGCATCATCGCCGCCACCGATGGCCGCCTGCTCGAAGCGGTCGAGGCGGGGCGGTTCCGCGAAGACCTGTATTACAAGCTGAACACCGTCCATGTCGCGGTGCCGCCGCTGCGCGACCGTGCCGCCGACGTACCCGCGCTGACCCGCCATTTGCTCGGCCGCATCGCGCAGCAGCCGGGCCTGCGCCATCTCGACATCACCGACGACGCACTCGACCTGCTGCGCCGTTACGACTGGCCGGGCAATGTCCGCCAGTTGCAGAACGCGCTCTTCCGCGCCGCCGTGCTGTGCGAGGGCGACGAACTGACCCCCGCCGATTTCCCGCAGATCGCCTCGCTCGGCGACCGCCCCTCGGTCAGCGCGGGGCAAGGCCAGGCGGTGCAGAATGGCGGCATCAACCTGTTCCGCCCCGACGGCAATCTGCGCCCGCTGGAGGATATCGAGGCCGACGTCATCCGCCTGGCGATCGGCCATTATCGCGGCCGCATGACCGAGGTCGCCCGCCGGCTGGGGATCGGTCGCTCGACGCTGTACCGCAAGCTGGGCGAACTGGGCATCGACAACGCGGCTTGAATGATCCTCCCCGGGACGGGGAGGTGGCAAGGCGCAGCCCTGACGGAGGGGGGCTTCCACCCGGAACTGGCCCAGCGGCACGCCCCCTCCACCAGCCTGCGGCTGGCCCCCCTCCCCGTATCGGGGAGGATTTAAAGGCTTACCACAGCACGCCGTCGACCGGCTTCATCGGCTCGGGCGCCGGGTCGCCGATCGCCTGGAGCAGGTCGATTTCGATCGTCCGGCACATCGCGCTCAGCGGCAAGTCGTGGACGGTGTCCGAGAAGGGGTCGACCAGATCGTCACCGATCTGGAGCGCAGCCAGGAACATCAGCCCCGCGATCGACGAGCCGACCGGCGTCGCGAAGCCCAGGGTCTCGACCAGGCCGATGGGCAGCAACACGCAGAACAGCCGCGTGAAAAAGGCCGGGATGAAGCGATACTGGTTGGGCAGCGGCGTGTTCTTCAGCCGTTCCATGCCGCCCTGCGAATTGGCGATGTCGACCAGCACCGATTCCATCTGCGTCTGCTGGATGGTGTCGATCCAGCCCCGGCGCTGCGCGTCCGCGATGCGGCGGCCGGTGCCGTCGAGCAGGCCGTTGGCGGTGTTGGTCCGCGCGAGCGCGGGCTCCGCCTCGCCCTGCGACAGGAAACGCAGCACCTCGCCATCGACCGGCTGCTTGCGCAACTGGCAACGCAGCGCGTTCACATAGGCGATCTGGCGCAATACGATCGAACGCTTCAGGTCGTGCCCCTCGGGTTCGGGCAGGAAGTTGCGTGCGCTACGGGCGATATTGCGCGAGGCATTGATCATCAGCCCCCAGAGCTGCCGCCCTTCCCACCAGCGCTGATAGGCCGAGTTGGTCCGGAAGCCCAGGAACAGCGCCAGTGCGGTGCCGAACAAGGTCAGCGGCAGCGAGGGTGCCTTGAACGGCAGGACATAATAGGCAACCGTGACGATCACGTCCCAGATGAACAGCCCCAGCAATGGCCGCCAAACCTCGGCGATGATGATGCGGGTGCGTGGTACGGCGTCGACGATCAAATGCGGTCTCCCTTATGCAACCGTCCGGTCAGGCGTCCAGTTAGGTCTCAGGCAATCAGGTTTCAGGTCGCAGCAACGCGACAAAGGCGGGTTGGATGCGCCACCGAAATAATACTGCGCCGCAGCATGGAAAGACGTGGGACGCGTCAGAAACGAAACGTTACCAAAGCGCCACGAAGATGAAGCCCGCCCTGCACAAGACACCGCTGCGTAAGTGTTTCTCCTGTCTCGCTTTCCGGTGAAATAGCGGGTTACGAAGCCTTTGACCGGCCCATTGCGCGGCTTGCTCCTGGGGGTCCGAAAAGGCATGGCAAAATATTATGACCGTGCCGCCCCCCGCCCGCATCCTGATCGTCGCCGGTTCCGATTCCGGGGGTGGTGCCGGCATACAGGCGGATATCAAGACGGTGGCGATGCTGGGCGGCCACCCCATGACCGCGATCACCGCGATCACCGCGCAGAACACGCTGGGCGTCCAGGCGGTGCACCCCGTCCCCACCGCCATGGTCATGGCGCAGATCGACAGCGTGCTCTCCGACATCGGCGTCGACGCCGTGAAGATCGGCATGATCGGATCGGCGGAGACCGCGCATGCGCTGGCCGACCGGCTGGAGACGGTGGCGCTGCCGGTCGTGTTCGATCCGGTCATGATCGCGACCAGCGGATCGGTGCTGGCCCAGCCGGACGTGATCGCCGCATTCCGCCGCTTCCTGGGCCTGGCCGCGCTGACCACGCCCAACCTGCCCGAACTCGCGGCGCTGGGCGGCGAGGCGGTGGTCCGGCACCAGACCGCTGCGCTGCTGGTCAAGGGCGGGCATGGCGAGGGCCCGGTGATCGAGGACCGGCTGGTCCAGCCCGAGGGCGAGCAGCGCTGGCAGCATCCCCGGCGCGAGACGACGTCGACGCACGGCACCGGCTGCACGCTGGCCAGCGCGATCGCGACCGGCCTGGGCCAGGGCCTGCCGCTGGCCGACGCGGTCGACCGCGCCGTCGCCTTCGTCCAGGCCGCCCTCGCCGCCGCGCCCGGGCTGGGCCAGGGGCATGGGCCGATGGGGCATGGGTTGGGCATGGTGCCCTTCTACCATTTGCTTGCCGCGATCAGTCGCGAAGGCTGGGATGCGGCGGCCTTTGCCGCGCGGTGGGGGTGATTACATTCCTCCCCTGTAAGGGGAGGAATGGGCTCCTTCCCATCCTACACGTACAGCGATAGAGCGCCCCGATGGTCGATCACACTTTCCCCACGCCCTTGTGCGGCGTGGACGAGGCCGGGCGCGGGCCGCTCGCAGGGCCGGTGGTGGCGGCCGCCGTCATCCTGCCCGCCACCGACATTCCCAGCGGCATCAACGATTCCAAGAAACTCACCGAAAAGACCCGCGCGCGCCTGCATGACGCAATCCGCGCCTGTGCGATCGTCGGCGTCGGCATCGTCGACCCGGAAGAGATCGACCGGCTCAACATCTATTGGGCGACGATGAAGGCGATGACGCTGGCCGTCGACGCGGTGACCCAGACGCTGGGGTCCCACCCCGCCCATGTGCTGGTCGACGGCAACACGCTGCCCAAATGGGATTATGCCGCCACCGCGATCGTCGGCGGTGACGCGAAATCGCTGGCGATCGGGGCCGCCTCGATCATCGCCAAGCATGTCCGCGACCGGATGATGATCGAAGCGGCGGCGCAGTGGCCCGCCTATGGCTGGCATTCCAACAAGGGTTACGGCTCGGCCGTGCATCTCGCGGCGCTTCGCGAACATGGCCCCACACCGCTCCACCGCCGCAGCTTCGCGCCCGTGGCGCAATGTTACCTCAACCTCTAATTCTTCCCCAAGCGAGCTTGGGGAGGAATTTTAGGGTAACGCGAGTCACCGCCGCCACACCCCCACTCCCTTGGGGGCCGAGTTATCCACAGCCCCCATATCTGCCACACGCCCGCAACATTCTGCCGAATCTGGCGGAATCCCGCGAGTCGCGCTCGCGAATCGCCTCTTGACGACCGACTCGTTCCGGGTGGATGCGAGGGTTCGAGGGTAGAAGGAACGGGTAACGATGGGGGTCATCCAGACGGTCGGACGACCGATCGCGGCACGACCGATCGCGGCGGAGCGCGAGGATGTCTTGCCGCTCGACCAGATCCTGATGGGCGACTGTATCGCCGCGCTCCGCTCGTTGCCCGACAAGTCGGTCGACATGGTCTTCGCCGACCCGCCCTATAATCTCCAGCTCGGTGGCGAGCTGTTCCGCCCCGATGGCAGCCATGTCGATGCCGTCACCGACGCCTGGGACAAGTTCGACACTTTCGCCGCATACGACGCCTTCACCCGCGCCTGGCTTTCCGAATGCTACCGGGTGCTCAAGGACAACGGCTCGCTCTGGGTCATCGGCAGCTATCACAACATCTTCCGCGTCGGGACCGCAGTGCAGGATCTGGGCTTCTGGATCCTCAACGACATCATCTGGCGCAAGTCGAACCCCATGCCCAATTTCAAGGGCACCCGCTTCACCAACGCGCACGAAACGCTGATCTGGGCGTCCAAGGGCGAGAAGGCGAAATACACCTTTAACTATCGTTCGATGAAGACGCTGAACGACGAGATTCAGATGCGCTCGGACTGGGAATTCCCGATCTGCGGCGGTCAGGAGCGGTTGAAGAAGGACGGGCACAAGGTCCATCCGACCCAGAAGCCCGAGGCATTGCTGTACCGCATCCTGCTCGCCTGCACCCGGCCGGGCGACGTGATCGCCGACCCGTTCTTCGGCACCGGCACGACCGGCGCCGTCGCCAAGCGGCTGGGCCGCCGCTGGATCGGGATCGAGCGCGAGCCGACCTATTGCGCGGCCGCGATCGAGCGGATCGAGGCCGCGCTGCCGCTCGACGAAAGCGCGCTGGCGACGATGCAGAGCCCCAAGGCGCAGCCCAAGGTCGCGTTCGGGACGCTGGTGGAGAACGGTTATCTGATGCCCGGCCTGCCGCTGATGGACGCCAAGCGCAAGTGGCGCGCGACGGTGCGGGCGGACGGGTCGCTGTTGTCCGAATGCGGCCAGGCGGGGTCGATCCACCGGCTGGGCTCGCTGCTGCAGAACCGGCCGACCTGCAATGGCTGGACCTTCTGGCATTTCGAGCGGGAAGGCGCGCTGAAGCCGATCGATGCGATGCGCCAGACCTGGCTGCTGGCGACGCAGCCGTAACCCCAATTCCTCCCCCGTGAGGGGAGGTGGCGCGCGAAGCGCGTCGGAGGGGAGTGGCAGGTCGAACCCGCCCCGCGGGTTCGAGGATTGTCGGGGGCAATCCGACCTGCCGCTCCCTCTCGATAGCGCGACACCCCTCCGTCAGGCCTTCGGCCTGCCACCTCCCCTTCCAGGGGAGGATGTTAGGAACACTCCATGCACCTGCGCCCCGTCCAATTCGTCGACACCCCCATCGGGCTGGAGGACGGCAGCGTCGCGCGGCTGGCGGGCGGGATGCAGTGGTTCGCCGCCTATGAAGTTCGCAAGGGCTCGGCCCGCCGCATCGTGCCGGTCGCGCGGTTCGCACAGGAATTGGGCGGCGACCCCCGTGCTGAGGCGCTCCACGCCGCCTTCACCACCCCCCGCGCGCCTTGGGTCATGGGCCCGCGCACCCTGCGCTTCGACCAGCCCCAGGTCGCCGCCATCCTGAACGTCACCCCCGACAGCTTCTCCGATGGCGGCAAGCACATCGGCGATCCGGCCGCAGCGGCGGACAGCGGCATGGCGATGACGGCGCAAGGTGCGGCGGTCATCGATCTGGGTGGCGAGTCCACCCGCCCCGGTGCCGCACCGGTGTGGGAAGGCGACGAGATCGCGCGCACCGCCCCCGTCATCGAACGGCTCGCCAGAGGCGGCGCGCTGGTGTCGATCGATACGCGCAAGGCCGCCGTCATGGAGGCCGCGCTGGCCGCAGGTGCGGGCATCGTCAACGACGTCGCCGCCCTCCTGTGGGACGACCGCGCGCTGGAGGTGGTGGCCAAGGCGGGATGCCCGGTCATCCTGATGCATTCGCCCGATCCGGCCAAGGGCGGGCATGGCCGGGTCGGTTACGGCGACGTCCTGACCGAGGTGTTCGACTGGCTGGAGGCGCGCATCGCAACGGTCCAGGCGGCGGGAATCCCTCGTTCGCGCGTGATGGTCGATCCCGGCATCGGCTTCGGCAAGTCGCTGGCGGACAATCTGGCGCTGATCAATGGCCTCGCCATCTTCCACGGCCTGGGCTGCCCGATCATGCTGGGGGCCAGCCGCAAGCGGATGATCGGCGCACTGTCGAACGAGGCCCCGGTCGATGCCCGTCTCGGCGGCTCGCTGGCGCTGGCGATCAAGGGCGCGGAGGCGGGCGTGCAGTTGATCCGTGTGCATGACGTGGCGGAAACGGTACAGGCGTTGCACGTCTGGCGGGGCCTGCGCGATCGCGCCCTGATGGGATAACGCGCTCGCTTTTCCCGGCCCAAACGCCCACATAGGGGCGATGCAGCGTCCCCAGCCCCAGATCATCCGTGTCATCGACCTGGAGACGACCGGACAGGCACCCCCCACCCACGGCGTGTGCGAGATCGGGTGGCAGGACGTGGCGCTGGGCAAGGACGGCCGCTGGGAGCTGGAGGGCGAAGGCGGCAGCATCCTGGTCAATCCGGGCCGCCCCATCCCGCCGATCACCCAGGCGATCCACCATATCCTGGACGAACAGGTCGCCGATGCGCCCTGGTGGCATGACGTCGCGCGCCGCGTGCTCGATCCCTGGCCGCGCCGCCTGGCGCTGGCGGCGCACCGCGCCGATTTCGAGCAGCAATATTGCACCCCGGCCATGACCCAGTCGGCCGACTGGATCTGCACATGGAAATGCGCGCTGCGCCTGTGGCCCGACAGCCCCAGCTTCTCCAACCAGGTGCTGCGTTACTGGCGCAAGCCGCAGGGACTGGTTCATGAGCGCGGCCTGCCCATTCACCGCGCCTTTCCCGACGCCTATGTGACCGCGCATCACCTGCGCGACCAGCTGAACGAGGCGAGCCTGGCGCAGTTGCTCGAATGGTCGCGCATCCCCGGCCTGTTGCCACGGGTCCGCTACGGCCCCGATCGCGGCAAGGACTGGCGCGAGATCGACGAGGAGTCACTGATCGGTTTCCTGTCCGACCGCGACCCCGATGTCCGCTTCACCGCCGAAACCGAAATGGCACGGCGGCGCGGCGGCGGCCATGTCGGACGGCCCAGCCCCCAGGAACTCCTGCTGTAGCGGTTGTCGTAATCGTTGCGGGAATTGCGGTCGTAATGCTGACGTAACGGCTCTGGCGTCGTCGCCTGTCCTTCGATAAGGCATGGCACCATGCAGGGGCCTTCTTCCGACGCATCGGCCGAAAATCCGATCGGCCGTATCCTGGTCGCCGCCATGGCGATCGGTTTTCTGGCGCTGCTCGTCGCGGCGGGCGCGGCAGGCTATGCGGTGCGCCAGACGAACCGTCACAGCGACTGGGTCGTCCACACCTACCGCGTCGAAAGCGTGCTGATCGAGGTCCGCCGCCTGGCCGAGCAGCAGGAAACCGCCCGGCGTGGCTATATGCTGGCCGGAAGCCCGGTCTTTCTTGACAGTTTCGAGCGGGCCCATGCCGAACTGATCCCCCAGGTCGCTGAGTTGCACCGCCTGACCGCCGACAATCCGCGCCAGCGTGCGCCCATGGCAATGGTCATTCAGCGGCTGACCGATCTCGACGCGGCGCAACGCCGGACCAACGCCCTGGTCCGGCAAGGTCGGGGTGCCGATGCCCTGAGCCGATTCCGAGCCGACAGCGGCCTGCAGCGTATGCAGAAGCTACGCCGCGTATTCGACGCCATGGCGCGTGAGGAACGCCGCCTGCTCGCCATCCGCGATGCCGAACAGACGAGCAGCCGCCGGACATTTTCCGCCGTCATGGTTATCGCCGCGTTGCTGTTCGCGGCCGTGGCGATCGTCACCTTCCTGACCATCCGCCGCTATACCCGCGACCTTCATCGCTCGCGCAGCGCACTGGCCGAGCTCAACGCCACGCTGGAGGAACAGGTCAAGGAGCGCACGGCCGACCTGGCACTGGCGAACGAAGAGATTCAGCGTTTCGCCTATATCGTCAGCCACGATCTGCGCTCGCCCCTGGTCAACGTGATGGGCTTCACCGCCGAGCTGTCGGCGGCGACCCAACCGCTGTCCGCGCTGATCGACCGCGCCGAGGCGGAGGCGCCGCACATCGTGACCGAGGAGGCGCGGCTGGCCGCGCGCGAGGACCTGCCCGAGGCGATCGGCTTCATCCGCACCTCGACCGCCAAGATGGACCGGCTGATCAACGCCATCCTGAAGCTCAGCCGCGAAGGTCGCCGGGTGCTGGCGCCCGAGATGATCGCGCTGGACCAGTTGATCGAACAGATCAGCGACTCGATCCGCCACGTCATCGACGATCGCGGCGTCACCCTGACCATCGAACGGCCGATGCCGATGGTGGTCAGCGACCGCATCGCGCTGGAACAGATCCTCTCCAACCTGATCGAGAATGCGACGAAATACCGCCACCCGTCACGGCCTGCCGAGGTGCATGTCACCGCACAGGAGACGCCGGGCCGGGTGATCGTGGCGGTGCGCGACAATGGCCGCGGCATCGACCCGCGCGACCATCAGCGCATCTTCGACCTGTTCCGCCGTTCGGGCCACCAGGACCAGCCGGGCGAGGGCATCGGTCTGGCCCATGTCCGCGCGCTCGCCTATCGCCTGGGCGGTACGATCTCCGTCGAATCCCAACTCGGGGAAGGGGCGACCTTCTTCCTTTCGCTTCCCCCTTCCCTGTCAATCGAAGGTGCCTGAATGAACGACCATCGCTCCGTGGGCATCGTCATGATCGAGGACGATGAGGGCCATGCCCGCCTGATCGAAAAGAATATCCGGCGCGCCGGAATCCTGAACGACATCCGCCACTTCACCGACGGCACCACCGCGCTGGACTATCTGTTCAACGCCCCCGACGGCCCGGCCAAGAGCGGCCCGGCGCTGGTCCTGCTCGACCTGAACCTGCCGGACATGAGCGGCACCGACATTCTGGCCCGCATCAAGGACGAGAACAGCCCCCTGCGCCGCGCGCCCGTCGTCGTGCTGACCACCACCGACGACAAGGTCGAGATTCAGCGCTGCTACGACCTGGGCTGCAACGTCTATATCACCAAGCCGGTGAACTATGAGAATTTCGCCCAGGCGATCCGCCAGCTGGGCCTGTTCCTGTCGGTAATTCAGGTGCCGGGGGTGGAGGGCTGACGCCCGCCCCGCCCATGACGGATGGTCCGGCGCCCCGCATCCTCTATATCGACGATGACGACGCGCTGCGGCGACTGGTGTCACGCACGCTGGGGCGGCTGGGCTATGACGTGGCCTCCGCCGCTTCGGGCGAGGAGGGCATCGCGATGGTGGCTGCGCAGGCGGCCAGCGGCGGCTTCGATCTGGTCGCGGTCGATCATTACATGCCGGGCATGGACGGACTGGAAACGCTGGTGGCGATCACCGCGCTGCCCGATCCGCCCCCCGTCGTCTATGTCACCGGATCGGACGAGGGGCGCATCGCCGTCGCCGCGCTGAAGGCCGGGGCGGCGGATTATGTGGTGAAGACGGTCGGCGAGGATTTCTTCGACCTGCTCTCCGCCAGCTTCACCCAGGTGCTCGACCGCGCCCGGCTGGAACGCGCCAAGGCCGCCGCCGAGGCCGAATTGCGCGCTACGAACGCCCGGCTGGAGGCGATGCTGAGCGAGGTGAATCACCGCGTCGCCAACTCGCTGCAACTCGTCTCGGCGATGATCGGCCTGCAAAAGGGCGTGCTGGCCGACGACCGCGCCCGCGAAGCCCTGGAGGATACCCAGCGCCGCATCCGCGCCATCGCGCAGGTCCATCGGCGGCTCTATACCGCCAACGACGTCGAACAGGTCGACCTGCGCGAATATCTGGGCGCGCTGGTCGACGAACTGGGCGAAAGCTGGTCGAGCGACATGCTGCCCCGCACGCTGACCCTGACCGCCGACCCGATCCGGGTGAAGACCGACCGCGCGGTGTCGATCGGGGTGATCGTCACCGAACTGGTCACCAACGCCTGCAAATATGCCTATTCGGACGGCACGGGCGAGGTCCGCATCCGCCTGACCCAGGGCGACGGCCATTGCCTGCTGGTGGTGGAGGATGACGGCTGCGGCATCGCAGAGGGACAGAAACCGCAGGGCACCGGCCTGGGCGCAAAGCTGATCCGCGCGATGGCCAAGAGCCTGCAGACCGAGCTGGAATATGATCCGACGCATCGCGGTGTGCGGGCGGTATTGCGGCTGCCGATTTAGGCTTTGCGGTTCCGTTCGGTCCGTGGCCTTCGACTGCGCTCAGGCTGAACGGAGCGAGGGAGCAGGTCTTCCAAAACAGCCGTTCAGCCTGAGCGAAGTCGAAGGCCACGCAAGACCCTCACCTCCGGCCGCTCCCCTCCCGCAAGCGAGAGGGGCTGGGGGAGGGCAGGGAGTCTCAACGAGACCAGCACTTGTGGCCCTTGCCCCTCCCCAACCCAGTTTCAGGCAAACGATGCCCCGCATCGCTTAGGTCATGCCGGGGGCATGACCGACCTGAAACTCCCTGCCGGGAGAGGGGCTTTAAATGTTCATCGTGCCTATCCGCCTCAGGGCTTGCGGAACTTGTAGACGAACTGGTCGGTCCGCCCGCGAATGGCCGGATCGAAGACGTTCTTCGAATGATCGTCCGCCGGATTGCGCAACACCTTGCTCTCGCCGACGAAGCGGAAGCCGACGGACTGGACCTGCCGCTTGACGTAATCCGGGTCTATCCGGTGCGTCGTGTTCGTGTTGGCCAGCCCCTTGCCCACCGCATCGGCGTGGTCGATGATGATATAGGTTCCGCCGGGCTTCAGCGCCTTGAACACCGCCTGGTCAAAGGCGCGCAGTGCGGGCTCACCGGCATTCTTGTTGGCGACGTCGTGATAGTTCTGGACGGTCCAGAACAGGTCGACCGGCTGGTCGGCGGCGGGCAGGTTCACGCCCTGCACCTGCGCGGTGACATTGGCCAGGTTGCGGCCCTGAAGCGCGCCCAGCGTGCCTTCGGCATATTTCTGCGCAGCGGCGGGCCAATAGGCGAAGACGCGCCCCTTCGGCCCCACCACGCCGGAGAAGATGCGGGTCCAATAACCCTTGCCCGGCAGGTAATCGATCACCGTGTCGCCGGGCTTCGCACCCGAAAAGGCGATGACCGCCGCCGCCTGACGCCGCTCGTCGTCGCCCGCCTGATCCGCGCGCGCCGAGTCGGCGAGCGCGGCGGTGACATAGGCCGGGACCTTGGCCGGAGCGGCAGGCTTTTGCTGCGCCACAGCGACGGTCCCGCCCGCCGCCAGCATCAGTCCCAGTGCGATCGCCTTCATGCCTGCTCTCCTATGTCCCGATGCCAAGTTCCCGGCCCTCCGTTCGGACCGAGCAAAGTCGAGGTCTAGGGAAATCCCTTGGCCTTCGACTTCGCCCAGGCTGAACGGAGCGAGGTATTGTTACACGTCCAGATTCGCCACGTTCAGCGCGTTGTCCTGAATGAATTCGCGGCGCGGTTCGACCACTTCGCCCATCAACCGGCTGAACACCTCGTCCGCCGCCGCGACATCGTCCGACGTCACGCGCAGCATCGAGCGGACCGCCGGGTCGAGCGTGGTTTCCCACAGTTGCTCGGCATTCATCTCGCCAAGCCCCTTGTAGCGCTGGATCGCCAGGCCCTTGCGGCCGGCGGTCAGGATCGCCTCCAGCAACTGGCTGGGCCGCGCCACACGGGTTTCGCCGCGCGCCAGCGTCGTGGCGTTGCCATCCTCGTCGGTCGGTACGACATCGGCCGACGGCTCGGTGGCGACGTTGCGCAGCGGCACCAGCTTGGCGGCGTTGGTGAAGCTCTCGGCCTGTTCGGCGGCCAGACTGTGAAGCTTGCGCGCCTCGGCCGAGGCGATGAAGCTGGCCTCGACGATGTGGTGGTCGGTCACGCCCCGCCACAGCCGCTCGAAATGGACGCCACCATCCTCGGTGAGCCGCGCCGACCAGCGCGCCTCGTGATCGCCCGATTCCAGACGCCGCGTGGTCTCGACCACCGTCGCCATGCGCTGCTCGCGGGTCAGCACCGGATCGAGCGCACCCGCCAGCGCCAGTACCTCGATGATCGACGCATCATAACGGCGCGGTACATAGCGCATCAGCGTGCGCATCCGCCGCGCATGATCGACCAGCGCCTTCAGGTCGTTGCCCGAGCGCGAGCCACCCGATCCTTCGAGCACCATCGTCGCCACGCCGCCCTCGACCAGATATTCGTCGAGCGCGGTGTCGTCCTTGAGGTAGACCTCCGAGCGCCCCTTGGTCGCCTTATAGAGCGGCGGCTGGGCGATATAGAGGTGCCCGCGCGAGATCAGCTCGGGCATCTGGCGGTAGAAGAAGGTCAGCAGCAGCGTGCGGATATGCGCGCCGTCGACGTCTGCGTCGGTCATGATGACGATCTTGTGGTAGCGCAGCTTGTCCGCGTTGAAATCGTCGCGGCCGATGCCGGTGCCCATCGCCTGGATCAGCGTGCCGATTTCCTTGGACGAGATCATCCGGTCGAACCGCGCGCGCTCGGTGTTCAGGATCTTGCCGCGAAGGGGAAGGATCGCCTGGAAATGGCGGTTGCGTCCCTGCTTGGCCGAACCACCGGCCGAGTCGCCCTCGACCAGGAACAGTTCGGACTTTGCGGGATCGCGCTCCTGGCAGTCGGCCAGCTTGCCCGGCAGCGAGGCGATGTCCATGACACCTTTCCGCCGCGTCAGCTCGCGGGCACGCTTGGCGGCCTCGCGCGCCGCCGCCGCGTCGATCACCTTGGCGATGATCGCGCGGGCGTTCTGTGGATTTTCCTCCAGCCAGTCGGCCAGCTTGTCGGCGATCAGCGATTCCAGCGGCTGGCGCACCTCGGAAGACACCAGCTTGTCCTTGGTCTGGCTGCTGAACTTCGGGTCGGGCAGCTTGACCGAGACGATCGCGGTCAGTCCTTCGCGCATGTCGTCGCCGGTCAGCGTGACCTTCTCCTTCTTCAGGAGGCCCGACTTGTCGGCATAGTTGTTGAGCGTGCGGGTCAGTGCCGCGCGGAAGGCGGCGATATGCGTGCCGCCGTCGCGCTGGGGGATGTTGTTGGTGAACGCCAGGACGTTCTCATAATAGCTGTCGTTCCACTCCAGCGCGACGTCCATGCCGATCGCGTCGCGCTGGCCATGGATGGCGATGGGCTCGGGGAATAGCGGCGACTTCGAGCGGTCCAGCCACTTCACGAAGGCGGCGATCCCGCCCTCATAATAGAGCTCGATCGTCTTGGCCTCTTCATGCCGCGCGTCGGTCAGGAACAGGCGCACGCCCGAGTTGAGGAAGGCCAGCTCGCGATAGCGATGCTCCAGCTTGGCGAAGTCGAACTCGGTGATCTTGAAGGTCGACGGGCTCGGCAGGAAGGTCACGCGGGTGCCCTTCTGCCCCGGCTCGGACTTGCCGACGACCTTCAGCGGCGCGACCGCATCGCCGTGCGCGAAGCGCATGTAATGCTCCTCGCCGTCGCGCCAGATGGTCAGGTCCAGGAACTCGGACAGCGCGTTCACCACCGACACGCCGACGCCGTGCAGGCCACCCGAGACCTTATAGGCGTTGTCGTCCGACGTGTTCTCGAACTTACCGCCCGCATGCAGCTGGGTCATGATGACCTCGGCCGCCGACACGCCTTCTTCGGGGTGGATGCCGGTCGGGATGCCGCGGCCATTGTCGGTCACGCTGACCGAGCCGTCGGCGTTCAGCTGGATGTCGATGCGGTCGCAATGCCCCGCCAGCGCCTCGTCGATCGCGTTGTCGCTGACCTCGAACACCATGTGGTGGAGGCCCGAGCCGTCGTCGGTATCGCCGATATACATGCCCGGCCGCTTGCGCACCGCGTCGAGGCCCTTCAGCACCTTGATCGAAGAGGCGCCATATTCGTTCGTCTGGGGGGTATCTGCCATAGCGAGTATATAGGAATTACGGGCCCCTAAAGGAAGCAAAATGGGAGGGGCGGCCGCCGTGCCGCTGACGGCGTTTTCATCGCACGGCAAGGCACCGGCGAAGTCCGCGGACCCATGGTTCGGGACCCTATCTGCATGGGAGATTTTGCGATGATGACCAAGAGCCTGACCCTCGCGATCCTGGCGGCGGCGTGCGTTGCTTCGCCGCTCTGTGCACAACGGCCGAAGCGTGATTATCCGAGTTGCGACCTGGCGCGGCAGCACCGCCTGCGCGCACCGACCGGCGGGACGATCCGCGACAGCCGCCAGGCGCATATCGCGATGCGCGCCGATATTCTGCAAGCCGATATCGGCAATGCCCGCAAGGCGCGTCGGTTGAGCCAAAGCGAGGCGCAGCGGCTGTGGCAGCGGGTGGCTCAGATACGGCGCGACGCCGATGGCTTCGTGGCAAAACAGGGGTTTTTGAGCGCGGGGGAGACGGCGAGTTATGATCGGGCGCTGGATATGGTGGCGGTGAGGATGTGTCGGTGAGACCCCATGCCCTCCCCCATCCCCTCCCGCCTGCGGGAGGGGTGCGTTACCGTACGACGTTCGGAGCCCCTTCGAGATAGATGTCCACAGCTGAACTCAGGCACGCCCCTCCCGCAAGCGGGAGGGGATGGGGGAGGGAAAGGCGCCTCGCAGAGCCCGCCTCCCCCAATTTCAAAACGCCACCCGCGTCGCCTCCCCCGGCACCTCGCTGAACAACCCCAACTCCGTCCCGGTCATCCACACCTGCCCCCGCCCCGCCAGCCGCGCGAACAGGGCCGCGCGCCGCGACGGGTCGAGGTGCGCCGCCACCTCGTCCAGCAGCAGCACCGGCGGCACCCCGCGCTGTTCGGTGACGAGGTCGGCATGGGCCAGCACGATGCCCAGCAGCAGCGCCTTCTGCTCGCCGGTCGAACACAGGGCCGCCGCCTGCCCCTTGGCGACATGCGTAACCAGCAGGTCGGCGCGGTGCGGCCCCACCAAGGTCCGCCCCGCCGCCGCATCGCGCCTGCGCCCCATCGCCAGCGCATGGGAGAACCCCGCCGGGTCGACAGCCTCGCCGTCCAGCGCGAGCGAGGCGCGCGCGAACACGCTGTCGGGCGCTGCGGCCAGCCGCTCGTCCAGCGCCGCCACGGCCGCGACCCGTGCGGCATCGATCGCCGCGCCGTGCTCGACCATCCGCGCCTCCAGCGCGCTCAGCCAGTCGGGGTCGACCGCGTCATCTCCCGCCAACAGCCGGTTGCGCTCCCGCATCGCCGCGTCATAGCGGGTCGCGTGCATCCCGTGCGCGGGTGCCAGCGCCATGACCAGCCGGTCGAGGAACCGCCGCCGTTCGGACGCGGGCTCGACGAACAGCCGGTCCATCGCCGGGGTCAGCCACAGGACCGACAGCCACTCGGCCAGCGCATTGGCGCTCGCGCCCGCGCCCTGCACCCGCACCACCCGCCGCTCGGGCGCGGAAGCCAGCGCCCCGGTCGCCAGCTCGACATCGCCGTCCAGCGTCGCTGCGACCCCGAACCCGCCCTTGCCCCCCTGCCGCGCCATCGCCGGCAGCGCCGCCCGGCGTAAGCCCCGGCCGGGTGCGAGCAGAGACACGGCTTCCAGAACGTTGGTCTTGCCCGCTCCGTTCTCGCCGGTCAGCACGACGAACCCCGCGCTCGGAAAGAGCGCGAGGTCGGCGTGGTTGCGGAAATCGGTGAGGACAAGGCGGGTGAGCATCAGGTCCGCCTTAAACGATCCTCCCCAGCATGGGGAGGTGGCAGGCCGAAGGCCTGACGGAGGGGGGCTTCCCCACAGGTCACCCCTTGCGGCGAGGGCCCCCCCCCCCCC
>Ga0308171_1000183_pt1 | contig 181742 bp, 142 predicted proteins | sample PhyGR1_FD_202135 | JGI IMG/M metagenome (GOLD analysis project Ga0308171, IMG submission 202135) | Phyllosphere microbial communities from UC Gill Tract Community Farm, Albany, California, United States - DLSLSG.R1 | ecosystem: Host-associated > Plants > Phyllosphere > Unclassified | place...
CCGATTGGGGATGGGGGGCTCGCTGGTACGGCTTGGAGCTTTTGCCACAGTCGGGAACACCTTTGTTTCCGTTAGGGAAGGATGGACGCCTATTGGCGTGCTTTGTCATGAAACTCAATTCCCCCTATTAATTCCCACTAGGACAGCCGGAATTTAGGGGCGAATAGCTTTGCCTCGGTTGCCTTGTCGGCATGGCGCAGCCTACAACGCCCGTCGATTATGGATAGACCCAAACACCCGTTGCGCATCGCCAATTTCCGCAGCTACTGGCTGTCGCGGTTCAGCGGGACCATCGCGGTATCGGCCATGTCGATCGTCATCGGATGGCAGGTTTACAATCTGGCCCGCGAGACGATGGACGTGAAACAGGCCGCCTTCATGCTGGGCATGATCGGCTTTGCGCAGTTCGTGCCGCTGTTTCTGCTCACCCCGATCACCGGATTGGTCGCCGACAGCATCGACCGGCGGTGGATCGTGCGGGCGACAACCACCCTGCTGGTCCTGACCGCCGCCACGCTGTGGTTGTTGACTTGGTCGGGGCATCTGACGCTCGGGGCCTTGTTCACCGCCGCCGTCGCGTTCGGCATCGCGCGGGCCTTTTCGGGGCCTGCCTATTCCTCGCTCGCGCCCAATCTGGTCCCACGCGAGAGCCTGCCCACCGCGATCGCGGTCAGTTCCATCGCGTGGCAGGTCGGCACGATCGCGGGGCCCAGCGTCGGCGGGCTGCTCTACGCGGTCCACCCCGAATTCGCCTACGGCGTCGCCACGCTGCTGTTCGCCGTCGCGCTGCTGTGCATCTTCCTGATCGGCCCGGTGCCGCAGCCGCCGGCCCAGACCGACCGTCGTCCCCTCACCCGAATCGTCGAGGGGTTCAGCTATGTCCGCCGCAACCGACTGGTGCAGGCGGCGATCACGCTGGACCTGTTCGCGGTGCTGCTGGCGGGTGCGACCTCGCTGCTGCCGGTCTATGCGCGCGACATATTGCATGTCGGGTCGCAGGGGCTGGGCGTGCTGGCGGCGGGCATGGGGATCGGCGCGGCGACCACCGCCATCTGGTTCTCGTTCAAGCCGATGACGTCGAATGTCGGTGTGAAGATGCTGATCGCGGTCGTCGTCTTCGGCCTGTCGATCCTGACCTTCGGCATCGCCAGCCACATTACCGATGCGCTGGGGCTGACGAACGGAGCCGTCGCGCTGGGCGGGGTCAATATCTTCGTCCACCCGGCCTTCATTCTCAGCCTGATCGCGCTGATCTGCGCGGGCGGGGCCGACATGGTGTCGGTCTATGTCCGCCAGTCGCTGATCCAGCTTCATACCCCCGACGCCATGCGCGGACGGGTGAGCGCGGTGTCGCAACTCACCATCTCCGCCTCCAACGAACTGGGCGAATTCGAGAGCGGGGTGATGGCCTCGATCCTCGGCCCCGTCGGCGCGGTGGTGTTCGGCGGGATCGGCGCGATCGGCGTCACCCTGCTCTGGTCGCGGCTGTTCCCGGAACTCCGCCGCGCGCGAACCTTTGATCCGCCAGAAATCCTCGAAACCGAACCTAGCCACGGAGAAGCCAAGCCATGAAGGCCAACACCATCCTGGAGACGATCGGCAACACGCCGCATGTGAAGATCCAGCGGCTGTTCCCCGGATCGGAGGTCTGGATCAAGTCCGAACGCTCCAACCCCGGCGGGTCGATCAAAGACCGAATCGCCCTCGCCATGATCGAGGCGGCAGAGGCCAGCGGCGACCTGACGCCCGGCGGCACCATTGTCGAGCCGACCAGCGGCAATACCGGCGTCGGCCTGGCTATGGTCGCGGCGGTCAAGGGCTATAAGCTGATCCTGGTCATGCCCGAATCCATGTCGATCGAGCGCCGCCGCCTGATGCTCGCCTATGGCGCGACCTTCGACCTGACGCCGCGTGAAAAGGGCATGAAGGGCGCGATCGAGCGCGCGCTGGAGATCGTGCGCGAGACGCCCGGCGCCTGGATGCCGCAGCAGTTCGAGAACCCGGCCAATATCGACGTGCATGTCCGCACGACGGCACAGGAGATCCTGAACGACTTCCGCGATTCGCCGATCGACGTGATCATCACCGGCGTCGGCACCGGCGGCCATATCACCGGCGTCGCCGAGACGCTGAAGAAGGAATGGCCGCATTTGAAGGTCTATGCGGTCGAACCCGCCGCCTCGCCGGTCATCCAGGGCGGCCAGCCGGGGCCGCACCCGATCCAGGGGATCGGCGCGGGCTTCATCCCCGCCAATCTCCACACCCAGGCGATCGACGGCGTGATCGAGGTCGATGCCAATGTCGCCAAGGACATGGCGCGGCGCTCGGCGCGTGAGGAAGGGCTGCTGGTCGGCATTTCCTCGGGCGCGACGCTGGCGGCGATCCTCCAGAAGCTGCCCGACCTGCCGGACGGCACCCGCGTCCTGGGCTTCAACTACGACACGGGCGAGCGCTATCTGTCGGTGCCGGACTTCCTGCCCGAACAGTGAGCCATCCCGATCGGCCGCGCGGCGGCATCCGCGCGGCGCTCTTCGCCATCGCCGGTACGGCCAGCGTCGTACCGGCTTTGCTCGTGGCGAACGCCCCCGCCATCCCCCATGGCTCGCACGCGTCGCCCCAGCGGTCGGCGCGCCCGCCGCGCGTGGTCCCGCCCGCCGAACTGCCCCCGGTCGAGCCGGTCGCCTTCATCGACATGAGCCCGGACGAAGCGCGGGCGTATAACGAGGGCGTCCCCTTTTCGACCGATCCCAATCCGGCGGCCCGCCCCTTCGTCTTTCGCGGCACGCCGGAGGACAAGGCGCGTGCGCTCGACTGTTTGGCGGCGGGCGTGCTCTATGAAGCGGGCGACGATGCCAAGGGCGAGCAGGCGGTGGCGCAGGTCGTGCTCAACCGCCTCCGCCATCCGGCTTTCCCGAAGACAGTGTGCGGCGTGGTGTTCGAGGGGCAGGAGCGCTCGACCGGGTGCCAGTTCACCTTCAGTTGCGACGGCGCGCTGACCAAATGGCAGCCGCCCGAAGCCGCCTGGACCCGCGCGCGGGAGGTCGCCGCCATGGCACTGAACGGCAAGGTCTTCCGCCCCGTCGGCCATGCCACCCATTATCATACCGACTGGGTCGTTCCCTATTGGCAGGCCAGTCTCGACAAGGTGGCGCGGGTCGGCAGCCATTTGTTCTTCCGCTGGTCCGGCTGGTGGGGCACGCCGCCCGCCTTCAACCGGCATCAAGTCGCGGGCGAGCCGGTCATCGCCCAACTCGCGCCTTTCTCGCCCCCGCATCGCGCCGGGACCGAGGCGAGCAGCGAGGCGGGCGCGGCGCTGGCCGAGGGCGCAGTCGCCACGGGCACGGTGGCTCCGCTGGCGAGCGATCCGGACATGTTCCTCGTGACGCTACCCGGCGGCCTCGCGCCCGAGGGGTTCGCGGCGTTCGCCCTGAAACTGTGCGGGGAGCGCAAGCATTGCACCGTCATGGCCTGGCGCGACGGCGTCGCGCCGCCATCCTCCGTACCGCTGACATCGGGACAGATGGACGCGATGGCGTTCAGCTATCTGCGCGACACCGCGGCGGGGCTGGAGCGGACGCTTTGGAACTGCACGCTCTATCCGGCGCTGCGCGGCCCCCGCTGCATGAAGCGACAGGTGATGACGGTCATGCCCCCCGCCCCCGTGCCAAGCCCGACACCGCAGGCCAGCGCAACACCGACGGCATCGGGCGAATTGGGCGGTGTTCGCCGCGCCAGCACGGCGACCACCGATCTGAAAAAGCCCTGATCCGCCGCTTCAATCCCGATGCGACTGAACCAGGGCCACGAATTCGGTCAGCTCCGCGATGGCGGCATCGATGTCGCGCTTCTGCGCCTGTAGCGCGTCGATCTTGGCCGTGCAGCGGGCGACGGTCACCTCCCGCTGCTGACGCCGACCGTCGCCCAGATCGTAGAGGTCGATCATCTCGCGAATATCGGCCAGGCTGAACCCCACCCGCTTGCCGCGCAGGATCCAGGCCAGCCGGGCGCGATCCCGTTGCGAATAGATGCGCTGCGTCCCCCGCCGTTCGGGAGAGATCAGCCCCTCATCCTCATAGAAGCGCAATGCGCGGGCAGTGACGCCGAACTCGGTGCAAAGCTGTGTAATGGAATAATCGTCGCGGTCGCTCCGGGAGGGGGTGGCGGCTGGAGCGGCGGGCTTGGACATGGCCGCGAAGGCTAAATGCCGTTTACGTGAACGTCAATCGACCTCCTCAAGCGCCGCAGAGAGCGGTCCCCTCGACGCTGCGCAGGGTACGCGCCTCGGCGGTAGAGGCGCTGATCCGTTCGACGATCAAGGCGGACAGGCTGGCGCGGCCGGTACACAGCGTGTTGCACTCGGTCGGCAGGCGGGCGGGGAACTGAATGCTCTCGCCATCGAAATGCGCGGTGAAGCGGCAGGCCCCCAGCGCGACGTCCAAATCCGGTCCTTTCCGTTGTAGCGTGCCGCGCGCCGTGCACCCCTGCCCCTCGCCATAGTCCAGGATCACGCCGATTCGCCGCGCCCCGCCCGATTGAGGGACGATGCACATGCGGTCCGTATCGCGCGACCAGATACCGTCGAGCGGCGCGGCGGCGGGATCGGCGACCAGACCGGCGGCGATGCTCGCCCGCTCCAGCCGCTCACCGGCGGCATTCCCGTCCGCTTCGCCATCCGAGGAACCGCAAGCCGCTGTCAGCCCGGCCAGCAACAGGATCGCCCAATGCCGGGTCACGCGACCGGCGCCAACCCGTCGCCCTCGATCCGCCGGTAGAAGCAACTGCGTCGTCCCGTATGACAGGCGGGGCCCGCAGGTTCACAGATCAGCCAGATCGCATCCTGGTCGCAGTCGATGCGCATCTCCACGACGCGTAGGACATTGTTGGAGCTTTCGCCCTTCTTCCACAGCCGGCCCCGGCTGCGCGACCAGAAATGCGCCTCGCCGCTATTCCGGGTGGCGTCGAGCGCTTCCTCGTTCATATGCGCGACCATCAACAACTCACCGCTCGCCCGATCGGTGGCGATCGCGGTCAGTAATCCGTTCGCGTCGAATTTGGGCTCGAGCGTAAGCCCGGTGTCACGATGGTCGGCCATGGTCTGGCGTTAAAGCGGAATGGCGGGGAAGTCATCCGTTGCGAAGATGACCTGCTCCGCCACCTTACCCGTGGTCGCGAATCGCTTTGATCAACGCGGCCTTGTCCATCTTGGACCGCCCGGCGATCCCGATCTCGCGCGCTTCCTTCAGCAACTCGTCCTTAGTCCGATCCTCCAGATGGGTGGAGCGATGCTGCAAGCTGCCCTTCGCCTTGGCATTGGCGATGCGCGCGGCCTTCTCCTTGGACTGCCCCTGCTTGCGGAGTTCCTCGTACAGCCCGTCATCCTTGATCTGGGCTCCGTGATCGCGTGCCATATGGCATCTCCTGCTTTCGGACCCCGAAACGCTGCTTTTGGCAAAATGATCCCGGCAACCATGACAAACAGGCGACAAACGCGGACGACATTCCTATATGCGCCCCGTCTGCCCCTTAGTTGCGAACGTTGCGAGCGCCTCTCCCATGCTGACCACCAACCCCTTCGACGACGACAAACTCCGCGAGGAATGCGGCATCTTCGGCGTGTCCGGCGCCGACGGCGCGGCGGCGCTGACCGCGCTCGGCCTGCATGCGCTCCAGCATCGCGGGCAGGAAGCGGCGGGGATCACCAGCTTCGACGGGACGCTGTTTCATACCCACCGGGCCATGGGCCATGTGGCGGGCAATTTCGACCGCGACGACGTGATTCGCGGCCTGCCGGGCGACGTCGCCTGCGGCCATGTCCGCTATTCGACCACCGGCGAAACCGCGCTGCGCAACGTCCAGCCGCTCTATGCCGATCTGTCGACCGGCGGCTTTGCCATCGCGCATAACGGCAATATCTCCAACGCGATGAAGCTGCGTCGCGAACTGGTCCGTCGCGGTTCGATCTTTCAGTCGACCAGCGATACCGAGACGATCATCCACCTGGTCGCCACCTCCAACTATCGCACCCTGCTCGACCGGTTCATCGATGCGCTGAAGCAGGTCGAGGGCGCCTATTCGCTGATCGTCATGACGCCCGAGGGCATGATTGCTTGCCGCGATCCGCTGGGCATCCGGCCGCTGGTCATGGGCCGCCTCGACGGTTCGGTGATCTTCGCCTCGGAGACGGTGGCGCTCGACGTGTGCGGCGCGACCTTCGAGCGCGCGGTCGAGCCGGGCGAGCTGGTCATCGTCCAGGGCACCGAAATCCGTTCGATCCACCCGTTCCAGTCGGTCGCCCCGCGCCCCTGCATCTTCGAATGGGTCTATTTCAGCCGCCCCGATTCGATCGCGGGCGACCAGTCGGTCTATTCGGTGCGCAAGGAAATCGGCGCGCAACTGGCGCATGAAGCGCCGGTCGACGCCGATCTGGTCATCCCGGTCCCCGATTCGGGCGTCCCGGCCGCAATCGGCTATGCGCAGGCGTCGGGCATCCCATTCGAGCTAGGCATCATCCGCTCGCACTATGTCGGTCGCACCTTCATCCAGCCGGGCGACAAGGTCCGCCATCTGGGCGTCAAGCTGAAGCACAATGCCAATCGCGCGCTGATCCAGGGCAAGAAGATCGTCCTGATCGACGATTCGATCGTGCGTGGCACCACCAGCCTGAAGATCGTCCAGATGATGCGCGAGGCGGGCGCCGCCGAAGTCCATATGCGCATCGCCAGCCCGCCGACCCGGCATAGTTGCTTCTACGGCGTCGACACGCCAGAGCGCGCCAAGCTGCTCGCCGCCAAGCTGGACCTGGGCGGGATGACCGACTTCATCCATGCCGACAGCCTGTCCTTCGTCTCGATCGAGGGGCTGTACAAGGCGCTGAACGCGGCGCGCGGCGACGCGCCGAGCTATTGCGACGCCTGCTTCACCGGCGACTATCCGACCACGCTGACCGACCATGACGAAACCTCGCCGGTCGATCAGTTCCAGTTGCTGGCCGAGCGGGTCGCCTGATGGCCGGTCCGTTGTTGGGCAAGCTGGCCCTCGTCACCGGGGCCAGCCGAGGGATCGGTGCGGCGACGGCCATCGCGCTCGGCGCGGTGGGGGCTCACGTCGTCCTGACCGCCCGCACCCCCAAGGGGCTGGAAGAGGTCGAGGAAACCATCTTCAACGCGGGCGGATCGGCGACGATCGCACCACTCGACCTGGCGGAGAATGACTCAATCGCCCGCCTCGCCGCCGCGATCGGCGAGCGCTGGCAGGCGCTCGACGTGATGGTCCTGAACGCCGCGATGCTGGGGTCGCTGGCCGCCGTGCCCGCGATCGATCCCAAGGAATTCGCTCGCGTCCTGACCCTGAACGTCAGTGCACAGGCCGCGCTGATCTCCGCCTTCGACCCGATGCTACGGCGTTCGGAGGCGGCGCGGGTGATCGGCGTCACGTCCTCGGTCGGGCGCAAGCCGCGCGCTTATTGGGGGGCTTATGGCGCGTCCAAGGCGGCGTTCGAGACGTTGCTCGGTGCCTATGGCGACGAAACCGCCGAGATCAGTAGGATCCGCACAGCGATCCTCGATCCCGGTGCGACGCGGACGGAGATGCGAGCCAAGGCCTATCCGGGGGAGGACCCCGCTTCGGTGAAGGCGCCGGAGGTGGTGGCTTCGCGGATCGTGGAGCTGGCGATCGACGGGTTCGAGTCCGGGCATTTCGAGCGGGTTGGCTCGTAAGCTTGCGGCCAAGGCCGGGCGTGGCCTTCGACTTCGCTCAGGCTGAACGGATGTTGGGATCGGCGGCTATTCCCACCAGCCGTTCAGGCTCAGCGTAGTCGAAGCCCAAGGGAATCCCTCACCGCAACGTCGCGATGATCCCCGCCATTTCGAACACCGTCCCCTGCGCATCCAGCGACAGCCCCCGCGCCGCGCCGGCCAGATCCTGCGCCGCCGCATAGGCGTCCAGCGCCACCTTCAACCCCGGCCCCGACCGTCCGCGCGCCCGGTGCGCGATGAAGGCAGGCACCCGGTCGAGAAACGCTTCGTACCGTGCCTGAGACGCCTTGCCCGCCAACGCCTTGGCCAGCTTGACCCGTTCGCCATTGCCCGGATCGCCCGTCTCCGCGATCCGCGCGATGGCGCTGTCCAGCCCTGCGATATTCAGCCCGGCAAAGCGCAAGGCCCGGCCCGGCGCACCGTCGGCCACCGCGACCAGCGCGGCGATCTCGTCCTCATCCGCCTCGGGCAATTCCGACCGGAGCACGCGCGCCACATCCGCATCGGACAGCCGCTCGAAGCGCAGCAACCGACACCGCGACCGGATCGTCGGCAGCAAACGCCCCGGCGCATGGCTGACCAGCAGGAACACCGTTCCCGCAGGCGGCTCCTCCAGATTCTTTAGGAGCGCGTTCGCCCCGCCCCGCTCCAGATCGTCGATCGCGTCGATCAGCACGACCCGCGCCGGGCCCATGGCGGGCGCGGTGGCGAACATGGGTTGCAGCGTGCGGACCTGCGCGATCGTGATCGACCGCGCCAGATCCTGATCGGGCTTTTCCGCGTCCTTGGGCAACCGCGCCATGACGCGAAAATCGGGATGCGACCCCGCCGCCATCAGCCGGGCGGTCGGATGCTCCTCGGGCACGGTCAGCCCGGTCGGCAAGGCCCCCGCCCCGCTTGCGCGCGCTAGCAACCGCGTCGCCGCCGCCCGCGCGAAGCTCGCCTTGCCGACGCCCTCCGGCCCGGCGATCAGCCAGGCATGGTGGAGCTTGGCCCCACCCAGCGCGGCGGCAAAGGCGGCTTGGGCCGCGTCGTTGCCGACCGGCAGGGTCATGCGCGGATCAACCGAAGAGCGAGGTCAGCCCGGCCCAGGCGCGGCCGAAAAAGCCCGCCTCGCCGACATCCTTGTCTGCCACCAGCGGCAGGCGCTGCGCGGGCATGTCGGGCGAGCTGACGACCAGATCGGCGATGTGCTGGCCCGCCTTGATCGGGGCCTTGATCGGGCCCTGATAGACGACCTTGGCGCTGATCGCGGGGTCGAGCCCGGCCGGCAGCGTCACGGTCAACTGGCGCGGCGCGACCAGGCCGACGCTGCTCGACGATCCCATCTGGACCTCGGCATCGGCGACCTTCTTGCCCTTGGCGACGACCGGCTTGGCCTGCCACGCGCGGAAGCCCCAGTTCATGAACTTCACCGATTCGTCGGCGCGCGCGTTCGAGCTGTTCAGACCCGCCATCACCATCACCAGACGGCGGCCATTCTGCTCGGCCGAACCGGTGAAGCCATAGCCCGCCTCTTCGGTATGGCCGGTCTTCAGGCCGTCGGCACCCGCCACGCGGCCCAGCAGCGGATCGCGGTTCGCCTGGGTGATGGCATTGCCGCCCATCGTCTTGCCCCAGGTAAAGTCCCGGCGCGAATAGAATTGCTTGTAGAGCTGCGGGAAGTCCTGGATCGTGTGATCGGCCAGATCGGCCAGGTCACGCGCGGTGACATAGGTCACGCCACCGTCCGGCCAACCATTGGCGGTGCCGAAATGGCTGTTGTCCAGGCCGATCTGCTTGGCGGTGCGGTTCATCCGCTCGACGAAATTCTGCTCGGTGCCCGCGATATGCTCGGCCAGCACGACGCAGGCGTCGTTGCCCGACAGGGTGACAATACCATAGAGCAGATTGGCGACGCTGACCTGCTCGTTCGGCGACAGGAACATGGTCGAACCCGCCTGCGGACCGTGCCATTTGGCCCAGGTTTCGGGCTGGACGGTGACCATGTCGTTCAGCTTCAATTGGCCCTTCTTGACCAGATCGAAGGCAACATAGACCGTCATCATCTTCGCCATCGAGGCGGGCGGCATCCGTCGATCGGCGTCGCGCTGGAACAGGACCGCGCCCGAGGACAGGTCCTTCATGAAGGCGACCGGCGCGGTCGTCTGAAACTCCGGCGCGGCAGCGACCGAGGGGTTGGCGAGCGCGACCAGGGCGAGCGGAGCGGCGAAAGATGCGTACATGGTCTTCATGGGTGTTCCGTGACCAAAGGGAGCCGAGAGGTCAATCCTGATGCAGGATGCGGGCGTCGTCATAGCCCGCTTGCGCCGCCGCGTCACGCAGGGCTTTGGCGGAATCCGCGGTCATGCCGCTCCTTTCGACGCGCCATAGGCGGCCTGCGGGGCGAAGCTGCGCATCGAAGCGGCGGGCGAGCGCCTGTGCGCGATCACGGCTGGAAAAGCTCGCCAGTTGCACGCGGTACTGGGCATGGGGATCGAGCGTGATCGGGCGAGCGACCGGCGCCACCGCGCTCGCGCCCGCGAGGATCAGGCCGGGCCCCACGTCGCCGGGCGTCAGGGCGCGAAGCCTGATCCGGGCCACCGCCCGTTTGTTGGTGCCGAGCAGCCGCGCCGCCCCCAGCGACAGGTCGGCCACCCGGTCGGCGCGCCCCGGCCCCCGGTCGCCGACCCGCGCCACGATGGTCCGGCCGGTATCGACATCGGTAACCTCGACCATCGATTCGAGCGGCAGGCTGCGATGCGCGATCATCACATCGTCGGGATTGAACCGCTTGCCGGTCGCGGTCCGCTGTCCCGCCAGTTCATGGCCGTACCAGCTCGCCTGGCCCGTCGCATCATAGCTGCCATAGCGCGGCGCCGACACGGTCTCCGCCGCCACCGGTGCCGCCGTCAGCATCGCGGCGATCAGGGCGAAGGCTTCAACCCGCAATCGCATCGGCCAGCAATCCCACCGACAGCGCGTAGAAATTCGAGCAGTTGTAATCCAGGATGACGCGGTAATTGCCGGTCAGCAGATAAGCCGTCGCGCCGGGTCCGTCCGGCTGCATCAGCGTCGCGAGCACCCGGTCGTCGGGCCAGGCCGCCCCCTGCGGCACGACGCCCATCGCCCGCCACTCGGCCATGGTCCTCCAACCGCTATGCCGCTCGAACACGCGCGGGCAGCGCGGGCTGATCAGCCGGTTGCGGACCATCGACTGGTCGAACCCGGCGGGCACCGTCACCGCAAAGCCCCAGGGCTGTCCCGCGCGCCAACCGGCGTTGACGAAGTAATTGCCGATCGAGGCGAGCGTATCGGCCTCGCTGTTCCAGATATCGGCACGGCCATCGCCATCGCCGTCGCGAGCCAGCCGCAGATAGATGGAGGGCAGGAATTGCGGATTGCCCGTCGCTCCGGCCCAACTGCCCTTGAGCTGATCGCGGGTCACGCCCCGGTCCATCATCTTCAGGGCGGCGATGAACTCCCCCTCGAACAACGGACGGCGGCGCCCTTCATAGGCCAGGCTGGCCAGCGATCGGATCAGGTCGAAATTGCCGGTATAGGAGCCGTAATTGGTCTCATGCCCCCAGATGGCGACCATGATCGATTCGGGCACGCCCGTCTCGCGTTCGATCCGCGACAGGCGCGGGCGCTGTGCCAGGTATTTGGTCCGTCCCCGACCGATCCGGGCGGCATCGACATGCGCCGCCTTATAGGGCGCAAAGGGGCTGAAGCCGCTATTGGCCGGACCGCCCGGTTGCCGCCGGTCCAGCTCGATCACCCGCGAATTCAGCGTCAGGGTCGGCAAAACCGAATCCAACGTCGTGCGGCTGACCCCTTGGTTCAGCGCCGTCCCGCGAAACTGTTGAAGATAGCTTTGAAATCCGGCCTCATCCTGCGCCTGCGCGGCACCGCCGCTCAGCGACAGCAGCGCCAGACCCCAGAAAAAGGCGAGGCGCTTCACACGCCGGATCATCGTCCCCCACATGCCCTCTGTTTGCCATAGCACGGGCTCCGCCGGAACCTCGCGTCACCGCAACGACGGCACGCTCAACCGCGCCGGACATGGCGCAGCCAGCCCGAAGATGATCGCACAATCCATAGTGGATTTGCCCGCGCGCTTGGCGTAAACGCACCTCCCGCGCCGATCCCGGAAGAGTGGCCGAGCGGTTTAAGGCACCGGTCTTGAAAACCGGCGATGGTGCAAGCCATCCGTGGGTTCGAATCCCACCTCTTCCGCCATCCAGACCAAGCCGCGACGCGGTGAACGTCGCGGCCGGTTAGCCCGCTCCCGACCCCTTACGGTCCGACATCCGCCGCGCCGGTCTGGACCCGCAACGCCTTGCCCGCCTTGAAGCCCAGTGCCGAGCCGATACGGTCATCCCAGCCATAGGGGTCGTTGCGGACGATCGGCTCGCCGTCGTCGTCGAACAGCACGGTCTGGTAGAGCAGCCGGACCGGAATCTGGCGCGGCAGTTTGACGAAGCTCTCCTTGCCCGTCTGCCGGGCTTGGTGCCACTGATCGAGCACGCCCTCGTCTCTCGCGAGCATCTCCGCGAAGCCCAGCGCGTCGTCGACGCGGACGCAGCCATGGCTGCGTTGCCGCTGGACCATGCCGAACATCGCCTTGGCGGGGGTGTCGTGCAGATAGATGGCGTGGTCGTTCTGCATGTCGAACTTGACCAGGCCCAGCGAGTTCTTGGGGCCGGGCTGCTGGACGATCCAGCCGTCCTTCCAGACCATGTTGTTCGCCTTGAGATACCCTGCGCCCTTCTTGGCGATCTCCTTCTCCTGGATGGAACGGGGCACCGTCCAGGTCGGGTTGGCGACGAGGCGGAAGATGGGCGAGCCGAGCTGCGGCGTTTCGGTATCGGGCTCGCCGACCACCACCTTGCGGCTGTCGACGATCTTGCCGTCACGCCAATAGGTCAGCCGCGCTGCTGCGATGTTGACGTCGATCCGGGTGGTTGGCGGCGTGCGTTCCAGCCAGCGGAGCCGCTCCATCGCGATCGCCACCGCGCGCGCCCGGTCGGCGTCCGACATGTTGAGGATCGCCAGCGCTTCGTCACCGATGACGCCGTCGGGCTTCATGCCGTAATCCGCCTGCATCTGCCGGACGGCGGCGACCATCTGCGGCGTGTAGGTGGTGCTCGGCGCAATGTCGCGGGGCAGATAGTCCAGAATGACCAGTTCGCGCGCGATGGCCGGAAGCCGGGGATCGTTCGCACCGGGCTTGATCGCCTCGCCGCTGTCGACGATGGGGGTCGCGCCGTCCTGTGGCCGGGGCTCACGCACCAGCTTGAGATAGGCGGCAGAGAGCTTTTTGTAATTGGCGTCCTGCGGCGCAAGGCCGTTTAGCCAGCCGGCCAAATCCCCAGCCTTGAGCGCCGCCGCCAGACCCGCCTTCAGGTCGGGCGACGGGCGGGGAACCGTATAGACGTCATAGAGCTTGGTCGGGTCGGTCGCTCCGCGCGCCAGCGCCGCCGCGTAGCGCAGCGCCTGGGTGGTCAGGGCGGCGTCATCGCTGACATTGGCGTCGAAGGGCATATGGTCGAGGCCATGCGCGGCGCGCGCGTCGATCGCCTCGCGTAGTTGCGATTTGGTCTTGTCGCTCCATTGGGCGGACCCCGCCTGCTCCTTGGCGGGGGCGGTCGCGTTTCCGTCCGACGTGCCCTGTCCGCTACATCCCGCCAGCATCATGGCCAGCACCAACGACGTCCCCATCCGCTTCTGCACAGGTCACTCCCTTATCCGGAAAGCAGCAACGCACCGAAACGGCGTCGGCTCCCGATCAACCGAAGCGGCCCCAATCCGGCGAGCGGTGGGCATGATGCGACGAGAGGGCGGAACGGGGTCAGGAGTCGTCAACCATCCTGTTGTAATAAGGGGCTTCCCTCCTCGACCGGAACACGCATTTGTCTCAATCCCCTTATTCCCGCCGCGACCTGATCGGCGGTGGCGCGGCCGCGTTGGTGATGGCGGCGCTGTCGGAACGGGTGTCGGCACGCACGCCCGAGCGCCGTCTCGCCTTCGTCAACGCCAATACCCGCGAGCGATGCGACGTGTGCTTCTTCGCCGATGGCCGCTACCGGGCCGATGGCCTCGCCGAGCTGAACCATGCGATGCGCGATTGGCGCACGGGCGCGACACGGACGATGGACCCCAGGCTGCTTGACCTGCTCGTCCGCCTGCGCGATCGTCTGGACATCGCGCCTACCAAGCCGTTGCGGCTGGTGTCGGCCTATCGCAGCCCGAAGACCAACGGCGCGATGCACGCCCGTTCGCACGGGGTCGCCAGCAAGAGCCAGCATATGCTGGGCAAGGCGACCGACATCGCCATTCCGGGCGTGCCGCTGAACCGGCTGCGCGACGCGGCGCTGTCGCTGCGTGCCGGGGGTGTCGGCTATTATCCGCATGACGGCTTCGTCCATGTCGACACGGGTCCGGTTCGCCACTGGAGCTGAGCCCCGCATCCGGTCCGTTTCCCGGGCGGAACGGACCGCCCCTCTCTCTGTTGTCTCCTGCAAATCGAAGGAGATGCCATGAACGCGAGCGCACGCCTGACCAACCTGACGCGGATCGGCTTCGCCACGCGGGGGCTGCTCTATATCGTGATCGCCGTGCTGATCCTGCGCACCGGACGCGCGGAGGACCCCAGCGGCGCGTTGGAGTATCTGGGCAAGGGCGGCGGCCAGTTCCTGCTGGGCGTCATGGCGGCGGGGCTGGTCGCCTATGGCATCTGGCGGCTGGCGGACGCCGCGCTCGACATCGAGCGGCATGGATCCGATCGCAAGGGGATCGCCGAACGCGCCGGTGCCGGGGTCAGCGGGATCGTTCATCTGTTCCTGGCCTGGCAGGCGGTCCAGTTGATGCGCGGGGCCGCGCTCTCGGGCGACGGGGCGCGGCAGGGGACGGAAACCGCCCTGAAGCTGCCCGGCGGCTGGGCGCTGGTGCTGGTCGGCGCGGCGGTGCTGGTCCTGCTAGGGGTCATTCAATTGCTGAAGGCGGCGAAGGGCTCCTTCCTCCGCTATCTGGAGCCGGACATGGCCCGCCGGGCCTGGGTGATGTGGAGCGGCCGCGCGGGTTATGCGGCGCGGGGCCTCGTCTTCCTCATCAGCGGATTCCTGCTGGTGAAGGCCGGCATGGAGGAACAGGCGCGCGAGGCCGGGGGCATGGCGCATGTCCTGTCCTGGCTGACCAACCCCTTCGACCTGATCGTCGGGGCCGGATTGCTGGGCTTCGGCCTGTTCAGCCTGGTCGAGGCGCGGTACCGGGTGCTGCACGACGTGCCGGTCGACGCCATGGTGCGCCGCGCGACCAGCTTTCGTTGAGCGTCGCCGCGCGGGGCCCCTTGGGAGTGGGCCCCGCTTCGGCTATCAGGCGTCATGGATTTCGATCAGTTGCTCGTCCGCTTCTTCGGCACCGAAGAGATTGCCGACCTAACCCCCGAACAGCTCACCGCCGGTATCGAGCGGTTACGGCTGCAATTCGGGCTGGAGCGCGATAGCGGGCGTCGCTTCGCCCTCTGGTGCCTCGCCTATATGCTGGGCGCCGCCCCCGATCTGGAAGAGGCCTTCGAGGATGAGGCGGACCGCGAGGCCGCACGCGACTTCATGGATGAGATCGACCGTGAGATGGAGGAAGGGGACGACTGACGGGTCGCCCCCTCCCCCCGCTCAAGCCCGCGTCACCAGTTCAGGCCGGCCCGCGCATAGACGTAGCGCCCGTTGAACCCGAAGGGCGAGAAATAGGGGAAGCCCAGCACGCCGGTCGAGTTGTTCGCGATCGGCGTCGCGCGCGGATAGACGTCGAACAGGTTGCTGACGCCCAGCCCGATCTGCGCGCCCTTCCGCGCAGTATAGCGGAGTTCCAGGTCGGTGATCGCGCGATTGCCGGTCAGCACGTCGGCGGCGGGCGTCGTGCCCGGCTGGTTGACGTTGCCATAATAGGTCACGCGGGCCAGCGCGCCCAATTGGTCCAGCGACCAGTCGATCGTGCCGGTGACCTTTTCGCCCGGCGTCCCCTCTTCCAGCGTCAGGATGCGGCTGCGCGCGAACAGCGTCGGCGCGGGGTTCAGCGTCGCGGTCGAGGTGGGCACGCGCGTCACCTCGATCGTGTTGACGTTGCCCGCCAGCGTGAAGTCGAAGCTGCCCGCGCTTTCGGTGCGGAGGCGATAATGCGCCACCGCGTCGATGCCCTTGGTGGTACTGGCCAGACCGTTGATGAAGAAGCGCGCCGCCGAGACATTATAGGGCGACAGCAGCGCCGCGACCTGCGGGCTGGCCGATGCCTGGATATTTTCCGACAGGCCGATCTGGTTGCGGATATGGATGCGATAGGCGTCGATCGTCAGGTCGAAGCCCCCTGCCCGGATCACTGTGCCGACCGACAGGTTGGTCGACTTTTCCGGCTCCAGCGGCAGACCGCCCAGCGCCGTACCGACCTCGCTGACCGAGGGGAAGGTGCCGGTCAGGATCGGCACGCCATTGGTCACGACCGATGCGATCTGGGTGAAATATTGCTGTTGCAGCGACGGCGCGCGGAAGCCGGTCGAGGCGGTGCCGCGCAGCGCGAACCAGTCGGTCACGTCATAGCGCGCCGAGACCTTGCCCGTCCCGGTCGATCCGAAGTCCGAATAATCCTCGCCGCGCCCGGCCAGGCCGATCAGCAACTTGTCGGTGACCTGCGCCTCGACATCCAGATAGATGCTGCCGCTGTGACGGTTGCGCTTGGTGGCGTTGGCCGGGCTGAACCCGCCAAAGCCCTGCGCGCCCGGCGATGCCCCTGCCACCGCGCTGGTAGTAGGATAGCCATAGGACGCCTGCTCGCCTGGCGAGATCTTGTAGCCCTCGCGACGCCCCTCGATGCCGAAGGCGACGTTGACCGACTGGAACACGTCGAACTTGCGCGTCACATCCAGCCCGGCGACATATTGGTCATAGGCGACCTGGCCGTCATAGAAATTCTTCGGCGTCGCCGCGCCATAGGCGTAATTGGCCGAATTGAGCGTCCGGAAGTCGACCGTGTTGCGGCCATAGCTGAGCGACAGGTCGACATTATAACCGCCGAAATCACCCCGCAGCCCGACCGCGGAATTGATATCCTTGGTCTTGGTGTTGATGATCGGCAGGAAGCCATTGGGATAGCCCGCCAGCGTGGTCGAGGCATTGGCGTTGCGCGGGAAGGCCGCACCGCGCGTGTCGCGGTCCTGATAACCGCCAAAGGCATAGAGGCTGAGATCGTCGGTCAGCGAGGTGCCCGCATTGACGAAGCCGGTGAACTGCTCGACCTCCGGATCGCCATAGCGGCCGGTGATGCGGTTGGGGGTGACGCGGCGGTCGATATCGGCGCGGTTGGTCGGCTGGCGCTTGGTATATTCGCCCGAGACGGTGATGAAACCGTCGCTGCCGAAACCGATGCCTTGCCAGGCCGATGCGGTGACCACCGGCTCGCCATTGACGTGACGGCTGTTGGCGGCGGTATCGACCTGGGTATTGTAGAAACCATAGGTCACCGACGCGCCGCCGCCCGAGCGGGCTTCGCGCAGCCGCAGGTTGACGACGCCCGCGATCGCGTCCGAGCCATATTGCGCCGAAGCGCCGTCGCGCAGCACCTCGATCCGGTCGAGTGCGACGGTCGGGATGGTGTTGAGATCGACCGCCGCCGAGCCGCGTCCGACCGTACCGTTGGTGTTGAGATTGGCCGAGGTGTGGCCGCGAATGCCGTTGATCAGGACCAGCGTCTGGTCGGGCGACAGGCCACGCAGCGTCGCCGGCCGGATCGCGTCGGTCGCGTCATTGGCCGAAGGGCGCGGGAAGTCGATCGAGGGAGCGACCGCCGCCAGCGCGGAGGCCAGTTCGGTGGTCCCCTGCCGCTGAAGGCTGGCGCCGCTCAGCACGTCGACCGGCGATACGCTGTCCAGCCGGGTGCGACCCTCGGCCCGCGTGCCGGTGACGATGATGTCGTTGCCTTCGTCGCCCGTCGTCGCGGCCCCGGCAGTCGGCGCGGTCTGTGCGGCCTGATCCTCCGTCGGGCCCTGCTGCGTCGGCGAAGAGGTGGCGGTCTGCGCATAGGCGGTCTGCGCGACCAGCGAGAGAAGCGAAACCCCAAGAAGGGCGATGGTGCGGCCCTGTGTCATTCCCTGAAATCCTTGTTCTGACCCGCCTATTGCCGAGCAGCGGGCTTACCCGGCCTTAACGCGCGATCGGTCGCCTTCGGACCAACAATTTCTATCTGCCCGATAGGGATTTGGTTTTAACCGTTTTGGAACAAAGTCTTGGGCATGGCGTCGCGGCCCGTGGGCATGAAAAAGGGGCCGTACCATGTCGGCACGACCCCTCTTCCGTCACGCAGGTAGGATGGATCAGATGTCCATGCGACCGGCGTTCATCACCTTGTCCCACGCCTTCACGAAATCGCGCACGAACGGCCCGTTCGAGTCGGAGCAGGCATAGGCCTCGGCCAGGGCACGCAGTTCCGAATGCGATCCGAAGATCAGGTCGACGCGGGTCGCCGACTTGGTGTGCTCCTTGGTCCGACGGTCGCGTCCGGCGAAGCGATTGTCGTTGTCGGTCGGCTCCCATTCGGTGTTCATGTCGAGCAGGTTGACGAAGAAGTCGTTCGACAAAGTGCCTACCCGATCGGTGAACACGCCATCCGTCACGCCGACCGCATTGGCGCCCAGCACGCGCAGGCCACCGACCAGCACCGTCATCTCCGGCCCGCTAAGGTCGAGAAGCTGGGCACGATCGACCAGCGCTTCCTCCGGCACCATGAATTGCGGCCCCTGGCGATAGTTGCGGAAGCCGTCCGCCAACGGCTCCAGCACCGCGAAGGACTCGACATCGGTCTGGTCCTCGCGCGCGTCCATCCGGCCCGGCGTGAACGGCACGGTCACCTCGACCCCGCCATCCTTGGCCGCCTTCTCGACCGCCGCGCAACCGCCCAGCACGATCAGGTCGGCCATCGACACCTTCTTGCCGTCGGTCGCCGAGGCGTTGAACTCGCCCTGGATCGCCTCCAGCTTCGCCAGCACCTCCGCCAGCTGGGCCGGATTGTTGACCTCCCAGTCCTTCTGCGGAGCAAGCCGGACGCGGCCCCCGTTGGAACCGCCACGCTTGTCCGACCGGCGATAGGTCGAGGCCGAGGCCCAGGCCGCACCGACCAGCGCGGGGACAGACAGCCCCGAGTCCAGGATCTTCGCCTTCAGCGACGCGATATCGGCCTCGTCGATCACCGGGTGATCGAGCGGGTCGACGCGGTCCTGCCAGAGCAACGGCTCCTGCGGCACGAGCGGCCCGAGATAGCCCTCGACCGGCCCCATGTCGCGGTGCGTCAGCTTGAACCAGGCGCGCGCGAAGGTCTCGGCGAAATAGTCCGGGTCCTTGTAGAAACGCTCGGAAATCTTGCGATATTCCGGGTCCTTGATCATCGCCAGGTCGGAGGTCAGCATGCGCGGATGCTGCTTCTTCGACGGGTTGTGCGGATGCGGCACGTCGGCGGGGGCGGACTTGGCCTCCCACTGCCAGGCGCCCGCCGGGCTCTTCACCAGCTCGAACTGGTCCTCATATTCGAACAGGTTGCGGAAATAGTTGTTCGACCAGCGCGTCGGCGTCTGGCTCCACGTCACTTCCAGGCCCGAGGTGATGGCGTCGCCGCCCGAGCCGCTGGCATGCTTGGACCGCCAGCCGAGCCCCTGGTCCTCGATCACCGCGCCTTCCGGCTCGGGGCCGATGAAGGACGGATCGCCCGCGCCATGCGTCTTGCCGAAGGTGTGACCACCGGCATTGAGCGCGACCGTTTCCTCGTCGTTCATCGCCATCCGCGCGAAGGTCATGCGGATGTCGTGCGCCGAGGCGACCGGATCGGGATTGCTGTTCGGCCCCTCCGGATTGACGTAGATGAGGCCCATCTGCACCGCACCCAGCGCCGGGTGAAGCTGACGCTCGCCCGAATAGCGCTCGTCGCCCAGCCAGCTACCCTCGGGACCCCAGTAAAGCTCTTCCGGTTCCCAGGTGTCGGCACGGCCGCCCGCGAAGCCGAACGTCTTGAGGCCCATTGACTCCAACGCGACATTGCCGGTCAGGACGTAAAGATCGGCCCAGCTGATCTTAGCGCCGTACTTCTGCTTGATCGGCCACAACAGGCGACGCGCCTTGTCGAGATTGGCATTGTCCGGCCAACTATTGAGCGGGGCGAAACGTTGCTGCCCGCCGCCGGCGCCACCGCGCCCGTCGGTGGTGCGATAGGTGCCCGCCGAGTGCCACGCCATGCGGATGAACAGGCCGCCATAATGGCCGAAGTCCGCAGGCCACCAATCCTGGCTGTCGGTCATCAGCGCGTGCAGATCGGCGATCAGCGCGTCGAGGTCGAGCTTGGCGAACTCCTCGGCATAGTTGAAATTCTCGCCCAGCGGGTTGGAGCGCGGGTTATGCTGGTTCAGCCCCTCAAGACGGAGCCGTTCCGGCCACCAGTCCTTGTTGCCACGGCCGCCGCGACCGCCGCGCTTTCCGGCCCCGCCGCCGCCACCGCCGCCATGTGCGACCGGGCATTCGCCAGCGTTCGGGCCTTGCCGTTCTTCGATCTCGGAAGCCATTCGTTCCACTCCTTGAATTCGGTCCAGGCCGCGACATTCGCCGTCAGCCGCCCGGCACCTGCGCATAAGGCCGGATAAGGCCTGACCTGTAAAGCCGACTATCTTCGTCAGACTTATCGAGCCGACCGAACAGACAAGCCGTGCCCATCAGGCGTTCCCGATTTTGCGACGATTGCGCCACCCAAGGCGTTGAGGCGCTTTGGAGAATGGACATGACCGAACCAAGCTCGACCGGGATCGGCATTCGCCGCGCAGCCGAAATGGCCGCCGTCTTCATGATAGGCGACGGGATGCTGGGCCTGTTGCAGCCGACGCGGCATGTCGACCTCTGGCGCTCGGAGGTCGGAGCGGTGGACGCGCTGGTCCGCCCCTTTGCCGGTCACCCCTTGCGCCGACGCGCCTATGGGCTGTTGCAACTGACGGCGGGATTGACGCTGGCGGCGGCCTTGCGGCGATAAGGCCGAACGTGCCACACCCCTTAGCACATAAGAAACAAGGGGTTACGAATGCGCGTCGGATTTTGCCTGGCGGCCGTCCTTATGGCCACCACCGCCCATGCCCAGACGCCGGGCACGGGCTATCACCGCGCGCCAGACGCGATCGCGAAGGCACTGGAAACGCCCCCTACCCCCGCCGTCGCGGTCAGCCCCGATCACCGCACGCTGGCGATATTGGGTCGCGAGAGCCTGCCCTCCATCGCCAATCTGTCCAAGCCCATCCTTCGCCTCGCGGGCTATCGCATCGATCCCGCGACCAACGGCCAGGCGGAGGTCCGCGTCCAGTGGCTGAGCGCGCTGAGCTTCAAGGATGTCGGCACCGGGCGAACGGTGGACGTCAAGCTGCCCGCCGGCACCCGTTTCGCTGCGCCGGACTGGTCGCCGGACGGAAGCCGTCTGGCCTTTTATGCGCAAACGCCCGATGGTTTGTCGCTCTGGATCGCCGAACGCGACGGTCGCGCACGCGCCGTCGCCACGGGGCTCAACGGTACGTTCGGCACGCCCTTCGTCTGGACACCGGACAGTCGGTCGCTGATCGCCTATACCACGGTCGCGAACCGGGGCGCTCCGCCGGTAGCCGATACCACGCCGACCGGCCCGATCGTGCAGGAAAGCAGCGGTCGCCGCTCTGCCGCGCGGACCTATGAGGATCTGCTGGGCGACGCGCATGACGAGGCGCTGTTCGACTATTACTTCACCGGTCAGCTCGTCCGGATCGATCTGGACGGTACCGCCCGCCCGATCGGCACGCCCGGCCTAATCACCGACTTCAGCGTGTCGCCCGATGGCCGCTATCTGCTGACCGAGCGACTCAAGCGGCCCTATTCCTATCTGCTACCCGCGCGCTTCTTCCCGACCGAGATCGCGGTGTCGACCGTCGACGGACAGGCGGTAAAGACGCTGGTCGACCGTCCGCTCGCCGATGACCTGTCGGTCGATTTCGACGCGACGGTCAAGGGTCCGCGCGAGGCCGAATGGCGCGCGGACGCGCCCGCGACCCTGGTCTGGGCGGAGGCGCTGGACGGTGGCAATCCCCGCGTCAGGATCGCCTATCACGACAGTCTGATGATGCAGGCCGCGCCCTTCACCGCCGAAGCGGTCGAACTGGCGCGGATGCCCGCCCGCTATGCGACGATCTGGTGGGGTGACGATGGCTTCGCGCTGGTGGTCGACCGCGAATGGCGTTCGCGGACCGAGCATCGGCTGGCGATCGCGCCGGGCCGACCGGGCGAGGCGCGGCCGATGCTGACCCGCAATTATCAGGACCAATATGGCGATCCGGGCCGCCCGATGCTGGAGGAGAATGGGGCGGGCAAGCGGGTGATGCGCTTCACCCCGAAGCATGACGGCGTCTATGTCACCGGCGAAGGCGCGACCAAGGCGGGCGCCTTCCCCTTCCTCGCCACCATGGCCTTGACCGGCCGCGAACAGAAGCGGCTGTGGAGCGCCAAGGCGCCCTATTACGAAAACGTGGTCGCGCTGCTCGACGACAAATCGGGCCGCATCCTGACCCGTCGCGAAAGCGCCGAGCTGCCCCCCAATTACATGATCCGCAGCATCAAGGGCGGCGGCGCCAAGCCGGTCACGAATTTCGCCGATCCCGCCCCGGTGTTCGCTGGCGTGACGCAGCGGACCATCACCTATAACCGCGCCGATGGCCTGCCGCTGTCGGGATCGCTCTATCTGCCCGCAGGCTATGATGCGAAGCGGGACGGACCTCTGCCGACACTGCTCTGGGCCTATCCGGCGGAATATACCGATGCCAAGGTCGCCGGACAGACGGTGGATCAGGGCAACCGCTTTGTCCGTCCGCGCGGGATCAGCCATTTGTTCCTGCTGACCCAAGGCTATGCCGTGCTTGACGATCCGGCCATGCCGATCATCGGCGAAGGCGGCGCGGAGGCGAACGACACCTATGTCAAACAGCTTCAGGACGACGCGCAGGCCGCCGTCGATGCGGTGGTCAAGCTGGGCGTCGCCGACCGGAGCCGCATTGCGGTGGGCGGCCATAGCTACGGCGCGTTCATGACCGCCAATCTGCTGGCGCATACCGACCTGTTCCGGGCGGGGATCGCGCGGTCGGGGGCCTATAACCGCACCCTCACCCCCTTCGGCTTCCAGGCGGAGCAGCGCACCTATTGGCAGGCGACCGACACCTATACGAAGATGAGCCCCTTCACCTATGCCGACCGGATCAAGGCGCCCATCCTGTTGATCCATGGCGGGGCCGACGACAATAGCGGCACCTTCCCCATCCAGTCGGAGCGCATGTATGCCGCGTTGAAGGGCAATGGTGCGACGGTGCGCTATGTCGTCCTGCCCAACGAACCACATGGCTATCGCGCGCTGGAATCGACCGAAGAGACCTTGTGGCAGATGACCGACTGGCTCGACCGGTACGTCAAGCCGAAGCAGGTCGCCCCGGCCCCGTGATCCCCTGATCCCGTGGAGGGCCGCCTATAATTTGCTGACGGCCAGCCCGATCCCGACCGCCACCGCGCCGACCGCCAGGGCGAGCGCGACGATCATCACCAATCCATCGCGCACCATCAACGCCAGGCCGAAGGTGGCGATCGCCGCCATCGGCGCTGTGGTCGCCAGCGGCAGCAGTTCGAGCGGCGGCACGGTCAGCGCCAGGATGATGCAGGCGACCGCCGCGATGCGCGGGAACGGCCCATGGGTCAGCGCCGGAAGCCGCCCGTGGAACCAGCGGTCCGCCCAGGCAGCGGGCTTGTGCACCTTCTTCACCGCCTTGCGCACCTTGCCGCTGCCGATGGAGCGCCGCTTCAGGAATTCGGGCAGCCACAAATGCCGCCGCCCGAGCGCCAGTTGCACCGCGACCAGGATGATGACGACCGCCAATAGGGACGGCAGGCCAGGGATCGAACCGACCGGCGATATATCGATCAGCGCGGGCAGCAGCAGGAGCGGCCCGAACGACCGGTTCCCGAACGCCTCGATCACGTCGCCCAATGAGACGCGGTCATGATCCTTGGCCAGATCGTCCAGCGTGGACAGGATATCGCCGATGCTGCTAGGCCCATCTGTCATGACGGGCAAACGGCATGACAGTCGCGCGGTTCCTCCGGTCAACCGCAAATGAACCATAGCCGCATCCGCCCGTTGCAGTTCCATCGGAGATTCATGGGGTTGGCACGTCGCCATGCTCGACATCCCCGACAGGAGAACAAGCGCATGGCGCAATGGACGCTATCGGACCTGTCCAAGAAGATGGCGAAGCTCGACTTCGCGATGCTCGGCACCCACTCCGCGACCGGCGGGATCACCGCCCGCCCGATGAGCAACAATGGCGATGTGGACTATGACGGCGACAGTTATTTCTTCGCCTATGAACAGTCGCGCAAGATCGCCGAGATCCGGGCACATCCCGAAGTACTGCTCAGCTACACCGGCGCGGCCGGGATGCTGGGCGGCCCGCCGCTGTTCATCGCGATCGAGGGGCGCGCCTCGCTGATCCAGGAGCGGGCGCGGTTCGAGGAGCATTGGACCAAGGATCTCGACCGCTATTTTCCCGACGGGATCGATACGCCGGGCGTGGTGATGATCCAGGTCCATGCCGAACGCATCCGCTATTGGGACGGCGGCGAAGAGGGCGAAGTCGCCGCCTGACCTCCATTTATCCGAACAGGGGACATGATATGAGCGACGTCGACACCTCCCGCCGCAGCGTGCTCGGCGGTGCAGCCCTCGGGCTGGCCGCAGCCGCCAGCCCGGGCGCCGCGATCGCGCAAGCCGGTGGCAACGCCCAGGGGACCACCCCCAGCCTGCGCGATCCCCGCAACGCCTATACCCGCACGCCTTTCCCCGAACAGCGCCAGCCCTGGCCCGCCCTGGCGAGCAAGATGACGCCCCGGCCCGATCACGGCGAAACCAGCTATCGGGGATCGGGCAAGCTCACCGGTCGCAAGGCGCTGCTGACCGGCGGCGACAGCGGCATCGGTCGCGCCGCCGCCATCGCCTTCGCCCGCGAGGGGGCGGACGTCGCGATCAACTATCACCCCAGCGAGGAGCCCGATGCTCGGGAAGTCGCCGACCTGATCCGTCAGGCGGGACGCAAGGCGGTGCTGCTGCCCGCCGACATCCGGACGCAGAAGGCGTGCGAAGACACGGTCCGCAAGGCGATCGCACAGCTCGGCGGACTCGATCTGTTGGTCAACAATGCCGCCTATCAACAGTCCAAGGCGGATATCCTGGAGATCAGCGACGAGCAGTTCGTCCGAACCTACGAAACCAACGTGTTCCATGTGTTCCGCTTTTCCAAGGCGGCGATCCCGTCGATGCCGCCGGGGTCGGTCATCATCAACACCATCTCGCAAAATTCCTATGATCCCGGCGAGGATCTGATCGACTACGCCTCGACCAAGGCTGCGATCCAGAACCTGACCCGCGGCATGGCCAAGCAATTGGCGAAGAAGGGCATCAGGGTGAATGCCGTCTCCCCCGGGCCGATCTGGACCCCGCTTCAGGTCGCGGGCGGGCAGCTTCCGGGCAAGATGCACGAGTTCGGGCAGGACACGCCGCTCGGCCGTGCCGGACAGCCCGCCGAACTGGCCGCGCTGTTCGTGACGTTGGCCTCGGGCGAAACCACCTACTCGACCGGCACCGCCGTCGGGGCGCATGGCGGAGCGGGGTTTCCCTAGGCGCTGGCCGCGACGCCGACCCGTTCCTCCCCTCGACCGGGGAGGAACCCCGTCAATCCACGCCCGTCATCGCGAGCGTGGCGAAGCTCGCCAGCCAATGCTCGCCCATATAATCCCCCGCCACCGCATCCAGCGCGGCATCGATATGGCGGGCGGCGCCATCGTCCAGCAGCGTCGCGACCGGCCCCGATAGCGCGGTCCCGAGGCTCCGCATCGCCCAGGCGCGGCTGAGGTTCAGGCCATCGAGATGAGCGATCTGCCCGTCGCTCCGGTCGCTGACCCGCGCGGGTGTGAACAGCGTTTCCGGTCGTCCATCCGCCAGGCCGGGCAGGAAATCCGCGAACCAGGTCGCAAAGTCCTCCGACGGCAACAAGCGCTGCATCGCCATCGTCTCGATCAGGACCGGAGAGAGAAAGTCCTGTCCGCTCGGTTCCCAGGCCTGGGCGGCGCGGTCTTCCCCGAACCAGGCCTTGGCACGCGCGGTCATCAGGCTTCGCAGGCTCTCATCCCCCATCACCCGCGCATAGCGGTCGATCAGCACCAGCGCAAAGGCGGTGTTGGCATGGGTGCCGACCCGCACCGGATAGGTCAGCACCGGCAGATACTCCCGCCACCGCGCGGCGAAGGCCTCCGCCAGGGGGCGAAGCGTCGCCGCATGGGGGCTGTCCGCCACGGCCAGTTCGCTCGCCAACATCAGCAGCCAGGCCCAGCCATAAGGCCGCTCGAACCCCCGCGAGTCCGGCCGGTCCAGATAGGCGCGTTCGGCCTCTACCTTCTCCGGCGTCAGCGCCTCGGCGAACAGCGCATCGATCGCACCGACTTCGACGATATCGGGATAGAGGCGGCGTATCCGCGTGAGCAGCCAATAGCCATGGACACAGCTATGCCAGTCATAGCTGCCATAGAAGATCGGATGGACGCGACGCGGGCTATAGAGGTCGTCGTCGCCCACATAGACATGGTCCGCCTTGTGTGGATATTCGCGCGTCACATGGCCCAGCGCGATACGCGCGAAACGGGCGGCGAGTTCGGGGGTCATGATATCCTTCCGGAAAAGCCACAGGCGGCCAGCACCGCGATGTTGAAGACGAGGAGCAGCAAGGCGGTCGGCCATTGCACGCGGATCACGCCGAACCGGTCGCGAAGCTCCAGGATCGCGGCGGGCACGATGTTGAAGTTCGCCGCCATCGGCGTCATCAGCGTCCCGCAGAAGCCCGACAACATGCCGAGCGCCGCGACGGCGGCGGGGTCGCCCCCGAAACGGTGGATAACGATCGGCAAACCGATCCCCGCCGTCATGATCGGGAATGCGGCAAAGGCGTTGCCCATCACCATGGTGAACAGCGCCATGCCGACGCAATAGGCGATGGTCGCGGTCAGCGGCGTGTCGAGCGCGATGACGCTGGTCACGCCATCCGCGACCACCTTGCCGACCCCCGCCATCGCGAACACTCCGCCCAGCGCCGCCAGCATCTGAGGCAGGATCATCGCCCAGCCCACCGCATCGGACAGCCGCCGGGACTCCGCCGCAGGGGCGGTCGCGGGCGGCCTGGTCAACCGGATCGCCAGAAGCAGGGCGACCAATGCCCCGAGCGCCAACGCGACCAAAGACACCTGCTTGGGATCGATCAGCGCCACCCCGGCGATCCGGCCATCCGGCACCAGCAACGTCCCCGCCAGCGTCACGGCGGGCAAGGCGAGCGCGGGCGCGAAAAGCCATGAACCTCCGCGAACCGACGAAGGCCGGTCGCTGCTCACCACCAACGACGGACGCAGGCCCCATGTCGCCAGTCCGACCATCGCCAGTACCAGACACCCGTTCAATAGATCGGGCAGCCACGGCCCCGCGCCGAGCAGGATCGCGAACACGCCCCAGAAGCCGACATTGCGCCACCGCGTCGCCTCTGCGCGATCCAGCGCGTGGTGGATCGCCACCGTCGCGGGCAGCGCCGCCGCCGCGATCCCCAGCGCATCGAGCCCGATCATCGACGCCGCGCCTTCAGCCGCCGGTCGAGCATCAGCAAGCGCGCGCCATGGACGAGCAGCGCGGCGATCGCGGTCGGAATCGCCCAGAGCGCGACATGCAGGGGCGCGACGATGATCCCCTCCTGCTCCAATATGGCGCGGATCAGCAGGATCGATCCGATCGCGATGAACACATCCTCGCCGAAGAACACGCCGATATTGTCGACGGCGGCGGCATGGGCGCGGATATGGTCGCGCGTCTCGGGGTCGAGCGGGTTCGCCTCATCCCGCTCCTCCGCCCCCTCCGCCATCGGCGCGATGATCGGGCGGACCATCTGGACGTGCCCGCCGAGCGAGGTCAGCCCCAGCGCGGCGGTGATCTGGCGAAGCATCATATAGCCCAGCAACACCCGCCCCGTCGTCGCCCCGCGCAGACGCCGGACGACGTCGCGCGCCCGCTCCCGCAACCCGGCCCGCTCCAGCAACCCGATCGTCGGCAGCGCGAGCCAGGCGACCGCCATGAAGCGGCTGGATACGAAGGCCTTGCCGATCATCGCGATCACCTCGACCGGCCCGAAACCCGCCGCCGCCGCGCTGGCGAAGGCCGCGACCGTCACGACCAGCAAGGGGTTCACGCCCAGCGCGAATCCGATGATGATGATCGCGATGCCCGACAGGACCAGCATGGCCGCCCCGTCCTACAGCGTCGCGGCGGCACGCGCCGCCTGGTTATACTGGCCCGACAGGCGACGCAGCAGATCGGCGGCCTCGGACAAAGCGGCGGCGTCGGGCCCGTCAGCTTCCACCGCCGTGGACAGGATACGTTCGCGAATGTCGCGATAGCCCGCGCAGAAATCACGCCCCGCTTCGGTCGCGACGAGCAGCTTCTCCTTGCCCTCTCGCCGGGTCGCGATCAGCCCGGCCTTTTCCAGCTTGCGCACGGCATAGGTCACGAGGTGCGTATCCTCGACATCCAGGACCAGCGCGATATCGGCGATCCGCTTGGGCCGGTCGCGGTGGCGGACGGTGTGGAGGATCAACACCTCGATCGGCGTCAGCGACAGTCCGACCGCGGCGGCACAGCGCGTCATCCACCGCTGATAGGCCGCCGCCGCCAGAGTCAGGCTGAACTCCAGTTCCGACAAAGCGGGCGCGGAGCCATCGGCGAGATGCGCCGAGGAAACGATTGCCCGCCTGCCAGTCGTCATACAGCCTCCCATATGCGGCGAGGATCGCTCTGGCCAATCACGCTGTCAATATGATAGCGATGATTCGTCGATAATTTATAGGCAAGGTGTTGGCGATGGCGCGCTGGTCATTCTGGGTCGATCGTGGCGGGACCTTCACTGACATCGTCGCGCGCGCGCCCGACGGCACGCTGACCACCACCAAATTGTTGAGCGAGAACCCGGAACGCTATGCCGATGCGGCGGTGGCGGGCATCCGCCAACTGCTGGGTCTGTCCGACGACGATCTGCTGCCCGGCGACGTCATCGCCGAGGTCAAGATGGGCACCACCGTCGCGACCAACGCCCTGCTGGAGCGCAAGGGCACGCGCACGCTGCTGGTGGTCGATCGCGGCTTTGCCGATCTGATCGCCATTGGCAACCAGGCGCGCCCCCGCCTTTTCGACCTCGCCATCCGCCTGCCCGAGCCGCTTTACGACGGCGTGGTTGAGATCGATGGCCGGATCGACCGGGACGGTGGCGAGGTGACGCCGCTGAACGAGGCGGAAGTCGCCGCGATGTTCGCCGCGAAACGCGCGGAGGGCTATGAGGCGGTCGCCATCGCGCTCACCCATGCCTGGGCGCATCCCGCCATCGAACAGCGGGTCGCGGCCCTCGCCCGGGCCGCCGGTTTCGCGCAGGTCTCGGCCAGCCATGAGGTCAGTCCGCTGATCGGGCTGGTCGCGCGCGGGCGGACGAGCGTGGTCGATGCCTATCTGTCCCCCGTCCTGCGTCGCTACGTCGATCGCGTCGCCGGCGCGCTGGACGGCGTGCCGCTCCATTTCATGCAGTCGAACGGCGGTCTGGCCGAAGCCTCGGTCTTTCAGGGCAAGGACGCGATCCTGTCCGGCCCGGCGGGCGGCGTGGTGGCGGCGGCGCGGACGGCGGAGGCGGCGGGGATCGACCGGGTGATCGGCTTCGACATGGGCGGCACCTCGACCGACGTCGCCCTCTATGCCGGGCGCTTCGAGCGGGTGCTGGACGCGGAGATCGCCGGGGTCGAGATGCGCGTGCCGATGATGGCGATCGACACGGTCGCGGCGGGCGGCGGGTCGATCCTGCATTATGACGGCGCGCGCTTCCGGGTCGGCCCGGACAGCGCCGGGGCCAATCCCGGCCCCGCCTGTTATCGACGCGGCGGCCCGCTGACCGTGACCGATGCCAATGTCCTGGTCGGCAAGATCCAGCCCGCCCATTTCCCCGCCGTGTTCGGACCGAACGGCGATCAGCCGCTGGATGCCGAGGCGTCAGCGCGCAGGTTCGCCGAACCGGCGTCGGCAACCGGCATGGACGATCCCCGCCGGGTCGCCGAAGGCTTTCTGGAGGTCGCGGTCGCGCATATGGCGGCGGCGATCAAGCGCGTCGCCCTGGAGCGGGGCGAGGATGTCACCGACTTCGCGCTTCAGTGCTTCGGCGGCGCGGGCGGACAGCATGCCTGTCGCGTCGCCGAGATGCTGGGGATGAGCCGGGTGCTGATCCATCCGCTGGCGGGCGTGCTGTCGGCTTATGGCATGGGGCTGGCGGATCAGGTCGCGATCCGGCAACGTTCGGTCGAGCGGCCATTGGGCGCGCCGGTGGACGACTTGGCCGCGGAACTGGGCGATGCGGCGGCTGCGGAGGTCCGCGGGGACGCCCGGCGGGTGGTGACCGTCAATCTGCGTTACGCTGGCACCGATACGGCATTGGGCGTCACGCTGGCCGATGCCGCGACGATGCGTGCGGCGTTCGAACAGGCCCATCGCGCCCGCTTCGGCTTCGTCAGTCCCGAGCGGGACATCGTGATCGAAACGCTGGTCGTGGAGGCGATCCTGTCCGGCGAGCCGGTGGCTCCCCCGCCCCTGCCCCCGCGCGACGGACCGTTGCCGCCGCCGCTCGCCACCGTCGCCGTCTGGACCGGCGGCGCGGAGCACCCGACGCCGATCCATGACCGCGATCATCTGCGCCCCGGCGACCGCATCACCGGCCCCGCCCTGATCCGCGAAGCGATCGCGACGACGATGGTCGAGCCCGGCTGGACCCTGGACGTCGGCTCGGGCGGCGAATTGCTGCTGACCCATGACGGCGCAAGCCGACGGAGCCTGCCCGATCCGGCGGTGGTCGATCCCGTCCGGCTTGAGCTGTTCAACACCCAGTTCATGGGCATCGCCGAGCGGATGGGCGTGGTGCTGCGCAACACCTCGGTCAGCGTCAATATGAAGGAGCGGCTGGACTTTTCCTGCGCGCTGTTCGACGCATCGGGGCATCTGATCGCCAATGCACCGCACGTGCCCGTGCATCTGGGCGCGATGGGAGAGAGCGTCCGCGCGGTGCTGGCGAGCCGAGGTGGCAGCCTGAAGCCCGGCGATGTCGTGGCGCTCAACAATCCCTTCAACGGCGGCACCCACCTGCCCGATGTCACGGTCATCGCGCCGGTCTTCGGCAAGGACGGCGACATTCGCTTCTTCGTCGCCAATCGCGGCCATCATGCCGATATCGGCGGGCTGACGCCGGGATCGACGCCGCCCAACTCCCGGACGCTGGAAGATGAGGGCGTCGTGATCGACGATTTCCTGCTGGTCGACGGCGGCGAATTTCGCGAGGAGGGATTTCATCGTCTGCTGGCCGAGGCACGCCATCCGGCGCGCAGTCCGGATACCAATGTCGCCGATATCAAGGCGCAGCTCGCCGCCAATGCGACCGGCATCGCCGAACTGAACGCGATGGTCGCGGCCCAAGGCTGGCCGATGGTCAGCGCCTATATGGGCCATGTCATGGCGCATGCCGAGGAAAGCATCCGCCGCGTCCTGAGCAACCTGTCGGACGGCGCGTTCGACTATGCGATGGACGATGGCACGCCGCTGAAGGTCAAGGTCACGATCGACCGGGCCGTGCGGGCCGCGACGATCGACTTCACCGGCACCGGCCCGGCCAGCGCAGGCAATTTCAACGCGCCCCCCGCCGTCACGCGCGCGGTGGTGCTCTATGCCTTTCGCTGTCTGGTGGGCGAAGACCTGCCGCTCAACGAGGGTTGCCTGGCCCCTCTTACCATCGTCATTCCGGAAGGGTCGTTCCTCTCTCCCCCACCCGGCAGCGCGGTGGTGGCGGGGAATACCGAGGTCAGCCAGGCGGTGTGCAACGCCTTGCTCGGGGCTCTGGGTGCGTCCGCCGCCGCGCAGGGCACGATGAACAACTTCCTGTTCGGCAGTGACCGGCACCAATATTATGAGACGATCTGCGGCGGCGCGGGTGCCGGGCCCGGCTTCGACGGCGCCTCGGCGGTGCACACCCATATGACGAACACCCGGATAACCGATCCCGAGATCTTGGAACGCCGCTACCCCGTCCGCCTCGACCGCTTCGCCATCCGCCGGGGCTCGGGTGGCGAAGGACGGCATCGCGGCGGCGACGGTGCGATCCGGGCGATCACCGCACTGGAGCCAATGACCGCCACGCTGGTCGCCTCACGCCGGACCATCGCCCCCTTCGGCCTGGCGGGCGGCGCGGACGGCATGGCGGGCACCCAGCATGTCGAGCGCGCCGATGGCCGGATCGAGGCGATGCGCGGCACCGAACAGGTCGAACTGAAACCCGGCGACCGGATCGTGATCGAGACGCCGGGCGGTGGCGGCTACGGCCGGCCCTAGTCCTGGCGAAGCGCCGATGCCGGGGTCGCCCGGCTGGCGCTCAGGGCCTGGCCCAGGACGGTCAGCACCGCGATGCCGATGGCCAGCAGGCTCGCTCCCGCGAAGTAGAATGGCGACAGCGCGATGCGATCGTCGAAGCCCGACAACCATGTCCGCATCGTGACGAACGCCAGCGGCCAGGCGATCACGTTCGCGATCAGCACGGGGCGCAGGAACTGCCCGACCAGCAGCCGCACGATATCGGCGGACGATGCGCCCAGCGTCTTGCGAATGCCGATCTCGCGCACGCGCCGCGCCGTGTTGAACGATGCCAGCCCCCACAATCCGACACAGCCGATCAGCACCGCCAATCCCGCCCCGATCCCGAACAGACGGGTGGCCCGGTCGTCGGCCTGGTAGAATTCCGACAGACGCTGGTCCGCCGTCTCCACGACCAGCGGCACTTGCGGCGACAGGCGTCGCCATACCGTCCGAATCCGGCCCAGCATCGCAGCCGAACTGCCCGTGTACCGGATCGCGGCGACGGCGGGGTACGGAACGTCGCGGACATATTGGTAGAATGTCGCCGTCTCGGCGGCGCGCGGCGAGGCGAAGCGGAGCTGGTCGATCACGCCGATGATCGTCCGGGGCGCGAGGCGACCGACGGTCTTGCCGATGGCATCCTCGGCCGTTCGGAAGCCGAGTTGCTCGACGGCCTTGCGGTTGATGACGACGTTGCGCCCGTTCTTCCATTTGGTCCAGTCGCTGGCATCGTCGGCACCGTGCGCATCATCGAAGACGCGCCCTGCCAGCAACCTGGGGCCGTAGGTCGGGAAGAAATCGGGGCCGACGATGACGTTGCCGATCGTCAGGGCCGGACGCCCCGGCAGATCGATGGAGTCCACGCCGTAATTGACCATCCCCGGCGCCGATCCGCTGGTTCCCACCGCGACGACCCGGGGGAGGCGGCGGAGCGCCGCCACGATCGGGCGGGCCTGATCCGGGAAGATGCGTTTGTCGGCCAGCGACGCCACGATCATCAGGCCGTCGCGCCTGAAACCCAGATCCGATCGTCGGACATGCGCCGTCTGCGCGACCAGCACGACCGTGCCGATCAGGAAGGCGATGGCGAGACTGAACTGGATCACGACCAGCGTCTCGCGAGTGCGGGTGCCACGACGCCCGCCGCCCGGCGCCTGCGCCGACGCCAGGACGGCGGCGGCGGAGAAGCGCGACAGCCGCACCGCCGGATAGGCTCCCGCCGCCAGCGCAATGATCAGTACCAACCCCACCAGCAAAGGCAGCGCCAGGGCATAGGGAAAGCGGAGTGACAGGCCGCCGGCGGCATTGATGACGGGCAGGCTCACTTCGGTCAGGATCATGCCGAGCAGGCTGGCCATCGCGGCCGTTGCCGCCGCTTCCCCCAGAAACTGGCGGATCAGGGCCACCCCGCTGGCCCCCAATACCTTGCGCACCGCCACCTCTCGCGCGCGCAGGCCGGACTGAGCCGTCGCCAGGTTTACATAGTTGATGATCGCGATCAGCAGCGTCAGCACGCCGACCATCCCCAGCGTCGCCACGGTCAGCCTGCGTCCATTGCTCTCCGCCCCGCCCGGCGGCTCCAGGTGCAGTCGGGTGATCGGCAGCAGGGAGAGCGAGATGATCCTGGTGGGATCGGGCCCCAGATCCTGTCCGGCGTGCCGACGGATGAAGGCGGGCATCTTCGCAGCGAACGCTCGTGCCGCGCCTGCATCGGGAAAGCGGAGATAGGTCGCCCCGTCTACCATGCCCCATCTGTACCACGACCATTGCACCGCGGGCGGCGGCGTGCGCGGCATCGGGATCAGGATCGAGGCCTGAAGCTCGGTCGTCTTCGGCAGATCCTCGAAGATTCCGGCGATACGATAGACCTGCGGTGCGTCGACCGCGATGGTGATGGTCTGCCCGATAGGGTCTGCATCACCGAACAATCGCTGCGCTTCGCTACGGCTCACCAACGCCCCCGACGGCTCTGCCAGCGCGCGGCGCCCGTCTCCACGCACCATCGGAATGTCGAACACGTCGAAGAAGGACGGATCGACCTGGACGACGTCGGCCGCAATCGCATCATCCTCGCGGATCACACTGCCCCCCAGCCTGCCGCCGCGAAGGCGTGTGCCGACCAGGCCGGGAAACTCCTGCCGCATCTGCTCGAACAGCCCGGCCATGGTCACCGGATAGGCGCCGTTGAACGGGCTGCCCGGCAGATGGAGTTCGGTCCGCACGACATGGATTTCGTCATGATGCGGCAGCCACCGCTCGAAACTCGTCTCGAACCGGACATAGAGGCCCAGGATCAGGAACACCGCGATCCCCACCGCCAGTCCGCCGATGTTGAGCGCGGCGTAAAGCTTGTGACGGGTGAGCGAGCGGTAGAGCGAGGTGAGCGCGAAGCCGTTCATCATGACATCCTCCCCGGATCAGATCGCGCGGATCGCACTGGCGACGATACGCCCATCGAGCATGTCGATGCGACGCCTGGCAATATCGGCATGGCCGGGCAAGTGGGTGACCATCACGATCGTCGCCCCTTCGGCATTCGTCTTGACCTCGTCCGACTGAACGCGAGGATCAAGGCGGGCGAAAAGCCATGCTTGTCGCCATGTCGAGCGCCCCTTGCGCGTATCGGCTGTTCGGTCATCATGGCGACACTGTCACTGTCCAGCGTCGGAAACGCCAAATCGCTATGAACAAAGACTTATCTTCGACAATGGCTTTCGGCGATCCGACAGAATGGGACAAGATGTCCGCGCACGGACACTCGCCGGACCTGTCAAGCGCTTGGCGGATCTTGTTGATCGAGGACGATCCGGTCGTGGCGCGGACGACCGACATCCTGTTCCGACTGGCCGGCCACAAGGTCGAAGTCGCCCCCGATCCGCAATCCGCCTATTCGATGCTGGCCGGTCGGCGCTACGACCTGATCCTGCTCGACATGAATTTCGGGGCGGGGCGCACCAGTGGGGAAGAGGGGCTGGCCTGTATCGCGCGGATCATGGCGGACGATCCCGGCGCGCGGATCATCGTCATCACCGCGCATAGCGGCATCCGCATCGCCGTCGCCGCGATGCAGGCGGGCGCGCGGGATTTCCTGATGAAGCCGTGGCGCAAGGACGATCTGCTCGCCAAATGCGCCGCCGTGATCGGACAGCGAGAGGGCGGCGTGGCCCCCGCCCCGCGCCCGGTCGGCGGTGGCTCGATGCTGTTGGGCGACTCTCCCGCCATGGCGGAGGTGCGGGCGATGATCCAGCGGGTCGGACCGACCGTCGCCAATATCTGCGTCACCGGGCGTTCGGGATCGGGACGGACCCTGACCGCGATGGCGGTTCATGCCGCATCGGGCGACGCCGCGACGCCGCCCCTCCGGATCGACCTGCGCGATACCGATCAGTGGCGGTCGCTCGACGAAGCGCGGGGGACCGTGGTGTTGCGATATCCCGACCGGCTGGATGCGGTGGCGCAGGCGCGGCTGCTCGACCGGCTGCAGCCGGGCTTGCGGTGCATCAGCGTGGCGGACGGGGCTTCGGCGCTGTCGCCCGCCCTGTGCCGCCGCCTCTGCACGCTGGAGATCGCGGTCCCGCCTCTGTCGGCGCGGCGCGAAGATGCGGTGATCCTGGCCCGGCATTTCGCGCGGGTCGCCGGGGAAAGCTATGGCCACGCCGCCGCCCGCCTGACCCCCGCCGCCGAGGCGATCGTGACCGCAACCGACTGGCCCGACGAGGTGCGCGGGCTGGCGGCGGCGGTGGAGCGGGCGGTGCTGCTGTCCGACGACGGGGTGGTCGATGCCGCCGCGATCCGTCCCGCGATGACCGCGTCGGTCGCCCCCGAACAGGATACCGCCACGCCCTTCCGCCTGGACGATGCCGAAAAGCTGATGATTGCCGCTGCGCTGAAGGAGCATCGGCACAATATCTCCCGCGCCGCGAGCGCGCTGGGGATCAGCCGGGGGACGTTGTACCGACGCATGGCGCAGCATGGCCTCTAGCGCCCAGCGGTCCGCGATCACCATCGGACTGTCGCTGGCCACCGCCGGGGGCGTGGTCGGCATGGCCGCGACGCATGGCCTGTGGCTGGCGTTGACGGGTGGCGTCCTGACCATCGGATGGCTGGTGCTGCTCAACCTGCTGGCGGCGCGACGTCCGGCCGCGCTTCCCCCCGCGCCGGTGGTGGCCGAGGAGCGCGAGACGATCCTGCACCGGATGCTGCTCGATGCTTCCCCCACCCCTTTGTTGTCGGTCGATGGCGCGGCGGTGCGGGCGCTCAACCGGGCCGCGCGCCGCCTGTTCGACACCGACGATCGCGTCCTGCCTGCGCCCCCGCCGTTGCTCGACGGCCAGAGCTCGCATGTCCGCCATGCCGGTCGTAACTGGCGGGCGGACCGGGTCGATGTGGGCGCGCGCTCGGTCGTCGCGCTGATCGATGTGGAAAGCGAAGAGCGCACCGCCGAGGCACGGGCCAGTGCCGAGATGATTCAGGTGCTGGGCCATGAGATGCTCAACGGCCTGGTCCCCATCGTCTCGCTCGCCGAATGCGGGATCGCGGCCATCGAAACGCAGGACGACGACCCCACGCTGTTGCCCGAAATCCTGACGACGCTGGCCCGCCGCGCCGAGGGATTGCAGCGTTTCACCCAGGCCTATCGCTCTCTCGCGCGTCTGCCCCCGCCGATGAAGCAGCCCGTCCACCTGGCCGAGTTGATCGAGGATCTGGCACGCCTCTTCGCGAGCCGCTGGCCGGAGGCGGTGCTGAGCGTGACGGTGCCGCCGGACCTCCGCGCCGCCATCGACCGCGACCAGCTCAATCAGGCGATCTGGGCCCTGCTGCAAAACGGTGTGGAGGCGGCAAGCGGCACGAAACCGGAAGTCGCCTTGGTGGTCGGCTGCCGCGACGGGGCGCTGACCATCGACATTAGCGACAACGGCCCCGGCATTCCGGCGGAACAGGCGACCGCGATCTTCCGCCCCTTCGCGACCACCAAAGCGACCGGAACCGGCATCGGCCTGACCCTTGCCCGCCAGATCGCGCGAGGACATGGCGGCACGCTCGATCTGCTGGCGGCGGCGCCTGCGACCTTCCGATTGCGCCTGCCCGGTGGGGATATGTCCGGGGCGGGCCGATGATACGGGGCTCAGCCCTTCGCCCCGATCCCCTCGCGTAGCAGCGCGTTGGCCACTTCCGCGATCGACTCGACGGATCGCTCCTCGTTCCAGATGCTGTAGCGAAGCCCCAGGAACACGTTCATGCCCATGATCGCCCAAGCATGTTCTTCGCCCAAACCCTCGCGAAATACGCCGCTGTCCATACCCCGTTTCAGGCGGTCCAGGATGCGCGCGGCGGTGGTCTCATAGTGGCGGCGATGGCTGGCGGGATCGACGAACTCCGCTTCGTCGATGATGCGATAGACTTCCTTATGCTCGCGCGCGAACCCCAGAAAGGCGGCAAGCGCGCGTCGTTCGGTTTCGAAGGGCGGGGTCTCCTCCGCCTGGGCGCGCCCCGCCGTCACCCGCACCCGGTCGCTCAGATCCTGAACCAGAGCGCGGAAGATCGCGTCCTTCGAGTCGAAATAGGTATAGAAGGTGCCGAGCGCGGTCCCCGCACGGGCGGTGATGCCGGTGATCGAGGCGTCGTGAAACCCTTTTTGCCCGAACTCGATCTCCGCCGCGTCGAGCAGACGACGAAGCGTCCGGCGCCCTCGCTCGGTACGCGGGGTCTTGTCCGTCTCGGGATGCGGATCGGTTCCGGTCATGCGCATCGCTCTCGCTATCCTGTCGGGCGGTGCCATGCAAATGGGAGTTTGAAAGTCGGTTCAACTATCAATATGCTTCCCCTCATAAGATAAAAGTCAGGGAGGGATGGAAGATGGGCAAGGCTCGTTTGCTGGCCGGCGTGGCGTGCGTGATCCTGGGCGTGGCGGGGCTTTCCGCCCCCGGCGCAGCACAGGACGCACCGCGAACCACCACTGCCGACGCACAGGCGGAAACGGACAGCGGCACCAATGACGGCGACGTGGTCGTCACCGCCCGCCGCCGCGAGGAACGGCTGGTCGATGTGCCGATCGCCGTCACCAGCTTCAGCGGCGCGCAGCTGGCCCAGGCGGGGGCGATCGACATCACCGATATCGGCGCGACCACGCCCAACATCACGGTCGAGGTGTCGCGCGGGACCAACTCCACGCTCTCCGCCTTCATTCGCGGCGTCGGACAACAGGACCCGGTGTCGGGGTTCGAGCAGGGTGTCGGCATCTATCTGGACGATGTCTATCTCAACCGGCCCCAGGGCGCGGTGCTCGACATTTACGATGTCGACCGGATCGAGGTGCTACGCGGGCCGCAGGGGACGCTCTATGGCCGCAACACCATCGGCGGCGCGGTCAAATATGTCACGAAGTCGCTGCCCCAGGAATTTTCGCTGAAGGTGCGCGGCACCTATGGCAGCTATGATCAGGCGGACGGGGTCATCACCGTGTCGACGCCGATCTCTGATATCGTGCGGGTCGGGGCGTCGGCGGCGCGGCTGTCGCGCGGCGGCTTCGGGACCAACCTGACCACCGGGCAGGACAATTACAACAAGGACATATGGGCGGGCCGCGCGACACTGGAGATGGGCGGATACGGGCAGCCGGTGCTGATCCGCATCTCGGGCGACTATACCAAGGACAATAGCAACCCACGCGGCGGCCACCGCCTGATCCCCAGCCAGGTGTCGGGCGCGCCGGTGCTGTCGGATGTATTCGACACGCGCGGCGGCCTCAACGATCCTCGCCAGTTCGTCGAGGCCTATGGCCTTGCCGCCAATGCCACGGCGGAGCTGGGCGGCGGCTTCACGGTCCGCTCGATCACCGGCTGGCGGCGCGACGACAGCGCCTCGCCGATCGACTTCGACGCGCTGCCCTCGGTCGATGTCGACGTGCCCGCTTATTACCGCAACCAGCAGTTCAGCCAGGAATTCCAGCTACTCTACGACAATGACGGGCCGCTGACCGGCTTGCTGGGCGGTTATTATCTGGGAGCCAAGGCGGACACGCAGTTCGACGTGCGGCTCTTCACGACGCTCAACGGCCTGACCGCCTTCACCCAGGCCAATGTCGATACCGACACCTTCGCAGTGTTCGGCGACTTCACCTACAAGCTGTTCGAGCAGTTCAGCCTGTCGGTCGGCGGGCGCTATACTTGGGACAAGCGGACGGCGAGCATCCTGCGGCAGAATTATCTCGGCGGCGGCTCGCCGGTCTTCGGAGGCGCGGGCGTCGCATCGGGGGCGCCCAGCACCAATTTCCGAGGATCGCGCGACTTCAACAAATTCACCCCGCGCATCTCGATCAGCTACCAGCCCAATCGCGACCATAATCTCTATGCCAGCTTCTCGCAGGGCTTCAAGGGCGGCGGCTTCGACCCGCGCGGCGTTGGCGTCAATGCGCCCGCCGCCATTCCCGGTCGCCCGACCGATACCGAAGTGGCCAACTATCTGAGCTTCCGTCCCGAGACGGTCGACAGCTACGAGATCGGGCACAAGGCCAATTGGATGGGCGGCGCACTTTATACCGCGCTGGCGCTGTTCCGGATGGATTATCGCGACGTGCAGATTCCGGGCTCGGCGGGCTGCGTCGTCGGCGGCATCCCCACCTTTTGCGGGATCATTACCAATGCGGGCAAGGCGCGCTTCCAAGGTGTCGAGCTGGAAGCCAATGCGCGGCTGGGCCGCGATCTCGCGGCGGCGGGGGACCGGGTGAACCTGTCGGGCTCGCTGGGCTATATCGATGCCAAGTACCGCGAGTATATCACCCAGATCGCCGGACGCGGGCCAGTGGACGTGGCGCAATATCGCAAGGTCCAGAATACTCCCGCCTGGACCGCCAGCGGCACGCTCGCCTATCACCTGCCGGTCGGGGACGGTGAGGTGGATGCCAGCACCACCGCCTCCTATCGCAGCCGCACCTATCAGTTCGAGATCCCCAACCCCTATATCGATCAGGCGGGCTATACGCTGCTCGACGCCAATCTGGTCTATACCGCGCCGGGCGGGCGCTGGACGCTGGGGCTGCACGGCAAGAACCTGACCAACAAGCTCTACAAGACCTCGGGCTATACCTTCATCCAGGCCGATGCGGTGACGGGGGCGCTGATCCCCAATGCCAACGGCACGCTGCGCCCGACGCTGGGCCGCGAGGGGACGTTGACTGCCTTTTACGGCAACCCGCGACAGGTGTTCGTGACAGCCTCGTTCAAATATTGAGCGCCCGGTCCTGACCGGGCCGGGTGACCGGCCCGGTTTTTCCCGTAAAGGAGCATGGGATGAACGCATCCACTACCGCCCCCCTGCCCTATCGCTATCGCAGCGCGGACGATGCGGTCGATCTGTTCGCGCATATCCATGCCGCCGATGGCCCGCCTCTGCTGCTGATGCACGGCCTGACGCGCAATGGCGACGATTTCGACCCACTGGTCCCGCATCTGGCCGGGCGATACCGGCTGATCGTGCCCGACCAGCGCGGGCGGGGGCGATCGGGTCACGATCCCGATCCGCGCCGCTATCGCCCGGACGTCTATGCCGCCGACATGTTTCGCTTGCTCGATAATCTGGGGATCGATCGGGTCGCGCTGATCGGCACCTCGATGGGCGGGTTGATGGCGATGCTGATGGCGTTCCAGGCACACGAGCGAGTGGCGGCGATCGTGCTGAACGATATCGGTCCCGAACTCGATCCGGTCGGGCTGCGCCGTATCCAGGGCTATGTCGGACCGGCGAAGAGCTTCGCCGATTGGGATGAGGCGGCGGACGCTTGCGCCGCGATCAACGCGACCGCCTTTCCCGATTTCGGTCCCGCCGACTGGACCGCTTTCGCCAAACGGACCTGCCGGATGAGCAAGGACGGTCTTATCGCCTTCGCCTATGATCCCGCCATCGCCGACAGCATCGCCAGCGACACGCCGGGCACGGTGCCGCCCGATCTCTGGCCGCTATGGGATGCCTTGTCGGCAACGCCGACACTCGTCGTGCGCGGTGCCCTGTCGGACCTGCTCGCCCCCGCCACCTTGGCCGAGATGGCGCGCCGTCATGACGGACCTTTCGTCACGCAGGACATACCCCGGCGCGGCCACGCCCCCCTGCTCGACGAGCCGGAGGCACTGGCGGCGATCACCGCCTTCCTGTCCCGCTGGTGGCCCGCATGAGCGCCACGGAGCAGGGCGACCGCCGCGCCGGGCTGGTCCTGGCGATGCTGTTGCTCGTCTATATCTTCAACTTCGTCGACCGACAGATATTGGCGATCCTTGCAGCCCCCATTCAGCAGGAACTCCACCTCAGCGACCGACAGCTCGGGCTGCTGGGCGGTATCGCCTTCGCGCTTCTCTACTCGACGCTGGGCGTGCCGCTGGCCTGGCTGGCCGACCGGACCAGCCGAGGCTGGGTCATCACGGGGTCGCTGGTCTTGTGGAGCGGGTTCACCGCGCTGTGCGGGCTGGCCGGGGGCTTCTGGCATATTTTCCTCGCGCGGCTGGGCGTCGGCATCGGCGAGGCGGGCGGCGTCGCGCCCTCCTATGCGATCATCAGCGAATATTTCCCGCCGCGCAGGCGCGCCTTCGCGCTGTCCGTCTATTCGCTGGGCATTCCGCTGGGGTCGGCGGCAGGGGTGCTGGCCGGGGGCTATATCGCCGCGCGGGTGGACTGGCGTGCGGCGTTCATCGCGGTTGGGCTGGCGGGCGTGCTGGTCGCGCCGCTGGTTCGTCGCGTCGTCCGCGACCGCCCGCGTGTCGCACCGGCGGACATGGCGGTCGAAGCCCCCCGCTTCGCCGACGTCGCCCGCACCCTGGCTGCCAAGCCGTCCTTCTGGCTGCTCTCCTTCGGCGCGGCGAGCAGTTCGATGCTGGGCTACGGCCTCGCCTTCTGGCTGCCCAGCCTGTTGCGGCGCAGCTTCGGGCTCGACCTGATCGGCACGTCACATTTCCTGGCGGCGATCCTGCTGATCGGCGGGACCAGCGGGATACTGGGCGGCGGCTGGCTGGCCGACAAGCTCGGCGCGCGGGACCGGGCGTGGTTCGGCTATGTCCCCGCCATCGCCTATATCGTCAGCATCCCGTTCTTCGCCGGCGGCATTTATAGCGGCGATGTGTGGGTCGCCTTCGCTCTCTTCCTGCTGCCCCAGGCGCTCGCCTATGTCTGGCTGGGGCCGGTCCTGTCGGCAGTGCAGAATCTGGTCGCGGCGAATGCGCGGGCGACGGCGGCGGCGCTGTTCCTGCTGATCAACAACCTGATCGGACTGGGCGGCGGCATCTATGCGATGGGGGCGCTGTCCGATGCGTTGACGCCGATCTATGGCACCGATGCGCTGCGCTATTCGATGCTCTATGCACTTGTCCTCTACGCGCTCGCCGCGCTGCTGATCGCGCTGGCCGGGCCCCGGTTGCGCCGCGACTGGGTGGATTGAGCGCGTTCAGCCCTGCCACCCGCCGCCGAGCGCCAGGAACAGCCTGACCTGATCGGTCGCCAACCGTGTCCGGGCGGCGGCGAGCGTCTGTTCGGCGGCGATCGCGGTGCGCTGGGCATCGAGGACCGAGAGGAAGCCGGTACGCCCCGCGCGGAACAGCGTCTCGGCATCGCGTGCCGCCTTGGCCGCCTGGGCGTTCGCATCGCGCAGCGCGGCGGTGCGGTCGAGATCGCGGGCATAGACGGTCAGCGCACTCTCCGTCTCGCGCAGGGCGCCCAGTACCGTACCGTCGAAGCGGGCAAAGGCCGCGTCGCGCTCCGCCTCGGTCGCCGCAATGCGCGCCCGGACCCGCCCGCGATTGGGGAATTGCCAACTGATCAACGGCCCCAGCGAGAATTTATAGGTGTCGCTCGACAGCGCCCGCTCGGCCAGACCGACCGAGCCGACCGAGGCCCCCAGCGAAACCTGCGGATAGAGCGCAGCGGTCGCTACGCCGATCCGTGCGGTGGCGGCGCGCAGTTCCAATTCGGCGCGGCGGACATCGGGACGCCGCCGGAGCAGCGCGGCGCCGTCGCCGATGGGGATCGGCCGGGTCAAACGCGGCTCCGCGCTGCACGTGGCGACATCGCGGTCGAACTCGGCGGGGGGACGCCCGGTCAGGGTCGCCAGCCGATAGAGCGCTAGACGCCGCGCCGCCTGCAACCCCGGCATAGTCGCGCGGACCTGCGCCTCCTGCGCCGAGGATCGCGTGGCATCCAGCGAGATGCCCCGCCCCCCGCGCACCAGCCGCCGGGTCAGGGCCGTGGTCCGCGACTGCAGCGCCAGCGCCCGCTCCGCCACGCCGATCTCGCGCCCCGCCGAACAGGCGTCGAGATAAGCCTGGGTCGTGTCCGCGACCACCGTGACGCGCACCGCATCATAGGCGGCATGGGTCGCGGCCAGATCGGCATTCGCCGCCTCCACCGCGCGCCGGACCTGCCCGACCAGATCGACCTGATAGGAAATGCCCGCCGTCGCCGAATAGACGAAGTTGCTAGGCAGGGCCGCACCCGGCAGCAACTCCTCCTCCGCCGATCGCTGGGCATAGCCGGGGGCGGCCTGGAGGCTGGCCTGGGGTCGGCGATCCTGCTCGACCAGATCGACCGAAGCCTGCGCCCGCGCGATATTCGCGGCGGCGATGCGAAGGTCGGTGTTCGCCGCCAGCGCCTGTTGCACCAGGCGGTCGAGCGTTGGGTCCCGATAAAGCTGCCACCAATGATCGGGCACCGGCTGGAGCGCGGCGAAGGCGGTCTCGTTCCCGCTGACGAAGGGCGCAGTTGCGCTAGGCTTGTCGACCACCGCCGATGACGGGCGGTGATAGTCGGGACCGACCGTCGAGCAGGCGGCGAGCAGCGTGCCGGTCAGGAGCGCGGCGGCGCGACGGAGCGTCATGCGGCGGCTCCGGTCTTGCGCGGCAGGACCTCGACCGTCGCGGTACGCCCGACCACCAGCGTCTCGCCCGCCGGCAGGCGATCGATCGCGATACGGACCGGAATGCGTTGCGCCAGGCGAACCCAGCTAAAGGTCGGATTGACGTTGGCGAGCAGGTTCGCGCCGGCGCTGCGGTCCCGGTCCTCGATCCCCCCGGCGATGCTCTGGACATGGCCCATGATGTCGTGATCGTCGCCCATCAGGCGGACGCGGACGGGATCGCCGACATGGACGCGGGGCAGCTTCGTTTCCTCGAAATAGCCGATGATATGAAGCGAGCCACGATCGATTATCGCGAATTCGGGATGGCCCGCGCTGGCATAGTCGCCGGGTCGCAGATCGAGATTGCTGACTGTCCCGGCAACGCTGGCCTTCACCTCGGTCCGCGCCAGATTGAGCCGCGCCGTGGCGAGCGCGACCCGCGCCTGGTCCAGCGCGGCGGCGAGTTGGACGACCTTGGCATTGCCCTGTTCGCGCACCTCGCCCGCGACCAGGTCGCCGAGCGTCCGGTTGCGCTGTGCCTCGCGCCGGGCCTGCGCCAGTTGCGCCGCCTGGGACGCGACGGCAGCCTCGGCCTGCGACACCGCAAGCCTGTAGCGGGGCGTGTCGACGCGGAACAGCGGCGTGCCGACAACCACCTGCTGATTGTCCCGTACCAGCACATCGGTGACGAGGCCCGAGACGTCGGGGGCGACCTGCACGATATCGGCGCGCACCCGGCCGTCGCGGGTCCAGGGCTCGGTCTCGTAATGCGCCCAGAGGCGGCGCCCGGCGAGCAACGCCAGCGCCACCAAGATCAGGGTCACGACGATACGCGCCGCGACGCGCAGGGAGGGATGGAATGTCATAGCGTGTTCAACCGAAAAATGCCGAAGCGGGCGAGCCGCCGGTGATCAGACCGGCGATCCCGGCCCAGAGAATGACGGTAAGCGCCACATCGAACAGGCCACGATGCCAGACGAAGCGGTAGAGCCGCACCTTCGCCAGCGCCCAGCCGATGATTTCGGCCGCGATGAAGGCCAGGACGGCGGCGATCAGCAGCGGGTGGACGAACACGCCCGCCAGATCCAGGTCGCCCGTCATGCCGCCAGCCTTTCGTTTGTCCAGCCCGGCGCGGCGGGAAAGACGTTGCGGCGCAGGCCGACCAGCGCCGCCAGCCGATCCGGCTCCGGGCTCTGGGCGATCGCGCCGTCGATCGCGTCGAGCAGATCGGGCGGCGGCGCGGGGTCGCGCCCCTCGACCAGTTGCCGGAACCAGCCCGCCAGCGACACGCGCAGCGCCTGATGCTCGGGACCGGGCGCGAGCTGGACCAGATTATAGCCGATCCGCAGTTCGCGCAGAGCGGCGGCGGCATCGTCGCGATCCTCATCCTCCACCTCGCCGACGCGCCCAGCGAGCAGGCCGACACGGTCGAGCATCCGGCTTCGCCAGACGGGCAGCAGCGCCGGACGCTCGGCCAGGGCGGCCAGATCGCGCCAGCCCGCACGGCGAAGGCGGCGGATCGCCGTGCCCGCGCCGATGCTGCGCACCAACCGGGTCATGGTCATCGCCGCGACGATCCCGATGATCTGGGCGACGTTGCTGTTGAAGAAGCTCGCCGCATCGACGCTGTACATATTGGTCAGCGCCAGCCCGCCTGCGAAGCCGATCAGCATCGGCAGCATCCGCCCATACCAGGACGGCACCGCCATCGCCGCCCCCAGCGCCAACAGCGGCGGAGCGAGCGCGAGACAGAGCATGACGAACCCGCCGATCGCCGGGAGAATAGCGAAGAGATAGACGGCGACCAGCGGCACCGATGCCAGCGTCCAGACGAGAAAGCCGCGCTGCGCCGGTACCGGATCGTCCAGCGTGGCGAAGAAGCAGCAGACCACCGCGGCGATCATCGCCGCCACCGCCCCCTCGGGCCAGGCGGTGACGATCCAGACGGCGCAGCACCCGATGATGGTCAGGAACGTCGCCGTCGCCGACAACAGGGCAAGGCCGTAATCGCGGTGCAGCCGCCTGCCGCCGCCCTCGGCGATCACCGGGCGCGGCGCCTCCGGCTCGGCCACCGCCGCGACCAGCGCGCGGGTCGTGCCGAGCGCCTCGACCAGTTCGGCCAGGCGCATGGTCAAGTTCAACGTCACCAGCCCGCGCCAGTCCGACGCGGCCGGGGGCGGTGGAATGACGGGCGCGTCGAGCGTCGGATCTAGAACCCAGTCGCTTACCTCGGCCACCAGTTCCGTCACGCCTTCGGGCAGCGGACCTTCGGCGGTCAGGCTGCGCAACCGGTCCTCCAATGCGGACACCAGCGGGATCAACTGCACCAGCCTGTCCTGCAAGCCGGTCAGCAATGCGCGCGTCGGACGGATGCGTGCGGTGTCGAAGGGGATATGGGTCGCAGTGACGTGAAGGTCGGTCACGTCGGCGGCCAGCCGTCGCCGCTCGGGCGAGGTCCGCGCGCTCGCCTCCACCGCCAGAATATCGGCGATCCAGCTTTCGGCATGGGCGAGGACGGCCTTGGCGCGCGCGCCATAGACACCCGCGACGCTGCGCGGCCAGACGACCGAGTGGACGATCGCCGCGCACAGCACGCCAATACCGATCTCCTGCACGCGCAACACGGCGGTGTCGAAGATCGCCTCCGGATGCAGGACCGAGGGGAAGCCGATCAGCGCGGCGGTGTAGCCCGCCAGCATGAAGACATAGGCTCGCGGTGTGCGGTCGAGCAGCGACACGAACTGGCACCCCGCCACCCACAGCGCGAGCGCCAGGCTGAGCAGCACCGGCGCGTTAACCAGCATCGGCACCAGCAACACGGTCACGAGCCCGCCGATCACCGTCCCGATCAGCCGGAACACCGCCTTCGACCGGACCGCCCCGCTGAGCGGCTGGCTGGTGATATAGACGGTCATCATCGCCCAGAAGGGCCGGTCCAGCCCGAGCGAGAAGGACAGGAACAGGGCCAGCATCGCAGCGGCGAAGCAGTTCAGCGAGAAGACCGTCTCGCGCAGGCCGATCCGGGGCATCGCGATCATTCCCGGTCGTCGCCGAATGCGGCATAAAGCTGGTCGAGCACACGGCTGGCCGCCTTGAGGTCCGCGTCATCGACCTCGGCGAACAGCTCGGCCCGGATCTGCGCGGTCCGCTCCTCCACCTCGGCGGCGGCGGTCCGGCCCTCGTTCGTCAGGTGCAGCAATCGGGCGCGCTTGTCCGTCGCATCGACCCGACGCTCCACCAGCCCGCTTCGCTCAAGCTGGTCGATCAGGGGCACGACCGATGGCGCCTCCATCCCCAGCTGGTCCGCAAGCGCCCCCTGCCGCATGCCGTCCTCGGTCCGCCCGATCAGCATCACCGCCAGCGCCGCCGTGTGCGACAGCGACAGGCCGGCAAGCCCGCGATCGAGATAGCGTCGATACGCCCGCGCCATCGGCACAAGCCGCGCAGAGAAGTGGCGGCGAAGGGATGTGGAATCAGTCACATCTATTTAGATAGATACCTACCTAATTAAATGCAACATGATCTTTTCGGACGATAGAAACCGGTATCTCCCCACCATCGCCGCGTGGAATCCGACTTACCTAATTGTGCGGCATGGGGTAGTTGCGTATCATGGCAACAGTCCGCCCATCCGAAGCCATCGCGCCGTGCGGGCCTGCCGACCCCGATGCCGGGAATGCCACGCCATCACCGTCGCGCTCGATGCCGCCCTTTCTGCGGGGCGGGGGACGTTGCGCGGAGCTGATCGGTCGGCAGGACTGGTCCGGGACCGGCCTGGGGCCGATCGAAGCATGGCCCGGCTGCCTGCGAACCACCCTCGCGATGCTGCTTCGCTCGCCCGTGGCGATGACGATGCTGTGGGGCGCAGACGGCGTCCTGTTCTACAATGATGCCTATGCGACGATCGCGGGCGACCGGCACCCGCGCCTTCTGGGATCGCGGATGCGGGACGGCTGGCCGAACGACATCCTGTTCGACGACCATGTCGTGGCCGAATGCCTGGCCGGGGGCACCGTTCGATATCGCGATCGCGAAGTGATGCTGAACCGCAACGGGCGCGCCGAGCCCGCCTGGTTCCATCTCGATTATTCGGCACTGATCGATGACGCAGGCACCCCCGCCGGGGTGATCGGCGTCCTGACCGAAACGACGGAGGGGGTCACCGCCGCCAGGCGATCATCCTTCCTGCTCAGGCTGGCCGACGACCTGCGCACGCTGGAAACCCCGACGGAGATCATGGAGGTCGCCGCCGAACGGCTCGGGCAGCAGATGGCGGCCAGCCGCGTCTTCTATGCCGAGATCACGGCACGCGGCTGGATGACGGTCGAGCGCGATTATGCGCAGGGCGTGTCCTCCATCGTCGGTCGGCATTCGCTGGAGAGTTTCGGCCCCGACCTGCTTGCCGCCTATCGCGACGGAGCGCCGGTCGTCGTCCGCGACGTCGGCGGCGATCCGAGGCTGAGCGACGGGGCACGGACCGGGCTACAGGCGCGCGAGGTCGGCGCGTTCATCGACGTGGTACTGTTCCAGGAGGACGAATGGGTCGGACTGCTCGCCGTCCAGAACGCCACCCCGCGCATATGGAGCGTGGCCGAGGAGGATCTGGTCCAGGAGGTCGGCGAACGGGTGAAGGCCGCTGTCGAGCGTACCCGCGCCGAGGCCGCCCTGCGCGCGCTGAAGGGCACGCTCGAGCAGCAGGTGATCGAGCGGACCGCCGATCTTCGCCGCTATCATGACATTGTCGAGGCGACGTCCTCGCCCATCTGCGCCTTCGACACCGACTATCGCCTGATCGCCTTCAATCGCGCGCACCAAAGCGAGTTCCACCGCGTCAACGGCTTCGAGACGCGGATCGGCGATGTGTTTCCCGACCAGTTCGAGGATGCCCAGCGCGCGACCATGCGGGAATTGATGCACCGCGCGCTGACCGGCGAGAGCTTCACCGTGACCGAAGCTTTTGGTCGCGCCGAATTCGGGACGCCGTCCTGGGAAATCTCCTACACGCCGCTGCGGGACGATGCCGGGCATGTGATCGGCGCTTTCCATCAGGCCAACGACGTGTCGGTGGCGATGGCGGCCCGCGCCGAACTGGAGGTGGCGCAGGAAGCCTTGCGGCAGAGCCAGAAGGTCGAGGCGATGGGCAGCCTGACCGGCGGGGTCGCGCATGACTTCAACAATCTGCTGACCCCGATCATCGGCTCGCTCGACATGCTGATGCGCAAAGGGATCGGGACCGATCGCGAACGCCGCCTGATCGACGGCGCGCTGCAATCGGCGGAGCGTGCCAAGACGCTGGTCCAGCGCCTGCTCGCCTTCGCCCGTCGCCAACCGCTTCAGGCCATCGCGGTCGATATGGCACAGCTGATCCACGGCATGACCGACCTGATCGAGTCGACCGTCGGCCCGACCATCGCGGTGCGGATCGATCTGGAGCCTGACCTGCCCCCTGCCCTGGCCGATGCCAACCAGTTGGAAATGGCGCTGCTGAACCTGGCGGTCAACGCGCGCGATGCGATGCCCGAAGGCGGCGAGCTGAACATCTCGGTCAAGACCTGCCTGGTTGGAGCGATGGAAGCCAAGGACGTCGCCCCCGGCCGCTATGTCTGTCTAGGCGTCGCCGACACCGGGGTCGGCATGGACGAGGAAACCCTGCAACACGCGATCGAGCCCTTCTTCTCGACCAAGGGCGTCGGCAAGGGCACCGGCCTGGGCCTGTCCATGGTGCATGGGCTGGCCGCGCAGCTTGGCGGCGGCCTGACCATCGAAAGTGCGGCCGGTGTCGGCACGCATATCGTCCTGTGGCTGCCGCCCAGCGACCTGAAGGTCACCGCCGCCAGTCCCGACGCGCAAGAAGCGCCGGGGGTGCAGAACGGCGGAACGGTCCTGCTCGTGGACGATGAGGAACTGGTGCGGCTCAGCACCGCCGATATGCTCGCCGATTTGGGCTATGAGGTAGTCGAGGCCAGCTCCGCCTCGGAGGCGCTGGACCTTGTTCGCGCCGGACTGCGGCCCGATTTCCTGGTGACCGACCATCTGATGCCGGGGATCAGCGGAGCGCAGCTGGTCCGTGAACTGACCGACCGGGTTCCGGGCATGAAGGCGCTGATCGTATCGGGCTATGCCGAGACGCACGGGATCGACCCGAGCATGGCGCGGCTCAGCAAGCCGTTCCGTAACGAGGAACTCGCGGCCAGCCTCTCCGCGCTCGATCTGCGGATGGCGTCGAACTTATGACGGCCGGGCGGCGATGCCCTGCGCCCGCCGCCAGTCCCGATAGCCGATGACCGCCAGACCGATCATCACCGCGTATAGTCCGGCGGTCAGCATCAGGTCCTTGAAGACGAACATCCCGACATAGACGACGTCCACCGCGATCCAGAGCAACCAGCTCTCGCGGTGCCGACGCGCCGTCCAATATTGCGCAACCAGACTGAAACTGCTGAGCGTCGCATCCAGCCAGGGCAATGTCGCATCGGTATGGTGGCTGGTGAACCACCCGATCCCCAGCGCACCGAGCGCGCCGACCGCCAGACCGGCCAAGGCCCCCGATCGGGGCAGCGGCACGACCGTAACCACCGCCGTATCGCGCCTCTCGCGGCTCCAGACGATCCAGCCATAGAGGATGCCGATACCGAACACCGCCTGCAGCACCATGTCCGCATAGAGGCGGACGTCGAGGAACAGCTTGAAGTATAAGGCGCAGGCGACGAGGTTCAGCGGCCAGCACAGCATGTTGCGCCGCGCCGTCAGCCAAATCGCCAGAAAGCTGATCGCGACCGCCGCGATTTCGAGCGGCGTCATCGGGCGCTTCCACCGTTGCGCAAGGAGGCGAGAAAGTCCCGCCCCGCGGTCGACAGGAACCATTCCGCATGGCCGAGAAGATAACCATCCCAGGCAAGCGATGCCGCCGCCGCATCGCCGACGATCCCGGCAAAATAGTCGATCTCGGACAGCGCGAATTCGATGTGGACTAGCGGCAGCAGCCCGAGGATCGCCTCCCTCCCATCATCCCCCAACGGGGTTATCGTCTCATATCCCGCGATCAGGGATAGCGCCGCCATCGGATCGGCGATGGCGTCGTCCCGTCCTTTCCCCAATTCCAGCCATGCAAAGGAGGTCCGCTCGATCGCGATCGCCACATCATAGGCCGCGCAGGTCCGGTCGGCCAAACCGAAGTCGAACACGGTCTCGACCTCGCCGCTCGCGGTCCAGAGGAGATTGGAGGGGTGCCAGTCATTGTGCGTCCATAACGGCCGCCGACCCGCGACCAGCGGCGCCAGTCTTTCGCCGAACGCTGCGAACAGCGCCGACAACCGGCTCCGCCACTGTCGCCCCGCCAGGAACGCGGCAAGCGCTGGACGCGCCTCGGCATAGGCCTCGGTCGCGGCCATCGGGTCGGCGGCGGACAGGATATGGAAGCTGGCGACCAGAGGCTGCACGGTCCGCGCCGGTGCGTCGAACCCTTCCGACGCACGGTGCAGCCGCGCGAGCGCGACCCCGGCGGCATGGGCGTGTTCATGGGATCGGAACGGCGTCCAAGATTGCTGGTCGCGGTAAAGATCGTCCCCCGCCGCCCGCTGATGGAGCTCGTACGTCCAATCCCCCAGCGCGACCGCGCTCGCCCCCTCCGCCGTGCGCAGGACTTCGGGCACCGACAATCCCGCGCGCGCCAGATGGGTGATGAAGGCATGTTCCTCCGCCAGTCCCGCGATCGTGCGCACCCGGCGATCATGCCGCTTCAACAGAAGCGTATCGCCCCTCGTCTCGATCAGCGTCGCCGCCGAAAAGGGGCGCGGCGAATGCCAGCGCAACGCCTCGACTGGCGCGGCTTGCGGATAGCGGGCCAGTACCTCCGTCGCCTCCGCAGACGTGATGGCGGGCCAGACGGGCGCTTCCAGGGCCAGCCCCATGCCATGCACGAGATGATCGGTGGTCGGGACGGCGGCGGTCATGGTCAGAAGGCGCGGGACACGGTCGCCGTGACCGCCGCACCGCCGCCGATATAATAGGCGGGTGCCTGGCCGGGGATGATCGTGCCGCCACGCCCCACCGCATCGCGGGCGTTGGTGCTGACCGACTGCACCCCCGCCAGGACATGCGGGTCGGTGACGTTGATGGCGTTGAGCCGCAGATCGGTCCGCTTGCCGTCGATCCAGTCCGCCAGATGGACGCCGATCGCCAGGTCGAGCGTCGCATAGCCCGCGATGCTCTCGTCGTTCATGAACGTCGCATATTGGCGTCCGACATATTTGCCAGCGATGCTGCCGAACAAATGCCCGTCGTCATAGGTGCCGCCCGCGCCGAACTGGAGCGTCGGGCTCGACACCGCGCGCTTGCCCCGGGTCGGCAGAAAGTCGTCGCCGACCGGCAGATCATCGTCGATCCGCGCCCGCAGATACTCGCCGGAAATATAGACGCTGACGCCCTTGGCCGGGCGATAGTCGATCTCGGCATCGATGCCGTAGGATGTCTGCCCCCCGGCGTTCAACGTGGAATTGACCAGGGCACCGCCATTGTCGACCACCGTCGCGAGCTGGCGATTGCGGAACTTGTAATGGAAGCCCGTCACCGAGGCCGACAGGTTCGGGCCGATATAGCGATAGCCCAGTTCCTGCGACACCGAATATTCGTTCTTCACCGCATCGGTGCCACGCGTCGAGACCACGCCGCCATCGTAGCTGTTGTAGAGCGTGAACTCGTTGGGCGTCCGGAAATTGGTCGTGATATTGGCGAATAGCTGCTGCCGGTCGTCGATCGCATAATGGACGGCGGCGCGGGGCAGGGCGACGAAGCTGTCGCGCCGCACGCGGCTTTGCGGCCCAGGCAGATAGTTGCGGCCGTTGCGCAGCAGGTTGACGCCCTTGAACCCGATATCGACGGTCAGCCGCGGGGCCAGCGCGATGCTGTCGGCCAGGAAAAAGCTCTTCGTCACCGTCACCGTGCGCTGGTTCTCATAGGCGAGCAGACGGCCATCGGCGGTGCGGATCGCCCGGCTGGGAAAGCCCCAGGGGTCGGCCGGAGAGCCATCGGCCCCTACCGCGCCATAGGTCTGGGTAACGCGGTCCGTGCCATAGTCGAACCACAGGCCCGCCGTCAGCCGGTGCATGCCCGCCTGGAGGGTCAGCTTTGCGACCTGACCGATCCGCATCTGGTCGCCCGTATAGTTGCCGAGCACCGTCGCGACGCCGTCCACCGCACCGGGCAGGACGATCGGCTCTGCCAGCGGCTCGTTGCCGAGGAAATTGCCGGTCGTCGCGAGCTGGGTGCCATAGGGCGAATTGCCATAGCCGAACTGGAGATAGGTCGTGCTGTCCAGCGTCAGGCGGTCGTTCAGGACCAGATGCACCGGCGCCGAGGCGTAGAGGTTGCGGAACGGCGCCCGGTATAGCCGCCAGTAACTGGTGTTCCCCGGTGTGTAGCGCGCGTCATAGTTGAACCCCCGCCCCTGCGCCTGCCAGTCCGCCAGGGTCGGGCTGGGATAGCTGGACGAATTGGCGTCGTTGTACGACAGCGCCAGGCTCGCGCGGTTGCCGCCACCCCATTCGCCGAGCAGCTTGGCATCGACATGCTGGCGCGTGTCATAGCCCGGCCCCCGCCAATTGTCGGCGCGGGTATTGGAATAGGAGACGAACGCCTTCAGGCCGCTGCCCCCGATCGTGCCCGTATCGACGCGGACGAAGACCCGGCGCAGGTCGTATGACCCCAGCGACAGATCGGCGAGCACCCCGCGCGTCGCCTTGGGATCGTCAAGCGTCAGCGACAACAGGCCGCCCGCTCCTCCGACCGTGGGGGAGTCGAGATCCACCGACCCTTGCGCCAGCACCACCCGCTGGACATTCCCCGGATCGGCGAATTGCGACGGATAGGCGTAGTAATAGCCGATATCGTTCTGCGGCGCCCCCTCCATCAGCACGCCGATCTGATCCTGGCCCAGCCCGCGCAGCGTCAAGCTGGAGCTGGTCGACAGGCCATAGGGATCGCTGGAGGCGACATTCGCGCCCGGCAGCAGGTTGACGAGTTGAAACGCGTTGAGCGTCGGCGCCTGTTTGACGATGAAGTCGCTGGAAATCTCGCTGACCGCCTTCGGCTCGGTCTGATCGGGCAGCAGGCCTTCGGGATCGCGGTGGCCGATCACGCGGATATCGCTCGGGGCATCGCCCGCCTGTTGCGCCGATGCAATGGCAGGCAGGGCTAGCCACGCCGCCGACAACAGCAAGGCGCCACGGCGGATCATCGTCTGATCGCGGGAAATCACAACCGGCATCGTCTTTCGCGTCCACTTCACACGGAGGGACGACGGATGAGCCGCGACCCTCCCTACGCCGGTATGACCCGGATCAGGTTCAGCGGGTCATGGGCTGCTGCCCACCTCTCAACCGCGCATCAGCGGCCCCCCGGGGATGGCGTCGTCCTAGGCGGTTCTGGCCCGCATGCAAATGCCTATCGTGGGGCGACAGCCGGTTTACCGGACTGGGGTGATCATGTGTCGCGCGAGGCCGTCCCCCCGTGTCGCAACGACGACATGCCACCGGGCGGTGCGCCGGACGGTCGCGACCCGCCACGAAACACCGGTCATGCGAAGGAAACGCGCCTGAATATCGGCGGCATGCTGGGCAAAATCATAATAGTCGATCCGGTGATGCGCCAGCACCAGTCGCCCGCCGGGACGGAGCGCTTCGGCGACATCGCGCGCGACCTGTCGCATCGCGTGCGGCGACAGATAATAGAGAAGCTCCGCGATCACGACCGCGTCATAGGCCGAGCGCGGGAAGCGTGCCGGCAAGGCCAGAGTAATCGCCCGACCGCGCGGCCAGGGCGCAACGGCGCGCGCCGTCAGACGCGTACCCTCCGCCGTTCCCTCGGTCGCATCCAGGCGGAGCGCGCGCGGAGCGATGGCCCGGCTGTTCGACCCGTTGCCGCTGCCTAGTTCCAGAACCCGGCCCAGCGGCCCCTCCCCCAGCGCATGCAGGATCGCGGCCCGCTTCACCGCCTCATCCCGGTTGGAGAAGGTGCGCCAGGGGTCGTCGTCCGTCGCGAACTTCTCCGAAAAGCCGCTGAGACCGATCGCCTTCATCGCCGCTCCTCCACGAAGCGCTCGACCGGGTGGGCGAAGACCGCCAGTTCGTGCCGGGCGATGGCGAAGCCATGCGGGTCGTCGGCAATCGCACCCAGTTGGGTCCGATGCGCCCTGATCAGCGACCGCTTCGCCGCTGCGCCACCGGGCAGAGACACGGTCCGGCAGCGGGCCACCATCCGGCGCTGGGGCGGCCAGACCTGATAGGTCAGACGCCGTCCGCCGAACCGGAACTGCGCCAGGGCCAGCGCGACCGCCCGGTGATCGGGATGCGCGTCGGTCGCGGCGGGCCCGACCAGCACGCCCAGCTTCCGATGCTTGCGAAGCGCCCGGTGCAGCGCGTCGCGACACCGATCGCCATGCGTCGACAGACCGCCATCGGGCAGCCGAAGGAATGTCACGGCGCCGCGCCCTACATCCAGACGACGAAGCGCGTGCAGGCTCTCCTTCTCTCGCGCGGCGATCAGGCGATGGGCGGGCCATGTCGGGCTGTTCGGATGCGAGGCCGCGCCGTCGCTGACCACGATGACCGACACGTCCGCACCGCGTCTCCGCAGTGCCTGGATCAGACCGGCCGCGCCGATCACCTCGTCATCGGGATGCGGTGCGACGATGACCGCCCGGCGAACGCCTCCAAGCCTGAGCTTCACAAGGAAGGCGCCAGCAAACCCCGTTGCACCGCCCGCCCGACCCGAAGGCGTTGGGCGTCGGGTACCGGCTGGCGCAGATAGACCGCCAGATCGCCGAGCAGCGCGGATAGCGGATGCGACAGGAATTGCCCGGCGAGACCGACCGCCTCCCGAGCGATCACGATCGCCCGCTCGGCCGCATCGGTGACGACCAGGCGCGCGGAGGCGACCCGCGCCAGCCGCGCGTCATCCTCCGCTTCTTCGAACCAAAGCGTGGCCGTCCGCCGCACGATCGCCGCCGCCGTCTCCGCCAGCCCGAACAACTCGGCCAGTCGGGCGGCTTGGAAGGGATCGTCGGCGCGCCCCGTTTGCACCAAATGGTCGCGGGTCCGGTCGCATATTCCGGCGACACCCCCGGCATGGACCGCGACGAACCGCAATGCCCCGCCGCTGAAAAACGGCTCGCGCGCGTAGAGATCGGGCGCGCCGATCCGATCCTCGTCCTCGATCACCGCGTCGTCCCAGCGGACCTGATGCGTCTCGGACCGCTGCATGCCCGTCACCCGCCACCAGTCGTGATCGATCGCCGGGACAATTCGTGACAGGTCGAGCAGCAGCAGTTGCGGGCCACCGGGCGTATCCGCCGTGACCAGCGCATGGCTCAACACGCCGGCCCCAGACGCATAGCTCTTTCCGCCGGTCAGTCGATCGCCCTCCAGCCGCAGGGGTTCGCCCGCGAGAGCGGCATTCCATACCCCCAGCATCGCACCCTGCCCGACCAGACGCCTCAACCGTTCCACCTGGCGATCCGACCCGTAACGCTGTACGATCTGGCCCGCATCGACATGCCCTTCAAGCAATCGGGCGAGCGGCAGGTCGCGACGACCGGACTCGTACAGCCCCGTCAGCTGCGCGACATAGGCGTCGGGCGTTGGCGGATCGACGGGGGGCGTGTCCGCCCAACCATGCGCAGCGATCACCTTTCGCAAAGCCTCGGCCATGGCGTTCATGCCGCCATCTCGCGCCATTCGGTTTCCAGTCCCGTCAGGATATCCTCCGCTTCGTACAACGATATCATGGCCTTGTGATCGGGCGACGCGGGAACGACGCGCATCGCGAATGCCTCGTCATTGGGGCAGTCCCGTGCGACACCCAAAATGTGATCCGCCGTCAGGCCCAATCGCTCGCCTAGGGCCAGTCGCGCATCGACCCGGTCCATCAGGGCGAAGCCCCGCCGAGCCTCCGCCTGGGCCCGCCACTGCCAGGCGGCTGCGCGCGGATCGGCCATGCGCGGCGGCTCGCCCTGATCCAGCGTCAGCAACAGTCCCGCTAGCCCGCCCGCAATCCGTCCCTCGCGGCGGGAGGATGTTTCCACCACCATCGCACCATCCCGGCGGACACGAAGCCCGGCCCGCGCCGCATCGTCGAGCAATCGCGCATCCTCTCCCGATGGGAGGGGCAGGAAACCGCCCATCATCCGATAGGCGGAGGCGCGGATCGCGATATTGGCGCCACCGCTGAAATGATGGGTATCGCGCGCCTCCCACGCCACCGGGTCGATGCTCCGGCGGTATCGATGCAGCCTGTCATAATATTGTTCGATCCGAGAGGCTTGAGGATCGTTCCTGGCATGGGTGCGGACGATACGGCCGGCAACGACCTCAGCCTCGATCAGGCTCTTGCGCCCCGCGATGATCCAGTCGCGACGCGGCTGGCTGTCGGCATCCGTCGTGAAGACCAGGCCTTCGCCGCCGGCGAGAAGCGCCAGTCCCATCGCCACCGCCGCCCGCCTGGCGGCCCCCGCATTCGGCGGCCCGTCCCTGCCCCCCTGCGCCACGGTCACTCGAAAGGGCAAGGTCGGCGCAAGCTGATCCAACAGGGCCGCACTACCGTCGCGACAATCATCGAGATGGATACAGACGTCCAACGCGCCCAGGTCACCGGACAGTTCGCCGATCGCTGCGAGCAGACCGGGCAACATCGCCTCCTCGTTCCGAGCAGGGACGCAGATGACCACGGGTGCGTCGTCGAGCAGATATTTTCTCCCTCTACCGACCGCCGGGGTCGCAGCGACGGCAATTTGCCGAAATCATAGGGCTGATCCCGATCAATAGCACATGTAGGCCGGTGGAAGGGAATACGCCTTGATGAACATCAAGCGCTTACCGTTCGATCCCGGCGTCGCGCGATGCGACCGGAAGATGCCGCTATCCATGACCGGTCGCCGCATGCGCGCTGCGCCACGATGCGTCCGTCGTCATGCAATTGCCAGGTTACGGCCCGCCCATTCCTCCTGCGCAACCATGTCGATCTGCCGCACGATGCCCCGTGTCAGCCCCGCCAAAACGGTGACGCGGAACCCCCGCGCCAGCAGCCCTTCGACCGCCCAGCGCACGCAATAATCCGCCGCGACGCCAACCACCTCGACATGCTCCACGCCTCGGGCCTGCAAGCCGTCGAAGAACGCCTCCCGGTCGATCGTATCCGCCGTACCGATCCGCTCCACCACCAGGCCGGGCTCCGCCCACATGTCGAACACCCCTTTTTCCAGGCGGTAGGTGGGGATGGCGGCGTCCACGACATCCGGGTCGACCATCAGCGCCCAGCCCGGCGTCCCTACCTCACAATGCGGCGGAAACTGCTTCGCCTCTTCTGACAGGGCGTAGATGGCGGGGACATGGGTATCGGCGGTGAACAGCACTACGGCCACCTCGGCAGGCCGGAGCGCCGCCAGCCAGGCGTTCACCGGCGCGACGATCTCCTGCGCGCCCGCCACCGGCAAGGCACCGTCCGAGGCGACGAAATCCCGCTGCATGTCCACGACGATCACAAACCGCATCCGACATCTCCTCTCATCAATTGACATAGGCCTCCGGCACACATAGGTAAAGTGCATAATGCATATAAGGTCCGGTTAATGGACGAGTCCCTGCTCCTCGACAGCTATGATCCGGGGGCGTTCGAGCGGCCCTCGGTCGCTGTCGACCTGATCCTGACCAGCGTCGTGGACGGCGCTCCGGCGGTACTGCTTCACCGGCGCACCGAGCGCCCCCATGAAGGCGCATGGGCCCTGCCCGGCGGCTTCGTCGGCATCGGAGAATGCCTGGACGATGCGGCGCGGTGGGTGCTGGGTACCAAGGCGCGGATGGACGAAGCCTATCTGGAACAGCTTTATAGCTTCGGCGCGGTGGACCGTGACCCGCGCATGCGGATCATCAGTGTCGCCTATTTCGCCCTGTTGCCCGCCGAACGCTTCACCGCCGCGCCGGGCCTGACGCTCGCCCGTGTCTCGGCGCCCGAGGACGGTCCCATAACGGCATCGGTCGATGGTGCGGCGGTCCCCTTGGCCTTCGACCATGACGCGATGCTCGACCTTGCGATCCGGCGGCTGCGCGGCAAGCTCGACTGGTCGCCCGTCGCCTTCGCGCTGCTGCCCGAACGTTTCACGTTGCGCGCGCTTCAGGACGTGCATGAGGCGATCCTGGGTCGTCCGCTCAACAAGCCCGCCTTCCGACGCCGCCTGATCGACAGCGGCCGGATCGCCGCCACCGGCGAGCGCGAGACAGGCGCATCCTTCCGGCCCGCCGAACTCTATCGCTACACGGGAAAGCCCTGATGGCCCCTGTCCTGCCGGGCTTCCATCCTCCAGCACGTCCATCGACGTCGCCGATCACTGTCGCCGGGATGACATGATCGCGGGATAACGCTTGGCGGCGGAAGCGACAACAGGATGTAATTTCCCATTTTCCTCGCAAGAACGACACCGCCGACCACGACCATCGGCAGCGAAATCCGGATGATCGCCTATTCGTCCGGCAACTTCGGCAAGGCGCTGGTGTTCGGTAGCGCCGATCTGACGATCCTCTATCTCCTGACCGATGTCCTCGGGCTTGGCACCGCGCGGGCGGCGGGGATGCTGCTGTTCGCGGCGTTGGGCGATCTGGTTTTCGACCTGCTTGCGGCGCGGCTGGTGCTCCGCTGTCGCGCGGCGGGGCGAGGCTATCGCTGGACGATCGCCATGGCGGCGCTGCCATGCGGGGCCGCGTTCGCCCTGATCTATGCGATGCCGGGACTAGGCATGCACCGGATTTGGGTGGTGGCGGGCACGATCCTCATCTTCCGCAGCGCCTATGCGGTCGTCGATGTGCCGCACAATGCCCTGATGGCGCAGGTCAGCCGCGACAGCCGCGCGCGTGGGCGGGTTTCGGGGTACCGGCTATTCTTCAGCACCGCCAGCGCGCTGGTCATCGCGATCGTGCTGACGCCGATGGTGCAGCAGGCGGGTCAGACGCGGCATTTCGGTGCCTTGGCGGGCACGGGGATCGCAGTCGGCCTCGCCTTCGCGCTGACCATGGCGCTGTGCGTGTGGGCGTCGGGCGGGCGTGACAGGCCCGCCGCGACGAAGAATCTGAGGGGCGACGGGATCAGGGTGCCGCTGCGCGATCCCATGGTGCTGGGCATGGCGGCGCTGGCGCTGGTCACCGGGTTCGCGATGCCGTGCTTCGGCCGAATGCTGATGTATCTCGGCAGCTATGTCGTCGCGCGGCCGGGCGCGGTTTCTTTGCTGCTGACGGCGATGACGGCGGGGCAGTTCTGCGGCGTATTCGCCTGGACCGCGCTGGCGCATCGCTTCGGCAAGGCACAGATACTGGGCCTGGGCCATGCGGTGAGTGCGCTAGGGCTGATCCTGTTCGGGCTGTGCATGTCATGGCCGATGGGGCAGGTCGCCTGCGCGGCGTTGATCGGCTTCGGCTTCGCCAGCGTCTTCATGCTGCCCTGGGGCCTGTTGGCCGATGCGGTCGACGTCGTCGAGTGGCGGCATGGGCGGCGGTTCGAGACGGGGCTGTTCGCCTTCTATCTGGTGCTGGTCAAGGCCAGTGGCGCGGCATCGACCGCGATAATCGGCGGGGCGTTGAACCTGCTCGGCTATGTGCCCGGCGCGGTCCAGCCCGAGGCGGTGCGGCTGGGCATGGTCGCGCTCGGGCTGGGGGTGCCACTTGTCGGTGCGGTGCTGGCGATGTTGCTGCTGTCGCGCTTCACGCTGGATCATGCGCGCCATGCCAGCCTGTTGCGCGCGCTGGGGCGGCGTCAGGGCGCGGCGGAGCCCGTCTCCGGATTGAAGCGGGGATTGTCGAAGTCCAGCGGCGACGGCGACACCTTGGCCGGTGGCACCGCGCTTTCCGCCCAGGCGCGGCAGAGCATATCGCGGAGCATCGCCGCGCCCGCCGCCGTCCGTTCGTAGATCAGCGCACGCACATCCCTGTCGGCGGGGTTGCGGAACCCGTCGCGCTTCTCCAGCCGATAGACCGTCTCCATCCGATCCCCCGACTGGTCGAGGAAGCGCAACACCGCCTCGAACATGTCGCCCTCGCGATGGCCGGGAGCCGCGATCCGGGGCAGGATGTCCGCCGCCTGGAGATGGATCGCATCGACAAAGCCGCTCTCGAACCGGCCATGGATGCTGCGGTCGCGGGTATAGCCGTTCGGATTGGGGCCGCGCCAGCCATCGGAGTTGACCGAATCGTGCAGCGGCTGTGAGCCGTCGCCGATATAATGGCCCAGCCGGATCGCCTGGAACGCGCAATGCTGCTCGGGCACGGAGGCATCGCCGCCGCTCGCCTGCGCCGCCCGGATGGCGCGCATGCAGACGATCAGCCGATCATAGGCCTCCATCGCGGCATAGGGCAGCGTCCCGGTCCACCGGACATTGGTGCGCGCGGCGGTCGCGGGATCGCTGTCCTTGATGACCTCGTAGCGCTTGTAAAGCGCCAGGATGAATTCGTATCGCGAGCGGGGGATCGGCTTCAGAAAGGCGAATTGCTCGCGGAACCAGCCATGATTCGGGTCCTCCTCGATCTTGGAGAAGCCCTCCGCATCTCCGCGCCAGCTGTCCGGCAGGGCGGCGGAGGCGGCGATGTAGTCGACATGGCGGCGCAGGAAGACCGGGCCATCGTCCGGGATGGCCTCGATCGCCACACGGTCGATCACGGCATGCGCGGTCCCGCCCCAGGCCTGGGCGGAGGCTGGGCACAGGATCAGGGCGGCGGCCAGGGCAAGGCGTCTCATGCCGGTTCCTTTCAGGGGTCCAGGGGGTCGCGCGGATCGACGCGCTCGGACAGGCGCGACGGGCGGAAGACCAGTTCGGTCGGCGAGACACGGCGGACGACCCGGCCGGGTTGATAGCCCAGTTCCGCCATGTTGCGCTCGGCGAACTTGGCGCTCTCGATATAGCCGCTCTGCGCCGGGTTGCAGACGATCAGCGTCTCGGCGTCGGCGGGCATACCCATCCGCGCGAGCATCCGGCTGGCATTGCGCAGGTTGGTGGTGGTATGGCGGGCATAGGGCTCGCTGATGATCGCCTCGGGCGGAATGCGGTAGCGTTCGATCAGCGCCCGGCGCATCTCGTCGGCCTCGGTGAACGGCGTCGCGCGCGGATGGGCGCGGCCGCCGCTGACCAGGATGAAGGCGACATCCCCTTGCGCGAACCGCCGCGCGGCCAGGCGGAGATGATATTTGCCGAACGGGCTGAGCGGCTCGCCCTCGATCTCCGGCCCGACGCCCGTCACGATCATCGCGCCATAGCGATAGCGCCGCCAGTCCAGCCCCCTGGCACGCGCTGCCGCCGCCGCATTGGCGCCGTCCAGCAGCGGCTCATGGCCGATCGCGTCGGTACGGTCGCTGACATCAAGCAGCGCCAGCGCATAATCGATGCTGGGATCGAGGCTTTGTGCCGATCCGGCGCGGAGCGTATCCGATAGCCAGTCGGCCGCCTGGAGGCGGGACTGCCGATCCTGCGGCGACACCGTGCCGGGCCCGTCGATCGCGGTGGTGGGAACGGCCCCCAGCGCATAGCTGCGGACGATCATGTTGACGCCCGCGATCTCGCGATCCGCCTGCGCTCCCACGCCGTCATCGGCGGCGGGGAGAGCCTTTTCACCCGCCACGGCGCGACGAACCGCATCGGCTTCCTGCGGGCTCCAGAGCATGGCCTGCGCCCGACAGGTCAGGTCGCTCCCGCAACCCGCGAGGCGATCGCGACGGGCGACCAAGACGCGCTTCATTTCGGGTGTGCCGACGATCCGCCCAAGCGCCGTCGGATCCCGTCCGGCGGCGTCGAGCATCGGAAAGAGGCGCGCGGACAGGGCGGACAGGACGCGGTCGCCCACCTCCTGCCCCTGCGCCGGGGCGGCGAGCGCCGCCAGGGCGAGCATCGCGGCGCTGGCCATGGTCCGCATCACCAGCTCCGGCTGACGATGAGGCGGAAGTTGCGGCCGAACAGCGGACGACCATAGATCGCCGTCGACGAACCCTGGCCCGCAAACTGGTCGGTCCGAGTATTGCCCTCGGTCAGGCCATGGGCGTTGAACAGATTGTCGCCGATCACCTGAACGCGCCACGTCCCCCAGTCGAGCGAGGCACCCGCGCCAACCGTCTGGTATCCCGGCATAGCGGTACGGTTGAACAGGTCGACATAGCGGCGGCCGACCCATTCGAACCGACCGAACACCGACAGCCGCTGCTCGCCCAGGTCGAAATCGACGCTGGGGCGCAGATTGCCGAAGAACTTGGCCTCGCGGATGATCTGGTTGCCGTTCACTGCGCTCGGGTCCGCTCCCGAGGTGTTCTGGAGATTGGCATATTCCGGATTCTGCCAGGTGACCGATCCGTCGAGCGAGAACCAGCGGACCGGCGCGACACGACCGTCGACCTCGACACCCTTCACCGAAGCCTCGCCGATGAAGGGCAGCGTCTGGTCGTTGCGACCGGTCACCGGGTTGAACGCGGCGAAGGAGGCGTTGAAGGGATTAAACTTGGTGTAGAAACCGGTCGCATAGAGATAGTTGGGACCGAAGCTCGCCTTCAGGCCGACCTCATATTGGCGCGCCTTGGTCTTCACGATCGCCGGATTGATGCTGGTCACCACCCCGAGTTGCGGCGGGACTTCGAGGTTCGAGATGCGGCCATAGGCGCCGAAATGGCGGGTGAGGTCGTAATTGATGCCGACCGTCCAGTTCGTCGCATTGGGCTTCAGCCGCTGGTCGAGCACCTGCCCGGTGAAGGCGCGGGTGGTGTCGTCGGCCAGCGTGGTCGCGTCGCCCAGATTGACCTGCGTCGTCGGCGACGCAAAACCCTTGTAGCTATAGCGCTCGGTGCGGACACCCGCATCGACGCGAAGCCCGCTCGTGATGTCCCAGGTATCGTTGGCGTAGAAGGCGATCATCTGCGCATCGCCCGCGCCCTGGTTGAGCGTGGTGGTGTAGCGCAGCACACCGTTCTGCGTGACCGAGCCCAGCACCTGCCCGGTCGCCGAATAGGCGACGAGGTCGAGCGTGCGCGGCTGGCTGCGCACCTCGATCAACATGTCCTGATAGGCCTGGAGCAGGGTGTTGCCGTAGAAGGAGCTATACACACCGACGCGCACGTCATGCTCGCCCAGGCCGGTCGCGAACTGACGCGTGACGCTGAGGTCGCCCTGCACCGAGTAGAAGTCCGATTCCGACGCGCGATACTGCCCCGACATGACCAGTCCCGACGCGGCCGAGGGATCATAGACCGACGCGCCGTTCGTCCCCGCAAAGGCATAGCCGAGCCGCGCGACATTGGCGCCGAAGGCGGTGCGTGCCGCGTTCAGATAGCTGGCGGCGAAGCTGTTGGCGTCGGCGGGATTGGTGGTGGAGTAAAAGGCGTCGAAGCTCGACTTGCCCTTGGTCCCGCCCAGCTTGGCCGAGACCTTCCAGCCGTCGAAATCCGCCTCATAGTCCAGTGCGGCGTTGAAGAAGCGCATATGGCGACCGTTGGACAGGTCGCGGTTCATGCTCTGCAAGGCGCCCGCCCCGTCGCGATATTTGATGTTGACGTTGCGCAGCGACGGCGAGTTCAACGTGCCCGTGAAATAGTCGATATAGGGGTTGAGAGAGACCGCCGGATTGCGCGGATCGTTGGTCGGGATCGGCAGGTAGAAGACATTGTGGTCGTTCACATATCCGGCCGAAAGCTTGACGAAACCGTTGCTCAGGTCGTGCTTCAGGTTGGCGCGGATCTGGCCGCCCTTGTCGCTGGGGAAACCGCCATAGCGATAGCCGTCATGCTGCCGCAGGAAGCCGCCGACCGCGAAATAGGTGTCGTCGCTGATCGGGCCGGACTGCATCGCGTCGAGCCGGTACAGGCCGGTGTCGCCCAGCGTCAGTTGCGCCTTGCCCCGCGCCACCGGGCCGCCCGATACGGTGATGTTGTTGGCGATCGCCGCCGCGCTGCTGGCATAGATCGGCGCCGGGCCGCCGCGCACGATCTCAACCCGCTCGGTCATCAGGTCGTAGCGGTTCATGCCTTCCCCGGAATTGAAGAAGACGCCGTCGATCTCATGGTAAAGCGGCAGGCCGTCCTGCTGGAAGATCAGATAGCCGCGATCGGTGGGAATGCCGCGCACGCGGGTGACGTTCTGCACCTCGCCGCCGGTCGCCTCGACCTGGATGCCGGGAACCGTGCCGAGCAGATCGGCGAAGCTCTTCGGCGCGATCTTCTGCACATCGGCCTGCGACAGCGAGTTGACCGCATAGGAGACGTCGAAGCGACGCTGCGCGCGGGCCGATCCGGTGACGATGATGTCGCCATGCGCGCCGTTATCGACCTGCGCCGGATCGGCAGCGGTCGTCTCGGACGCGACCTGGTCCATCGCCTCGGTCGGGGTCGGGCTGGTCGTCTGCGCGTCGAGCGGAGCGGCCATCACGCACAGTGCGGCCATAGCGGAGCTGGCGAAGAGATTGTGGCGTTTCATCAGAATGTTCCCCCGAAATGCGGTGCGATTGAGCGCGCCGATGGGCGGTGCGTGTGACGGATTTATTTATTTCCGCGAAAATTAATCGCCTCCCCAACTTCAGGCGGTTATCAAGTCCAGGCCATGAGATACCCCTCACTCACTCTTCTGGACGAGGAAAAACGCCTGCTCTGGCAGTTGCGGACCCACGGCGCGCAGTCCCGCTCCACCCTCGCCGCGACGCTCCAGATCAGCAACAGTGCCGTGACCCGGTTGACCAAGGCGCTTGCCGCGCAAGGCCTGGTCGAGGAGATGCCGTCAGAGGCCTGGCCCGCACGCGGCCGCCCCACGGTGCCGCTTCGGATTTCCGCGGCAGGCGGTTATGCCTTCGGGCTCGCGCTCTATGCGGGGATATTGGAGATCGCGGTCGTGGACTATGCGGGCGGGGTCATCGCGCTGACGTCGGAGGCGATCGAACTGACCGATCCGGCGGGCTTCGCGCGGCATGTCGATCGTCGCATCCACGAACTCACCCTCGAACATCGCCTGCTGGGGCGGCGGCTCTATGGCGTGGGCTTCAGCGCGCCCGGACCGGCCCTTTCGCGCGACGGCAATCGCTGGAGCATCGTCCGCAACCTGCCCGGATGGAAGGATGCACCGCTGCGGGACATCTTCGCGGAGACGCTGCAACTGCCGATCTGGATCGAGAATGATGCGACCGCCGCCGCGCTGGCGGAATATTATCTCGGCGGATTGATCGGACGCTGCACCACGGCCATCGTGATCCTGCTGGGGCACGGCGTCGGCGCCGGGATCATCCACGAAGGGCGATTGATGCGCGGCGAAGCGGGTGGTGCCGGGGAGATCGGAATGTTCTATCCGGGCGATCGGCCCCGCCCGACCACGCTCGACCTCATCGCCACGTTGCAGGCGGCGGGATGCGGCGTGGATTCGCTCGCCAACTTCGCCGACGCGATTCCGGGATATGAAGCGGTCATCGACCGTTGGCTGGAACGCGCCGCCGATCAACTGCTGCAAACCGTCAACTCGGCGATAGCCTGGCTCGAACCGGGTGCCATCCGTCTGATGAGCCCCCTGCCCACCCCCATCATGCAGGGCCTTGTCGAACGCCTGAACCGCCGCGACAACATCTGGGGCAACCATAGTGTCGAGAGCGATATCGGGCGATATACGGTCGAAATGTCCCTGCTCGGCGGCGCGGGCGCCGCGCTGGGCGCGGCCCTGTTGCCGATCCATGCGACGATTGCGCGAAACTGAAGACCCGTGACCGGCTCCCCCGACCGAACCGCACCGGCCATCGGTATGATCTGCCGAACGACCAGCCCGCCACGGCCGATTCTGCGCGCCCGATGGCGGTCACGGGCTTGCCTCGGGGAGCGCTTGCCGCCATTCTGGCCGTCATGGCGAGCCGTTACGCCCGATCCGCGTTTCTGAGCGCCACCTTGGCCCTGCTGGCGGTGTTGGGGCTGATCGGCTTGTCGGGCTGGCATGACGCCATGGTCCATGACGACGATCCCGTTCACGCCGTATCGGTCCTGCACAGCCACGCGGCATCGCAAAGCGATCCCGATGCGCCCATTCATGTCCTTGCCCATACGGTCAGCCAATGGGTCGTCTATGCGGGCGTGACGGCGCCCGCGCCTTTGATCGGCATGTCCGTCACCCGCTGGACGATCGCCATCGACGACCTGCCCGGCGGCATCACTCCCGCCGCGCTGCTGAGACCCCCTCGCCGCTGAGCCCGGTCCGGCGCTTCGGCGTCAACAGGCTCCCCATGTGGCAGGAACAGCAACGATATGAACGGTTTCATTCGCCGGGCGCGCGGCATCGCGCTGGCCGGCACGCTGGCGGTGCTGGGCCCCGCCGGTGCGGGCTGGGCGCAAACCGCGCCCCCCTTCTCGCAATTGCTGCGTCAGGCGCGCGACGCACCGCGCGTCACCGCGCTAGACGCCGGTGTCGCGCAGGCGCGCGGGGAGGCCGAACAGGCGCGTGCGCGGCCCAACCCCTCGCTGAACCTCTATGGCGAGAATTTCGCGGGCGACCTGCGCAGCAATGCCCGCGACCAGCAGCAGACGACGTTCCAGATCGACCAGCCGATCGAGCTGGGCGGCAAGCGCGCCGCGCGGATCGCCGCCGGGGAGGCCGGGGTTGCCCTGGCCGAGGCGCGCGGGATCGAGGGGCGTATCGCCTTCGCTACCGATCTTGCTCGCGCCTATGCCGGGGCCGAGATCGCCGACCGCCGCATCGCGCTGGCCGAGGATGAGGTGGAGGAGGCGACCGACGTATTGAAGGTCGCCCGCGCGCTGGTCGCATCGGGCAAGGAGGCACGGCTGCGCCAGGTCCAGGCCGAGACCGAGTTGCACACGATGGAGTCGGACCTGGAGGTCGCCCGCGCTCAGCGGGTCGGCGCCCTCGCCCGGCTGGCGGCGCTGGCCGGATCGCCGACACCCTATAGCGGCATCGCCGAATCCCTCATCGACCGGATGAACGCGCGTCCGGCGAGCGGCCCGGTCGACCCGATGCAGAGCGCGACGGTGAAGCTCGCCCAGGCCGAGCGTGACGCCGCCGCGCGTGGCGTCACCGTGCAGCAACGCCGCGCGATACCGGACATCACCGCGCAATTGGGCGTGCGGCAGCTACGCGTCGCGAACGGCCCGGCGGTTGTCGCGGGCGTCTCCGTCCCCCTGCCGGTGTTCGACCGCAACCGGGGCAATATCGCCGCCGCCCAGGCCGAGTTGCAGGGCATGGAAGCGCGCGCCGCCGCCGCCCGGCTGGAGGCCGAGGCGGGCACCCGCGCCGCCGTCGCGCTGATCGCCGCCGCCGACAAGCGTGGCGAGGCGGCGCGGCGGATGCTCGCCACCGCCGAGGAAGCCTATCGGCTGGCGCGCATCGCCTATGAGGCGGGCAAGGCCCCGCTGATCGAGCTTTTGAGCGCCCGCCACAATCTGGGCGCCGCGCGCGGCGTCATCCTGGACGCCGATATCGCCCGTTTCGAAGCGCGCGCCGCCCTGGCCCGCCTGGCGGGCCTCAGCATCACCGGAGAACCGGTCCAATGATCGCCAAACATCGTCTGTATGCAGGCGCCGGGCTAGGCCTGGTCGCCGCCGCCGCTTTGGGCTTCGGCGCCGCCCGGCTGATCCAGCCGAGCGCATCCCCCACCACCCGGCCCGCCGCCGAAGAGGGGCCGCGCGACACGCTCACCATCTCACCGCAAGCCATCGCCGCGTCGCAGATCGTCGTCGCCCCAGCGGGCACGGGCGAACTGGACCGGGCGGTCATTGCCGCCGCGACCGTCCAGGCGACGCCCGATGCCGATGCGGTGCTGACCGCGCGCGCGCCCGGCACCGTCACCCGCATCCTCGTCCGGCTGGGCGATGCGGTGCGCGCCGGACAGACGCTGGCGCTGGTCGAAAGCCGCGACGCCTCGCAGATCACCGCCGACCGCGCCGCCGCCGCCGCGCGGGTCGGACTGGCGCGGCGGCAACTGGAGCGTGAGCGCGGGTTGCTGGCGCAGGGCGTGTCGCCACGCGCCGACTATGATGCGGCCCAGGCCAATCTGGCGGTGGCGCAGGCCGATGCGCGGCGCGCAAGCGCGGCGGCGGGCGCCGCGAGCGTCACCGGCGATGGGCGTTCGGTCGCCGTCACCAGTCCCATCGCCGGGCGCGTGACCATGGCCGAGGCGAAGCTGGGACAGTATGTCGCGGCCGAGGCCGACCTGTTCCACGTCGCCGATCCCCGCCGCCTGGAGATCGCCGCCGCCGTTCCCCCGGCCGAAGCCGCACGGATCCGGGCGGGCGACCGGGTGGACCTCATCACCCGCGAGGGACAGGCCATTGCGGGCCGGGTCCGCGCCGCGACCGGCATCGTCGATCCGCAATCGCGCGCCGCGACGGTCATCGTCACGCCACTGGCCGCAGCCGTCATGCTCGCGCCCGGTCAACTCGTTCAGGCGCGTATTTTCGCCAGCGGCGGCGCGGCGCATGACGGAATCATGATCCCGCAGGATGCGGTGCAGACGCTGGGCGGGCGGGACATGGTCTTCGTCCGCACCGCGCACGGATTCCGCGCCCGGCCGGTGACGATCGCGGGCCGCTCGAACGGGATGGTCGCCATCGCGGGCGGCATCGCACCCGGCACGAGGATCGCCACGACCAATGCCTTTCTGATCAAGGCCGAACTCGAAAAGGATATGGGGGGCGAGGAATGATCGCCGCCATCCTCTCCGGCTCGGTCCGACTGCGCTGGCTGGTCGCGGTGCTGACGCTGGCCGTCGTCGCGTTCGGCGCGTGGCAGATCACCCTGCTGCCGATCGACGCGGTGCCCGACGTGACCAACCGCCAGGTCCAGGTCAGCAGCTTCGTCCCCGCGCTCGGCCCGGTCGATGTCGAGAAGCAGGTGACCTTCCCCATCGAGACCGCGCTGGCGGGCATTCCGGGGCTGGAAATGACCCGCTCGCTGTCGCGCAACGGCTTCAGCCAGGTGACGGCGGTGTTCACCGATGCGACCAGCATCTATTTCGCCCGCCAGCAGATCGCCGAGCGGCTGGCCCAGGCCAAGGACAGCCTGCCCGCCGGGGTCCAGCCCAATCTCTCCCCACTGAGCACCGGGCTGGGCGAGATCTTCTTCTACTCCATCGCCTTTCGCCATCCCGACGGGCGCGGCACCCCCCGGATCGACGGCAAGCCCGGCTGGCAGAACGACGGCAGCTACCTGACCCCGGAGGGCGAGCGGCTGACTACCGAACTGGCCAAGGCGGCCTATCTGCGCACCGTGCAGGACTGGATCATCCGGCCGCAGATGCGCACCGTGAAGGGCGTGGCGGGGGTCGATTCCAATGGCGGCTACGTCAAGCAGTATCTGATCGAGCCGAACCTGGCGGCGCTCGCCGCCTATGGCATATCGATGACCGAGCTGGCCGATGCGGTGGAGCGCGCCAATGTCTCGGCGGGGGCCAATTATGTCCGCCGCGCGGGTGAGAGCTTCCTGGTGCGCGCCGATGCGCGGCTGAAATCGATCGAGGATATCCAGGACGCGGTCGTCGCCACCCGCAACGCCGTGCCGGTCCGGGTGCGCGATGTCGGCCAGGTGACGATCGGCGGCGCGGTCCGCACTGGCTCGGGCAGCCGCATGGGGTCGGAGGCGGTCATCTCCACCGTGCTGATGCTGGTCGGCGAGAACAGCCGGATCGTGTCGACCGCGGTCGCCGACAGGCTGGTCCAGATCAACCGCACCCTGCCCCCGGACGTGTTTGCCGAGCCGGTCTATAACCGGTCGAAGCTGGTCGAGGCGACCATCGCCACTGTCCGGAAGAACCTGGTCGAGGGCGCGCTGCTGGTCATCGTGGTGCTGTTCCTGCTGCTCGGCAATGTCCGGGCGGCGCTGATCACCGCCGCCGTCATTCCGATCACCATGGTGATGACCGCGACGGGCATGAACATGCTGGGCGTGTCGGGCAACCTCATGAGCCTCGGCGCGCTCGACTTCGGGCTGATCGTCGACGGAGCGGTGATCATCGTCGAGAACGCGCTGCGCCACCTGGCCGAGCGGCAGCAGGTCGAGGGGCGACTGCTGACCCGCGCGGAGCGGCTGGAGACCACCGCCGCCTCCGCGCGCGAGATGATCCGGCCGACCGTCTATGGCCAGGCGATCATATTCCTGGCCTTCGCGCCGCTCCTCACCTTCCAGGGGGTGGAAGGCAAGACCTTCGCGCCGATGGCGATCACGCTGATGATCGCGCTGGCCTGCGCCTTCATCCTGTCGCTGACCTTCGTGCCCGCGATGATCGCGATCCTGATCAAGGGCCGGGTCGAGGAGACCGAAGTGCGGCCGATCCGCTGGTTCAAGGCGCGCTATGCCCCCCTGCTCGCCCGCGCCATCGCCCGGCCGCGCCCCTTCGTGCTGGGCGGAGTGGCGGTGTTCGCGGCCGCGCTGCTGGGCTTCGGCCTGCTCGGCGAGGAGTTCATGCCGCAGCTTGACGAGAAGGACATCACCGTCACCAACTTCCGCGTCCCCTCCGCCTCGATCGACCAGTCGACCCAGATGCAGATGCGGATCGAGAACGCGCTGAAGACGCTGCCCGAGGTAGCGCTGGTCTTTTCCAAGAACGGCAATGCCGATCTGGGCACCGACCCGATGCCGCCCAATGCGTCGGACACCTACATCATCCCCAGGCCGGAGAGCGAATGGCCCGCCGAGGTGCGGACCAAGGCCGACATCATCCGCCGCATCGAGGAACGGATGAAACAGGTGATCGGCAACCGCACCGAAATCCAGCAGCCGATCCAGATGCGCTTCAACGAACTGATCGCGGGCGTACGCGCCGATGTCGCGATCAAGCTGTACGGCGACGATCTCGATGCGATGGGCGTCGAGGCGCGGAAGATCGCGGGGGCCGTGCGTTTGATCCCGGGCGCGGCGGACGTCAGCGTCGAGCAGACCGACGGCGCGCCGACCTTCGACGTGCGGATCGACCGCCAGGCGGCGGGTCGGCTGGGCCTGTCGGTCGACGAGATCGCCGCCACCGTCGCGGCGGCGCTGGGCGGGCGCGAGGCCGGGCTGGTGTTCGAGGGGGATCGTCGCTTCGCCGTCGTCGTCCGCCTGCCCGACGTGCAGCGCGACGATATCGAGACGCTGGGCGCGATTCCGGTGATGCTCCCCGCCGCCGAGGGGCAGACTGCCCGCTCGGTCCCCTTACGCGAGGTGGCGAGCTTCCATTATACCCAGGGGCTGAACCAGATCAGCCGCGAGAATGGCAAGCGGATGATCACCGTCCAGGTCAATGTCCGGGGCCGCGACCTGGGCGGCTTCGTCGAGGCGGCGGAGGCGCGGATCGCGAAGATGCCCCTGCCGCCGGGCATGTACACTGATTGGGGCGGCACCTTCCAGAGCCTGCAGTCGGCGCGGCTCCGCCTGATGCTGGTGGTGCCGATCTGCTTCCTGGCCATCTATGCACTGCTGTTCATGGCGCTGGGCGGCTTCGTGCCCGCGCTGATCGTGTTCTCGGCGGTGCCGATGGCGCTGGCGGGGGGCGTCTTCGCGCTGCTGCTGCGCGGCATCCCCTTCTCGATCACCGCGGCGGTCGGCTTCATCGCGCTGTCGGGCGTGGCGGTGCTCAACGGACTGGTCATGATGAGCGCCATCGCCCGGCACCGTGCGATGGGCGAGGAGGACGACCGGGCCATTGCCGAGGGCGCGATGGAGCGGGTGCGGCCCGTGCTGATGACCGCGCTGGTCGCCTCGCTGGGCTTCGTGCCGATGGCGCTGGCGACCGGCACCGGGGCGGAGGTGCAGCGGCCGCTGGCCACGGTGGTGATCGGCGGGCTGATCACCTCCACCGCGCTGACGCTGGTCGTGCTGCCCACGATCACCGCCTGGGCCGCGCGCTGGGCGAAGGCCCGGAGGCGCACCGAAACGCCGGTTGCGGCGTGAACGCCTGCCCGCCCCCGGTCATCACCGGGGGCGGGTAGAGGAGATGCTTTGCGCAGGGGCGCTGACGGCATCTTGTTCCCGCAAAACGCGAAAGACGATCGAAACTGCGGACGATCTACACCTAGCCTCTTGGGGACATTGGCAAAGGAGTGACGACGTGGCGAAGCGAACGACGCCGATCTGGTCCGCCGCTTTCAGGCGGAGACCGGCGGCTCGCTGATCTCCGCCCAGGCGACCAGCCCGACAATGGCCAGCGCGGCGACGAATTCGAGCGACAGGCTGATCCGCAAATACCGCAAGCCGCGCTCCCCCGAGCCGACCAGGCCCGGAGTCAGCACGAAGCGATTGGCCGAGGCGAGCATCAGCATCACCCCGAACAGCATCAGCTTGGCGATCATCAGCCGCCCATACAGGCTGTCGGGCAGCCGGGCGATGCCCTGTACCCCGATCAGCATCGCCGCATTGACGAGGCCGGTGGTCAGGATCGCGGCGACGATCACGCTGCCCACCCCGGCAAAGCCCGCCAGCGCGTGGGTCGCTTGGGCGCGGTCGGGTGGGCGGCGCAAGACCAGGCCGACAAAGACGATCAGCGCGCCGATCCAGGCTCCGGCCGCCAGCATATGGACGATGTCCGCGCCCAGATGCACCCAGCCGATCGCGCCGGCATCCATCGCGCCATGCCCGTTCCACGCGAGCGTCGCGGTTGCGCCCCCTGCGAAGAAGGCGACGACCCAGCGCGGCACCACCCGCCGCGCGACCAGCGTGACCAGCAGCGCGGCCAGAAGTGCGATCCGCAGCAGAGAGGCGAGGCCCGGCGCGGTGTCGCGCAACAAGGTGACGAGCAGGCCGCCGGTCACCGCCCCCGGATCGCCCCCGGTCATGGCCAGCGCAAGCAGCCAGAAGTCCAGAATCGACACCGGAATCGCGACGGCGGTGACCGAGACGAGCGGCCACCGCCTGTCTTTCGCGAACAGGGCCAGGCCGAACAATCCCGGCAGGAGGGTCAGCGACAATCCCCGCACCAGGATCAACGCAGCCTGGACCATGGGGATCAGCCGACCTGGATCTTGTAGCTGCCGGTGACGCGGTGGGTGTCCGCCGACACGACATGCCAGGCGACCTGATACTGGCCACGCGGCAGCGGCGCGGCGAGCGTCAGCACCAGCGACCGCCCGTCCGCCCCGATCGAGGTCTTCGCCGGGATCGCGTGCGCGGCCATGCCCGGCATGATCATGGTCAGCTCGGCCCCCGACATCGGCGCGAGCAGCGTCTCGGAGAAATTGAGCACCAGCGTCCGGGGACCGGTTGCGACCGTGGCGTCGGCGGCGGGGCTGGCCGAGATCAGCTTGGGATGCGCCAGCGCGGGCGCGGAAAGGGACGCGGCCAAGGCCAGGCCGAGCAGGATGCGACGCATGGATTCAGACTCCGGATAAGGGTGGATGATCGTCACCCTTGATTACGCGGGGGAAGCGACCATCCCTCGTCGCCCATGCCCTTTCTGGTGCATGACGGGCCAGGAACGGCCGCCCGTCGCTCAATAGGAATAGCCGACCCGGAACATGAACTGGCGCGGCGCACCGGGCAGCGTCCACAGCCGCGAATAGGAGCTGGGGAAATAACGCACGTCGAACAGGTTCGTGACCTCGCCCGAGATGCGCAGCCGCTCGGTCGCCTCGAACGCCGCCGTCACGCGGGTCAACGTATAGGAGGGCAAATAGAAGAAATTGCCGTTGGCGAAGCGGAAGCCGGTCTCGCCCAGCCGCTTGCCGACATAGTTGACGCCCGCGCCCAGGGTCAGGCGCCGCTCGCCGATGTCGAAGTCCTTGAACACCAGCGCGCTGCCGCTGTTCTTGGCGATGTTGAGCAGCGGATCGCCCTCGCGCAGGCCGAAGCCGAAATTCGGATCGAGCGCGTTCTGCGCCACCTCGGCGTCGATATAGGCATAGTTGACCTGCACCCGGAACCCGGCGGGCAACTGGCCCGACAGCTCGGCCTCGACGCCCTCGCTGCGCGCCTTGCCGACCGCCAGCGAGAAATTGGCGTTGACCGGGTCGGCGGTCAGGACGTTGCTCTTGGTCGTCCTGAACAGGGCCAGCGTACCGGTCAGCCGCTGGCCGAGCAGCGAGATCTTGGCCCCTGCTTCGTAAGAGGTGGTGCGTTCGGGGACGAAGGCGTTGTTGTTCGCATCCGTGCCGTTATTGGGGCGGAAGCCGCGCCCGTAATTGGCGTAGAGCGAGACATGCGGTCCGAACAGATAGGTCGCGCCGACCGAGGGGCTGAACGCCGTGCGAAACTGCTGCGTCCGGCGGCGCGCGGCGCGATCGTCGATGATCTGCTCGAACTGGTCATAGCGACCACCCGCCCGGATCTTCAGCGCATCGGTGACGTCGATCTGATCCTGCAGATAGGCGCCCCAGCTATATTGCCGCTCCAGATAGCTCTGGAACGCGCCCGCTACGGGCAGCTTGCCATAGACCGGGTTGAAGATGTCGATGCGGTTGCCCGCCGCCAGGTTGCCGGCCGCCTGCGACGCGACAGCGGGCGGGCGATAGCGGTTCTGGACGATATCCAGCTCGTAATCGTCCCAGTCCGCGCCGACGATCATATGGTGCATCAGCGGCCCGGTATCTAACTTGCCGCTCAGCTCGCCACGAAAGGTCAGGTCGGTGGTCTTGTAATCGCGGTCGCTGCGCTGGCGCGACAGGGTGACGCCGTCGGTGTAGAGACGCTGGCGGCCGGCGGCCAGCTCGGCCTCGGTGGAGACGCCCCGGAAGAAGGTGTCGCGATAGCCGACGCCCAGGACGATCGACCAGTTCCTGTCGAAATCATGCTGCAACTGGGCCTGATGCCCCATGGCGCGGACATGGACGGGTCCGTCGCCCGGCTCGCCGAAGAAGCGGCTGCGCGGGACCAGCGACAAATCGCCGGTCGGCGCGACGATGCCGCGGTCGAAGGTCACCTTCTGGTCGATATACTCGAACTCGTAGCTGGCCGAGCTATCCTCGCCCAGCTTGACGAGAAAGGACGGTGTGACCGTGATCTTCCGACTGGAGTTGAAATCGCGGAAGCTGTCGGCCGATTCAGCCGCCCCGGTCACGCGCATCGCGACCCGCGACGACAGCGGCACGTTGAAATCGCCCTCGCTGCGATAGGTGTTGAAGCTGCCCGCCGACAGGATCGCGCTACCATGCAAGTCGAAGCCGGGCTTCTTGGTGATGATGTTGACCGTGCAACCGGGCTCGCCGCGCCCGAACAGCGAGGAATTGGGGCCCTTCAATACCTGCATCTGCTCGACATTGGACGTGTCGCGCGACCCGCCATAGCCGCGCGCGGCGTTGAACCCGTTGACCAGATAGTTGCTGGCCGAGCCCTCGTCCCCGGTGAATCCGCGACAGGCGAACACGTCGAACAGGCCGCCGAAATTATTCTGCCGCGCGGGCTGGAAACCGAGGGCGGCCGCCTGTCCGCCGTCGTGACCGAGCATGGCACGATCCGCACCCGCGTCGCGGTGCTGTCGGCGGGCGCCTGGGCCTCGTCCTTCTGCCATCAATATGGCATCCGCTTCCCGCAGGCGACGATCCGCCAGACGGTGATGGCGGTGGGGCCGGGCGAGGACATCTTCCCGGCGGCGATGCACAGCGACTATATCTCGATGACCCGGCGCGGTGATGGCGGCTATACCCTGTCGATCAGCGGCAGCGGCAAGGTCGATCCCACGCCGCAGTTCCTGCGCTTCTCGACCCAGTTCGTGCCGATGTTCCTGCGCCGCTGGCGCAAGCTGGCGCCTGGTGGGCTGGAAGGCGTGCGCTCGGGCCATGAGCGGGTCGCCCGCTGGCGGCTCGACCGGCCGACGCCAATGGAACGAATGCGCGTCCTCGATCCCAAGCCCGATTCCGCGACCGTCAAGCGCACCCATGCCCGCGCGCTGGAGCTGATGCCGCGCCTGTCGGAACGGACCGTGACCGGCGCCTGGGCGGATTATGTCGACAGCACCCCCGATGGCGTGCCCGGCATCGGCGAGGTGGAGCAACTGCCCGGCCTGATCCTGGCCGCGGGGTTCAGCGGCCACGGTTTCGGCATCGGGCCGGGCGCGGGTCATCTGATCGCCGATATCGTCAGCGGCGCGTCGCCGATCGTCGATCCCAAGCCCTATCACCCCAGCCGCTTCACCAGTTCCGCCTGGGGCAAAGTCGCAGAATTCTAGCGCGGGATGACATCGGGTCGCCCCGAACCTAGCCGCTTCCCTGAAAGGGAGGGGTGGCTCAACCCGATGTCCCCCCGCTCCAACTGGCCTATAAGCCGGCTTGGTCGATCATCTGTGCGATCTCGCTCGGCAGGGCCGTTTCCGATTTCGGCAACAGTCGATGAAGCGCCGTCTGAACGCGTTTGCGGGCCACCTGATACGCCTTGTGGCGGATGACCCGCATCGCGTTCGTCCGCCAGGACGGGCTCTCGCCGAGCCGTGCCTCCCACTTGGCCTCCTCCGCCTCGAGGATCGACAGCGCCAGGCGCAATCCATCGCGTCGTCCGCGTGCATACTCGTCGGAAACCGGGGAAGTCTTCATCTTGAGGCGAGATTGGCCCGCCCTACCGTCTCTGACAAGGCAAATTCCCGGTGCGGCTCAATTGCCCTCGGCGTCGACCATGACGACCACCGGCCTGCCGCGCGACATCGGCTCCCACCCGGCCGATATCGCCGAGCGCACGCAGCGCGCCATCGTCGCATCGTCGAGCTGAAGCCGACCGCGCGGCAATCCCTTTAACAGCCGCTTGGGCGGCGGAAATTCGACCAGGGCCTCGCGCTTGGCGTCCTGCTGAAGCAGCGAGATCGTCATGCCCTTCCACCCCTCGTCATCCGACTCATGGGGTTCGCTGTGCAGGTGCCAATCATAGGCCACGCCGTCGACAGTGACGGTTCCGGCGTTCGTTCGGGATTTCGACATGGCCGGGTCTCTAGCATAGCAAATGGGCGAAGGCACAAATTCGGGTATCACTCGTAATAATCCTATGGCCCGGATGCGCTTCGGGTTCGTTAGGGAAATACCCCGAACAGGAGAGAATGGCGTGCTGTTTCACACGATGGTCGGATCGAACGACATTGAACGATCGAAGCGCTTCTACGACACGGTACTCGGCACCCTCGGCGTCGGCGAGGCGACGCGCAACATCGCCGACAGCGGCCATACCCGGCTCATCTACAATAATGGCAACGGGACCAACTTCATCGTCAGCCAGCCGATCAACGACGAACCGGCGACCGTCGCGAACGGCGGCACCGTCGCCTTCGCCTGCAACTCGCCGGAGCAGGTGAAGCAGTTTCACGACGTCGCGGTCGCCCATGGCGGCACCTCGATCGAAGGACCGCCCGGACCGCGCCACACGGCGTCGATGGGCACGATCGAACTCGCTTATTTCCGCGATCCCGACGGCAATAAGCTCTGCGGGATTCACTTCCCCGAATAATCCGGCGAACCTGTGCTGCCCGTCCCCGTCGGCGATGGGCAGCGCCTGGTCGATCCGGTGCGACGAGGATCGCGCGTGAGGGCCGGCGGATATTGGCCCGATGCCCGGCGTTGGACGTTGATCACCGCATGAAGACGATCCGCTTTCCCGACGGTAGGACCGTCCCCGCGCTGGGCCAAGGCACCTGGATGATGGCGGAAGACCCCGCCCGCCGAACGGACGAGATCGCCGCCCTTCGCGAAGGGCTCTCGCTCGGCCTGACCCTGATCGACACGGCCGAGATGTATGCCGATGGCGAGTCCGAACGTCTCGTCGGCGAGGCGATCGCGGGTGCGCGCGATCAGGTGTTCCTGGTCAGCAAGGCCTATCCCCAGAACGCCTCGCGCGACCGGCTGCCCCGGGCCTGCGAAGCGAGCCTCGAACGGCTCGGCACCGACCGGATCGACCTGTACCTGCTGCACTGGCGTGGACGTGTGCCACTGGCCGAAACGGTCGAGGCGATGGAGCGACTGGTCGCGGCGGGCAAGATCCTGCGCTGGGGCGTCAGCAATCTCGACACCGACGACATGGCGGAACTGGTGGCGAGCGGCGGCGAGGGCTGCCAAACCGACCAGATCCTCTATAACCTCACCCGGCGCGGCCCCGAATATGATCTGATCCCCTGGCTCGCCCAGCATCGCATGCCGGTCATGGCCTATAGCCCGGTCGAGCAAGGCCGCTTGGTGGCCCATCCCGGCCTCGCCGACATGGCTGCGGAACGTGACGCCACGCCCGCGCAACTCGCCCTCACCTGGCTGCTGGCGCGGGACGGCATCCTTCCAATCCCCAAGGCCGGATCGGTCGCCCATGTGCGGGACAATCGTGCCGCTTTGGACCTCACCCTGTCCGAAACCGAGCTACGGCGCCTCGACGATCTGTTTCCGCCGCCACGCGATCCCGAGCCGCTTGCCATGCTCTAGCCACGGATGAAGTCGAGGAACGTGCGCAGCGGCGGCGGTACGAGTCGGCGGCCGGAAAGATGGAGGAACGGGCTGGAAAAGGCCTACCACCAGTCCGGCAGCATTGGCTCAATCGCGCCCTTCGCCAGCGAGGGCGAAAGCCGGTCCTCGAACAGGTGCACTTCGTCGGTGGCTTACCTGCCAGAGGATGCCTTGGCCGAACTCGACGCGATCGACCGTTGATCAGGCAGGCCGGTTGGCGAGCACCGTGTCGAGCAGGCCGGGAAAGCGCTGATCGAATTCCTTCCGGCGCAGCGTGTTGATCATCTCCCGCCCGGCCTGCGTCGTCTCGATCAGCCCCGCCGCACGCAGCAGCTTCAAATGGTTGGACAGCGTGCTCTTCGGAATGGACTCGCACGGCGCGGCATCGGTGCAGCGCAGCCGCTCGGTCGCGGCGAGCCGCGCCACCATGGCCAGCCGATTGGGATCGGCCAGCGCGTGCAGCGCCAGATCGAGCGGAACGTCCTCCAGCCGGGGATGGGTGAAGCGGGGCATGCAAACCGATATAAGGCGCCACATTGAATTTAATAGTTCGGGATTATTGAACTATTAAAGCATCACCCCATCTTCCGCCTGCCGACAGCGCACGATGCCGTGATCGCGGGCCAGATTTGGAGAATGCACATGTCCATTCAGGGAAAGACAGCGCTCGTCACCGGCGGATCGCGCGGCATCGGCTCGGCCATCGCCAAGCGACTGGCGGCCGAGGGCGCGGCGGTGGCGATCACCTATGCCGGTAACAAGGCGGCAGCGGATGCCACTGTGGCGGCGATCGAGGGCGCGGGCGGCACCGCCTTCGCCTTCCAGGCCGATGCCGCCGATCCGGAATCGCAGCGGGCGGGCGTCGAGCAGGCCGCCGCTGCGCTGGGTGGGATCGACATCCTGGTACACAATGCCGGAGTGGCCGAATTCTCGACCGTCACCGAGGATACCGACGAAACCTATGACCGCCAGTTCGGCGTCAATGTGAAGGGCCTGCACGTCGGCACCCGCGCCGCCCTGCCGCATCTTCGTGACGGCGGGCGGATCATCCTGATCGGCAGCATCTCGGGCGAAATGGCCTTCCCCGCGACCACGGTCTACAGCGCGACGAAGGCGGCCGTCGCGGCGCTCGCGCGCGGCTGGGCGAAGGACCTCGCGTCGCGCAACATCCTGGTCAACACCGTCCAGCCGGGACCGATCGACACCGACATGAACCCCGCCGACAGCGACTTCGCAGGGCAGGTGCTGCAAGCCATCCCGCTCGGCCGCTACGGCAAGGTCGAGGAGATCGCGGGCGCGGTGGCGTTCCTGGCTGGACCGGATGCGAGCTACATCACCGGCACCACGCTCAACATCGATGGCGGTGCGACGGCGTAAGGCCAGTGATCGCCGCCCTCTCCCCAGGGCCGATCGACATTCATGTCACGCCTTCTTCCCTCTCCCCGGATAGGGAAGAAACGCCCCTAAGTGACGCCGGGCGCGCTGCTGTCGGTCTGGGCGGCTGCGGCCGTCGTGATCCTGATCCTGCTGATCGTGCAGATGAGGATGAGCCCATATATCGCGCTCATCCTCATGTCGCTCGGCCTCGCCCTCGCAACCGGGATTCCGGCGGGCACGATCGTCGAGGGGTTCGAGGCCGGGGTCGGCGGTGCACTCGGCTATATCACGCTGCGCGGACTGACCTTGGACACGATCCGGCGTTTTACCAACGAATGCCTGGCCCCCACTGCGATGATCACCCTCGTCGTCGGTATGGGTGCGGGTTTCGGTCGGGTCCTGACCGATAGCGGCGCGTCCGCCGCGATCGTGGCGCTCGCCGGGCAGTGACCGGCGCGGGGTCGGTCGTGTTCAGCTATGTCAACGATGGCGGTTTCTGGCTGGTCAAGGAGTGTTTCGAGCTGAGCGTGATCGACACGGTTCGGCACCGGACGATGTGCGGGACGCTCATATTGCTTACCGCGTTGGCAATAGCGGCGACCTTGTCGCTCCTATTGTAGGAAAGCGACGTTAGACGGCCGCCATCCGGCTCCGGGCCGACTGGCGGACTCCATCAAATCTGCGCCAGGCCACCATCGGTGAACAACTCGCTGCCCGTCATGAAGCTGCTGTCCGACGAGGCCAGGAAGGCGGCGGCGGCCGCGACTTCCGATGGGTCGCCGACATGGCCGATCGGCGTCGTGGCCCCCATCTCGACCATCGCGTCGCGACCGACGACTTCGGCGGCCAGTTCGGTCAGCGTCGGCCCCGGCGACAGAACGTTCACACGGATCCCCGTGCCCCGCAGATCCTGGGCCCAACTGCGCGCCAAATTGCGGACGGCCGCTTTCGAGGCGCTGTAGACGCTGAACGCCGGCGTCCCCATGACACCTGTGGTCGAGCCGGTGAGGATGACCGAACCGCCCTTCTCCATCAGCTTCAAGCCCTTCTGCACCGTGAAGATGGTGCCCTTCACATTCACGTCGAAGGTCGCATCGACATGGCCCGGCGTGATCTCGGACAAGGGGACCAGCGCGCCGGTGCCGGCATTGGCGAACAGGATGTCGAGCCTGCCATGTTCCCGCTTCACCGTTTCGTAGAGCCGATCCAGGTCGCCGAAATCGGTGACCGATCCTGCCACCGCCCGTGCTCGGGCGCCAAGCTCCGCCACGGCCGCCTCCAGCTTATCCGCCCTGCGCCCGAAGATATAGACGAACGCTCCTTCCGCGACGAACCGCTTCGCCGAAGCCATGCCGATACCGGTGCCACCCCCGGTGATGACGGCGGTCTTTCCTTCCAGTCTGTTCATAAGTGCCTCCATTCATTGGTTGCACACAGCTGGCGTGGAGCCTACCTGGAGACAAGTATGCACCTTTTGGTAAGTACCGAGAATGTCTGGAACGCTGCAAGCCGACGATGCCGTTACGACGCCCACCGCGCCCGCCTTCACTTGCGGGCTCGACGCCACGCTGAAGATCATCTCGGGCAAGTGGAAGCCGCTGATCCTCTACTTCCTGCTGCGCGGCCCGACCCGCTATGGGGAACTGAAGCGCGCCATTCGCGATGTCAGCGACAAGGTGCTGATCCAGCAGCTCAAGGAGTTGGAAGCGGACGGCGTCCTGCGCCGGAACGATTACAAGGAGGTTCCGCCACGAGTCGACTATACGCTGACCCCACTCGGACAGAGCCTTGCCCAGGCGCTGGAGCCTTTATGCCAATGGGGCACCGCGAACATAGCCGTGATGCAGAAACTTTTCGCCGAGCGTGATGGCTGGGGACGCGAGCGTCGTAGACCGGCCTTGTAGACGAATCCCGCCCCAGGTGGCGACTTCAGCCTGTCCCCGTGACCCTGCATCGTCGCCTATCGCATCCCCCAACTCGCGGTCAGTATCGGGGTGCCTTGGCGAAGTCCGCCTTGCCGAAGGGGCGGTCGCGGAACATGTAGGCATAATAGAATTCGCGCAGCCGCCGGTGGAAAGCCCGGATACGGTCCTGATAGGCGAGCTGCGCGGCCAGATCGGTATGGGCCAGCCGCGTCAGCAGGGAATGCACTCCCACCGACGGGAGCAGCCAGCCTAGCGCATCGGCGGCCGCGACGCGGCGCTCCAGCCCCTCGCGATAGGCTTTCACCCGAGCGGCGACGCTCTCGTCGCCATTCTGGTGAAAGGCGTAATACCATTTCTGGTGGAAACCCTGCGGCAGCGGCGGCGAGTCCGCCCACTCGGGGTGGCGGGCATAGAAGCGCCGCATCGTCTCCTCGCGCGGGATTTCCCAGGCGTGATGGACATTCTCGCGCTGCGCCAGCGCGATCTTCGCGCCTTGGTCGACGGGAATGGCGCGGTTGATCACGACATTGGCGAGCGTCGGGATCACGAGGACAAGCACCAGCCACGATCCAGCCAGCGTCGCCGCATTGGCAGTCGATCCATGGCCCAGCCGCGATACCAGCCCCGCCAGCCCGATCCAGAAGAGCAGATAGGCCCCCGCCACCGCCACCACGAGCAGCACGATCCAGGCGGCAACCCCCGACAGCATCGCGCCGATCACGAACGGCACCGACAGCGCCGCCAGCAGCAGCCCGAAACGGACCAGCCCGCGCCGCAGCCATAGGCGCCGCGCGCCCGGCAGCGCGCCCAGCATCCGCGCCCGCCCGGCCTCGCGCTCGCCGGACTTCAGATCGTGGAACAGCGCGATGGCGAAGAGCGGTGCGAGGAACACCAGCACGAAGGCGAAGTCGAACCGCCCCGGCAGCGCCAGTTCGGGATTGAAGGTGTCGCCGTCATAGATCTGCGCCTCCAGCCCCAGCGCCCGGACCCGCAGGATATAGGGCGCGACGTCGCGCATCCCGATCGCGGCGAAGGCCAGCGGTGCGGGGGCGTCCCAGGTCGGGTGGAAGGTATAGTAGGCGGCGTTGCCGGCATCCTTGTCCCGGTCGACATGGGTGGCGATGGCCGCGACATCCTCGGCCTGCGCGGCGGCGATCGCCGCGATGGCAGCGCGCTGCCGCGCCATCTCCGCCATGCCGGCGGCGACGGCGGCGGTGCTGAGCAGCGCCAGCAGGACCAGCGCGATGCTCGCCATGCGCGACCGCAGCAGCAGCCGGAGTTCGTGCATCCAGATCGCCATCACTTCGCTCCCAGCCGACGGGTGGCGATGGCCAGCCCGGCCCCGGCCACCGCCAGCCACCCCAGTACGATCGCCAGTCCCGGCAGGCTCGCCCGCACCAAGGTCCGGGCATCGGGCTGGACGAAGGTGAATTCGGGGATGCGGCGCCAGTTGTCCGCCCCGATCCGCTTGCGCCGGTCGGCTCCGGCGTCCTTGGCGGTGTCGTCGGCATAGCTGACCGCCTCCGCCTGCAGGCGGTTCAGCCGCTGGACCAGGGCGTAGCGATAGGCCTCCGCCTGTTCGAGGAAGCGGCGGTGGCCGGCAAAGTCGGTGCCCGCCGCCGCCATCGACGCCTGTCGCAACGCGATCGTCGGGCTGAGCAGGCCGACGCCGGTGACCAGCGCGTTCTGCCGCGCCTGTATCGCGAAGCTCTCGGCGGCATAACGGTCGAACAGCCGGCTGGTCATCGCCTCGCCCTCCAGCGCGAGCAGGCCCTTGTAATTGACCGGCAGATCCTCGATCCGGGTCACGCCATAGCGTTTCAGCACATCCGCCTTGAACTTCGCGAAATGCGGGTCGTCGGGATCATGGCTGTCGCCCATCCGCCGCAGGTCGCGGGCGATGGCGACATCGGTCTGCAACCGGTTGGCGAGCGGATAGGCCGCGCTCGCCATATCGGGGGCGACGCGCGGCAGCAGCACGACCGTCACCGCCCAGACCGCGAGCAGCGCCAGCAGCGCGTCGCGGCGGCGGCGGACCAGCATCGAGACGAGGAGGATCGCCACCACCCACAAGGCGAGATAGGCGGCGTAGGCCAGCGCGATCATGAGCATCGGCCCGGCAAACGCCCCCGGCTGGCCCGAGATCAGGACGAAGCCGATCATCGCCGGCAGCCCGACCAGCAGCGCGACCACGCCCAACGCGGCGAGCTTGCCGAGCACGATCGCCCGCGCCGATGCCCCCTGCACCATCAGCGGGCGCAGCGTCCCGCCCTCGGTCTCGCGCGCGATCGCGCCATAGCCGAGGAAGATCAGCAGCAAGGGCGCCACCGCCTGCAACACGAAGGCGGGGGTCAACTGGCCGAAGCGGACCAGCGCCGAGCTTTGTCGGACATCGCCGAAATTGCTCGTATTCTGCCGATGCCCTTCGAGGAACATGGTGTTGCCGGTAAAGGCGTCGACACCCGGATCGAAGGCGGCGAGCGGCCCCAGCGGACGGAAGATGAAATGGCCGTAGTGGACGACGCGGTGCGGGTGGCGGTCCGGCTGCGCCTCGAACGCATGGTTCGCCTCCGCCTGGTTGCGCGCACGGTTGTCGGCGATGCCCTGTTGATGCGTCCAGGAGGTGACGACCGCGACCAAGGTCAGCACCAGCAGCAGCAGGATGGCGGTCACCGCGACGCGGTTGCGCCGCATCAACCGCAACTCGTCGCGCGCGACAAGGGAGATGGCGCTCATGCCGCCGCCACTCCGGCGAACCGGTCGTGCAACGCCCGCACGTCGAACCGCGCCTCGCCCTCCGCCGTGACCTCGGCGACGATGCGCCCGCCTTCGAGGAACCCGATGCGGTCGGCGACATCGGCGGCGCTGAGCAGGTCGTGCGTCACCATCAGCACGGCGGTGCCCCGTGCGCGGACCGCATGGAGCAGCGCGTTGAAATCGGCGGTCGCGCGCGGATCGAGGCCCGAGGTCGGCTCGTCGAGCAGCAGCACCGGCACTTCGCGCAACAGCGCCACGGCGATGGCGACCTTTTGCCGCATCCCCTTGGAAAACCCGCCCAGCCGCTGGTCGAACGCCCGCTCCTGCAAGCCCGCCGCCGCCAGGGCGTCGGTGATCGCGGTCCGGTCGCGCGGCGTGCCCGACAGCGCGAGCAGATAATCGGCATTCTCGACCGCGCTCAGATGTTCGTACAGCGCGACATTTTCCGGCAGATAGGCGATGCGCCGCCGCGCCGCGTCGGGATCGGCCGCGGGGTCGATCCCGCTGACCCGGACGCTGCCGTCATCGACCTGGACGAAGCCCAGCAATGTCGACAGGGTCGTCGACTTGCCCGCGCCGTTCCCACCGAGCAGCGCATAGATTTCGCCCGCCGCGACCGACAGCGTCAGGCGGTCGAGCACCTGATGGGTGCCGTAAGACAGAGTGGCGTCCGCTATGGCAATTTCGGGCGGGGCGGCGGGAGTTGAAGGCATGGTCGACATGGCCTGATCACTGCCCTGTCGGCCCCACCGTCGTCAACAGTAATGATGTATCATTTCATTGACAGATGACAGCCAATCGGTTTGTAGCTGCGAGACTGCATATCATTTGCATCAGGGGGTTATATGACGATCTGCATGCGCCGGCTCGCCCCGGCCCTGATACTCGTGCCGCTACTGAGCGCAGCCGGGGTCCGCGCCGAGGGATCGAGCGAGCGCGGAGCGCCGACGGAGGGGGAAACGACCGACGAAATCCTCGTCACCGGATCGCGAAAGGCCAATGCCAGCATCAACGGGCTCGACATCGACCCGCATCTGCTGCCCCAGAATGTCCGCTTGCTCGACGACACGCTGATCGACCGGGCGGGCTTCACCGACCTGTCGCAGCTATTCGACCTGGCCGGGGGCATGTCGCGCCAGAACAGCTTCGGCGGGGCATGGGATGCCTATGCGATCCGGGGCTTTTCCGGCGACATCAACCAGGGGCCGGACCTGCTGGTCAATCGCTTCAGCGCCAATCGCGGCTTTAATGCGCGCCGCGACGTGGCGACGGTCGAGAGCTTCCAGGTGCTGAAAGGCCCCGCCTCCGCCTTGTCGGGCAAGGGCGAGCCGGGCGGCTCGATCAACATCGTGACCAAGGCGCCGTTCGACCATGTCCATGCCGGGGGCGAACTGGGCTATGCCAGCTTCGATACGTGGCGCGGCAGCTTCGATATCGGCGGGCCGGTCGGTAACGGCCTGTCGACGCGGGCCATCGGCGTCTATCAGGACGGCGGCAGCTTCCGCGACTTCGTCCGCAACGACCGGCTGCTGTTCGCGCCGTCGATCGGCTGGCGGCTGAACGACCGGGTGCGGCTGCTCTACCAGCTCGAATATAACCTCGTCCATTTCACCCATGATCGCGGCCTGGTCGCGGTGAACGGCGATGGCCGGGCGCTGCCCCGCAGCCGGTTCCTGGGCGAACCCGATGACAGGCCGATGACCCAGCGCACGTCGCAGCATCAGGCGACCGCCTATGTCGATCTCGCCCCCGGCGTCACGCTGGAGGGGGGCGTCCAATATCGCGACGGCGCGCTGACGGGCCGGTCGACGCACAATGCCACTTTGGTCGGCACCCGGTTGCGGCGGCAGTTCCGGGTCCACGACTATCGCTGGCAGGATCTGTCGGGGCGGATCGAGATCAGCGCCAACCGGACGCTGCTCGGCATCGGGCACCAGATGCGGATCGGCGCCGACGCCTTCGACTTCGACCAGCGCCGCATCCTCTACCGCTTCAACCCGACCGCCGCGCAGCCCTATGACATCGACATCTTCAACCCCGTCTATGGCCAGCCCAAGCCGGTCGCGCCGCTCAACCAGAATTTGCTCGAACGGTTGAGCGGACAGAGCGTCTATGCGCAGGACCTGCTGACGCTCGACGACCGCTTCTCGCTGCTGCTCGGCATCCGCCAGGACTGGATACGCCAGGACAATCTGAACTATCGCAACGGCCGCACCGACCGGCAGCGCCCGCAGGCGACCAGCCCCCGCGCCGCCTTCACCTTCGCGCCGAGCGAGTATGTCTCCACCTATGTCAGTTGGGGCCGCTCGTTCCGGTTCAACCAGGGCGTCGACGCCGCCGCCAGCCCCTTCGCACCCGAGCGCGGCGAGGCCTGGGAAGCGGGCGTCAAGGTCGCGGCCTTGGCCAAGCGCCTGACCGGCACCGTCTCGCTGTTCGAGATCACCAAGCACAACATCCTGGTCAACGATCCCGCCAATGCCGGTTTCTCGATCGCGACCGGCGCGGCGCGCAGCCGGGGCGTGGAGGCGGACGTCAATTACCGGGTCGGGGACCGGCTGACCCTGACCGGCGTCTATGCCTATACCGATGCCAAGGTGACGCGCGACACGCGGCCGGGCCTGAACGGCAGCGGCCTGTCGAACATACCGCATCATAGCGGCGCGGCCTATGCCTTCTGGCAGTCGCGGGGGGCCGAGCCGGGATCGGTCGGCATCGGCGCCGGCATGACCTATGTCGGCGGGCGGCCCGGCGACGATGTCGCCAGCGGCTTCCACCTGCCAGGCTATGCCACCGCGCGGCTCAACCTGTCCTATCAGGTCGCCAAGGGGCTGTCGGCGCATCTCGACGGCGAGAATCTGTTCGATGCCTATTATCTGGAAAGCAGCTATTCGAACGTCTGGATCACGCCCGGCGCGCCGCGCACGATCCGCGCCCGGATCGCCGTCGCGCTATGAGACGCTGGGCGTTGGGACTGGCGCTGGTCGCCGGGGGCTGGCCCCTCGCCGCCGCCGCGCAGCGCACCGCCGAGAATACGGTGCGCGAGGCGGAGGACGGCTTCGGCAAGAGCGTCGGGAGCGAATCGATCGGCATCTATGCCAGCGGCGAAGTGCGCGGGTTCAGCGCGACCGAGGCGGGCAACAACCGGATCGAGGGCGTCTATTGGGATCGCGCCGTCGCGCTGAGCAGCGTCATCACGCGGGAGACCACGACGCGCGTCGGGCTCAGCGCCTTCGGCTATCCCCTGCCCGCGCCGACCGGGATCATCGACCATGAGATGCGGCGCGCCGGAACCCGGCCGGTGGTCAGCGTCCAGCTCAACAGCGGCGAATATCTGGGCACCGACCTGGTGGTGGATGCGGCGATCCCGGTCGGCGACCGGATCAGCCTCAACCTGGATGCCGGGCTGTACGACGACGAATATGTCAGCGGCGCCGGCGGCTGGTATGCCAGCTATGGCGGGATCGCGCGCGTCCGTCCGGTCGACGGGGTCGAACTGACCGGCTTCTATGGCGGCTACAGCTTCGGCGACGAGGAACAGGCGCCGACGATCTTCACCGCCGACGGCCATGTGCCCGGCCGTATCGTGCGGCGCCGCTTCTTCGGACAGGATTGGGCCGACATGGCGGGGCAGACCTTCAACTATGGCACCCTGGCCAAGGCCATGTTCGGCAAGTGGCAGGTGGCCGCCGGCGCCTTTCGCAGCCGCTTCGCGCGCGACGAATATCACACCGCCTTCTTTCGCGGCGTCGATGCGAACGGGGTCGGCCGCTCCTTCGTGCTGGCGGGCGCGGATCAGACGACCGCCTCGACCTCGGGCGAGCTGCGGGTCAGCCGCCTGATCGAGGAGGGGCCGCGCCGTCACCGGCTGCTGGCCTCGGTGCGCGCGCGCGACGTCGCCGCGCGCTATGGCGGGCTGGCCACCGCCGATCTCGGGCTGGCGACGATCGGCGTTCCCGATCCGAAGGCCCAGCCGTCGCTGGTGCCGGGCGAGCGGACCCGCGACGATGTGCGGCAGACCAGCTATGCCCTGGGCTATGAGCTGCGCTGGGCGCGGCTGCTCGAACTCAATCTGGGCCTGACCCGCACCGATTACCGCAAGACGGTCGCGGTGCCGGGGGCGCCGGCGGTGCTCCAGCACGACCGGCCCTGGCTGTGGAACGCCGCGCTCGCGCTGCTGCCGACCGAGCGCCTGACGCTCTACGCCGCGACGACGCGCGGGCTGGAGGAAAGCGGCATCGCGCCGGGCAATGCGAGCAACCCCGGCGCGGCGCTGCCGGCCCTGCGCACCCGGCAATATGAGGCGGGCGCGCGCTACGCCTTGCCGGGTGGCTGGCGCGCGACGGCGGCGGTGTTCGACATCGCCAAGCCCTATTTCGATCTCGACCGGCGCGACGGCATGTTCCGCCAACTCGGCACCGTCACCCATCGCGGCGCGGAGGCGTCGCTGTCGGGCAGTCCGCTGGAGGGCTTGAGCATGGTCGCGGGCATGGTCTGGCTGCGTCCCCGCGTGACCGGCCAGGCGGTCGACGACGGGCGGATCGGCCCGCGCCCCATCGGCCGCACACCCTTGTTGATCGACGCCAGCGCCGATTACCGGATTCCGGGCCTCGCCGGTGTCTCGGTCGACGCCCATGCGACCTTCGAGGCGCGCCGGACCGCCAATGCCGCGAACACGGCGGCGCTCCCGGCCCGCGCCATTCTCGACCTCGGTGCCCGTTATCGCAGTCGCATCGGTCGTGTGCCGACGCTGCTGCGGCTACAGGTCCGCAACGTCGCCGACACCTTTGGCTGGCGGGTGTCCGGCGGTGGCGGCTACACCCTGTTACCGGGCCGCCGGGTGACCGCGAGCCTGACCGCGGACTTCTAGGACCGGGCCTTATCCCATGAAGTTCGCCGAAAAGTCCGCAAACTGGCCGTAGGGTCACATCGCATCAGACGACATTCAAATCCGTCACGAACTCGTAGCGGTCTCCCCGATAGACCGAGCGGGTGAACTCGACGATCCGACCATCGGGAATTCGGGTGCAGCGTTCGATCCGCAATACCTCGGAATTCTGTCGTACGTTGAGGATCCCGGCTTCGGTTTGCGTGGCGAGCGAGGCGCGGACGCGCTGCGTGCCCGATGTGGGTCGAAAGCCATGGACCTCGAGCGCCTGATAGAGGGAATCGCCCAGCGCATCGAGGTCGGGCATGAAGATCGCCGGGATCACCGCATGCTCGATCGCCAGCGGTTCATCGCCCGCCAGGCGGACACGGCCGAGCCGGGCGACGCGGGTATCGGGAGCCACTCCCACCGCCGCGGCTTCCTCTTCGGTCGCCAAGGCATAGGATTTGTAGATCCAGACCACGCCGGGGTCCTGCCCGCGCGACCGGGTGTCGTCGGTGAAGCTGTTCAGCTTCGCCCCCGGCGCTTCGATCCGTCGCGCGACGAAGGTGCCCGAACCCTGCCTGCTGATCAGCACGCCTTCGTCGATCAACTGCTTGATGCCCTTGCGGACGGTGACGCGCGACAGGCCCACCATTTCGCTGAGTTCCCGTTCGGAGGGCAGCGCGCTCCCCGGATCGATTCCCCCGCCATCGATATGCTCGCGCAGGCTCTGGGCGAGTTGCAGGTACAAGGGCGTCGCTTCGTCGCTCCGCGTCCAGGCGATATCGCGCATCGTCACGCCTCCCGCGCGTCCATCGCGTGCAGGGCGGCGCGCAGGCTGCCATGATGCGCGTCGAGCAGCGCCCTCGCCTCTTCCAGGGGCAAGCCCATGGCGACCAGCACGCCGCGCCTTATGTCGTTCTCCGCGACGCCCAACGCATGGATCGCCACCTCGGCATCCACGCCGGCCAGTTCCTGGACCATGCGGCGAGCGCGTCGAAGGAGCTTGGCGTTGGATACGCGCATGGCCACCATCCGCCCGCGATAGACGAACCCAAGGCGCAGCATCAGTGCCGTGGACAACAGGTTCAGCACCGCCTTTTGCGCGGTTCCCGCCTTCATGCGGGTCGATCCTGCCAGAACTTCGCTGCCCGTATCGGCCAGCACATGATGCTCCGCCTGTTCGATCAGGGGCGTCCCCGGATTGTTGGCGATCCCGATCGTCAGCGCACCGAGCGTCCTGGCGTGCCGAACCGCAGCCACGGTATAAGGCGTCTGTCCGCTCGCCGCGACGCCGATGACGACATCGGACGGCGTGATCGCGCAGGCATCGATGTCGGTCCGCGCCGCCTCGACATTGTCCTCCGCCCCTTCATACGCTTCCGTCAGCGCGCCGAAGCCGCCCGCCATCAGGAAAACCAAGCGCTTCATCGGCCAGCAGAAAGTGGGGTTCAGCTCGGTACCGTCCTGCACGGCGAGCCGACCCGATGTGCCCGCGCCGACATAGATCAGGCGTCCATCCTGGCCGAGCCGCGCCGCCGCCGCTTCGGCGGCCCGCGCGATCGCGGCCGTCTGCGACTGGATGGCGGCGATGGCGGCCATCTGCCCTTCCAGCATCGCTTCGACCGCCGATTCCGTCGGCCATTGGTCGAGATCCAGATACCGGGCGTCGAGCGTTTCGGTGTTCATCATAGCGTTGATCCCACTGGGAGCGTCGATGCGGAGCGGCCTGCCGGCGCGGCGCAGACCAGGAACGCCAAGGCCGTTCCTATGCAAAGCTGGAAAGGAAAGGATAGCCCGGTGAGCGCGAGCGGCAGGCCGATGGCCCGGGCGATCGCCGGTTGCAGCAGGATGATCGTCACGAAACCGATCAACAGCGCCGCGATCGCCGAGCCGGTCGTGCCGCGCGTGGTGAACAAGGCCGTGAAATACACGCCGAGCAGCCCCGCATAGCTGAACACCATCACCTGCAACGCGAACTCCAGAAGGCCCATCGAACTGTGGCGCTGCCAATAGAAGGAAAGGACTGCCATCAGGAACATCGCGAAGCCGATGATGCCCATGCCCGCACGCCCGGCCTGGACGAAATGATGCTCCTCGACCGGCCCGCGCCGGTCGCGCCAGGGGCGATAGAAATCCTGCACCAGGACCGACGACATCGCGTTGAGCGCGGAATTGGTGGTCGCCACCGCCGCCGCGCAGATGCCGATCGTCACCAGGCCGCGCAGCCCGCCGGGCAATTTGGTCAGGATATAGTGCATGAAGATACTGATCTTCTGCCCCTCGAACCTGCTGGCCGCGACGGCACCCGAACCGCCCATCAGGTCGGGACGGTCATAGAAGATGTACAGCAACAGGCCGATGACCATGAACATGCCGACGGTCGGCACGGTCGCCAGCACGGACAGGTAAAGGCTGCGCGCACCCGTCCTCGCATCCCGGCACGATAACAGGCGCTGCGTGGTGTCCTGATCCATGCCCGCATTGGCGATGTAGAGCAGCGCAAGGCCCGTGACGATCGCCAGCACCGAGAAGGGCCGCGACAGGTCGAAGGAGAAGTCGAACAGCCGCAGCTTGTCCACGCCCTGCGGCGTATGCGCCAGCGCCTCCAGTATCTGGCCATTCGAGGCCGGGATCGACAGGCGCAGGAACACCAGCACCGCGATCGCCGAGCCGACATAGACGACGAACTGGATCAGGTCGTTCCACAATACCGACTTCAGACCGCCGACGAAGGTGAACGCCACGCTCGCCACGACCAGCGCGGCGGCGGCGAACATGATCCCCTGTACACCCACGCCGCCCGTCACGACCATCGCCAGCGCGATGGCGGCGAGATAGACGCGCGCACCACCGGCAAAGACCCGTCCCACCAGGAACATCCCCCCCGCCCAGCGGGTCGCCCGTTCGCTGAAACGCAAGGTCAGCAACTCATAAGCGGTGGTGGCGCGGATCGCGTAGAAGCGCGGGATCAGGACATGCGCCACGAAGATCGCGCCGATCAGGCCTCCGCCGATATTGCCGCTGAGATAGGTGAGGTCGCCGTGATAGCCATAATCCGGCCCGCCGAGGAAGGTCGCGGCCGACTGGGTGGCGGACAGCACCGAAAGCGCCGCCAGCCAGGCGGGGACGGTGCCGCCGGCCAGGAAATATTCGCGCGCCGACGTGGTCTGGCGCGGCGTCAATATCCATCCGCCCACGACCAGCACCAGCAGATAGCCCGCGATCACCAGCCAGTCGGCCATGGAAAAGGGCAAGGTCATCGAAGCATACTCCGATCGCCCGGGACCGAATGTCCACGGGCATGAAGCGAATGCGCCCGGCCCGCGGATCGGGCCGGACGCCATGGCAAGGCTATCCGATCACAGATGCGCGGTCAGCGAGAAGCCGATCGTCCGCCCCAATATGTCGTAGGTGTCGGGGAAGGTGTTGAAGACACCGCCGGTCGACACGCGCGGCGGGGTCTTGTCGAACAGGTTGTAGACGCCCGCGCTCATCGTCACGACATCGGTGAAGTCGTACGATGCCGACAGGTCGAAGATATCCTGCGCCGGAAGCGTCTCGGTCGACCCGACCGTGCTCGACCGGACCTTGCCGATACGCTGCCAGTCGAACTGGATCACGCCCTTGTCGAGCAGCCAGCCGAGCCCGGCGGTGTGGCGATAATCCGGCTGGACCAGCGTCGTGCCGTCGCTCGAACAGGTCGCGCCGAACGTGCCCTTGCACTGCACCGCCGACACGGTCGGGTTCGCCTGGATCAGGTAGGAGGTGACGATGTTGCCCTGATAGCTCGCGCGCACCCCCTTTCCCGGCAGCCAGTCCGCCCGTAGCGTATAGGCCGCTGAGATATCGAAGCCGCGTTGCAGCAGACGGCCCAGATTCTGGTTGTTGACGAAGGCATCGGCGAAGGTGCCGTTCGCGTTGCGCGTGACGAGCGCGCACAGCGGATTGCCTGCGCTCGGATTGGTGATATAGCAACTCGTGATCGCCGCGATCGGCTGGATCACGCCGACCGCCCCGCGCAGGTCGAGGTTATAATAGTCGACCGTCACGTTCAGGCCCGGCAGCCAGGTCGGCGTGAACACCACGCCCGCCGTCGTCGTATAGCCGGTCTCCGGCTTGATGTCGGGATTGCCGCCATAATAATAATTGCCGGTCAGATAGCCGGGGGCGGTGGAATTGGCCGAGCCGACCGCCGGTGCGCCGAACCGCGCGCATTGCGCCGCATTGCCGGTGCCGATCACGCACGGGTCGCCGCCATAGCGCGGCTTCAGGCGATCGACCGTGACCAGACTGTTGAGCGGCAGCGAGGAGGTGCTGGCGGCGAACTCGCCGAAATTGGGCGTCCGCAACACCCGCTGATAGGTGCCACGCAGCCGCAGGTTGCGGTCGACTTCCCAATTGCCCTCGACCTTCCATGTGCCGTGCGTGCCGAACAGGTTATAGTCCGACAGGCGATAGGCGCCCCCCACGTCCAGCTTGCGGATCAGCGGCGTGTCGTGGATCAGCGGGACAAGGACTTCGCCATAGAGTTCGATGACGTCGAACGCCCCGCGATAGGCGGCCTGCACGCCCTGGCGATAGGTGTTGCCGGACAGCAGCGCGCTATCCTGATTGATGCTCGCCGTTTCGCGCCGATACTCGACGCCGCCTGCAAAACCGATGGGACCTGCGGGTAGCGAGAACAGATCGGCCAGCGTACCGCTCAGCGTCCCGGCCGTGACGAACTGGTCGCGCTTGCGGATGAAGCCGTCGATCGTGCTCCCCAGCGCGGCGGCGAGTCCGGGCCGGTTGGGACCGAAGATGTTCACCGTATTGACGATCGACGCGAAATTGTTCGCACCGGCCGCGTTGGCGACGAGGCCATCGCCGGAGATCAGGGACGATTCGGTCGAGCGGCCATATTGCGCATAGACGTTCCACCGCACCGCATCGGTCAACGGTCCACGCAGCCCCGACTGGACCTGCAAGGTGTTGCGCTCGGTCGCATAGGTGATGAGGCCCAATTCGGCGAGCGAACGTGACACGTTCACCTGCGCGGTGCCGTTCACGAAGGTCAACTGGTTGCGGATCGCGTCGGTCAGGAACGGATTGGTCGCGCTGATCGCGACATTACGGTTGACCGAGGCGGGCGCTGCGCCCGGGGTGCCCGTCTCCTCGGTCCGGGCATTGGTATACACGGCCCGACCATAGAGCTCGACCTGCGGCGTGATCTCGTATTTGTACAGCGCCGCCACGTTGATGCGCTTGAGCGGTGAGATCAGCGGATAGCTGGCCGAAATGTTGGATGTAGCGGACGGATTGGTCGTGAACGCGCCATCGTCGGTGAAGCCGAAGCGGCGACCGCTCGCGACATCGGTAAAGACGCCGCCGAGGCTTGGGATCGTCTGGTTGGGCGTCGCGGCCCAGTCGCGCTGTCCGGCGCGCACCCCGTCCCGCTGCGTATAGTCCGCCGCGATCACCAGATTGCCACGATCCCCGATGCCCGTGCCCAGCATCAGCGAGCCGCCATATTGCGCGCCGCCCTGGACCGACAACCGGCTGGTCGCGGTGCCGCGAATGCCCTCATACTCGTCGTTGAGGATGAAGTTCACGACGCCAGCGACCGCATCCGCGCCGTAAACCGCCGCCGCGCCGCCGGTCAGCACGTCGACACGCTTGATGAGCGAAGCCGGAATCGCATTGACGTCGACCGAGTTGCGGAAGCTGAACGGCGCCGCACGGGTGCCGTCGATCAGCACCAGCGAGCGGCTTTGGCCGAAATTGCGCAGTTCGAGGACCTGGGCACCGAACGCATCGCTGCCCTGCGAGCCCTGACGCACGCCGCCCGACAGTTGCGGAATGGTGGTGGAGAAATCCTCGATCGTCAGGGCGGACCGAAGCTTGATCTGCTCCTCGCTCGTCGAGGCGACCGGGCTGCTGGAGGTCAGGCCCGGAACGGGAATGCGCGTGCCCGTCACCACCACCTCGTCGCCGGTCGTCGAAGTGTCCTGGGGCACGGGGGCAGCGGGCGTCGCCGGGCCAGTCTGCGCCAGCGCGGCTCCGGGTGCCTGTATCAGGGCGACGGCCAGTGCGGCTGCGGCTACGCTCTGTCGGTATGACGTCATGATCATCGAAGTCCCTCCCTGATATGCCCCAACCCGGTCCGCCTATCGTGGAACATGTCGCACGACGGACAGGGAAACCCGCGCCGATCATGCATACCTGTCACCAACATGTAAAGATGTGGTATTATAATTTGGTATTGCTCGCGGGATACCATAGCTGTCCGCCCGTCAACGGCGCGGCGACGCCGGTCGTGCCCGGGAAGGTCAGTGGCAGGCCATGCAGGCTGCGCGCGGCGAGGAACGCCATCGCCTCGGCCTCGATGAAATCGCTGCGCAGGCCGATTTCGTCCGCCGTCCGGCATATCCCCAGTCGATCGCGCAGCGCCGCCATCAGCACCGGATTATGGCCACCGCCCCCGCATATGATCCAGCATTCGGGCGGGGCGGGCAGCGTGCGGGCCGCCAGTGCCACAGCCTCGGCCGTGAAAGCGGTCAGTGTCGCGGCGGCGTCTTCCAGCGAACAGGCCGCCGCCCAGTCGAGCGGAAAGTCGTAGCGATCGAGCGATTTCGCTCCCTCCCCACGGAAATATTCGTGCGCCAGGAGCCGGGCCAGTATCTCCGCATCGACGCTGCCTGCCGCCGCGAACCGGCCACCATCGTCATAACGGCCCGCACCACGCGCCTGGACGACCTGATCGATCAGGCCGTTGCCCGGTCCCGTATCGAACGCGATCAGCGTGCCGTTCGCACCGATCCAGGTCAGGTTAGCCACACCACCGACGTTGAGGAACGCGACCGGTCGCCTCAGCCCGAGATAGTCGGCGAGCGCAGCGTGATAGACCGGCACCAGCGGAGCCCCCTGCCCGCCCGCACGCAAATCGTCCTGCCGCATCTGCGCCACCACCGGCACGCCCAAGGCATCCGCCAGCATCCGGGGATCGCCGATCTGGACGGACAAACCGCGCTCGGGCCGATGGAGCAACGTCTGGCCGTGAAAGCCGACCAATGCCGGGCGGCATCCCGCTTCCGCCATGACCCGTTCACCCGCCTCGACATGCAGCCGCACGATGAGGTCGGATGCGGGATCGAACGACGGCGGCACTGCGCCATAGCCGTTCCACGCCAACGCATCGCGGGTCGCCTGCTCGATGGTCGTGCGCTCCGCGTTCGTGAACGGGATCATCGCCGTAGGACCGAACGCCTCGATTTGCTCGCCATCGGTTTCGATCATCGCGACGTCGACGCCGTCGAGCGACGTCCCGCTCATGTAGCCCATCACCAGCATCAGCGCGACGGGTCCCAGGTGCAGACGATCAGGCTGGCATCGTCGTGCCGCTTCACACGGACATGACGCAGCAGCGAATCCGGCTCGCTCTCGATATCGCGCAATCTCGCAAGCCAGGCGGCCCCGTCCTCCCGCGTGGCGATCGTCAGCAGATCGGCGGGCGTCGCCATCCCGAACAACTCGACGAGCCGCAGGAAGCCGTCACTGGCGATGGCGAAGCGCTGACCGGGACGGAGCGGCACCGTCGTCTGCCAGACATGGTCCGCCGCAGCAGGCTCGGTGCCGAGCACCCAGTAGCCGCCCTCACGATTTTTGAGACGGCGATTGTCGCTCAGGCCCGGCAACAGGCGAAGCTTCAAGGCATCATTATCGATTGAGGGATCTTCCTCGCGGATCGCCTTGACCGCGGCCAGGGTCCGCGCCTCGACAGCATCGAGCGCATAGGTGCCGAACAATCGCGCAGTCCCCGCATCGTCCACCGTCACCACGCGACAGTCGGCGAGCGCCGTGATCTCGGCGACGTCGCCCTGCCGGCGGATCATGGCAAAGGCCGCCGAGGGAAGCTCATGCGTGCCGTCGGCGGCGCGAAGCTGGGCATCCACCAGCGCGGCGGCGCAGCGCGTCATGACCTGCCGCAACATCTCGATCGTGGATCGATTCGGATCTTCCGCCAGGGCGTCGGCGATCAGCCGGTTGGCGGTATGCGCGAACCAGGCCGCGTCGCTGGGGGCGTCCAGCAGGGATGGACCGACGCCCGTAGCCCCGTCGATCACCCAGGCCGCATCGCCATAATGGCCGATCGCATCCTCGTTCACCATGCTCCCACCATCGGAGAGCGCGACATCGATCCTCAGCATTCCATGCTCCCGATCCGATCTTCATGCGATGGGACATGCTACCCCGATGCCAGCGGACATGCAAACCAATAGCATGCCACTTGCGTCGTTCGGCATAGTGGTATTTACTCGGGTTATGACTTTCCCTCGGCGCACCACGACCGACACCGCACCGCTGCTCGCCCGGCTGCGCGCGACGGTTGGTCGCCGCCACGTCCTGACCACCGCGCGTGCCACGGCCCGGTTCCGCAAAGGCTATCGCACCGGCGGGGGACCGGCGATCGCGGTCGTGCGACCGGGCAGTCTGGTCGAGATGTGGCGCGTCGCACAGGCCTGCGTCGCCGCCGATGTCTCGATCCTCCTGCAGGCATCGAACACCGGACTGACCGGTGGCTCCACGCCCGATGGCGATGATTATCCGGGGGGCCTCGTCATCATCAGCACCACGCGATTGTCGCGGCTGACCGTGATCCGAGGGGGCGAGCAGGTGGTGTGCCTGCCCGGCGCAACCCTGTACGAGCTCGAACAGGCCCTGCGACCTTATGGACGAGAGCCGCATTCGGTGATCGGGTCATCCTGTTTCGGGGCGTCGGTCGTCGGCGGCATCTGCAACAATTCGGGCGGTTCGCTGATCCGGCGCGGACCCGCCTATACCCAGTTGGCCCTGTTCGCCGCCGTCGAGCCCGATGGCGGCCTGACCCTGGTCAATCATCTGGGTATTGCGCTGGGCGACGAGCCGGAGACGATCCTGTCCCGCCTCGATCGCGGCGATTACAGCGACGCCGATATCGAGGATGCGGGCGATCGATGGGCGCACGATCACCGCTATGCCGAGCATGTCCGGGCGATCGACAGCGATGTGCCCGCCCGCTTCAACGCCGATCCGCGCTGTCTGTTCGAGGCGGCGGGAAGTGCGGGCAAGCTGATCGTCTTCGCGGTCCGCCTGGACACCTTCGCGCGCGAAGAGGGCACCGCCACCTTCTATATCGGCACCAATGAACCCGACCGCCTGACCGATCTGCGGCGGACGATGCTGCGCGATTTCGACAGGCTGCCGATCGCGGGCGAATATATGCACCGCAACGCCTTCGACGTCGCGGATCTTTATGGTCGCGACACCTTCTTCGCAATCGAGCGGCTGGGGACCGACCGGCTGCCTGCGCTTTTCGCCACGAAGGCCCGCTTCGATGCCGTGGCCGATCGCATGTCCCGAGGGTTGAGCGACCGCCTGCTGCAAGCGGCGGGTCGCTTCATACCGGATCACCTGCCCGCCTGGATGCGGGCCTATCGCGATCGCTTTGCGCATCACCTGATGCTGAAGGTATCGGGCGACCAGATCGCCCAGACCCGCGCCTTGCTTACCCGGCTGTTTCCCGGCGACGACGCGGGCGACCATGTCGAATGCAGCGCGGCGGACAGCGCCAAGGCATTCCTCCACCGGTTCGTCGCGGCGGGAGCGGCGGTCCGCTACCGCGCGGTCCATGCCGATGCTGTCGCCGATATCGTCGCGCTCGACGTCGCGCTGCCCCGCAATGCCGAGACATGGACCGAGACATTGCCGCCTGCGCTCGACGCCCAGGTCATTCACGCGCTCTATTATGGGCATTTCTTCTGCCACGTCTTCCATCAGGACTATATCGTCCGGAAAGGCACCGACCCCGTGGCGTTCGAGCATGCGCTATGGACATTGCTCGACGCGCGCGGGGCGCAATATCCGGCCGAGCACAATGTCGGACATCTCTATGTGGCGCCGCCCGCACTGGCCGAATTCTACCGCCGGATCGATCCGCGAAACCAGCTCAATCCCGGCATCGGCCAGACGTCCCGTGCGCGCCACTGGAGCGGCGCATCGGACGGTCCGGCTTGAGAGCGCGACATTCTCGGGGGCCATGGCCAGCATTTATGGCCGTCCGCCATGGTGGAATGGGTGGCCATCCGTCGGCATGCTATGGCGAAGCGATGGAGCGCATGAAGTTTCGAGCCGCGCGAACCCGCCGCGCCCGCATCGTCCCGCTTCTCGCGTGGCTCGCCGTATGGGCCGCGCCCGCGTCCGCCGCCCCCGCCGCCTGTCCGGTCCTGAGTGCCCCATCGACCCGCGCCGACGACACGCGCTTCGCCCGGATCGACGCGGCGGTACGCGGCGGCGTCGGTACGGTCTATCCCGGCGCGGTACTACTCGTGACCGATCGTGGGCGGATCGTCCATCGCGCGGCCTTCGGCCATGCCCAGACGCTGACCACGGCACCGGACGGCACGCTGCACACGCTCGCGACGCCGCGAGCGATGACCGTCGATACGCTCTTCGACATGGCCTCCGTCACCAAGATCGAGGCGACGACCGCAGCGATCCTGCATCTCGTGGGCACCGGTCGCCTGTCCCTCGACGACCGGCTGGGCGCGCTGCTGCCGAAGTTCCGAGGGACGGACAAAGCAGACATCACGATCCGTCAGTTGCTGACCCATCGTGCGGGCCTTTGGGAATGGCAGCCGACCTGGCTCCACCGCGACGCCTCGGGCGAGACACTGCCCTATCTGGCGGCCCTACCGCTCCGCTATCCGGTGGGCTCGCGCTTCGCCTATTCGGACCTTGGCTTCATGCTGCTGGGGGCGGTCGTCGAACGGGTCGCGGGCATGAAGCTGGACCGCTATGTCCGCGAGAAACTCTATCGCCCGCTCGGCATGACCGATACCGGCTTCCTGCCGTCATCGACCTTGCGCCGACGTGCTGCCGCGACGTCGCAGGGTGACGCGTATCAGCGGCGCATGGCGGAGACCGGCAAGCCCTATCCCGCCGCGCCCTTCCCCCCTGCCCAGCCCTTTGCCGGATATCGAAACCATGTGTTGGTCGGCGAGGCGAACGATGCCAATGCCGCGCTCGGCTGGCGCGGTGTGGCGGGGCATGCCGGGCTGTTCTCGACCGCGATCGATCTTGCCCGCTATGCGCAGGCGCTGCTGAACGGCGGCTGCTATGGCCGCTGGCGGCTCGCACCCGCGCCGACGGTCGCGGCATTCGAGCAGACGCCGTTCGACGCCGATCAGGCGCTGGGTTTCCACAAGACGCAGCTCGCCGGGATTGCGGCACCCTTTTACGGCCATTCGGGCTTCACCGGCACTTGGTTCGCCCTCTCCCCGCAACTGGACATGACCGTCGTGCTGCTCACCAACCGAGTCCACCGGCCAGACGGCGAGCCCTATCCCGCGCTCGACACCCTGCGCGAGACGGTGCTGCGGGAGGCGGTGGCGACGGTGCTCGATAATCGCAACAAGGATAAGACATGGCGCTGAACCTGGGCGTGATCGAAGGCTTTTTCGGCAAGCCGTGGAGTTGGGCGGACCGTACCACGGTGCTCCGCACGCTGGCGGGCGCGGGCTATCGTTTCTATCATTACGGGCCCAAGGCCGACCCGTTCCTGCGCCGCCGCTGGCGCGAACCGCATCCGCCGGAACAGTTCGCCCCGCTGGCCGCCTTCGCGGTCGAGTGCCGGAGGCTGGGCGTGCGCTTCGGCGTGGCCCTGACCCCGGCGGGCAGCACCCACCCCTTCAACGAGGAATCCCGTGCGGCGCTGACGCGGAAGCTGCGGCAGCTCGACGCGCTGGGCATCGACGACCTCGCCATCCTGTTCGACGACCTGCCCGCCGACCTGCCCGATCTGGCGCGGAGTCAGGCCGAACTGGTCGACTTCTGCGCGAACAACAGCGGCGCGACCCAGATCTTCTTCTGCCCGAGCTTCTATTCGGACGATCCGATCCTGGAACGCGCCTGGGGCAAGCGGCCACCGGACTATCTCCATCAACTGGGCCGCTATCTCGATCCTAAGGTGCGCGTCTATTGGACCGGCGAGGAAGTGGTCTCACGTGAGATCGGAGTCGCCCATCTGGAACGGGTACAGCACGAACTTGGCCGCAAGGTGTGCCTGTGGGACAATTATCCCGTCAATGACGGCGTGCGCATGTCGCAATATCTCCACCTGCGCGCCTTTACCGGGCGCCCGGCCGCGATCCGCCATCATGTCACCGGCCATGCGATCAACCCCGCCTCGCAACCGCTCCTGTCCTGCATCCCCGCGCTGACGCTCGCCGCCAGCTACCGGGAGGGCGAACGCTACGCCTATGGCCAGGCTTTTCTGGAGGCGGCAACCAAGGTGCTGGGCGCCGATTTCGCGAATATATTGCGCCGCGACATCCTGCCGCTTCAGGATACCGGCCTCGACAATCTCGGCCCGCGTTTTGCCGAGCTGCGCGAGCGCTATGGGGCGATCGATCATCCGGCGGCACGTGAGATCACCGACTGGCTGGACGGTCGCTTCCGCACGACGCTGGAAGAAGTGCAGACGCAGTAGAGGCAAGGATCGGACATGACGCAGTTCTTTATCGGCGTGGATGCGGGCGGCAGCAATTGCCGTTGCCGCCTGGTCGACGGCACGGGCCGGGTGCTGGCCACCGCCCAGGCGGGCCCGGCCAATGCCGGACTGGGGCTGGACGCGCTCTATGCGACGCTACGCCAGGTGACCGAGGACGCGGTCCGCGCGGCGGGGCTGGACGCGGCGCAAGTCGCAGGCGTCCGGGCCGCGATGGGCATTGCGGGCATCTCTCGGCCGGGTGTGCGGGCGGCGCTGGAGGGCTTCGCCTTTCCGTTCGCCTCGACGGTGTTCGACACTGATGCCGTCATCGCCAATCTGGGAGCCCATGGCGGCGGCGACGGGGCAATATTGATCATCGGCACCGGCAGCATCGCACAGGTGCGCGTGGGCGGGCAGAGCTTCCGGATCGGCGGCTATGGCTTTCCCATTTCGGACGAGGGCAGCGGCGCGGCCTTGGGCCTCAGCGCGATGCGCCATGCGCTGCGGGCGCTGGACGGGCGGACGCGCGCGACGCCGCTCAGCACCGCCGTCACCGAGCGGTTCGGCCATGATACGGCCCGCGCCATCGCCTGGATGGATCAGGCGACCCCGCGCGACTATGGCAGCTTCGCACCGCTGGTGATGGACTATGCCGAGGCGGACGATGCGATCGCCCGCTCGATCGTCGAGGATGCTGCGGGCCATATCGAACGGTTCATCGAGACGATCTACGAACGCGGCGCCCCGCGCTGCGCGCTGCTCGGTGGCCTGTCGGCGAAGATGCGCCCCTGGTTGCGCGCACGGACCGTCGCGCGGCTCAGCGAACCGCTGGGCGATGCGTTGAGCGGGGCGCTTTATCTGGCGGGCCTGCCCGCCCGGACAATGGAGACTTTGCCATGATCGCGCGCCGATGCTTCCTCGCCGCCACCGGGCTCGCCGCGCTCGGCCCGGTCGCCGCACCGCTAATGAAGGCGTTGCCCGCGCCGCCGCCCGCCCCGGCCCTGCTCGCGTCCAACGCGCTCGCGCTGTTGCGGGGCTGATCGGCCGCCGCTCAGTTCGCGGCGGCGATCGCCACCAGCGCCGCGTCGATCGCCGCCGTGGCGCTCGCGTCACCCGCCATGTCGTTGGCATAGGCGGCGAAGGTCAGCGTCCGCCCGCTCGCCGCGATCATCGTGCCGGCCAGCGCGTTGGCGGCGTTGAGCGTGCCGGTCTTCGCCATCAACCGTCCTGCCAGCGGGGTGCCGACGAACCGCCGCGCAAGCGTGCCATCGGTGGCGGCAACGGGAAAGGTCGCCCGCCATGTCGCACCCCAGGGCTGGGTCTCCGCCCAGCGCAGCAGCGCCACCGTCGCGCGCGGGGTGACCCGATTATAGTTGGACATGCCCGCGCCATCGGCAAAGTCATAGGTCGTGCGGGCAACGCCAGCACGGGCCAGCACCGCGTCGACGACCGCATGCCCATCGGCGACCGACCCGCTCGGCCCCAGTCGCCGCAGCAGCAGTTCGGCGTGGAGATTCTGGCTCGTCTTGTTGGTCTCGCGCAGATCCTCGGCCAGCGGCGGTGGCGTCAGACCCGCCACCACCGGCACGGGCGCAACCGCCGAAACGGGGCGCCCCCCGCGTCGCAAAGGATCGTCCGCGTCCGTCAACGGCCGGTGCCGCGCTGTGATCCGACCCGACACCGTCACGCCCGCCGCCCGCAACAGTTGCGCGAACCGCCAGGCCGCCCGGTGTGCCGGATCATCGACCCCCAATCTCAGGACGACGGGCGCCGTCCCGGCGGCGAGACTGCCGGTCACGCGCACGAGGTCGCTGCCCGGCATACGCTCGACCGAAAGCGTCCGTGCCCCGCCCGCCGCGCCCGTCGTCGCAGCATTGTCGATCCGGTAATAGCCGTCACCACCGACCCGTGGCGGCGCGCCGGACGCGGTAGGTGTCACGGTCAGCGTCACGACATTGTCGTCCAGCGTCAGCGCCGAGATGCCGGTGCCATAGGCGCCGCTCATGTTGTTCCAGCTCATCCCCTGCGGCCAGCGTTCGTCGGGAAATGCCGTGTCGTCGCCGACGACATCGCCCACCGCCCGCGTGCGGCGCGCCACGGCTGTCGCCAACTCCGCCAGGCAGTCGACACGGCAATCGGGCGCGGAGGACAGGCGGGCATCGCCATGCCCCGCCAGGATCACCGTCGGGGTGGCCTGCCCCTCCAGCCGAACCGTCGCCCCACCCGGCGCATCGGGCGTCACCACGCTCAGCGTCGCAAAGGCGGCGGCGGTGGTGAACAGCTTGGTGTTGGACGCGGGCACGAAGCGTTCGTCCGGGCGCAGCGCGACGATCTCGTTCCCCTCGGAATCGACCACCACCAGCCCTATGCGCGTACCCGGCGGCGCCTTCGCCAGCGCCTCCGTCACGGCGGGCGGCAGCGGCGCCTCGACGGGCGCACTCGCCAGCAACAACGGCAGCAACAGACTTCCCATCATCGGCGCTCGATCTCTTCGCTCAACAGGGCCAGGAACTCGGCGGCCAGCTTCGAGGGCGGGCGATCGAGCAGGTGGATGGCATGGACGTCGAAGGTGATCGACGGGCGAAGCGGTCGCATCGCCAGCCCCGGCGTCATCGACGCCGCAGCGGTGAAATTGTCGACGATCGCCAGTCCCACCCCTGCACGCACCAAAGCGGCGGCGATGTAGAAGGTCCGCGCCACCACGATCTCGTCCAGCACCAGGTCGTGCCGGTCGATCTCCTCGGACAGCAGCTTGCCGATCGGGCCGCTGCCCTTGAGAGAGATCAGCGGCCGCCCGACCAGCTGCGACAATTCCAGCCGGGGCGGCGCGTCGGGCATGTCGCGTTCGCGGTAGAGGACGACCATCTCGCCCTCGCCCAGCCAGTCATGGGTGAGCGCCACGCCGCGCGGCGGCTCGCTGGCGATGGCGATGTCGCTTTCGCGTTCGTAGAGTTTGCGCAGCAGATCGTCGTGATGCACCGTCTGCAAGTCGAAGCGGACATCGGGCCGCCGGGCAAGGAACCGTGACACCGCATCGGGCAGCACGCCCAGGCCCAGACTGGGCAGCGCCGAGATGCGCAGGGTCGTCCCCGCACCCATGCGCAGGTTGCGCCCCGCCTCGCGCAACGCGCGCACCCGCTCCTGGATATCGGCCACATCGGCGAACAGCGCATGGGCGTCCTCGGTCGGCAGCAGCCGCCCGTTCGAGCGCTGGAACAACTCGAACCCCAGCAGGCTCTCGGCATGGCGGAGCGTCTTGGACACCGAGGGTTGTGACACGTTGAGGGCGCGGGCGGCGGCGGAGACCGAGCCGTTGACGTACACCGCGTGAAAAATCTCGATATGGCGAAGGTTCATCGATGCAGCCTAGCGCCCCCGCCCCTATTCCACCACCGACCCGCGAAAGCGTGCCGTATCCAGTTCTCCCTCGCCCCGCGCGACCAGTGTGGCGACCGCCAGATTGGCCGAGGCGGAAGGCACGGTGCGCGTCATGTCGAGCAATCGGTCGAACGGCAGGACCAGACCCACGACCAGCGCGGTCTGCTCCGCGCCCACACCGACCGCCGACAGCATCGCCGCCAGCATGAACAGCGAGGCGGAGGGGACCGGGGCCGTGCCGAACGCCGCCAGCGCGCCGGTCAGCAACATGGTGACGAGCATCGTCGCGTCGGGCACGATGCCCAGCGCCTGCAACGCGAACTGGCCGAGCAGCCCGACATACAGGGCGGTGCCGTCCTTGCCGATCGACGCGCCCAGCGGCAGCACGGTCGAGGCGACGCCGCGCGACACGCCCAGATTGTCCTGCGCCACCCGCAACGCGACCGGCAGCGTCGCCGAGGACGAGGCGGTCGAAAAGGCGACCACCAGCGCATCGACGATCCCCCGGAAGAAGCCCACCACCGGCAGTCGCGCGATCATCCCGACCAGCGCGGCATGAACCACCAGCATCTGCACCAGCGACCCCAGCACGACGGCCAGCGCAAGCCAGCCGACATGGACGAACACCGCCGCGCCGTTCACCGCCACCGCCTGGGCGATCAGCGCGCATACCCCGAACGGCGTCACCTCCATCACGGCGCGCACGATATGCAACAGGACTGAGGAAAGCCCCTGGAGCAGTGCGACGACGGGCCGCCCCGCCTCACCGGCCATCACGCTGCCGGTGCCGAGCAGCACCGCAACGAAGATGATCGCCAGCATGTCGCCGCGCGCCAGCGCCTCGACGATGTTGGTCGGCACGATCGACAGCAATTGGTCGCCGGGCGTCACAGGGGGACCAAGCGGATGGGGCACCACGCCCGCCAGCGGCATCGCCACGCCGGGCCTCAGCACTAGGCCCATCGCCATGCCGATCGACACCGCCACCAGCGTGGTCGCGGCGAACAGCCCCACGGTGCGCAGGCCGATCGACCCCAACCGTCGCGGATCGCCCAGCGTCGCGATTCCGCCTGCGATGGTGACCAGCACCACCGGCACCACCAGCATCTTGATGAGCCGGACGAACAGCTCACCAACCAGCCGGATCGCCCCCGCCGCCTCGGGCCGGAACAGCCCCAGTGCGACGCCGAGCAGCAACCCGCCGACCACCCGCTGCCACAGCGGAATGGCGAACCAGCCCCGAATCAGGCGCAAGCGGGCGTTCCCCAGAAGCCGGGTCGGGGCGGGCTCAGAATGCCGTCGTCATCGCGCACGCCGCCGGGGCGATCGGTCGCCAGCCAGAGCGGGCCATCCAGATCGACGAAGTCCGCGCCCCCCGCCACCAGCATAGCGGGCGCAATCCCCAGCGACGAACACACCATGCACCCCACCATCACGCCGAACCCCCGCGCCCTGGCCTCCGTGGCCAGCGCCCATGCTTCGGTCAAGCCGCCGGTCTTGTCGAGCTTGACGTTGACATGGCTGTAGCGCCCGGCCAGCCGATCGAGGTCGGCGCGAGTGTGCAACGCCTCGTCGGCGCAGATCGGGATCGCGCCCGCCAGCTCGGCGAGCCCCTCATCCTCACCGGCGGGCACCGGCTGTTCGAGCAGGTCGACGCGCTGGGCCAGCAGCATGGGCAGCCGGTCGGCGATGTCCCCGACCCGCCAGCTTTCATTGGGATCGACGATCAGGCGCGGCGTCGGCGCGACGGCGCGCACCGCCGCGATCTGATCGGCCGCCCCCTCGCGATCGACCTTGATCTTGAGCAGCGGCACCCGCGCCACGCCACGCGCGACCTCGGCCATCGCCTGCGGCGTATCGATCCCGATGGTGATCGCCGACGCCAGCGCGGCCACGGGCGGGACACCCGCCAGCGTGGCGACGCTCTTACCCGCCAGCCGCGCCTCCAGGTCCCACAGGGCGCAATCCACCGCATTGCGCGCGGCCCCCGCCGGCATCGCCCCGGCGATGTCCGCCCGCGTCGCACCGTCCTCGATCAGGGCGCGTACGGCCTCGATCGCCGCGATCGCGCCGTCGATCGTCTCGCCATAGCGGGAATAGGGCACGCCCTCGCCCCATCCTCGCGCATCGCCCTGGCGGATCGTCACCGTCACCGCATCGGCGGCCGTCTTCACGCCGCGCGCGATGCGGAAGGGCGCCCTTAGCGGGAAAGCGTCGTGACGAACGGTGAGGATGCGTCGCATGACGTCTCCAGCAAGAGGTCGATGATCGGCTCGGCACCGAAGCGATAGGGATCGGTACAGGGCAGGCCCAGCGCATCCTCGGTCTCGGCGCAGAGACGCCGGGCGGCAGCCTCGTCCAGCTTGGCGGTGTTCAGCGCCACCCCGACGGCGCGGACCTCCGGGCTGGTCAGCCGGGCGACGCGCAGATTGGCCTCCAGGCACTCGGCGAGCCCCGGCATCGGGAAATGCGGCAGCCCGCGCATGTGCGGGCGCAGCGGATCGTGACACATCACCAGCGCGGTCGGCTGCGCGCCGTGGAGCAGGCCGGTCGAAACGCCCGCAAAGGCCGGGTGGAACAGCGACCCCTGCCCCTCGATCAGGTCCCAGCCCTCATCCGTGCGGGCCGGGGCCAGCGTCTCGATCGCGCCTGCGATGAAGTCGGCCACCACCGCGTCGAGCGGCACGCCCTCGCCGGCGATCAGGATGCCCGTCTGGCCGGTCGCCCGGAAGTCGGCGGCAATCCCGCGCGCGCGGAGCGCATCGCGCAGACAGAGCGTGGCGTACATCTTGCCGACCGAACAGTCGGTACCGACGGTCAGCAACCGGTTGCCCGCCCGCCTGCGGCCGTTGCCGACCGGCAGCGTCTCGGGCGCGTCGCGCACGTCGAACAGGGTGACGCCCGCCTCCTCCGCCGCCGCGACCAGTACGGGCACGTCGCGCAGCCGCTGATGCAGCCCGCAGGCGATGTTGAGCCCGGCGCGGATCGCGGCCAGCGCGTCGCCGATCATCCAGTCGGGAAAACGCCCGCCCGGATTGGCGATGCCCAGCACCAGCGTCCGTGCCCCCGCTGCGCGTCCGGCGGCGGCATCCATCCGGGGCAGGCCGAGCGTGAAAGGACAGTCGTCGTGCCGCCACTCGCCCACGCAATCGTCGCGGCGAAAGGCGGCCAGACCGCGCGATGTCTTGAGACCGATCTCGTCATCGGAATGGCCGAGATAGAGGAGGTAGGGAGCGGGAATGGTCATGATGCGAACATGATAGGAGCAACTCCATATGCGTCGCCAATCGCGCTCGCATCGCCGCCTATAACGTCCGGCTATTGGCCGCAGCCGCCGGGCCGGGGCCGCAGCAGCGCCCGGCCCGCCGCGACGCCCGTCGCCGCTCCGTCGGACACCGCTCGCCGCCCGTTGACGAACAGCGCGCTCACCCCGACGCTCGGTACCCGCGGATGCATATAATCGGCACGCGGCGCATATGTCCTGGGATCGAGCACCACGACATCGGCATAATAGCCGGGCCGCAGATAGCCACGCTGCGCGATGCGATACATGTCGGCCGTCGCGCCGGTCGACCGGCGGATGAACTGTGACGGGGTAATCACCTTCCGCTCGACGACATAGGTACGATAGAGTCGGGGGAAGGTCGCATATTGGCGGGGATGGCCGTCCGATCCGTCCGACGAGGTCACCACCCAGGGCTGTTTCATGATCAGGTCGACGTCGCGATCCACCATGTTGAAGCTGGCCACGTCGCTGCCCGCCGGGCCGGTGCGCGCCGCATTGGGCACGCGCAGGATACGGATCGCCGCGTCGATCGGCGAGAGTCCCCACTGCGCGGCCATCGCGGCAAGCGTCTTGCCGCTCCAGGGCTGGTCCTGCGCGGTCAGCAGCAGCGAGTCCGCCCCGCCACGCCGACGCAGATTTTCCGCCATCTCGGTCTTCAGCCGTGCGAGCGCGGCCGGATCGTCGAACCGCGCGAGCAACTTGGCATAGCCGCCGTCCATCGCCCAACCCGGTACCAGCGCGGCGTCGACGCTCGATCCCGAGGCGAGCCAGGGATATTGGTCGGCGGTCACGACCTGACCGGTGCGGCGGGCCGCCTCGATCGTGGCGATCAGCGCGGGTGCCTGGCCCTGCACGTCGACGCCGAGCGCCTTCAGATGGGCGAAATGGACCGGCGTGCCCGCGATGCGCCCGATCTCGATCGCTTCCCGGGTCGAGACGAGCAGGCCGATCGAATAATGGGCCTCGTCACGCTGGTGCGTGTCGTACAAGCCGCCGCGCTCGCCCGCCTCGCTCGCGACCGCCGCCACCTCGTCCGTCCTGGCGAAGCTTTGCGGCGGATAGAACAGGCCGGTGGACAGGCCATAGGCGCCCTCGCACATCGCGCGGGCGGCAAGCCGCTTCTCCTCCGCCAGTTCGGCGGGCGTGGGCGCGCGGGCGTCCTGTCCCAGCACATGCTCGCGGATCGCGCCGAAGCCGACGAACGGCACCACGTTGGTGCCGATCCCGCTCGCCTCCAGCGCCTTCGCGTCCTTCGCCACCTCGAACGGGCCATAGCCATCGACGCCGATTACCAAGGTCGAGACGCCCTGCGCCAGCCAGGGAAGATTGAGCCGCGCCTTGGGATCGGCCGAGCGGATATAGCTGTCCGGATGGGTATGCGCGTCGATCAGGCCCGGCGCGACGATCTTCCCCCGCGCATCGACCACCGTGCCGCCCCGCGTGCCTCGCGTGCGCCCGACATAGACGATGCGATCGCCCGTCAGTTCGACATCGCCGATGAAGGGCGGCGCCTCGGCCCCCGTATAGATGGTGCCGCCCCGGATCACGACATCGACGCGCGGCGCGGTCGACGCCGTGGCGACGCACCAGACCAGGGCCAACAGGCCAAGGCGCTTCATGACACGCTCCTTTCGGGTTGCAGACGGGTGATGCTGGTGGCGGCGGCATCGACCGCGGCTCGGCTGAACGGCATCGGCTGCATCGTGCCGGTGCTCCACGGTCCGACCTGGTCCTGCCGGTGCGGCGAGCGCGGATCGTTCGACTGGCCCGGCAGGTTGAGCATCAGCGAACGATCCCAATCACCGACGTCGATCACCTCCAGATAGCTCGCCCCGCCGCCGACCCGCCAGTCCGGCCCGTCGCCCAGCCAGCGCGCCATCACCGTAAAGCCGTCGCCGCCCGAGCCCCCTACCTCGATCGCGGGAAAGGCCGCCGCGATCGCCGGAATCCTCGCAAGCGGATGAGTGATGCGGACCCGGTGCAGCGCATCCCACCGCCAGACTGCCGGATCGGGCCCCAGCAACTTGCCCGCTTCCGTCCAGCCGATGGCGAGCGACTGGTCGATCAGGTCGGGTCGGTCGGCGGCGACACGCAACAGTTCGGGGGGCTCGATCGCGGGGATCAGGTCGCGTGCGCTTTCCGGGACCAGGGCGGCGACCATCCGCGCGTTCAGTTCGCGCAACACCACCTCGTAGAGTGCCGCCGCCGCGTTCGGCCCGTCGATCCGCGCATCCCAGCGCGACAGCATCGCGACCGCCGCCTTGGCACCGGGCGAGGGCTGGCGCGGCAGCATCGCCTGGAAGCGCCGGGCGAGCGACGACAGCGTATCATGCTGTAACGCGACGCTGTCGGCGATGCGGTGCCGCGTCTGTTTCGACAGTGTCTCGGCGATGCGGTCATAGCGGGCGGGATCGCGAAACGAGAAGGCCGGGCTCCGTTCGACCGGCCAGCCGGGCGGCAGGTTGTTCTGGTTGGCGGAGGCGAACCAACCCTTGGCGGGATCGAACTCGCCGGGCAAGGTGCGGAAATCGCGCATCCCCACCCAGTCATAGCGGCCGTCGCCGGGCACCGGCAGCAGCCCCTTGCCGCGCTTGCGCTCCGGCCAGAAGCCGATGGCCTGCCACGCATGATGCCCGCGCACATCGGCATAATGGAAATTGGTGGGCGACGGGTGCAGCTTGAACGCCTCGCGCAACCCCGCCCAGTCCTGTGCGAGGTTGATCGCCACCATGGAGAACGCCCCCGATCCGCCCGGCTGCATCCCGACCGAGGCGATCGCGGTCGCGCGCGAACGGGCCGGATCGTGCGACACCACCGGCCCCTGCACCGAATAACGGAGCACGGCGCGATACGGCGGCGCATCCTTCACGGGAATCTCGATCACCTGCCGCTCGAACCGTTTCCAGCCACCGTCATGGCGGTAGCGCTCCGGGTCGTCCGGATGGAGGTCCAGCACGAACAGGTCTTCCTGGTCGATGTGGAAATTGGTGCGACCGAAGGCGAAGCGGTTGGTGTGGCCCTGCATGATACCCGCCAGCCCCGGTGCCCCGCCGCCGATCACGTCGAGGCCGGGTGCGGTCAGATGCGCGACATGGCGCGGTCCGAATCCGCCGATGCCCAGATGCGGATCATTGGCCAGGATCGGACGGCCGGTGGCGGTGCGGCTGCCCGCCACCGTCCAGGCGTTCGACCCGGCATTGGTGGCGCTCAACGTCTCGTCATGGTCGCGGGTCCGCGTCCCTGGCCCGAACGGCAAGGGCCCCAACTGCAACACGCCCATATCCGCGTCGCTGACCTGCGCCGGATCCAGTCCCTCCGGCACGGTCATGGCGATCGCGGGGCGCAAAGGTGCCACCAACCGGTCGAGATCGAGCCGCCCCATTGCCGCCAGCATGGCGCGGCGGATCTCGTCATCGACATTGCCGACCGAATCGCTGCGCGCCAGCACCAGATCGCGCCAGTCCGAGCGCAGCGGCATGACGCCCAGGATGCGATATTCCAGCGGCAACAGGGTCGGATCGCGCTCGACCTCGGCGATCCGGGCATTGATCCCCGCGACATAGCCGCGCACGCAATCCAGCACCGGCGACGGCACATGCGCCAGTTCGGCCTCGAGGTCGCCGCGATAATGGAACAGCCGCGCCTTGGCGTCGTGCGCCGCGAACGCCGCGCCGAACACCTCGGCCATCCGCCCCATTTCCCGGCGATGGGCGAAATCGATCTGGAACAGCCGGTCGCGCGCGACGACATAGCCCTGACCGAAAAAGGCGTCCGCCTTGGTCAGCGCGCGGATATGCGGAACGCCCCAGCGATCGTCGACGATCTCGATCGGCCGCGACAGTCCGGGGATCGTTACAGGGTCGGTCGGCGTGATCGCTTGGGCGATCCCGCGCCACGGCGCAAGCACGCCCAACGCCGTGGCGCCGAGCAAGAATGTACGGCGAGGGACCATGGTTTCCTCTTCTCGAACTACCGCATGGCGCGCCCCCGCAATCTCGACGGCGTCCAGGCCGACGGGGCGGCCGGTCCCGAAGCATAGGGCGGCGAAACAGGCGTGCAATGCGGCCATAATCCAAGGCTATGGCCCACCCAACGATCGGTAGTCGGCCAACCCTTGACCTGGGTTACGTCTCGCCTGCACCATCCCGGATGCACGGATCAGCGATAAGACCATGACCGTCCGCAGGGAGATCACGCTCCGAAGATCGTGAATATGGGGGATTGCAGATGACCGACGGATCTTGGCTCCGGCTGATCAGGGCCGGTACGGGCCTGACAGCCTTGTCGATGGCGCTCGCCGCCCCCGCCTGGGCCCAGACGACGCCCGCCGCCGATATGACCCCGCCTCCACCGGCGACGGGTGGCACGGACATCGACCCGGACGACGTCACCGTCACCGGCACCCGGATCATCCGCAACGGATTCCAGTCGCCGACGCCGCTGACCGTGGCGACGCAGGAGGACATCCTAAACACCTCCCCGACCAACAACATCGCGGATTTCGTCAACCAGTTGCCCGCGCTGGCGGGGTCCACCCGCCCCTCCAATTCGCGCCTGGCGATCAGTTCCGGCCTGGCGGGCATCAACGCGCTCAACCTGCGCGGCCTGGGCGAGATTCGGACGCTGGTGCTGCTCGACGGACGGCGGACGGTGTCGTCCAGCGTCACCGGGCTGGTCGACGTCAACACCTTTCCCCAGGCCCTGGTGAAGAGCGTCGAGATCGTCACCGGCGGCGCGTCGGCCGCCTATGGATCGGACGCGGTCGCCGGCGTCGTCAACTTCGTGCTCGACAAGAAATATCAGGGCATCAAGATCCTGGCCGACAACGGCATCACCGAACGGGGTGACGGGGCCAATTACTCGTTCAGCGCCGCCGTCGGCACCGCCTTTGGCAGCGACGATCGCGGACACCTGCTGCTGAGCGGCGAATGGGCGCATCGCGACGGCATCTTCCGGGTCGATCGCGACTGGAACGCGCGCGGCGTCGTCCGCATCACCAATCCCAACTACACCAACACCAATGGCCAGCCGCAATATCTGATCCGCCAGCCGGTCGGCGTCGCCAACACCACGCCCGGCGGCATCATCCTCAATTCCAGCGGCGGCGTCGCGAACCGACTTCGCGGCATCTATTTCGGGCAGGGCGGCGCGGCGAGCCAGTTCCAATATGGCGCGCTCAGCTTCCCCACGCCGGGCGGATCGACCGCCCCCTCGCTGACCCAGGGCGGCGACTGGCGCGTCAACGACCAGGGCCGCAATATCGGGCTGGACGCGGACGACGACCGCCGGGGCGCGTTCGGCCGGTTGAGCTACGAGGTCGCGACCGGCGTGACGCTGTTCGCCGAGGCATCCTATAACTGGCAAAAGACGCTGTTCAACGCCGGGCCGCAATCGACGACCGGCATCACGCTGACGGCGGCCAACCCGTATCTCCAGGGCGCGCTCGCCAATGCGGTGTCCGCCGGGCTTATCACCCCGGCGGAGCGGTCGGCCGTTACCTCGGTCACGGTCGGCAGCACCGCCGTCGACCTGCCCTATCGCAAGAACAACAGCAGCCGCGACGTGCAACGCTATGCGATCGGCGGCGAAGGCGAGTTCCAGGCATTCGGTCGCAAGGCCTTCTGGAACGTCTATGGCCAATATGGCGAGACGAACGCGCATGAGCAACTGCGCGACATCATGAACACCGCCAACATGGCCAATGCGACCGATGCGGTCGCGGCGCCCGCCGGCAATGCGCTGGGGGTGGCGGCAGGCACGATCGTGTGCCGATCCTCGCTGACCGCGCCAACCAATGGCTGCGTGCCGCTCAACCGGCTGGGCATCGGCGTCGCCAATGCGGCGGCGATCGACTATGTGCTGGGCGATCCTTACCGCGACCAGAAACTGAAGCAGACGGTCGCTGGGGCCAATCTGTCGCTGACCCCCTTCGCGACCTGGGCGGGTGACGTCAGCGTCGCGGTGGGCGGCGAATATCGCCGCGAGTCGGTGTCGGGCTTCGTGCCCAGCCAGTTCCAGACCGGCTGGTCGGTGGGCAATTTCCTGCCCACCTTCGGCAGCTATCACGTCAAGGAGGCCTATCTCGAAACGGCGGTTCCGCTGGGCCTGGGCCTCGAATTCAACGGAGCGGTTCGCGGGACCGACTATTCCACTTCGGGCTATGTCACGACATGGAAGGTCGGCGCGACGTGGCAGCCCATCCCCGACATCCGCTTCCGCGCCACACGCTCACGCGACATCCGCGCGCCCAATCTCAGCGAGCTGTACGCGTCCGGTACGTCGCGGACCAACACGCTGACCGATCCGGCCACCGGGCGGACGACCGTCACCTTCCGCGAGATCACGACCGGCAACCCCAATCTGCGCCCCGAAAAGGCCGATTCGATCTCGATCGGCGTCGTGCTCCAGCCCCGCTTCCTGCCCGGCTTCTCGGCATCGGTCGACGGCTTCGACATCAAGCTGAAGGACGCGATCGGGCAGTTCTTCGCCCAGGACATCATCAATCGCTGCTATGAGGGGCGCAGGGACTTCTGCGCCGCCTATGGCCCCGATCCGACGGGCGATCGCGAGCTATTCTTCCGCGCCAGCCCGTTCAACTTCGCCCGCCAATGGGTGCGTGGCATCGACTTCGACGCCAGCTACCGGGTGCCGCTCAGCGAAATCTTCGATCGAGCCCCCGGAGCGGTGACGCTGCACGGCCTCGCGACGCGCTATATCCACAACATCACCGACAGCGGCGTGCCCAATGTGGTGCCGATCGACATCGTCGGCCAGTTGAGCGGCACCAGCCCGCCCGAATGGATCTATCGCTTCAACTTGGGCTATGAGAACGACCGCGTCTCGGTCACCGGCACGGCGCGCGGGGTGAGCAGCGGCACCTATGGCAACAATTACATCGTCTGCGACGGCAATTGCCCGACCGGACGCCCCGCCGCGACCGTGTCGCAGTTCCCGACGATCGACAACAACTCCATCTCGGGCGTGATGTATCTCGACCTGAACCTGACCGCCAAGATCGAAACCCGCGGCGGCGGGCGGGCCGAGGTTTTCCTGAACGTCACCAATTTGCTGGATCGCGATCCCATCCTGCTGCCGGAAACCGGGCTTGCGGCCAACAGCACCTATTCGGACCTGCTCGGCCGCGCCTTCCGGGTCGGCGTCCGGCTCCAGACACGCTGAACCGGCGCGGCGGCGACGAGATGTGCGCCCGATCATCGCCGCCGCCTCTCGGCACCGTTCCACAGTCCCACGCCGCCAGGGAGGTAAGCGGCGTGGCACGCGGCCCGATGACCATCGCGGACGACGAATGGGGCGTGCCGCATATTCGCGCATCCTCCATTCCCGATGCCTATTTCGGCCAGGGCTATGTCGTCGCACGCGATCGGCTGTTCCAGATCGATCTCAAGTTGCGGCGCGACCTCGGCCGGCTGGCGGAGGCTTTCGGCGCCCGGTTCGTACTCCATGACCATGCCGCGCGCCTGCTCCTCTATCGCGGCGACGTCGCCGCCGAACTGGCGGGGCTTCCCGCCGATGTGGTCGCCTGCGCCCGGGCCTATGTCGATGGGATCAACACCCGCATCGCAGAGCTGGAGGCCGATCCCTCGCTCTTGCCCCCCGAATATGGCGTATTGAAGCTGCGACCGCTGCGCTGGGACATCGCCGATCTGGTCCGCATCCGCAGCGGCGACATGGGCGGCGTCACCGACGAAGTCCGTCGCGCCCGACTGGCGGCGCTCGGCCTGCTCGACCTCGACGCGCTGGTCGCGCCGCTGGCCGGGGACTGGACGCCGCAGCTACCTGAAGGACTTGATCCGGCCGCCATCTCGCAGGCCGATCTGGGTATCCTCGGCGAGACCGAGGGGCCCCTACCCTGGACCGATGCGTCGTTCGCAGGTTACGATCCGGTCGAGGACCGTCTCGACCGCGAAGCCCATGGCAGCAACGCCTGGACGATCTCCGCCGCACGCTCGGCCACCGGTCGCCCGATCCTGGCCAACGACCCGCATCTCGGCATCGGCGGCTTCTCGCCGCGCCACCTCGCTCATCTCACCGCGCCCGGCTTCGACGTGATCGGTGCCGGAAGCCCTGGCATGCCCGGCATCATGCAGGGCCATACCGACTATTACGCGTTCGGGCGGACCAACTCGCATATCGACCAGGAGGATTTGTACGTCCTGGAACTCGACCCGAACGATCCCGAAACCTATCGCCATCAGGGGCGGTGGAAACGGTTCGCGCGGACGTCCGAGACGATCCGCGTGAAGGACGCCGGCGATGTGGTAGTGACGCTCCGCCATGCTGAGCACGGCCCCGTGCTGCTGCACGATCCGTCCCGTCTGCGCGCCACGGCGCTGGCGTCGGTCTCGCTGCGTCCCGGCGCCAACATGACCTTCGCCATCATCGCGCTCAACCTGGCAAGGAACTGGGACGAACTAGCCGAGGCGGCGCGGCTGCACGTCGCACCGACCAATTTTCATTATGCCGATGTCGACGGCAATATCGGCTGGCGGCTGCTCGGCCATGTTCCGGTCCGCACGCAGGCTGACGGGCTGCTGCCGGTGCCGGGCGACGGAGGCTATGACTGGCAGGGCATCGTTCCGACCGAGCAGATGCCGACGCTTCTCAATCCGGAGCAGGGCTGGTTCGCCTCGGCCAACCAGTTCAACCTTCCGCCGGAATGGTCGTCGGCCAAGGGGATGACGAGCTTCACCTGGAACGCCCCCTATCGCTACGACCGTATCGCGCAGGTTCTCGGCGAAGCAGGCAGCCATAGCCTGTCCGACAGCGTGGCGTTGCAGCATGACGATCTGTCCCTCCCCGCGCTGGCGCTTCTGCCGCTGCTGCCCAAGGGGCTCGACGGCATGGCGGCTCGGGCGGCGGCCCTGTTGCGCGACTGGGATGCCCGGCTGGGCGCGGACAGCGCACCCGCCGCGCTGTTCGAGATGCTGTGGATCGAACTCGGCAAGGCCTGCCTCGCCGCCATCGTACCCGACACGGCGCGCGATCTGGTGACGTCGATCGATCCACGACCGATGCTCGCGCTCCTCACCCGCCCCGACGAGCGGCTCGGTACCGAGCCGGAGGCGGCACGCGATGCCCTTCTAGCAGGCGCGCTCGGTCGAGCCTGGGAGACCGTGGTGGAGACGTTCGGCGCCGATCCGGCCCTCTGGCGCTGGGGCGATGCCCACCGCGTCGTCCTTCGCCATCCCCTGTCGGGCTGGCCGGGGATCGACACCGTGCTTCCCCCGATCGAGCGCGGGCGATCCGGGGGTGACGCCTTCACGGTGATGGCGCGCGGCTATGTCGCGGCCCGAGACTATCATGTCAGCCACGGCGCGAGCTTCCTGATGGTCTGCGATGTCGGCGATTGGGACAAAAGCGTGGTCCTCGCCCTGCCCGGCCAGTCGATCGACCCGCGCTCCCCGCATTATCACGACGGCTATGCGACATGGCTGGCGGGGCAGGCCCGCCCCTTTCCCTTTGGCAGAGAGGCGGTCGACGCGCATATTCGCCACATGACCGAGCTTCACCCATGACGATCGACCGGCGGCGCTTCGTACAGGGGATGACCGTGGCGGCAATCTTCGCCCCCTCGGCCGCTACCGGGGCACCGACGCCACGTTTCGCCACCGCCTTTGACGAAATCCGATCCTGGGTCGGCAAGGCCTTTCCCGGCGCGGTCGTCGCGATCGGCACCCATGGCAGGCTGGCGGCACTGCGAAGCGTCGGACGGATGTCGTCCGCGCCCGATGCACCGCCGATGCCCCGCAACGCGATCTTCGATCTTGCCTCGCTCACCAAGGTCGTCGGCACGACGACTGCGGCCGAGTTGCTCTACGACCGGGGGTTGCTGGATCTCGATCGCCCGGTGATCGCCTATCTCCCGGCCTTCGCCGCCACGACTGGACATGAGCGGATCACCATACGGCACCTGCTCAGCCATAGTTCGGGCCTGTTCACCACCGATCTCCTCTGGCAGCACAGCCGCGACCGGCAGGAACTGCTCGCCCTGATCGACCATATGCCGGTCGCGTGGCCACCCGGTTCGCGCTACCAGTATCGCGACGAAAACATGATCCTGATGGGGGAAATCGTCGAGCGCCTGTCTGGCAAGCCGCTCGACCGGTTCTTGCACGACACTGCATTCGGGCCGCTGGGGATGAAGGATACCGGCTTCAACCCGCCCGCCAGCCGGTTGGAAAGGATTGCGCCGACCGAGCAGGACGATGTGTTCCGCCACCGGCTGATCCGGGGCGTGGTGCATGACGAGAACGCCTATGTGCTGGGCGGTGTTGCCGGACATGCCGGGCTCTTTTCGACCGCGCGGGACCTGGCCAAGCTGGCGGAACTCTATCTTCGTGGCGGCAAAGGGTTGCTGAAGCCATCCAGCATCGCCGCCTTTACCACACGCCAGGCCGAACCGCCGGGCACGTCCCGCGCGCTCGGGTGGGACATGCCCGACGCATCCGGCAGCTTTGCCGGTCCACGCGCCTCCCCCGACGCGCTGATCCATACCGGCTTTACCGGCACGTCCCTCTATATCGACCGCCAGCGTGACGCCTTCATCGTCCTCCTGACCAATCGCGTAAATCCCACCCGCGACAACAAGCGCATCGGTGAAGCCCGGATCGCGATCCACACCGCGATATTGGCGGCGATCGACGGCCTTCTCCCCCGGACGGACAGCCGCGCCTGAATCGGATGGGCCGTAGCGACCGGATGGTCGACGACGCGGGCGATGTGGGCGGCACCGTTTCGCGCGGTGATGGACCGAATGTGCGCGTTATTCAGCGGGGAGAAAGGGCACGAAAGCGGCTATATGCAGGCGATAAGGGCTTCGATCGCGGCTGGCGTGGTGGTCGTCACGTTGAAACGCATGAAAGGCTGGCCAGTCCTGGGCAGCAGGAAATGGGACCCTGGCGCGGTCAGATAGCCCTTGGCCAGCATCCGTTTGGCGACACTGCTCGAATCGACGCCCTCGCCGAGATTGGCCCATAGAAAAGTGCCGCCCGTTGCCGTTGGCTGTGCGGGCTTCACCGGCGTAGACGCCAGCAAGTGACGCAGGGTGACGCCATGGCGCAGCAACCGGGACCGGATGCGTTCGCAACGTCGGCGATAAAGTCCGTCGTGCAGGAAACGATAGACCACACGCTCGGGGATCAGCATGTTTGCAAGGCCCTGGACGGGACGAAACAGGCGCAGCAACTCCATGAAGCGCTCACCCGCGACGATGTAACCGACGCCCATCTCCGGCGAGAGGGTCTGGGAAAAGCCGCCGACATGGATCACATGTTCCAACTGATCGAGCAGGATCAGCGGCACCGCGGGGCGACCATCGGTCACTGGCGCCAGATCGGCGTAACTGGCGTCGTCGACCAGCGTCATGTCGAACTCGGCCGCGATCTCCAGCAGCTTTCGCGCCTTGTGCAACGAGATGCTGGTGCCCGTGGGGTTCTGAAGCATGGACGACAACAGGAACATCTTGGGTCGGTGGCGCTCGCACATCAGGCGCAGCACCTCCAGGTTCGGACCGTCCGCCTCGCGCGGGATGCGGTAGATCTCCGCTCCTTGCGCCAGCAATACGGCAAGATGGGCGAAGGAACACGGGTCCTCGATCAGGACCGGCGTGCGGTACCGCACGAACGAGCGGACGAACAGGGTCAGGCCGGCGATGCAGCCCGGAGCCGTGATGATCGAATCGATCGGCGCATCGACGCCGTCCATCCGCAGCTTGTTCTGCAACTCCTCGCGTAGCGGCAGATAGCCTGCCGGGTCGCCATATCGGCCCAGTCGCCTGCCCAAGGTGGCCGCCCCCTTGAGCACGCGTGCCAGTTCTTCCGTCGAGCCATCGTCGTGATGCAGCAAACCGCTTCCCGGAACGCGATCGGGCGGCAGATCGGAATAGATCAGTTGGAACGCTTCGAGGTCGACAGCCGGCGGCGTTCTGTCGCGGGCGGGCGGCGGGGTCGTCGCGGCGACGAAAAAGCCCGCGCCGCGCCGCGACTGGATTTTCCCGCCAGCAACCAACTTGTCATAGGCGCGCTGTACGGTGTCGCGGCTCACACCGTGCTCGGCGGCCATGGTCCGGATCGAAGGCAGTCTCTGGCCGGAAGCAAGGCGACCATCGGCCATCGCTTGGCCGACGGTTTTGACGAGGCGAAGCACCTTGTTCCCCTCAGCCGCCAACGAGCCGGCTTCCGGCGGCTCAGTCTCCGTCGATGGAGTGTCCTGGTCGAATAGGTGGGACAGGCTGATCATTTTTTAGACTTTTGGCCTGAAGCCAGCAGCCTGGCAATCGCTAATGTCACCGAATGATGAGCTTCTTTCCGTTTGTTGCGCTATCAGCCATTGCCGCGTCTGGAACCATTCCTGTTGATGGTTCAGCGCGAAACAATGTGCGATCATCCGGCCATCCGGTCACCGTACAAAACCGTCAGCCAACGGCCGGCCCCTCGGTGATCAGTGACCCTGTCACGCGCTTCACGCTGCCTAATGGCCTGAAGGTCATCGTCCAGACCAGCAAGCGCGTGCCGCTCATCACCGCGACCGTGGTCTATGATGTCGGATCGAAGGACGAAAAGCCGGGCCAATATGGCTATGCGCATCTCTACGAGCATCTCCTGCTCGACGGCAGCGCGCATTGGAATCAGAACGCCTTCGTTTCGCTGCGAGATCTGGGCGCGACCAACGTCAATGCCACCACGAACCAGGACGTCACGACCCTGTTCGAGACGTTTCCGCGCGCCGCGCTGGAGCGGGTGCTGTTCCTCGAAGCCGACCGGATGGGTTATGTCGGCGACGCACTGACGCCCGAGCGGGTGAAGCGCGAGGTCGGGGTCGTGCTGAACGAGAAGCGCCAGCGCGGCAGCCGCCCGGACGGCACCGATGAAGCGACCACGCTGGCGGATATGTACCCGGTGGACCATCCCTATCACCACAGCGTGATCGGCGAGGATGCCGATCTGGAAGCGGTGACGGTGGATGTCGCCCGCCAGTGGTTCGACACCCATTATGGCCCGTCGAACGCGACACTGATCCTGGCTGGCGATATCACCGGGGACGAGGCCAGGCGGCTGGTCGAGAAATATTTCGGCGGACTGGCCCCTCGACAGCCGCTCGACCGGCTGCTGACGCGGACGTCGCCGATGACCGGGCCGGTGCGGCGCGAAATCTTCCGGTCGGTGCCGCGGGGGCGCATCTATGCCACCTATATCGCACCGCCACAGGGCTCGCCGTCGATCGCCGCGCTGGACTTGACCGCGCAGATCATGGCGGCGGGCGCGCGCTCGCGGCTCAACCGGCGCCTGATCGAGGAACTGGGCATCGCCAGTTCCGCCTTCGTCACCTTCAACGAAGGGCAGCTATCGAGCCGGATGGGCTTCGTCATCGACGGTATCCCGGCGGACCAGGTCACGCGCGCCGAGGCGGAGATCGATGCGGTCATCGCCCGCTACATCGCCGAGGGCCCCACCCCCGACGAGCTGGAACGCGCCCGAGCGGCCCGCGCCCAATATATGTTCGGGTTGCAGGACAGCACGTCGGGCAAGGCGTTCCTGCAGGCTCGGGCGGTGAACCAGACCGACGATACCGATTATGCCACGACTTACTTGCGCGAACTGCGCACGGCGACACCAGAGAGTGTCCGGCGTCAGGTCGAGGCGGTCTATGGCCGTCCCGGTTACCGGCTGATCGTCCGCCCCAAGCCGATGGCGCAGGCGACGCCGGGGGGCTACGACCTGACCCAGGGGCCGCCGCCGATGGGCCAGATGACGCCGATCGTGTTTCCGGCGGTGGAGCGCGCGCGCCTGTCGAACGGGTTGAAGGTGGTGCTGGTCCCCCGGCCCGGCGCGATGACCGACAGCGCGCTGCTGCGCTTCGGCGATGCGGGTCTTGCCGGTCCATCGCGGGTGATCGCACCGATCGCGCTCGACCTGCTGGCCGGAAATGGCACCACCCCGGATCAGCGCTCCCGCGCCGAACGCGCCGAGACGCTGAACGGGTGGATCAACAAGACCGTCGATCTCGACCATGCCGATCTGAGCATCGGGTGGGATGCAAAGCAACTGGCGGGCGGGGTCGCTTTCCTGGGCGATGCGCTGACCCGGCCCGGCATCACGCCGGAGGCGGTCGGAGCGCTGAAAAAGGCACGCGGCGAGCAACTGGCCGCCCAGCGATCGAACAATTCCGCGCTCGCCGATCGGGCGCTGTTCAACGCCATTTACGGTGCCGGTCATCCCTACGCCCCCGCGCCGGATGTTGCGACGGACATCCAGGCGATGGAGGCGATCGATCCCGCTTCCTTGCGCGAATGGTATCGCGGCCATGTACGGCCCGATCGCGCGACGCTGTATATCGCGGGGGATACCAGCATGGCGGTCCTGAAGCCGCTGCTGGAAAAGGCGCTGGCCGGATGGACCGCACAGGGTGCGGCGACGCCCGCCCCTACGATACCGCCCGCGCATGGCAGCGCGACACCGTCCCTGACCGTGATCGACAAGCCGGGGGCGGCGCAGACCTTCATCATGGCGGGCAAGGCGATCCCGGCCGCCACGCCCGGCAGCCCGGAGGCGACCGCGGCGTGGACCGTCAACGAGGTCTATGGCGGTAATTCGACCGCCCGGATCGGCAGCAACCTGCGTGCCGACAAGGGTTGGACCTATGGCATCGGATCGGGCTTGTACGACACGCGCGGCGAGCGGCGATGGATCCTCGCGGGTTCGGTCAGCCGGGACCATAGCGGCGATTCGGTGGCGGAACTGATCAAGGAGATGCGCAGCCTGAACGGCGATCGTCCGCCCGAGCAGTCCGAACTGACCCGTATCGCGACCAGCGTGGCCAACCAGAGCGCGGCCAAGCTGGAGGGGAATGCGAACCTGCTCCAAGCCATGGCGGACGCCGAATCGGACGGGCTGCCCCATGACGATGTCGTGCGCGAGCCGATCCGGCTTCAGGCCCTGACGCTGGGGCAATTGCGGGGCGCAACCGGAGCGCTGTCCGATCCGGACACGGTCCATTGGGTCCTGGTCGGCGACTGGCAGCGCATCCGCGACCAGTTCACGAATCTCAAGCTTGGCACGCCGGTGGTGATCCCCACGGTGCGCTGAAGAGGGCCGCGGACATGCCCGGCAGGGCAGGCGCGGATTGTTATCCATCAATGACATGGGGGGAATTGAATATGGGTACACGTCATTATGTCGCCGCCAGCGTGTTGGCGCTCGTGGCCGCCACCGCACCGGGCGTCGCGTCGGCGCAGGACCGCGTGGTGTCGCAACCCGCCCTGCCGCTGAGCGAGGCATTGCAGCGGATCGCGGCGGAATGGGGCAAGCCGCTGAACATCGATCCCGATGCGGTACGCGGGATCACCGCCAAGCCGGTCGTCAATGCCCGGTCGGAGCGTGACGCCGTCGCCCAGGCGACACGCGGCCTTCCCGTCGCGGTCGATGTCAGCGATACGGGCACGATCTCCATCGTCAACGATGTCGTCGTCACCGCGCGGCCCAACGAGGCCGAGAACAGTGTGCTCGTTCGGGGCGCGACCAGCTCGTCGCGAACGGGCCAGTCGCTCCGGGAGCAGCCGCGAAACACCCAGGTCATTTCCGCCAAGCTGCTGGAGCGGCAGCAGGCACAGACGATCGCCGAGGCACTCGCCAACGCCGGCGGCGTGGTTGTCAACACCGCCACGGTGCAGGGCGGCATCAGCTATTCGGTACGCGGCTTCGATTCCAACGGCGCGGTCAATGGCCTGCCTTCGGTATCCAGTTCCAGCTTCGCGGCGGGCACGACCCAGTCGCTGGTGAATATCGAGCGGATCGAGGTGCTGAAGGGCCCCGACGCGATCCTGCTGGGCGGCGACAATCTGGGCGGCACGATCAACATCGTCACCAAGAAGCCGAATGCCGAGGAGCGGCTGTACGCGTCGATGGATACCGGATCGTTCGGTCTGATCCGGGGAACCATCGACGCCAACCGGGCCCTGACCGACGACAACCGCCTGAGCGCGCGCATCATCGCCACGGCGGCGACCGCCGATCGCAATTTCGGCGGCTATCGCGGCAACGAGGATTATCTGTTCGCCCCTTCGCTCCGCTACAAGAATGGTACGACCGACGTCATTGTCTCGGCCGTGGCGGGTACGCAATATTTCGGCATGGTGCCGTACACCGTGCTGAACAAGGCGACGAAGACGCCGTTCGACGTCGCCTATGACCGGCCGCTGGTGGGCGGCAAGGACCAGTTTACCCGCAACGGGACCACGCAGTTCAACGCCGAGCTGACCCAGAAGCTGACCGACTGGCTGACGGTGGTGGTACGCGGCCAGCATCAGAACGCGACCTTCGCACTGTCGCAATATTCCCCGTTCGCCGTGCTGAACAACAACGGCCTGCTACTCGTGTCCAGAAGCGGCGTGCGGCAGAAATCGACCACCGATGCGGTCGATGGCTTTGCCCGCATCGCCTTCGACACCGGTCCGGTGAACCACAAGATCGTCGTCGGCGCGACCAATGTGAAAAGCGACACCGATGCGATCTATGCCGCCAATGGGGGGATGTTCCCCTATAATTTCCTCACCCCGGGCGGAACCCTGCCGCCGCTCGCCACCATCTACAGCGAACGGTCGACGGTGATCGGCAAGCAGCGCGGCTATTACGGTCAGTATCTGGTCGGCTTCGGTCCGATCCACCTTATGGCGGCGGTCCGTCGTAACATCCTGGACTTCACGTCGATCGTCGCCCGTTTCGGCCCCAGCTCCAGCCATGCGACGGCCACCACCCCCAATTTCGGTGCCGTGGTCGATATTACCGATACGCTGTCCGTGTTCGGCACCTTGGCCTATGGCTATACGCCGACCTTCACGCTGAACGCCGCCAGGCAAAGGCTGGGCGACATCAAGAGCCGCAATGCCGAAACCGGCATCAAGTGGGATCTGTTCGACAAACGGATGCTGATCAACGCATCCTATTTCAGCATCCGGCAGAGCAACCTCATCGACCGTGATCCGGTCAATCCTGGTTTCTCGATCGCACTGCCCGGACAGCTGGGCGAAGGTGTCGACCTGAACGTCAGCGGCACGCCGCTGACCGGCCTGACCCTGTCGGCCGCGTTCACGCGCACCAACTACAAGTTCCTGCGGCCGACGCCGACGATCGGCAACACCGTCAACGGCCAGCCCCGCGACGTGTACAACCTCTATGCCTCCTATGAGCGCAAGATCGGCAACGAGATGCGCGCCGGGCTGGGTGCCGGGGTGGCGGGCCGGTCGAGTTCGGCGATCGATCGCCTGAACACCTATCGGATCGCGGGTGCCGCACTGGCCAATCTCAACGGGTTCCTGTCGATCGGCGACCTCGACATCAATGTCGGCGTCCGCAACCTGTTCGACCGCAAATCTTATGCGCCGACCCGGTTCGACAGCTATATTCCGCTCGGCGAGCCGCGCACGTGGCGGCTAACCGTCGGCTATCGTTTCTTCTGATCCAGGATGACCTGCCGATGATGCCGCAACCCACCCAAAGCGGGGAGGTCCGTCGCGAGACGGGCCTCGCCCCACCCCAGGACGCCACCGCCCGCTGGGCGGACGCATGGCGGCTGGTCAGCGGCTATTGGCGGTCGTCCGACTGGAAGTTCGCCTGGTTCGCGCTGATTACCTTGTTCTTCTTCCAGTTCGGTACGGCGTTCATCATGTTGCGCGCCAATCGTTGGCAGCAGCATTTCTTCGACGCGATCGAACAGCGCGACCAAGCGCAGATGGTGCCGTTGGTGATCGTGTTCCTGGGGATCATGGCGATGCAGATCGCCATGATCCTGGTCGAGAATCTGATCGACGGCCTGCTGTCGATCCGCTGGCGGACCTTTCTGACGCGCGACTATCTCGACCGCTGGATGAGCCGCAACCGCTATGCCGAGATCGAGCGGTTGCGGATCATCGACAATCCCGACCAGCGTATCGCCGACGATCTCAACGCGATCACCGCCGCATTGGGCATGACGATCGGCGCGCTGCATATCGTCATGCGGCTGGTCGGATCGGTCGTGAGCGGCGTCACCTTCGCGATGATCCTGCTGGAGACCGCGCCGCCGATCCGCTTCTCGCTGGGCGGCACCGCAATTTCGATCCCTGGCAGCACCGTCTGGTATGCCTTTGCCTATGCGATCATAGGTTCGTGGCTGACCGCCAAGATCGGCCAGCCCTTCGTCCGCGCGATGATGCGCCAGCAACACCGCGAGGCGGATTTCCGCGCCGGGCTCATCCATGTGCGGCGCAATGCGGCGCAGATCGGGCTGGCCGGTGCGGTCCCGACCGAGCGCGAGGCCCTGCGCCAGGCGTTCGACGCGGTGCGAACCAATTTCCGCTCGGTCATCTACAGCTCGCTGGGCATCACCGCGGCGGGCAGCGTCTATGACCGGCTGGGAACGGTCCTCCCCCTGTTCATCATGGTGCCGGGCTATTTCGCAGGCGGCATGACCTTCGGCCAGTTGATGGCAGGCCGCGACGCCTTCGGGCAGTTGGGGATGCAGCTCGGCTATTTCGTGAAGAGCTATCAGTTGATCGGCCAGCAGGTCAGCTACTTCAACCGTATCAAGGGGCTGGACGACGCGCTGGAAGAAACCCGGCCCGTGGGCATCACGGTCGGTGCGGGCACCGCGCCGGGCGTCGTGCTGGCGACACAGGGCCTGGCGCTCCACCGTCCGCATGGCGAGGCGCTGACAACCGTCGGTGACTGGACTGTGCGTGAGGGAGAACGCTGGGCGGTGCGGGGTGCCTCGGGCACCGGCAAGTCGACGCTGGTACGCGCCCTAGCCGGCCTGTGGCCCGACGGGCGGGGCAGCATCGCAATGGCGCATGACAGCCGGGCGATGTTCGTGCCGCAGCGGCTCTACCTGCCGCAGGGGACGCTCAAGGCGGCGGTCTGCTTCCCCGATCGGCCCGAAGAGCATAGCGATGTCGAAATCGTCGCATTGCTGGAACAGGTACGGCTCGGCCATCTCGCCACCGAGATGCACGCGCTGCGCCTGTGGCAGGAAGAATTGTCCCCCGGCGAGCAGCAGCGGATCGCGCTGGCCCGCGTCCTGTTGCATCGCCCGACGCTGCTGGTCCTCGACGAGGCGACGAGCGCCCTCGATGCGGGCAATGCGCGCCATTTCTACGACAGCGTCCGCACGGGGCTGCCCGACGCCACGATCATCAGCGTGGTGCATGACGAGACGCTGCTGGCGCACCACAGCCATATGCTGACCTTCGCGAATGGCGGCGCGATCGCCACCGCCATCGACCGGACCAAGACCGGCGACTGAGATCGCCGCGACGAGACGGCAGAGAGGATTTTGAACATCATGACGGGCAAGGTTATCGACGTCACGGGCTCGGACGTGGCCGCGGTCATCGCGGAGCAGAGCGGCTTGATCCTGTTCGATCTCTGGTCGCCGACATGCGCGCCGTGCCGGGCACTGGCCCCGATCCTGGACGATCTCGCGGCTGATTTCGTCGACGAGTTGCAGATATGCAAGCTCAACGTCGAGGCGGACGAGGCGATCGCCAAGCCGTTCGCGGCGCGCGCGCTGCCGACCCTGGCGCTGTACCGCGACGGCTTGGAGATCGACCGGATGGTCGGCCTGAAGTCGCGCGGGCAATTGACCGCCTGGCTCGAAAGCCATCTATGACCGGCGCCTTCGGGGGTGATCCCGCGATCAAGGCGGCACTGCTCGCCAGACTGGAAAGCCATGTCGCCAACGGCACGCTCCGCTTCGGCGGAACCGCCTGGGACGGCTCCGGGGGCAGCCCGCTCGGCGTGTCGACCGAAGGAGGCGATAGCGCCGACTATGCCGCACGTTTCGGCTACCCGCTGGCCATGGCTGGATTGCTCGATCCGTTGACCGCTTATGCAGAGCCCGATCACCGGGCTACGGTCGCACTGCGCTGGGTGGAGTGTGTCGCTGTGGGCGCCGACCTGTCGCCGGTACCGCAGCGGATCGTCGATCATTTCCTGACCGCTATGGGTGCCGACCGCGTCGCGGCGACCGCCTATGCCGAAGTAAAGGCGCTACACCGCGCCGAAGCCTCGGGCACTGCCGTGCGTCGCGGCGAATGGACCGCAGCGCGCCGCCGCATCGAAGCAGCCGCCGAAGCAGCGTTACCGCGCAGCCCGGAGCGTGCCGCCCTGAACATATGCGCCACCGCGTGCTGGCCCCTGCGAACGAGCAGTTCGATCCTGTCGACGCTGATCGCGGCATGGCTTCAGGACGTCAATCGTGAAGCCGATCCGGCGTTCGCAGAAGCCGACCGCGCGCGCGCCGTGGCCAAGCTTGACGAGATTTACCAACAAACCCAGCCGTTGCGCGACAAAGGCGAGGCGGTCGACATTCCCGCCCTGTTTCGCACAGGCGAACCCGCGCTCGCCACAGCCTTCGAAGCATCGCTGGCACGCATGAATGCCCGCTACCTCGAACGCACCCGGTCCGTGCCCGACATCGTTCTCGCCTATCTCGCCGCTGCCAAATGACGAACGCCCTTTGAAATAGGGAGACGGGAACACCCCAGCGATGGTCGCTCCGATCGACTGCCGACTTTGGCACGGTCAACCTTTTCGGTACGTCCGGGCGTGTTGATGTTCTCGATCTCGACCTTCTCGTCAGACATCGATCTTCCCCGAGAGAGCGAGGCGGATGGTGCCACAGGTGCGACCGACGATCACTCGTTCCGTTTGGCGACCAGGCGAAGGGCCTTCTTGTCGATCTTGCCGACGCTCGTCCGCGGCAGCGCATCAAGCACGATCAGCCGGTCCGGGAGCGCGTAGCGGCTGATCGCGCCCTGCACCACGAATTGTGCCAGATGGTCGAGGATCGCCGCGAGGTTCGGTGCTTCCGCCGCAGGCACGATGAACGCGACCGGCCGCTCGCCCCAGCGATCATCGGGCACGCCGACGACCGCCGCCGCCGCGACCCGCGGATGGCGCATCACCAGTTCCTCCAGCTGGATCGAGGATATCCATTCGCCGCCCGACTTGATAACGTCCTTCAGCCGATCGCGAATGACGATATTGCCGCGTGGATCGACCTGCACGACATCCTGGGTGTGCAGCCAACCGCTGCGCCACAGCGCGTCGGATGCGCGCCGGTCATTGCCATAGCTCATCGTCAGCCACGGCGCGCGGACGGTCAATTCCCCCTCCGCCGCGTCGGCGCCGCGTTCGTCGACGACCCGGATCTGGACGAGCGGGATGGGACGCCCGGCAAGGCAGCAACATTCGGTACTATCGGGCGGGTCCGCGGGATCGCTCCGCGCGATCGATACGACCGGCGCGGTCTCCGACATGCCATAGCCGGCGAAGGTCATGATACCGCGCTCGCGGGCGGCATCGCACAAGCTGCTCGGCAACGCGGAGCCGCCGACGACCATCTTCCACGGACGCTCCAGCGTGCGATCGCCGAGCGCCTCGATCAGCATCTGCACGATCGTTGGGACGCCGTGTGAGAAGGTGACGCCCTCGTGCTCGCCGAGCGCCACGATCCGATCCGCGAGATAGCGGCCCGGATAGACCTGCTTCAGCCCCAGCAGGGTCGCCATATAGGGTAGCCCCCAGGCATGAACGTGGAACATCGGTGTCAGCGGCATGTAGACGTCGTCACGGCGTAGCGCCTGATGGTCGGGTTGTCCGGCCATCGTCGCCAGACCCGCCAGCGTGTGGAGAAGTATCTGCCGATGGCTGAATGCGACCGCCTTGGGCAATCCGGTCGTGCCCGTCGTATGGAAGGTCGTCGCGAGGGCATATTCGTTGAAATCGACGAAGGGAAAAAGGTCGGTTCCCGCCGCCAGCAACGTCTCATAATCCCCTGCGACCGCCATGTCCTGCACCGGCGACCCATCGTGCATCGCGATCTTGCAGGTCAGCGCTGGCAGTTCCCCCTCGATCGTCTGAACGAGCGAGGCGAAGTCGGCATGGAACAGCAGCAACCGCGCGCCCGTATCGGCGATCGTATAGGCGATCTGCTCCGGGGACAGGCGCACGTTCACCGTCTGGAGGACCGCGCCCATCATCGGCACCGCGAAATAGGCTTCGAGATAGCGGTGGCTGTCCCAGTCCATCACCGCGACCACATCGCCCGGCCCGACCCCGTGATCGGCCAGCACTGCGGCGAGGCGACCGACCCGCCGCGCCAGTTCGGCATAATCGTGGCGGCGGCCATCGGTCCCGACGATCTCGCACCGGCTGCGCACGTCGAGCGCGCTTTGCAGAAGGTGGCGGATCAGCAGCGGATAGGGATAGGCTTGCCGCGCCGGAGTCGCGAAACGATAGCCCATGGTCAGCGCAGCTCCGCATCGGGTTTGCGCCCCTGCTCGACCCAGAGGCGCAACGCATTCCACGCGGCCAGCGTCTGCGGCGTGTCGAAACCGCAATGGGTATAGCCCTCGATCCCGCCGACAGGCAGGGGCGCGCGGGTCGGCGGGACGGTGAACTGGGCCAGCTTGGCGCTCCGCCCCGCCCTCTCCACCGCGCCCGCGAGTTGGGCCTCCTGTGCATAGGGGACCAGCGAGTCGATCCGGTTGTGGAGCGTGACCAACGGCACCTCGATCCGCCCGGTGGCGGTGTGCCATTTCCGAAGATAGGCGACGGCCTGCGGTGATGCCTCGACCCGTTGGATGTCGTGGTTCAGCGCGCTGTTCTCCTCCGCCGACAGCGATGGGGCCGAATAGACCTTGCCGATATTGCCATGGACCCAACCGCCCGCGGTCGCCGTCATGTCGTCCGCGCCCAGTGCGGCGGTGACGAGCGGATAGGCGAGTGAGGCGGCGTCATATTCAAACCCGCCTATCTCGGTGACGGCGCGGACGATCCGCGCCTCGCGCCCCTTCGGGTCCTTCAGCGCGGCGCTCCACAGCGCCAGCGGCGGCATGCCGACCTTCGCGATCTGGCCAAAGACATAGGCCTGTGCGGCGGCGTCCGGCGTGTCCGCCGGCGGGCGCGACGACAGCGCGTCGTGGCGGACATCCTGATTGCCCGGCAGTGCATAGGGCGTGCCCTTGGTCAGGGCATTATAGGCCAGCCGCATGTCGATCAATCGACCGAGCATATCCTCCCAACTGGCGACGACGCCGCAACGGGCCAAGCCGCCGGCGAACGCCTTTGGATAGGTTTCAAGGAGCGTGACGACGATCCCGCCGCCCATCGAATCGCCCATCACATAGATGCGCTTTCCCCCGATTTTCGCCAGCAGGTCGCGGAGACGGAGGGTGGCTTTCGCACCGGCCTCGACGCCCAGTCCGTCCTTGGCATAGGCGCTATGGCCGACCGCCAGACCCTGGCCATATGCCTCGGCCAGCGCACCGGTACCCGGCCCCTTGTCGACGGGATCGGGCGATACCGCCACCGGCGTGCCGGGCGGCGAATAGCCATGGGCATAGAGCAGCGCGTCGCCCGTCCACCCCTTGGGGAAGGCCAGCGCGAACTGGTTGCCGTCGAGCCGACCGCTGATCGTGACGCCACCATCCGCGCGCGCCGTCGAGGTGACGTCGACAGCCTCCAGTCGGATGGCCTTCGCCACGAGCGACTGCTGGCTGGAGGCGGGAACGTCCCGTCCGCTGGCGAGCGTGACCGGCGCGGCCAGCACCATGGCGCCGGAGACGAGCAAGGACCATAGGGGAAAGGCGCGCATCGGGCGTACTCCATTGTCTATCGGGGGCGCCGGCCGAGATGCCGGTCGAAGAAGCGGGCGATCAGGCGAAAGGCTTCCGTGGATTCCGGCATGTCGGGCCACATGAAGAAGGCGTGCGGCAGGCCGTCGAACAATTGCAGTTCGCTCGACACGCCAGCGGCAGTCAGGCGACGATGCGCGCGCGTCAGGGCGCTAACCGCGAAATCGCGGCTCCCCGCGAGCAGCAAGGTCGGCGGCATCGCGCGGATTTCCGCTTCCGACTGGAGCGGATAGGCCACTGGATCCTTGCCCCCTACCCCGGCCATATATGGCGTGGGCAAGGTCGCGGGCAGCGACGCCGTCGATAGGATTTCGCCCCCGGTGATCGGCCCCGCCAGATAGGGGCTGTCCCCCGAATAGGGAGCCCCGGTGCCACAGAAGGTGCCGATCGCGCCGGGGCGCGGCAGTCCGGTCTTGCGGATCCAGGCGGTCGCCTGAGCGGTGATGATGCCGCCCGCCGAACAGCCATAGATGCCGATATTCTCAGGCCGATGCGTCTTGAGCAGCGCGCGATAGACCGCCGCCACATCCTCCGATGCAGCCGGATAGCGATGTTCGGGTGCCAGCCGATAGTCCACCGTGACGACACGCACCTGCATCACGGCGGCGATCGGGATCGCTTCGACCAGCGCGCCGCTGCCCGATCCCCATAGAAAGGCCCCGCCATGGACGTTGATCAGGACGCGCTCGGTGTCGCCTGGGGCTACGCCGGCCTTGGGCTCGACGATGGCAACGGGTACGCCCGCAATCACGTCCCGACGCTCGTTCGTCGCGAAATGACGGCGCATCTCGGCCAGGCGCCGGTCGTTCCACTGCTGGTAGAAGGCACGTTGCCGCACCAGATCGCCGGCAATGGCCTCCGGCGCGCTTTCCGCCTTCATCCGCGCCAGGACCGACCGGGCCTCGGCGCTAAGTTGGCTGGACGGCGGCAGGGTGAAGGCGGGTACGTCGACGGCCTGGGCCTTCGCCGGCTGGCCGATTGCGGCCGCCAGGGCCAGCGCGGTGATCGTCAAGCGCTGCATCACCGCCGTCCCGCCACGAGGTCGGCATAAATCCGCGCGCTCGGTTTCATCGTCCGGCGAAAGTTGGTGCGATCGACCGCGACCAGCCCGAACCGGGGACCATAGCCCGAGAACCATTCGAAATTGTCGAGCAGCGACCAGTGGATATAGCCCAGCACCGGTACGCCGTCGCGCCGCGCGGCCTCTACCGATGCGATTGCGGCGGGGATGAAGCGCGCGCGTTCCCGGTCGTCGGTGGCGTCGATCCCGTTCTCGGTCACGAGCACAGGCTTGCCGGTCGCGCGGTGGACATAGCGCACGACATTGCCGACCGCCGCCGGAAACCATTCGCGCCCATCGGCCCGGCGCGCCGCCGCCGCAGGCAACGCAACCTCCCGTTCGGGGCCGATATAGGCGCGGCCATAGGTCTGGACGCCGACGAAATCGTCCTGGTCCATCACGGCGAAGAAGGGTCCATAGACCTCTCCTCGTTTACGCTCGATCGCGCTGTTCGCCCCGACCGCCACCTCATCGGGAATGGCGAGGCTGAGGCCAACGGGCAGGTCGCCGCATACCGCCTTGATCGCGGCCCGCGCTTGACCGTGCGCGGCGGTGATTCCGGGGATCATCGGCCGGGGATCGCCACCATTCAGCACCGAGAAACGGTCCGACCCGCTGGCCTTCGCAGCCGCCGCGACACTGGCCGCCATACGCGCCATGAAGGCGGGCGGCGGCGGACTGGCCGCCCAGCGCCCGCCCAGCGCCAGATTGGGCTCGTTGAACGTCAACGCATGGCTGATCCCGTCCGCCATCGCACGGGCGACACGCTCGGCATAACGCGCGAACAGCGCCGGTGCGTCCGCCTGTTCCCAGCCGCCGGCCGCCGCGAACCAGCGCGGGGCGGTGAAGTGGTTGAAGGTAACGACGGGGGCGATACCCTGCTCGCGACAATGGTCGACCATGCGCGCATAATGGTCGAGCCATGCTTGGGAGAACTGGCCCTTCGCCGGTTCGATCCGGGGCCATTCGACCGAGAAGCGATAGCAGTTCAGCCCGAGCGAACGGACGATCGCCACATCCTCGCGCCAGCGGTGAAGGCTATCGCAGGCATCCCCGGACGGTTGGGCAAAGACGGTCGGGGTGACCTGTTCGAGCAGCCAGATATCCGCATTGATGTTGTTGCCCTCGACCTGATGCCCCGCAGTCGCGGCACCCCACAGGAACGGGGCTGGTCTCGCGGCGCGTATCGGCCGCGCCACCGTGGCCGCGACTGCGACCGCCGCGCCGAGCCCGAGCAGATCGCGTCGGTCGATCGTCATCGCACCGCATCCGCCGCCGGCTTACGCCCGGTCCGGACCCAGGTGCGCATCGCATCGAACGCCGCGATATTCTGGGCGGGCGTGAAGCCGCAATGCGTGTAGCCGCTCAGCCCGCCGGGTAGCGCGATCCTCGTCGGCGGCACCGCATATTGGGCCAGCCGGGCACCGTTACCGGCGGCGGCGGTGATCCGGCCCAGCCCCTCCGACTGCGCATAAGGGACGAGCGAGTCGATCGTCTGGTGCACCGTGACCAGCGGCACGCGAAACTGCCCTGTCGCCTCCTGCCAGCGCTGCGCATAGGCAACCGCCCGAGGGTCGGCGTCATAGCGTTGCATCTTGCGGTTGAACGCCGCCGCTTCCGCCGCGTCCATTTCGGGCGGTGCGTAGACGGTGTCACGATTGCCGATCGGCAGGCCGCCCATCGTCGCCTTGATGTCGTCCATGCCAAGCGCCGCGGACGAGATGGGTGCGCCGAGCGCCGCCGGATCAGGCGCAAAGCCGCCAATCGCCGCCGCCTGCCGGATGATACGCGCTTCCTGCCCCTGAGGATCGGCCTTCGCAGCGACGAACAGCGCCAGGATCGGCGACAGCAGCTTCGTCTTCTGCGCCTCGCGGAACGCATCGCCGGACGCCGGATCGCCGGTCGGCGGCATGATCGGCAACGCCGAGCGGGTCAGGTCTTTCGCACCGGGAAGGCTGTAGGGCGTCCCCTCGGTCAATACATCATAGGCGCCGCGCATGTCGGCGAGCTGCCGGACGAGCGAGATCCAGCCCTGCGTCACGCCGCACATCGCGACCGCGCCGGAAAAGGCCTTGGGATAGTTCTCGATCAACGACAGGACGATGTTGCCGCCCATCGACCCGCCTACGGCATAGAAGCGCTTCGCCCCCAGCCTTACCGCCAGCGCACGCAGCCGCATGGTATTGCGCGTCGCGGTCTCGGTCGCGATGCCGTTCTTGTCGACCGCGGCGATGCCGCTGGCGATCCCCTGGCTGTACAGGTGATGGAACAGCCCGCCGCCCGGGTCCTTCGCCAGCGGGTCGGCGGGGACGGTCGGTGGGGTGCCGGGCAGCGCATAGCCCTGCCCGAACAGCACCGTCTCCCCGGTCCAGTTCGGCGGAATGGTCAGGACGAACCGGCGTCCTTCGATGGTGCCGTTCAGGATCATGCCCCCGCCGGGTGCGGCCGCTGCGGCCAGCCCGGTAGCGCCGGCTGCCCGCGCTTTGGACTGTAACGCGGTCTGGGCAGCGGTCGGCTGGAACGCGGTCGGGACCTGCTGGGCGATGCCGGCGCTGGCCAGCAGGATGACGGGGAGGATCGCGATATGGCGCATCATGTCCGCCCGCCCCTCAAAAGCGATAGCGGAGCTGGACGCCATATTGCGCCGGCTCGCCATAGATGGAGCCGATGAAGCCCGAATTGTTGTAGCTGGGATTGGCGGTCACGCGATACTCCCGGTTCAGGATGTTGGTCCCGTAGAAGGCGAGGTCGAGCGGGAAGCCGCGCACGTCGCGCCAGTCGAGGCGAAGGTTCAGAAGGCCGTACCCCGCGATCGTGTCGAACGGCTGGGCCTCGGGCGTGACGCGCTGGCTGGTCTGATACGACCAGTTGCCTGTCACCTGCAGCGTCCCCTCGCGTTCCGGGATGGGCAGGTCGACGCTCGCGGTGAGGTTGTATTTATGCTTCGGCACGAAGGAAAAGGGCGTGCCGGCAAGGTCGCGGCTCGGCTGGGCGGCGGTCAGCGCCTGCGGGATCGCGGGGATCGCGATCGTGTCATATTGCAGATACTTGGCCGAATTGTACGAATAGGTCGCGCCGAGCGTCAGGCCCTTGACCGGAACCAGCATCCCTTCGAACTCCAGCCCCATGACCCGCGCGCGCTGCGCGTTGGTCAGGATGTCCGATCCGGCGATCGCGGCGCGCTGGATGACCTGGATGTCGTTGTACCAGGTATAGAAGGCGGCGATGTTCGTCCGTGCCTTGACCTCGCCGAAGGTCCAGTCGCGCTTCAGCCCCAATTCCGCGTCGGTCACCTGTTCGGGCCTCACCGCGAACAGCGGATGGTCTTGCCCCAGGAACAGCGACACGACCGGGTTGGTCGCCCCCGATTTATAACCCCGTCGCGACACGGCGTAGAGCAGCGTCTGCGCATCCGCCTGCCAGTCGAGCCCCAACTGCCAGGTCGGGCCGTTGCTCTTGCCCCTGAAGGTCGGCGACGTGCAGTTCGGATATTTGAGCGTGGGAAGGCGACCGGCGGCGACGGCCTGGTACGCATCATAGACGCATAGCCCGGCGTTCAATCCGACCACCTGCGCCGCCTGGGCGGGGCTGATGACCCCGAGTGCCGCGAGCCGATTGAAGATCTGGTAACTGGCGGGGTCCTGATAGCTCTGGATATCGCCGCCGAACTCGTCCCAGGTCCAGCGGAAGCCGACGGTGGCGGTCAGCGTCGGGACGATCTTGTACTGGACCTGCGCATAGGCCGCCTTGCTCCGTCCGTCGACATGCGCGCTGGGTTGCAGGGTCAGCGCGGGGAGGAGCGGGCCGGTCAGGCCGAGCGCCGCCTGCAACGGCTGCGGGATCAGCAACGGACCGCCGCCCAGGATACCGCCGACCTGCATCGGGTTTACGGTCGCGAAGGTCAGCGGCTCCGGCGTCTTCTGGTCGAGGAAAAAGCCGCCCGCCTGCACCCGCAGCGTGCCGTCGTCGTAGCGCGCCTGCACCTCTTCGGTGATCGTGCGCAGGTTGTTGTTCCAACCGCCCGGATAGGCGCCGAGCAGGTCGGCAATCGGCAGCGGCGTGGAGTCGCGATCGGTGGCGCTCGTCGATCGGGTGCGCGCATAGCTGAAGATGTTCTTGACCGTGAACCTATCGCTGACACGCCATTCGGTATTGTTGAGGACGAGGAAATTCTTCGCCTTCTCGAACGTCGGCACGCTCAGCGCCGTCCAGCGAACGCCGCGCGCCTGCTGGGCCGCGAGATAGGGCTGCAACAACGCCGCATAGGGCCGCGCGGGGTTCACCGCGAGCAGGATGCTGCCGCCGCCATGTTCGTCGACCTGCTGATAGCTGACGGCGGTATAGTTGCTGATCGTGGCGGTCGGATCGAACTGGATGCCGAGGCGCAGGCTGAAATTCTTGCGGTTCAGATAATCGCGCCCCGAAACTACATCGCGGACATAGCCTTCGCGCTTGTCCAACTGACCCGCGAAGCGGACCGCCAGCACGTCGTCGAAGATCGGGACGTTCAGTGCGCCCTGTACGCTCTTGCGCTGGAGGTTGCCGATCGTCCCGTCGACATAGCCCTCGACGGCGTTCATCCGGGGCCGTTGCGGTTCCAGCAGCACCGCACCGCCCGTAGTGTTGCGCCCGAAGAGCGTTCCCTGAGGACCTTTCAGGACCTGCAACGATGCGAGGTCGTAGAAATTGCCCGGACCGCTGACACTGGTCGGGACCTCAGCGAAATAGCCGACCACGCCGGGCCCGCTGCCCGTGCCCGCGCCGCCGGTGCCGCCCATGCCGCGAATGGTGTAGGTTTCCTGATTGCGCGCGACATCGCCGACCACCGAGAGCGACGGCGTGAAATTCTGGAGGTCGGTTCCGTTGTTGATGCCCTTTTCGCGGATCGCATCCTGCGAGAAGGCAGTGATCGCCACCGGAACCCGCTGGCCGCGCTCCGCGGTCCGGCGCGCGGTCACGACGATATCGCCGATGGTGTCGTCCTCCTGCGCGGGGGGCGCGGCCGGTTCCCCCGCAGGCGCGCTCGCCACCGTGCGATCCGCGATGGGCTTCCGCGTTACGGCAACCGCGCCACTGCGATCGCGATGCAGGACAAGGCCGGAACCACCCACGACCGCCCGCAACGCCGCCATCGCGTCCAGCTTTCCACGCGCGCCGCGCGAGCGCAGCGCATCGACCTCGTCGCTGCGATACAGCACCGGCGTACCGGCTTGCTGCGACCAGGCGTCGAGCGCCGCCCGCATCGATCCGGGCGCGATACTGTAGATGCGGACCCGGTTCGCGGTTTCCGCCTGCACTTGCGACCATGCGGGCATGGCCGCCAAGGTGCTTGCCAATGCTGCTGCCATCAGAAACCGATGCTTTTCCGCCATATTCCCCCTCCTATACTGCATGGCCTCTTCGGGCCTTCTGCAATGCTAGACGGGCGGCACGCGGAAAGTCGTAACGCGGGCGATCAGGAATTTATCGTTATCGCATCCGTGTCTTCCCGCACGGTCAGTCCGAACCCCGCGCGCAGCAGCCGTGCGAATGCGTCTATGTCGGTCGCCTCGAACGTTCCGCCGATCCGGATCTGTGCCGCGCGGCTGTCGGCGATCCGGATTTGCCGGCGGTTATAGCGGTTGAACTCCGCCGCAGCCTCGCGCAGCGTCGTCCGGTCGAAGGTCAGCATCCCCCGCCGCCAGGACAGCGCCGCCTCCACGCGAGCAGGCGACCGATCGGTCAGCAGCATCGACGTTCCGCGCGAAATCGCGACGTTGCCGGCCGTGATCACGGCCGCTCGACCGCGCTCGCCACCGGCGGCATCCTCCACCCGGACGCGACCTTCGACGACGGCGACGGTGACCATGCGGCCGTCCCGGCGTACCGAGAAGCGGGTGCCGAGGACCGTCACCATCCGGTCCCCGGCATGAATGACGAACGGGTGGTTCGCGTCGTGCGCCACCTCGAAATAGGCTTCACCCCGATCGAGCCAGACGGAGCGCCGCCCGCCGTCGATCGCGGTACGCATCATACTGGCCGTGTTGAGCGTCACCGCGCTGCCATCGGGCAGGCGCACCGCGCGATGTTCGCCGATGGTGGTGGCGAACCGGCGCAGCGGCGGGGGCGGAGCGCTTCGCATCCATGCTGAAACGATCGGCGCAACGAACAGACACATCAGGATCAGGCTGGCCGCTAGCGCCTGAAGCGCGCGGCTTCTCGGCAAGAGGTGCAGCGGTGGTCGTTCCACGACCGCACTGCGCGTCGCGGCAAGCCGTGCGGTGGCATCCCAGCCCGCCTCGAGCCGCCACAGCGCGACCTTGTGCGCGTCGCTTTCCGCCAGCCAGCTCTCGAGTGCCTGGGCGTCCGCCCCATTCCATTCGGGCTGTTCGCGGCGTACCAGCCAGGCGGCGGCGCGATCCTCGATGCCGTTCCGGTCGGTCATGACGTCCGCTTCCGTCGCGGGGGCAAGCCCGGCTTGCGTTCGATCCGCGCATTCCCGCCGAGCATGAAATTGGCCAACGCCCGAAGACCGAGCGTCAATTGACGCTCGACGGTATGGTGACCGACCCCGAGCAGGGCGGCCGTTTCCCGGATGTTCAAGCCCTCTACGCGTCGCAGCCGCACGACCTCGCGGCAACGCGGAGGCAACTGGTCCAGCCCGGCCATGGCCCGGCGAAGTTCGTCGCGCGCCGTCAGCGCGCGCTCCGCCTCGGCCAGATCGGGCATGTTCAATTCATCGAGGTCCGCCATCTGTTCGAACGAGACCACCTTCGCCCGCCGGGCACGATCGATCAGCAGATTGCGCGCGACCGTCAGCACGAAGGGACGTGTATTGAGCGGAAGGCCCTTTCGCGCGGCGGCAACGGCATGTTCGTACACTTCCTGCCGAAGGTCGATCACATCGTCCCGCGCACGACAATGTCGTGCCAGGTAGCGCTCGAGGTCGCGCTCCAGCGGAAGCACGTCCGCGACGAACCAGCGCTTCAGGACATCATCGTCGATCATCAAAGGCTTGTGACGAATGACATGCGATAACCCGTAACGTCCCTTCGATGCCTGGTCACCCGATCACTGGCGATATCGCGAATGCCCCGCACGCAGACGGCGCTCTCGAAGCCTGAACGATGGTGTCGACGGCGGTTTTGGATCGATCCGCACGACACACGATGTCGTCATTCGCGGATGTTCGAGCCTGACTTCTCTTGGCGTGATGTGCGGCAAAGGTTCAGCGGGATTAGGGCCGTCTGCGCTATCCGCTCCAACTCCTGCGCGGAAGCACCGTCCCGCGCCTGCACAGACATCCCTTGCAGGGTAGCGGCGTAGAAGGCCGCCAGCGCCCATGTGTCCGTTGTCTGTTCCAACTCACCCGCCTGCTTGCCGCGATCGAGCCGGGCTTGGATCGCTTCACGGGCGGCGGATCGTCTCTCCTGCATCCGTCGCGCGATCTCGCGATGCTCTATTCCGCAACTCAGGACGCCAAGCGCGATCAGGCAACCGCCCGTCCGGTCATTCCGCGCATAATTGACGGCAGCCTCCATAAGGAGATCATGGATCGCCTCGTACGCCGTGCCGACCCGTTCCAGCGCGGCGGTCGCGAACGCGCCCTCCGTCTTCTGATACAGTGCGATGGCTTCCTCGAACAGCGCCTCCTTGCTGGGAAACACGCCGTACAGGCTGGTCGCGGACACCCCGATCGCCTCGGTCAAATGGGCGATCGACGTGCCCTCGTACCCGCGCTCCCTGAACATCGCCAGCGCCGTCGCGACGGCTTGGTCACGATCGAATTGACGCGGACGGCCACGGGGGCGGCCGCTGATCGGCAAGGCCTTTTTCATAGTGATCGATACGATAATTCATTGACAAGCCGAAACGCAAGTGCATCTATTTGCGTATCGATCACTATGAAATGGTGTCGCATATGGTATGTCGAGCTTGGCTGGTCTTCGGGGCGCTTCTATCCACCGCAATGTGCGGAGCAGCCGCAGTTGCCGAGCCTCGCCGCATCCTGGTCTACGGTGACAGCAATAGCTGGGGCTACGAAGCGCGTAGCGATGGCGGACCGACCCGGCGCTTTCCAGCCGATCGGCGATGGACGGGCATCCTGCAGCGGAAGCTTGGCCCCGGTTACGTGGTGATCGAGGACGGCCTGAACCTCCGCACCACCGATCTCGACGGCGAACACTGGCCCGGCAGCGTGATGCGACCTGATACCGTCAACGGCGCAAAACATCTTCCGACCTCGATCGCGGCGAACATGCCGCTGGACCTCGTCGTCATCATGCTCGGCACGAACGATCTCCAGGCTCGATATGGACGCACCCCCGGCGAGATCGCCCATGCCGTGGTGAGGCTCGCTCGCATGGTTCAAGCATCATCGGGCGGAATCGGCACCCGCTATAAGACGCCGAAGGTGCTGATCGTGTCCCCTGTCGAGGTCGCCGACATCCCGATCGAGGAGTGGAGCAGGCGTTACGCCGGCAGTCGCACAAAGTCGGCGGGGTTCGCCGCCGCGTTCAGGGAGGCCGCCGGCGCGGCGCGGATCCCGGAGTTCGATGCGGCTGCGGCGATCGGCGGTGCCGTACATGGTGTCGATGGCATTCATCTGTCCGGGGCGGACCATCGCAAACTGGCAGTGGGTATCCTGCCCGCGATCCGGCGGATCCTCGGTTCGCAATAGGCAAAGAGGTCGCCTGCGAAGCCACTGGTCGAGACGATGCGAGGTCCGGCGTTGTCAGACCCGATACACCACCAGTGACCCATAGGGCGTCAGGTGTCGCTCCGCATGCAAGCCGTTTGACAGGCCCCAGGCCTAGACATCGGGCAAGGTCTGACGAGCCATTCCCCAACCGGCCAGCGCGGCGCTGGCGGCACGGCGCAGAAGCACGTCCGCATCGCGCAGCGTCCATGCTCCGGCCGTCTCGATCTCTCGCAACTCGCTCCAGGACACCGGTGCAGCGACCGGGGCATCGTCCCGCGCCCGTACCGAATAGGGCATGACCGCGGTGCTGCCGCGCTGGTTACGGAGCCAGTCGATGAAGATACGCCCCGATCGCTTCGACTTGGTCATCGTTGCTACGAAGCGCTCGGGATCGGCCGAGGCGAGCGCCTTTGCGAACCGCTCGGCGAAGCTCTTCACCTCGGGCCATGTCGCCTCGGGCGTCAGCGGAACGATGACGTGGATGCCCTTGCCCCCCGACAGCATGGGAAAGCTCGTCAGACCCAGCTCGGCCAGTTGCTCCTTCAGATGTTCCGCGGCGCGTCTGGTCTCGGCGAAACCCAGTCCTTCATCAGGGTCCAGATCGAACACCATGCGGTCTGGTGTCTCGACCTCCGACACCCTCGAACCCCAGCCGTGGAATTCGATCGCCCCCATCTGCACGCAGGCGATCACCCCGTCGATATCGTCGACATAGAGATAATCGTCGGCGTCGCCGTCCTTGTCCTGGATCGCCACGCGGCGGACATGGTCGCCGAAGCTGCCGGCGTCATGCTTCTGGAAAAAGCATTTGCGCCCCCGCCCCTGCGGGCAGCGGACCAGGCTGACGGGGCGGTCGCGCATGAACGGCAGCATCAAGGGAGCGATCGTCGTGTAATAGTCCGCCAGATCGCCCTTGGTGATGCCCGTTTCGGGAAAGACGACCCGGCTGCGATGCGTGATGGTCACGCTGGTCTCAGCCACGGGAGGTGGGTCGGAGGCCGTCGCGCCCCGGCGGCCGGTCAGCCCGATGAAACTGGCATGGCGCAATAGCCCATCCGGGGTTACCTCCGCATAGGCGATGTCGGCCGACAGGCTGGGCGTCACCCAATGCGCGCCCTTCACCGCCGCCTTGGGCGCCACGACCGTCGGCGTCTTCCGCTCGATACGCTCCAGTTTGAGGCGGAGCGCGTCCATCGTTGCCAGATCGAAGCCGGTCCCTACCTTGCCGGCAAAGACGTAACCGTCCGGCCCCTCCTGCCCCAGCAGCAGCGATTTGAAGCCACGCCGCTTGTCCGAGGGCAGCCAGCCCACGATCGCATAGGCATCCCGCTTGACGCATTTCACCTTGACCCAGGCACGCGTGCGACCCGAGCGATAGGGCGCATCCGCACGCTTCGACACCACGCCTTCCAACCCGTCGCGGCACATCTGGTCCAACAGCGCCTCCCCCCGACCGATTACATGTTCCGAAAAACGGATGTCGGCAGGCGCATCGGCCAATAGCGAGCGTAGCCGTTCCTTGCGCTCCAGCGTCGGAAGCGCGGTCAGATCCTCGCCATCCTGCTCCAGCAGGTCGAAGGCCATCAGCACGGTCTCGCCGCCCTCCCCGATCGCGTTCTTCAGCGTCGAGAAATCGGGTCGACCGTCCTTGAACGCCACCGCCTCGCCGTCGATCAGCGCGGTGCCCGTCAAGCGGGTCGCGGCATCAGCAATGTTGGGAAATTTGTCGGTCCAGTCGAGGCCGGTGCGGGTAAAGATCCGCGCTCGGCCATCGGCGATTGCCACCAGCACGCGATAGCCGTCGAACTTGATCTCATGCAGCCATGCGGTGCCGGTGGGAACGGTGTCCTGCAAGGTGCATAGCTGGGGCTTGCGAAACGAGGGCAATGTCGACTTGCCCCGGCGCGTGCGCGGTGGCGAGGCGCGACCGGCCGCCGCGACCTTCCTTTTGGATGAGCGTGCCGGTCGACCGTCTGCGATTTCCGCCATCGTTCGCCCGGTGGCGATGCTGGTCAGCGCCTCTTCGACCAGCACGTCGGTACCCCCGGCCTCCGCATCCCGCACCTTGCGCAACAGCCAGTTCTCACGCCGCTCCTTGCCGCGCGGCTTCAGGCGGATGAGCATCCATTCGCCCCGCATCCGCTCACCATGCAGCACGAAGTGGAGATGGCCGCTGTCGATGTCCGACGCGGACTTGCCCGCGACCGGCGACCAGGTGCCGCGATCCCATAGCATCACCGTGCCGCCGCCATATTCACCGGCGGGGATCGTCCCCTCGAAGGTCGCATAGGACAGCGGATGATCCTCGGTGCGGACCGCCAGCCGCTTCTCGGCGGGATCGAGGCTGGGGCCGCGCGTCACCGCCCAACTCTTCAGCACGCCATCCATTTCCAGTCTAAAGTCCCAGTGCAACCGGGTGGCGTCGTGCTTTTGGACCATGAACAGGTTGCCATGCCCGGGCTCCAGCGTCCCGGCCGGCTCGGCGGTACGGGCGAAGTCCCGCTTGGCGTTATAGCTCGCAAGCAGGGGCGATTCCGCCTTGGCCGCGCGCTTAGGCACGTTTCTTCGCCACATGCCTGGTCGACTTGCCGGACGCCGGCTTCTTCGCCACCGGCTTCTTCTGTGCGGGTTTCTTCGCCGATGATGCGCCGCCCTTGCCGCCCATCGACTGACGCAGAGCCGCCATCAGGTCGACGACATTGCTGCCCTTGGTCGCCTTGTCCTCCCCGTCATCCTCGATGATCTTCTTGCCCCTGGCCTTGCGCTTGCGTTCGATCAGGTCGCGAAGCGCATCGACATAGCGGTCATGATATTCCTGCGGGTGGAATGGCCCGCTCTTTCGGTCGATCAGCGCCTCCGCCAGTTCCAGCAACTCGCCTTCGGGCTCGTCATCGGGGATCTCCCGGAAATAGCCCTGAGCTTTCTCCATCTCGTCGGCGTAGCGCAGCGTTTCCAGAACCATGCCCCGCCCCGATGGCTTCAGGCTGACCACATATTCGCGACCCCTGAGCGCCAGTTGCCCCAGCCCGACCTTGCGGGTTCGCTTCAGGGCCTCGCGCAGCACGATGAATGCCTCGTTCGCCAGATCATCGGCGGGCACCACGAAGAACGGCTTCTCATAATAGAGCACGTCGACCGCGTCCGCGTCGACGAATTGCGTCAGTTCCAGCGTCTTCTTGCTCTCCAGCTTGACCGCGTCGATCTCGTCCTGTTCCAACAGCACATATTCGCCTTTGGCTACCTCATAGCCCTTCATGATCTCGTCTTTGTCCACGGGTCCGATGCCGGTCACCACCTTTTCGTAATGGATCGGCTTGCCGCTGGGCTCGTGGATCTGCTTGAACGAGACGGTCGCACCCGAGCGGGTCGCGGAGTAGATTTCCACCGGGATGGAGACCAAGGCAAGCTTGATCTGTCCCTGCCAGTAAGCGCGTACGGCCATGCCGGTTCTCCTTGCCCCCGTGCAACGCACGACAGGCTATGGGAGTTCGCCCGAAAAAGGAGGGTTGGATGGCAAAGGCGCCGAAACTCAAGGTGTTCACCACGGCGATCGGCTTTCACGATGCCCTGGTGGCCGCCCCCAGCCGGGCGGCGGCATTGCGGGCCTGGGGAAGCGATCGCGATCTCTTCGCGCGGGGCGCGGCGTCGGAGGTCACCGATCCGGAGTTGATGAAGGAACCGCTGGCCAGGCCCGGTGAAGTCGTTCGACGCCTGCGTGGTTCGGAGGCGGAGCAATTCGCCGCACTACCTCCCGACCGACCGGCTAAGGGCAAAACGCGGTCTGCAAAGGCTCGCGTGAACAAGGCTGCACCTGAGAAACCAAAGCCATCCGCCAGGGAACTGGAAAGGGCCGAAAGGTCACTACAGGACGCCATGAAACGCCACCGCGAGGCGGATGCCGCAGCTAGGGCAAGGGTCGAAGCCGCACAGCGCGACCGTGCCGACCTCCAGCGACAACAGCGCGGCGAGGAAGATATGCTGCGGGCGATACGCGACGACGCACAGGCGGCGTATGATCAGGCGATCGAACGATGGCGTAAGGGCTGACGGCGATTACCTACCCTGGTTAGGACGCGTCACCGCCAGTCCGCGCAGCGGGTGGGATGGGCTTTGTGCCCCAGCGCCGGCTTCGACATGCCTGGATGCCGGTAGATCGCCTCTAGCGGATAATTTCATCCGGCCAGCAAACGGGAAAAGGCAATTCCCTATGCCCCGACGCAATTGGCCATCGAACGGCATGGACGGGGATATCGATCAATATCGATCCCCCTCCCCGCATACACGGCAAGATTATAGCGTGAAACATAGCCCGACGAAGAATGTCTGCCCGATCACGTCATAAACGCCCGCCGCTGCACCCGGAATGCGCAGGCGCTTGCGGTCGAAGGCGTGGTTGAGGCCGCCCGACAGTTCCATATTCCTATTCAGGCGAACCCAGGCAAAGAATCGTCGTAGAAGAGGAAGCATAGCGTCGCATGATGTTCTCCCTGTGATGATATGGCGCCTGTGATGATCTGGCGATCGCGGCGTTCGCTGCCGCTTCATCGGCATCAGACGGACCCTGCCCGGAAACCCGCATGGTTATCGGCAATTTCCTGTCGTCTTCGGTCACTTGGGATGCTGCTGGGCTGCATCAAGCTGCGCCGCAGACGCGCGTGCAACGCCGCCTCATGCGGCAGGATCTCCCGTTTGAACCACGCCAGTTTCGGATGATCGCTGCTGTCCACTGCCCATCCCCCGACAGAATTACGCAGCCTCTCCCGCCCCTTCTTATGACAAAGGTTTGACATCCGCCGACCTCTGTCCAGCACCGGATCGCGCGGCACAGCAGATAGAAGGGCACGATCCTGCAAAGGATCGGCGCGCCGGAACGCAGCACCGGATGCTGTCGAAGCCACGGCCCGTCGCCGAGTGAGGATAAGCTTCCACGCCGTTCGCGAAACGCGATCCCAGTGCGGGTGTCCCGGCAGTCTCGCTGGCCGCTCCTGAACCGGAAAACGGCTCATTTCGCCCAAGCGATGACGATCACGGCAAGCAGGCCGCCGAGCAGCAGCGATGAAACGGCGTCCCCCATGCCATGTCCCAGCGACGCCGAAGTCAATCCGATGCTCGACCCCATCGAAAGCGATCTGCTTGTATCTGCCGGCACATCACCATCGCGGCACCGTCGCGTTCGTCTCCTCTCGACCAGACAAACTTCTACCATAGATGCGGCACCTCGTCCGACAGCGGAGCGATTCAGCGGAATGATCTGCCCTCACCCCGCCGACCTGACCGCGGCCATCAGCCGCGAGCAATTGTCAGACTTCATGCTTTTGCCTTCGTCGGAGCGATGAACCAACGGGATTTCAGCTACAATCGTTTAACACCCAAAGGCGCTATGCGCGCGAATCTGAGGCATCCTTCTGAAGTAAGAACAAATAAATTACTGACAACTCAATAAAATTGTGGGGATAACACCCCCATTTCTCAATAATCAAAGTAATTTTGTTTAATGCGACGCCACGCTATGGACTGACATTCGACGTTCATGCCTCAATGAATTCTAGCGAAATTTTACAATCAAATCATTATGTTACGTCCTGCGCAAAAATACTATCGCTTTCATTCAATTTCATTTGTCAGGCATTTTCATTTATGCCAATGAGGACGCGAGCCGCAGGGTAGCGGACGGACATTGGGGGAGGATATATGCGAGATATTGCATCGCGCTGGCTGTTCGGCGCGTCGATCGTCGCGATTGCGACGGGTGGCATTCACAACATCGCCGACGCACAGGCCGCCGTCGCACCGCCAAAGCGCGGCGCCGAACTTCGGGTCGAGCAGGGACGCGACCCCAGCCAGCCGACCGGGGCGCTGAACGCGTCGCAGGTGGCCGAACAGGGCGTTTCGGATCAGGACATCGTCGTCACCGGCGTGCGCGAGTCGCTGCGCTCCGCCCAGGCGTTGAAGCGCAATGCCAATCAGATCATCGACTCGGTGCAGGCCCAGGATATTGGCAAGCTGCCCGACGCCAACACGACCGAGGCGCTACAGCGCATCACGGGCGTCCAGATCCAGCGCCGGTACGGCGAAGGCGCGACCGACTTCGATCATCGCACATCACCCGCCATCACCGTGCGCGGCCTGACCCAGGTGCAGAACTTCCTCGACGGTCGCGCCATCTATTCGGCATCGGGCGGCCGCGCCTTCGATCTGGAGGGGATTCCGCCCGAGTTGCTGGGCGGTATCGACGTCTACAAGAACGCACCCGCCAATATCATCGAAGGCGGCGTCGGCGCCGCGGTCAACCTGCGCACCCGCCTCCCCTTCGACCAACCCGGCCAGACGATCAGCGGTACGCTGCGCGGCAACTATTATGACCGCGTCGACAAGTTCGGCTATTCGGCCTCGGGCCTGTACAGCAACCGCTTCGACACCGGCATCGGGGAGATCGGCTTCCTCTTCAACGCCGTCTATTCGACCAGCCATTACCGCCAGGACGGCATCCTCGCGAACCCGCAGCAGCCGATTCCGGCCGGCAGCATTTCCGGCGCGCCTGCCAATGCCAGGGCGCCGATGGGGATGCAGGTCTATGACGATCTGGGCGATCGCCGTCGCCTGGGTATCGCCAGCGCGGTACAGTGGCAGGCCGCCGACAATCTGCTGATCACCGGCCAGTATCAGCTCGCGAAGTACTGGTTCAACCGGCGCGGCGCCTATTATTACACGGTCAATGGCGGCAGCGAGTCCAACCCGTTGCCTGGCTCGACCTTCACCTTCAACAACGAAGGCTATGCGACCTCCGGCTCGCTGCGGGGGCAGAATTTCGAAACCGGCCGTTTCGATCAGGAGCTGTGGAGCCAGAGCCAGAACTTCACCCTGGCCGCCGAGTGGCAGGCGACGGACCGGGCCAAGGTCCATTTCGACGCCCAGTATCTGAAGAGCTATTACAACGCCGACCGCAACGGCCATGTCCTGTCGCTGTTTACCGCGACCGGGCAGAATACGCCCACCGGGTCGCCGCACCCGTCGATCATCGACTTCGACCTGCGCGGCAGCCGTCCGCAATGGGACGTGCGCGACAAGGCGCTGCTCAGCAATCCGGCCAATTACAGCACGCCGTTCATCGCCGACGCGTTGCAGCGCAACGACGCCGACACGCTCGCGCTGGCCTATGACATCGAATATGATCTGGAGGGCGGCTTCCTGCAGAAACTGCGCGGGGGCGCACGCTATTCGGACAACTCGATCGATCTGCGTGGCACCTGGAACGGCGTCTGCCTCTATGCCACCGGGCCCGATCGATCCTGTTCGGCGCCGGACGGCACCGCGCTGATCCCGCTCAGCCGCAATCCCCAGCTGGCGATGCCGGGCCCGTCCAAGAACTTCTTCGACGGACGCAGCGTGACCGGCGGTTTCCTATACCCCGCCTTCCCCGCCGGCGACGGGGTCTGGGCGCAGACCAAGGCGCTCTACGCCCTATTCGGAGCCCAGACGAAGGATGCTTTCGCACCGGGCGACCTGAATTCGCAGACCGAGAAGACCTATACCGCCTGGGGCGCGGTCGATTATGCCTTCGAAGGCGCGGGCCTGCGTTTTGATGGCGGCATCGGTGTCCGGCTGGTCAAGACCGACCTGACCTCGTTCGGCACCCAGTTCAATTCCGACGGGACCAGTTCGCCGCTCTCGATCCAGAACAGCTATACCCGCGCACTGCCCAGCGTGAACCTGCGGGCGCGGATCACCGAAGAATTCCAGATGCGCTTCGCCTATTCCAAGGGGCTGGCACGGCCGAACTTCGATCAGTTGTCGACCAACCTGACACTGAACAACCCCAATCAGATCAATCCGATCACCGGTCGTCCCAGCGCCAATTCGGGCAATCCGCGCCTGCGGCCGATCTCGTCGAACAATTTCGACGTGACCGCGGAATGGTATTTCGCGCCGGCCGGATCGCTGACCGGCGGCCTGTTCTACAAGAAGGTCGACGGTTTCCTGGCCAGCGGCGTGATCGTCCAGAATTTCCAGGGGCGCGCTTATGACGTCAACACCGTGCTGAATTCGGGCAAGGGCACGGTCAAGGGCGCGGAGATCGGCTATCAGCAGTTCTTCGACTTCCTGCCCGGCCTGCTCAGCGGCTTCGGCGTGCAGGCGAACTACACCTATGTGGACTCCAACGTCACCAACCCGTTCGCCATCGCCGGATCGGGCAACACGCAATTGCCGCTGGAGAAGCTGTCCAAGCATAATTACAATTTGATCGGCCTGTACGAAAAGGGGCCGCTGACCGCGCGCCTCGCTTATAACTGGCGGTCGAGCTATCTCGACCAGACGTTCGGCGCGGGCACGAACCAGCCGCAATATGCCAAGCCCTATGCGTCGCTCGATGCCTCGGTCAGCGTCAATCTCAACAGCCATATCGCGGTCTCCGCCGATGCGGTGAACCTGACCAACCGCATGAACGTCACGTACATCGGCACGATGGGCCAGCCGCTTCAGTATCAGCTGAACGATCGCCGCTTCGGCCTGTCGCTCCGCGCGACCTATTGATCCCCGCCTGCCGGCATGGTCTGGATGACGGACCATGCCGGTCTTTTTTCGCACAGGGGGTAGGAAGGATCATGGTCATGCCGCCCGTGTTGGAATTTGCCGCCGATGCCATTCCGACCGTCCGCCAGATCGGCCATGAGCGCGAGCCGGTCGTCATTCTGGACGGTGCTACCGGATGGGTCGAGCATCTGCGCGATTTCGCCATAACGCGGTCCGCCTTTGCCCCTGCCGCCGGAGTGGGCAGCGTTTATCCCGGCCTGCTCGGCCCTGCGCCGGTCGCCTATGTCGATGCGATGGTGCGCCGGGTCCTGCCGCTGATCGAGACGTATTTCACCGGCACCGCCGTGCGCCCTGCCCGCGCGCGCGGCAATTTCTCGCTGGTCACCACCGATCCCGCCGCACTATCCGAGGATCAACGCGTGCCGCATGTCGACACCGCCGACCGGCTGCAATTCGCCACCGTCCACTTCCTGTCACCGGGCAACGCGGACGGCACCGCCTTTTTCCGCCATCGCGCCACCGGCTTCGAGACGCTGGATGCCGATCGCCTGTCTTCATATCACGCCGCCCGCGCGAACGATCCGCCACCGCCCGCCGGTTATTGCTCCGATGGCTGTGCCGCGTTCGAAATGATCGATGCCATTGCCGCCAGGCCCGACCGGCTGCTCCTCTACCGCGCGAACCTGCTGCATTCGGGGCGCATCACCCGCATTCCCGACCGGGCCACAGACCCCGGTGCGGGACGGCTGACCGGCAATCTGTTCCTGCAATGTCGGCTGGCGGCATGAGCGATAACGCGCCCATCGACCGGATCGCGATCATCGGCGGGGGCACCGCCGGGTGGATGGCAGCCGCCGCGCTCGCCCGCGTGCTGGGACCAGAGGGACCGACGATCACCCTGGTCGAGTCCGAGGAAATCGGCACCGTCGGTGTCGGCGAGGCGACCATTCCGCCGATCCAGACCTTCAACGCGCTACTCGGCATCGACGAAGACGATTTCGTCCGCGCGACGCAGGGCACGTTCAAGCTGGGTATCGAGTTCGTCGACTGGCGGCGCCCCGGTCATCGCTATTTCCATCCCTTCGGCGTGTATGGCATCGACAAGGGCGCAGTGCCGTTCGAGGCGATGTGGCAGCGGCTGCGGTTGACGGGTGAGGCCCTGCCGCTCGACGCCTATTCGATCTGCGCGGCCGCCGCGCGCGCGGGCCGGTTCATGCGGCCCCAGCCGGGCAATACGCCGCTTGCGCATATCGGCTATGCCTTTCATTTCGACGCCGCGCTCTATGCCCGTTTCCTGCGCGGCCATGCCGAGGCCGTGGGCGTTCGCCGTGAGGAGGGCCGTGTCGTGTCGGTCGAGCGCGGTGGCCCGCGCGACTTCATCGAAGCGGTCGTACTGGCCGATGGGCGCCGGGTCGCCGCCGACCTCTTCATCGACTGTTCGGGTTTTCGCGGCCTGCTGATCGAGGGTGCCATGGGCGCGGGCTTCGAGGATTGGGGGCATTGGCTGCCGAATGACCGTGCGGTCGCGGTGCCCACCGCCAATGTCGGGCAGCCGACGCCCTTCACCCGCTCGACCGCGCATGGCGCGGGCTGGCAATGGCGCATCCCGCTTCAGCATCGCACCGGCAATGGCCTGGTCTATGCTAGCCACCATTTGTCCGACGACGAGGCGGTCGCGACGCTGCTCGCCCATCTCGACGGCGCGCCGCTGGCCGATCCGCGCCCTTTGCGTTTTCGCACCGGACGGCGGGACCGGTTCTGGATTGGCAACTGCGTGGCGCTGGGCCTGGCCGGGGGCTTTCTGGAGCCATTGGAGTCTACCAGCATCCATCTGATCCAGGCGGGGATCGCGCGGCTGCTGGAAATGCTGCCCACCCAGGCGTTCGAGCCGGCGGACACGCGCCGTTACAACCGGCTGATGGCGGCGGAGTTCGACAGTGTCCGCGATTTCCTCATCCTGCATTTCCATGCCACCGAGCGACGCGACACCGCCTATTGGCGCGAACTGGCGGGCATGGAGATCCCCGAGACTCTGGCCGAGCGGCTGGCCATCTACGCCCGCACAGGCCGGGTCTATCGCGAGGCGGACGAGCTGTTCACCAAGACGAGCTGGCTGGCGGTCATGGATGGACAGGGGCTGGTCGCCAGCGGCCATGATCCGCTGGCGCAGAGCGTGCCGATGGACGAGCTGCGCGCGCGACTGGCACGGATCGGGGCGGTGACCCAGGCCGCGACCGGGCATATGCCCGCGCATGGCGACTTCATAGCACGCCACTGTTCCGCGAAAGCCTGATTCCCCGCCCGCCGCCGGGGGGTCTTCAGCGGGCCAGGGCGCTCCTCACCGGCGGGCGGCGGCGATGAGGGTGGGCGCATCGATGGTGAATTTGAACCCGAAGACCAGCGCATTGGGGATGTTCGTCCGGCGGAAGGGGATCCCGGTCTGGTCGGGGTGGAGGATATACTGGATGTTGGGCGAGACACGGACGGCGGGTCCGATCTGCGCGCCATAGGCCAGTTCCATCATATACTGGTTGCGCCGGATGTCGCCGTCGCCACCCGCCGCCAGCCGCGCCCCGCGCATCCGCTCCATGGCCAAGTCGGAAAAGCTCTGCTGGTTGATGACGAAGCCGATCGTGTCCTGATCGCGGCCCGCGAAGGTGCCGGTCTGGAGCAGACCCAGTTCCAGGAAATGCCGCTCCTCGACCCGGCCGGACAGATTGGTCATCGCCACGCCGAACACGCCCAGCCCGCGATGCGAATTCATGTCCGGCCGGGTCAGCATCTGGTCGAACCGGACATAGAGGCCGCTGCGGCCTTTGAGCGTCGCGGCGGGCCGTCCGCTCAGGATGGCGATGCCGCCTTGGGTATCGCGCAGCGGATCGGCATAGTCGGCCCGGTCGATCCAGCCGCCCAGGATATAGTGGCGCGGCAGCCGGTCGGTCTTGAAGTCCGACGCATAGCCCAGTTCATAGGGTATGACGAAGCCGGTGCCGCCCTTGAAGCTGAGGCTGAACCCGTTGTCGTCGGGGCGCTTGCGGTCGGGATTGACCTCATAGATGCCGGCATGGGCGAACCAGCGGTCGGCCACCGTCAGCTTGGCCTTGGCCATCCAGCTCGACGCCGGGAAATAGGTGAAGTTGCTGTTCTTGAAGACGAAGGTTGGATTGCCGCACGCTGAGTTGGTCTGGAAATGGCAGTAATAGGGCGAGTTGAGGAAGTGGATATTCGCCTGGCTCTTGCCCGCCTCGATATCGAGCGCGCCGCCGAACAGCTTCTGCTCCCAGGTCAGGATGGCGAGATGGGTGTTCTGGGTGCCCCAGACCTCTTGGACAGAGGTGTTGTTGCCGATGGCAATCTGCGACAGGCTCTGGCCGTGGCGGTTGGTGATGGCCAGGTGCAGGCCACCGTCCTTGATCCCGGCGATCTTGTCGAAGTCGAAATCCGCGCCGACATAGATTTGTCCGGTATAAGCGGACTTGCGCGCGAAGCCGCCGGTCGCGTTCGCAGCGGCCTCGCCGGTATAGTTGAGCGCCAGGGTGATGCCCTGATCGGCCAGCGGCTGATAGGTCTCGACTCCCTTCTTCTTCTGGCCCAGCACCAACGGCACCGTCTTGGTCGCCTGACGCGATACCTGTGGTGCCACAGGCCCCGTCGCCGGCGGCACGTCTTCGGCCTGCGCACCGGACGCAGCCATCCCCATGCCCAGCGCGGCGATCGCCGCGAGGCTCTTCACTCCAGCCATGACATTTCCCCTCTTGGAAAACTCTTGTCCGGCCCGAAGGCCGTAGATGTCAGCCTTGCGCCACCGGGCGTTTCAGCAGTCCTACGAGCAGCGCGCTGACCACCACCCCGGCGACAAGGGCCGCGACATAGGCGGCCAGATGCGTGACCGCGCCGGGGATCGGCAGCACGAAGACGCCGCCATGCGGCACGCGCAGCTCGACGCCCGCGACCATCGCGATCGCGCCCGTGGTCGCCGATCCGGCCATCAGCGCCGGGATCACCCGCAGCGGGTCGCGCGCCGCGAACGGGATCGCGCCCTCGCTGATGAAGGCCAGGCCCAGCACCGCCGCCGCCGCGCCCGCCTCGCGCTCGTCGGCGGTGAAGCGGTTTCGGAACAGCCGGGTCGCCAGCGCGATCGCGAGCGGCGGGGTCATGCCCGCCGCCATGGTCGCCGCCATCGGCGTATAGACCTGGCTCGCGACCAGCCCGACCGAGAATGCATAGGCCGCCTTGTTGACCGGGCCGCCCATGTCGAACGCCATCATGCCGCCCAGGATCAGGCCGAGCAGCACCGCGTTCGATCCCTGCATCCCGCGCAGCCATTCGGTCAGAAAGGCGAGCACGGCGGCGACCGGCGTGCCGACCGCATAGATCATCAACAGGCCGGTCAGCAGCGTGCCGAGCAGCGGCAGGATCAGCACCGGCTTCAGGCCCTGAAGGTTCTTCGGCAGCCGGATCACGCGGTTGAGCGCGTCGACCCCGTAGCCGGCGATGAACCCCGCCGCGATGCCGCCCAGGAAGCCGGCGCCCAGACTGCTCGCCAGCATGCCCCCGATCATGCCCGGCGCGATGCCGGGCCGGTCGGCGACCGAATAGGCGATATAGCCGGCCAGCGCCGGCACCATCAGCGCGAAGCCGGCCTTGGCCCCGATCGTGAACAGCGCATAGGCGAGCGTGCCCGCATTCGCCTCGTCATTGGCGTGGATGCCGCCCAGCGCAAAGGCGAGCGCGATCAGCAACCCGCCCGCCACCACGAAGGGCAGCATGAACGACACGCCGGTCATCAGATGCTTGTACGGCCCGGCGCGCTCGGTCGCCTCGGGGGAGCTGGTGGTGGCCGCCGCGCCGCCCTGAACCTTGGCCTCGGCCAGCGCCCGTTCGATCAGCGCCGCGCCGCCGGTGATGGCGGGCTTGGTGTTGCTGGCCAGCACCCGCTTGCCGGCGAAGCGCGCGCGGTCGACCTCGCGGTCGGCGGCGATGATCACCACATCGGCCTCGGCAATCTGCTCGGGGGTCAGCGGATTCCCTGCGCCGACCGAGCCTTGCGTCTCGACATGGATGTCATGGCCGAGCTGCCGCGCGCCCTCCTGCAAGCCCTCGGCCGCCATGAAGGTATGCGCGATGCCGGTGGGACAGGAGGTGATCGCGACGATCTTTTTCGTCACGGCGCGGGGCTTCTCGCCGATAGCCAAGGTCGCCGCCGGATCGGCAAGCACCGCTTCCAGCGTCAGCAGCCGGTTCGCGCGCGCGCGGGTCGCCGCGTCGGCGCTGCCTTCCGCGCCGACGAACAGCAGCATGTCGTCGTCCCCGGCCGATACCGGATTGACCACGCCTTGCGCGGTACGCAATTCGATCTCGATCGCCTGCCCCGCATCACGCGCGGCGCGGCGTAGTGCTTCGCCCGCCAGGACGCCAGTGACGCCTGCGTCCCCGGCATCGACGATCGCCAATAGCCTCTTCATGAATCCTCTCCCACCAGGGACGGGCCGGTGATTCCGGCTCCGCTGATCGTGACTTGCGCGGCCAGCGCGTCGATCGTCGCCAGGTCGGGCAGGTGCGGCCCCGGCCGGCCCAGCTTGGCGACGGCGAAGGCGGTGGACAGGCGCGCGATCCGCTCCAGCCCCGCGCCCTCGGCAATGCCGGCGGCCAGCCCCGCGACCATCGCGTCGCCCGCGCCCACCGTGCTGGCGAGCGGTCCGGCGGGCAGGTGCGCGACCAGCGCCCCCTCCTCCGACACGAACAGCGCGCCCTCCCCGCCCATCGACACCACCACCAGCGCGACGCCGCGCCGGTGCAGCGCGGTGGCGCAGGCCACGACATCGGCCATGCTGTCGAGCGACGTATCGGCCCAGGCGGCCAGTTCGCGGCGGTTGGGCTTGACGATCCCGGGCAGCATCTCGCCGCGCAAGGCCTGGGTCAGCGGCGCGCCGCTGGTGTCGAGCAGCACCCGCGCGCCGCGCGCGGTCAGCGCCGCGACCATCTCGGCATAGAGGATCGGGTCGCAGCCAGGCGGCAGACTGCCCGACAGGAGGATCAGCGCGTCCTCGCCCGCGAAATCCATGACCGCCCGGGTCACTTGCGCGACATCGGCGTCGCCGACCACCGGACCGCTCATGTTGATGTCGGTGGTGTCGGCGTCGTCGACGATCTTCATGTTGACGCGCGTGTCGCCGGCGATGCGGACGAAGCGGTCGTCGATCGCCTTTGCGGCGAACAGCGCCTCGAACAGCGCCGCATTGCCCTGGCCGAGCAGGCCGAAGACGCTGACCGGCGCGCCCCAATCGGCCAGGCAGCTCGCGACGTTGACGCCCTTGCCGCCCGCATCCTGGCGGATCGCGCGGGCGCGGTGCACGTCGCCCGGCACCAGCCGGTCGAGCGTGATCGTCTGGTCGATGGCGGGGTTGAAGGTGACGGTGGCGATCCGCATCACGCGGCGCTCCTCTCAAGCATAGCGGCCACCGGCGCGGCATCCAGTGCGCGCACGTCGGCGGCGCTCTCCACCGCCAGCGCGCGGGCGGCGAGCGCCTGGAGCGCGGGCAGCTCGCTCGCGCGCAGCCGCGCCTTGACGGCGGGCAGGTCGCGCGGGGTCATCGACAATTCGGTGACGCCGAGGCCGGTCAGCAGCGCCGCGCCGAACGGATCGCCCGCCAGCCCGCCGCACACCCCGACCCAGCGACCGTGCCGCCGCGCGCCCTCCACCGTCATCGCGATCAGCCGCAGCACGGCAGGGTGCATCGAGTCCGCCTCGCTCGCCAGCTCGGGATTCTGCCGGTCGATGGCCAGCGCATATTGGGTCAGGTCGTTGGTGCCGACCGAGAAGAAATCGGCGTGCTTGGCCAGCGCATGGGCCTGGACGGCGGCGGCGGGCACCTCGATCATGATGCCGACCGGCACCACCGGCGCGTCCAGCGCCACACGCACCGCCTCGCACCGTTCGCGCAAGGTCAGCAGCTCGGCCACCGAGGTGATCATCGGGAACATGATCGACAGGTCGCCCCCCTGTTTATTGGCGTCCTTCGCCGCGCGGTAGAGCGCGCGCAATTGCGGCTCCAGCAGGTCGGGGCGGCGCAGCAACAACCGCGCGCCGCGCACGCCGAGGAACGGGTTCTCCTCCTTGGGCAGATGGAGATGCGGCACCTGCTTGTCGCCGCCGATGTCGAGCGTGCGGACGATCAGCGGGCGGCCGTCCAGCGCGTCGATCATCGCGCGATAGACTTCGTACTGCTCGTCCTCGCTCGGGCTGTCGCCGCGTTCGAGGAACAGGAATTCGGTGCGCATCAAACCGACGCCCTCGCCGCCCTGCGCCAGCGCTTCCGCCACCTGGTCGGGGCGGTTGACATTGGCGGCGATCGCGACGCCGTGCCCGTCGCGGGTCACCGCCGGGCGGCTGCGCTCGGCCGCCTCGGCGGCGCGGCGTGCGGCGATGGCGGCGATCCATTCGCGCGCGGAGGCCAGGTCCGCCTCGGACGGATCGAGCCAGACCCGGCCCGTGTCGCCATCGACGATCGCGACCGTGCCCGCCGCCTGCGACAACAGGTCCGCGCCCCCCGCGACCACCGAGGGCAGGCCGAGCGTGCGCGCCAGGATCGCGCTGTGCGAGGTCGGGCCGCCGAGCGCGGTGGCGATGCCCGCCACCCGGTTCGTGTCGAGCGCGGCGGTGTCCGACGGCGCGAGATCGCCCGCGACCAGGATGCACGGCGCATCGGGCAGGTCATCGAGCGTGCCCAGTCCCAGGCCCGGATCGATCTGCGCCAGCACGCGCCGCCCGATATCACGAAGATCGGCCGAGCGCGCGGCGAGCACGGGGTTGCCCAGCGCCGAAAGCTGCCCCGCCATGCGCTCGATCGCCTGGTGCCAGGCCCAGGCGACGCCATGCCCCTCCACCATCAACTGGCAGGTCAGCGTGATCAGGTCGGTATCGTCGAGCAGCGTCGCCTGCGCCTTGAAGATGGCGGCGTCGCCCGCGCCCAGCCGGCGGGTGGTGTCGTCGATCAGGCCCTGCATCTGCGCGCGGGTGCGGACCAGCGCGCCCTCCAGCAGCGCGCCGCCGGTCGCGAGATCGACGGGATGGTCGACCACCTCCAGCTCGGCCGAGGCGAGGACATGGACCGTGCCGATCGCGAGGCCGGGACTGGCGGCGACGCCGGCGATCATCGCGGGCGTCCCGACCGGCTTCCAGCCCTGGACCGGCACGGCGGCGGCGGCCTTTTGCGCGGCGCGCGCGGCCTCGGCCTGTTCGCGGCCGGTGAGGCGCGTGATCGTGCCGTGGAAACTGTCCAGCGCGGCGCGCGCGCCCGGCCCCGAGGCCGAGAGGGTGACCGTGTCCCCCGCCTTCAGCCCGAGCTGGAGCAGCGCGACCAGGCTGCGCGGATCGGCGGTTTCCGCCCCGTGGCGGACCCGCAGGGCGACGGGCAGCGCCTTGGCCGCTTCCGACCAGGCGGCGGCGGGGCGCGCGTGCAGGCCGGTCGGATAGTCGACGGTCCATGTCACCCGCTCGTCCAGATCCTCGGCGGGCAGCCGCGCCACCGGGGCATTCGCCGCCTCGTCCTGCAACGCCGCGACGATCAGCGCCGGATCGTCGGTGGTGGCGAGCTGGTGCAGCCGCGCCTCGTCCTGGATCAGGCGGGTCAGGCGGCGCAGGATCGCGATATGGCTGTCCGAACTGGCGGCGATGCCGACCACCAGATGCGCGACCTGGCCCGGATTCCACTCGATCCCGTCGACAAATTGCAGGACCGCGATCCCGTCGGCGCGGACCAGCCCCTTGTCCTCGCCCAAGCCGTGCGGGATCGCCACGCCCGCGCCCAGATAGGTGTTCGCGACGCCCTCGCGCGCGATCATGCTGTTCTCATAGCCCGACCCGACACAGCCCGCCGCGACGAGCAACTGCCCCGCCTGGCGGATCGCATCATTCTTGTCGGTCGCCGTCGCCGCGAGCCGGATCAGGTCCGCGCGGATGGCAGGGGATGGAACGGGGGTAGACATGTCTCTGGCCTCTCCGGCGCGAATCTGCTCGTCGCTTACGCTGTTAGAAAACGTTTTCTCAAATTGAAGTCAATGGCTCTTGCCAGAAATCGGCCCAGCAGGCAGAAGCATGGGAAAAGCGACGCTAGACAGCGCCGAGGAAGGGAGAGAACGTTTTCCATGACCGTCGGCATCAAGGATGTGGCACGGGTCGCCAATGTCTCCACCGCGACCGTATCGCGCGTACTTGGCGGCCGCAATGTCGACGAGGCGATGCGCGACCGCGTTCTCGCGGCGGTGCGCTCGACCGGCTATCGTCCCAACCTCGCCGCGCGGCGGCTGCGGTCGCGGCACACCAACACGATCGGGCTGATCGTCGCGGACATCCGCAACCCCTTCTTCACCGCCGTATCGCGCGCGATCGAAAACCTGGCCTATGAGAATGGCCTGAGGGTGATCCTGTGCAACACCGATGAGGATGCCACGCGCGAGGCCATGTACCTGCAACTCATGCAGGAGGAACGGGTAACTGGTGTCATCCTGGCCCCCACCCGACAAGGACTGGCGACGCTCGCCAAGACGAAGCCGGACTATCCCATGATCCTGATCGACCGCGCCACGCCCGGCATCCCGCATGACTGCGTCGTGCTCGACAATGCGGCGATGGCGGCGATCCTGGTCGAGCATCTGCATGCGCGCGGCTTTCGCCGGATCGCGGGGCTGTTCGGCGCGTCCAGCAGCACCGGCGAGGAGCGCCGCGCGGGCTTCGAGGCGACCGTGCAACGGCTCGGCCTGGCGGGCGAGGCGATCGCGGTGCCGCATGGCGATGGCGAGGTCGCGCGGATCGTCACCGACCTGCTGGCGCGGCCAGACCGGCCCGAGGCGCTGATCGCCAGCAACGGCGTCACCTCGATGGCGATCCTGCGCACCTTGCACGGGCTCGGCCTGTCGGTGCCGAACGACATGGCGCTGGCGGGGTTCGACAATGAGGGGTGGATGGACCTGGTCGGCGGCGGTCTGTCGGTGATCGAACAGCCGGTCGAGGAGATCGGCCGCACCGCCATGGCGATGCTGATGGACCGGCTCGACCATACCGATGCCGCGGTTCGCAAGGTGGTGCTCGCGGGGCGCTTGGTCGCCCGCGGCTCCAGCGAGCCGGGCACCCCCAACCCCATGTCCTCTTTCTTCTCCACCACGACTGGAGCCTGACCATGATGCCACGAATGTCGCTCACGCGCTTCCTGATCGAACAGCAGCGGGGGCCTGCGCAACTGCCCGGCGAATTGCGCCTGCTGATCGAGACGGTGGCGCGCGCCTGCAAGACGGTCGGCCATGCCGTGTCGAAGGGGGCGTTGGGTGAGGTGCTGGGGTCGCTCGGCAGCGAGAATGTGCAGGGCGAGGTCCAAAAGAAGCTGGATGTCATCGCCAACGATTTCCTGCTTGATGCCAATGAATGGGGCGGCCACCTGGCGGCGATGGCGTCGGAGGAGATGGAGACGATCCACCGCATCCCCAACCGCTATCCCAAGGGCGAATATCTGCTGCTGTTCGATCCGATCGACGGTTCGAGCAACATCGATGTCTGTCTGTCGGTCGGCACCATCTTCTCGGTGCTGAAAGCCCCTGCGGACGCGGCCGGGCGCGAGATCGGTGAGGAGGATTTCCTTCAACCCGGTTCGGAGCAGGTGGCGGCGGGCTATGCCATTTACGGGCCGCAGACGCTGTTGATCCTGTCGGTCGGTACCGGCGTGTACGAGTTCACCCTGGACCGCGAGGTAGGCGCCTGGAATCTGACCGACGGGCCGATCCGGATGCCCGGCGGCACGGCCGAATTCGCGATCAACGTGGCGCGGCGGCGGCAATGGTCCGACGTGGTTGCTCGCTTCGTCGACGACCGGGTCGCCGGAACCGAGGGCCCCTGCGGCCGGGACTATTCGATGCGGTGGACCGGATCGATGGTGGCCGACGTCCACCGCATCCTGAAGCGCGGCGGCACGTTCCTCTATCCCCGCGACGAACGCACCGGCCAAGCCCGGCTTCGGCTGATGTACGAGGCCAATCCGATGAGCTATCTGATCGAACAGGCGGGCGGCGCGGCCACAGATGGCGCGACGCGGATCCTCGATATCCGGCCCACCGGACTGCATCAGCGGGTCGGACTGATGCTCGGCGACGCGGAGGAAATCGCCGCGCTGGGTGACGCGCCCATGGTGGCGGAGCTTGCGACGTCCGGTGCGGGATAGGAGCGAGACGACCTCGTTTCAATTCTGGTCAGGGTATCTGAGATATTAAAGAACGGTCGGGGCATATCCGGCTAGGAGACTTGGGTGAGCCGCGCGTGGAGGATCACCTTGCCGAGCAGCATGGCGTCGCCACCCACATCGTCTTTCCCGAGCACATCGGCCCGCCTGTGAACAGGCGGACCGACAGCACATCAGAACCGCGCCTTGAAGCCGACATAGAAGGACCGGCCCAATACGTCATACGTGCCCGGCAGCGTGTTGCCTGGGGTACCCGCGATCACCAGCGGGGCCTTGTCGAACAGGTTGGTGACGCCGAACCGGAACTGATAGGCGTCGCTCACGCGAACCCGGGCGGTCAGGTCGAACAGGTCATAGGCGGGCACGCCGGGCGCAGGGCTTGCCGGGCGGATCACGGCCGTGACGTCGCGCATCGCGTTCAGATGGCGCCAGCGAAGCCCGAAATCGACATCGCCAAGCGTCAGATTGCCCGTCGTCGTGTACCGCCAGCGCGGCAGCGGCAGCGCATTGGTCGCGTCGATCGTGCCCCGGAACTCTTGGAACGCATCCGTCGCGAAGTTCTTGATCTGATAGCTGCCCAGATAGCTGACGACCGAGTTGAGCGTGAAGCGCCCCTCGCCCAGGCTGCCCAGCGACCCCAGCGGCACGGCCCAGTCGAGTTGGAAGTCGACGCCGCTCGTCTTCAGCCCGCCCAGGTTGAGATAGGGCAGCGAGACATTGGCGATGCCGCCGGTATTGTCGCGGGAGATCAACTGACAGAAGGTGTTGGTCGCGCTGTAGCTCGGGTTGCTGCCGTCCTGATTGTAGCATTTGGCGAGTGCGGTATTGCCCGCCACCGTCGAGATCACGTCGCGGATCGAGATGTCGTAATAATCGACCGAGAAGGACAGGCTGTTGAAGACCGGCGACGCGAATTCGGGCCGGAGCACCGCGCCCAACGTCTTGGTCGAGGCCTTTTCGGGGGTCAGCGCCAGGTTGCCGGTGTTGGTAACCGGGATCGCCACCGTCGTGAAGTTATAGCTGTCGACCAGGCTGGTCGGCACGCCGGTCGCGATGCACAGCGCCCGGACCTGCGATCCGTTCGAGCCGCTCCGCGACACGCTGCGCACGTCGCAGGGGTCACCCGAGGTGGGCGGGTTGCCGATCTGCACCTGCGCGCCGGTCGGCGAGCTGAACAACTCGCCGATATTGGGCGCGCGCACCGCCCGCTGATAACCGCCACGGATCAGCAGCATCCGGACCGGCGACCATTCGCCTTCGGCCTTGTAGGTCCACACATCGCCGGTCACATTGTAGTTCGAATAGCGGCCACCCAGGCTGACGTTGAGCGAATGGAAGCCCGGCACGTCCTTCAGGAGCGGCACGAACACTTCGGTCGCGATCTCCTTCACATTGGTCGAACCCCGCGTCGGGTTGGTGGCATTGGTCGCGAAGACGTCGCCCGCGATCAGCGCGGCATCGGGGACGAAGCTATACTTGTTCTCGCGGTAGGTGCCGACGAACGAGGCCTTCACATCACCGGCGGGCAGGCTGAAGAGCGTGCCCTGCACCGCGCCTTCGACCGTATTCTGGCGGATATCCTCGTACCGGCGGATGCGCTGCGTGATATAGGCGGCGCAGGCCGCGCTGATGCTGGTCGCATTGCCGATGCCGAACGGGTTATAGCCGCCCGCGCAGATCGAATTGCCGCCGTCCGCAGCCTGGAGAAGCTGGTTGACACGCGACCCCAGCACGCCGGGTGCGATGTCGTCGTTGATCACGTTGCGGTCGCGTGCGCCGTAAATGTCAAAGGTCCAGTCGCCAAAGCCCAGTTTCCCGCGCGCGCCGACGATGAACTGGCTGGTCTCGAACCGCGTCTCGAACACGCGCGGGGGGAGTTCGACGAAACGGCGGTTGATCGCGAAGCTGGCATTCGGGTTCGGACGCGACGCCAGCACCGCGCGCAGGCTGGCGGGGATGAAGGGATTGCTCGCGGAGACGGTGACCGGAATGAACTGGGTCAGCGAGTTGCCGACATTGGTCCGTGCATCCGTGCGGGTGTACAGCGCCTGGGCATAGAGGGTCAGCGCATCGGCAATCTCGTAATCGGCCTTGGCGAAGAAATTGTAGCGCTCCAGCGGCCGGTCGATCGACTGCTGCCGCGCCACCGGCTGGCGCACGACATTGCCGAACGTCACATAGTCGCCGGTCGTCGGGCCAGTATAGTTATAGGCGCCGACCTGGCTGAACAGCGACCCGTTCGCGTTGAAGCCGAGCGCGTTGGTCCGGGCCACGGTCCCCGCCGCCAAATTTGGGAAGGCCGCGTTGACCGCCGCCTGCGACGGCAAATTGGTCGCGGAGGGGACATAGGTGCCCTGACCGATGAACGACGACAGGATGCCCAGGTCGAAGAAGGAGCGCTCCGACCCCTTCAACTCGTCGCGCTTGGTATAGCCGACCGACGCGATGATGTTGAAGCGGTCGTTCTTGGACGTCCACCCGCCGATCGCCGACAGATCGGCCGCCAAGCGATCGCCGCGAAAGGTGTCGCCGATCTGGCCGTCGATCTCGACGCCGTTGAGGTGACGTCGGGTCCGGAAGTTGACCACGCCCGCGATCGCGTCCGAGCCATAGACCGCCGAGGCACCGCCCGTGATCGTCTCGACGCTTTCGACGATGGATTGCGGGATGACGTTGACGTCGGTGACGTTGAAGACGGTGGAGGGCGGCAGGCGGCGGCCGTCCAGCAGCACCAGCGTGCGCTTGTCGCCCAGGCCGCGCAGGTTCAGCGTCGCGCGACCGGCGCTGGCCGCCGCGCTGGCGCCGCCGCCCTGCGATCCCGATCCGGGGACGAATTGCGGCAGCTGGTTGAGCGATTGCTCGACGTTGACCGCGCCCGTGGCCTTCAGGGCCTCGACGCTGCTCGTCACGATCGGGCTGGCCGACGTGTAATCCGAACGCACGATGCGCGAGCCGGTGACGACGATTTCCTTCGTCCCGACATCGTCCCCTGCCCCCTGGACTGCGGCGGGTGTGGCAGCGCCCTGGCCGGGCAGGTCGCCCGGCGACGTCTGATCGGCGGCGGGTGGCATCGAGCTGCCGTCGGTGGCCGGTGCCGTCACGGGTGCGTTGGTGGCGGGTGCGGTCTGTGCGTGGACGGCGGGTGCCGCGACCAGTGCCCAACCCAATGCCAGAATGGATATGCCCCCAGAAACCTTCGACATGATGTTTCCCTCTCCTGTAATTTTTATAAACTATCTATTTCGTACATATTGTATCGGGATTAGAGCTCGATGCGCTTCACGTCTCCCAGGATGACGATGTAGGCGAGCGCGCCGAGCAGCGCGACGACGCCGATGAAGCCGATCGCGTAGACGAAGCTGCCGGTCGCCGCGACGATCGCACCGATGATGATCGGCGTGACGATGCCGGCAAGATTGGCGGCGAGATTGAAGATGCCGCCCGTGACGCCCAGCATCCCTTCCGGCGCGATGTCCGACACCAGCGTCCAGCCCAAGGCCGCCATGCCCTGGGCGAAGAAGGCCAGCGACAGGATCGCGATGACGAGACGATTGTCGTCGATGAAATTGGCCGACACGATCGTCGAGGCCAGCAGCAGACCGAGGATGATCGGCAGCTTGCGGGCGACATTGGGTGAGCGACCCTGGCGCAGCATCTTGTCGGACCACCAGCCGCCGAACAACACACCGACCGACGCCGCGATGAACGGCAGGATCGCGAAAAAGCCGATCTTCAGCCAGTCCATGTGCCGCTCGACCGCCAGATAGGTGGGGAACCAGGTCAGGAAGAAGACGAGCGTCGAGTTGCCCGCGAACTGGCCCAGGCAGATGCCCCACATCTGGCGCTTGCGGAGCAGCCGCCCCGCCGCCGACCAGTCGACCTTCTGCGCCTTCGCCTGCTCGACCAACCCGCCGCCCTCGGCGATCAGCGCGATCTCCGCCTCGTTCGCACGGCTGTCGCGCGGTTCGCGGTAACGGAGCCACCAGATTACCGCGAAGATCATGCCGATGCCGCCCGCCATCACGAACAGCGAGCGCCATCCCCAATGCGCCAGCATCAGGAAGAGCAGCGGGCTGAGGAAGGCGAGACCGATATATTCGCCCACGGTGTATATCCCGGTTGCCATCGCCCGCTCGTTACGGGGGAACCAGGTCGCCACCACCCGGCTATTGGCCGGGAAACAGGGCGACTCCGCCACGCCGAGCAGCAGACGCAGACCGAACAGCCCCACCATACCGCCGATCAGGGCATGACACAGTGTGAAGAAGGACCAGAAACCGACCGACAGCATATAGGTCAGCCGGGTTCCGAACCGGTCGAGGAACGCGCCCCCCGGCACTTGCGATGCGGCATAGGTCCAGGAAAAGGCCGAGAAGATCAGACCCATCATGGCCGGATTGATCGCCAGCTCCTTGGTCAGCGATGGTGCCGCGATCCCCAGGATCGTACGGTCGAGATAGTTGATCAGCGTCCCCGTGGCGATCAGCCCCAGCACGCCATAGCGCACACGGGTCGCCCGAGCGGAGGCGGGCGCCCCGGTGGCACCGACGACGCTCACGCCCCGCGCCCTAGGGTCAGTTGGGTGAAGTGACGCACCATGCGATCCGCATCGGGTGCGATGCCGGTGAAGATCTCGAAGGCGCCGACGGCCTGGAACACCGCCATGGTGCCGCCATGCGCCGTGCGGCATCCCTTTTCTCGCGCCACCCGCAGCAATTCGGTTTCCAGCGGGAAATACACGATTTCGGCCACCCACAGGTCAGGCCGGAGAAGCGCGGGGTCGAGCGGCAGGCCGGGATGCCCGACCATGCCGGTGGGCGTGGCGTGGATCAGCCCCGATGCCGCCGCGATTTCCGCGGGCAGGTCGCTGCTGGCGCTGGCGCGTCCGTCGAAGCGCGACGCCAGCCGGTCCGCCAGCGCATGGCTGCGCGCCGGATCGACGTCGAAAATGGTCAGATGCTCGACACCCAGCGTCAGGGCCGCCGTCGCCGTCGCGGCCCCTGCCCCGCCGCTGCCGAGTTGGACGACCGACTGCCCGGCAATGTCCCCGATCTCGCGCCGGATGCCTGCGGTAAAGCCCAGCGCGTCGGTATTGAAGCCGGTGGCGTGTCCGTCCGCGATCCGCACGGTGTTGACCGCGCCGATCGCCTCGGCGACCGGATCGACCGCGTCGAGCAGCGGCATGATCGCCTGCTTGAAGGGATGGGTGATGTTCAGACCGTCAAAGCCCGCGTCGACCGCGCCGCGAAAGACCTGGGACAGCCGCTCGTGCGAGACGTCTTGGCCCGCCAGGTCGATCAGCCGGTAGACATAGGCCAGCCCCTGCTCGCGCGCCTCGGCCATATGCATGGCGGGGGTCAGCGATGCACCGATATCCTGCCCGATCAGGCCGGCCACGATCCCACGATGTCGCGACGCCCGTGCGCGCTGTGCCTTGACGGTTTCGTCAACCACGATCCACTCCTAATCACCCCGGTCCTTGCCGGTTTCTCTGGCAATGTACGAACCAGTACGTTACAGTCAACCCACATATGATGCTGACTTCGGGACATGATCATTTGTATGATGGGGGGATGAGCACCAAACCCCTTGAGACGGCTGATGAAAGCCGCTCGGACCGCACGCGCGCGGACATTCTCGCCATCGCCACCGAGGAATTCGCCGACAAGGGGTTCAGCGGGGCGCGGATCGACGAGATTGCGGAACGGACCAACACCAGCAAGCGAATGATCTATTATTATTTCGGCGGGAAAGAGGGGCTGTACCGCTCCGTCCTGGAGGCGGCCTATTCGGGTATCCGCACCACCGAGGCGGTGGCCGAGCTCGACTCGCTCTCCCCGATCGAGGCGCTCGCGCGGCTGACCGAGATCACCTTCGACTATCACCTGCACCACCCCGAGTTCGTGCGCCTGGTGATGAACGAGAATATCCAGCGCGGCTCGGTCATCGCGACCATCGACAGCACGCGCTCGCGCAACGACTCGGTCGTCGGGATGATCGGCCGGTTGCTGGAGCGCGGCGTGGCCGAGGGTGTCTTTCGCGAGGGGATTGATCCGTTCGACCTCCACATGACGATGAGCGCGCTCGGCTTCTACAACGTCTCCAACCGCTACACGCTCGGCAAGATTTTCGCGGTCGACATGCAGGCGCCCGACATGATCGCGCGCCGCCGCGCCAGCGTCATCCACACCGTCATAGCAAGCTGCCGACGATAAACGGCACGAGAGAGAGGAACGGCACGGCCATGAAGTTCGGGATCGCAACGGTATCGCTGAGCGGTACGCTCGAAAACAAGCTCCATGCCGCTGCCGCCGCCGGTTTCGACGGGGTCGAGATTTTCGAGAACGACCTGATCGCATCGCCGCTCCGCCCGCGCGAGGTGCGGCGGATGATGGAAGACCTGGGGCTGACCTGCCAGCTCTACCAGCCCTTCCGCGATTTCGAGGGGATGCCGGGCACGCTCCGGCAAAGGGCGCTCGACCGCGCCGCCGCCAAGTTCGACCTGATGGGCGAATTGGGGGCCGACCGCATCCTCGTCTGTTCCAATTGCTCGCCCCAGTCGCTGGGCGAACGGATGCGGATCGTCGACGACCTGTCCGAACTCGCCGACATGGCGAGCCGTCACGGCATCGTCGTCGGTTACGAGGCCCTGGCCTGGGGGCGTCATGTCTTCGATCATCGCGACGCCTGGGCCATTGTCGAGACGGTCGACCACCCCTCGCTCGGCATCATCCTCGACAGCTTCCATTCGCTGTCCCGTGCGATCCCCAGCGAGAGCATCCGCGACATTCCCGGCGACCGCATCGCCTATGTCCAACTGGCCGATGCGCCACGGCTCGAGATGGACCTGCTCTACTGGAGCCGCCACTTCCGCAATTTTCCGGGACAGGGCGGGCTCGACGTGGCGGGTTATGTCGCCGAGATCCTGCGCACCGGCTATCAGGGCCCGCTGTCGCTCGAAATCTTCAACGACCGGTTCCGCGCCTGGTCGGCCGAGCCGATCGCGCGCGACGGTCTGCGCTCGCTCCGCTATGTGCATGACGAGGCACAGCGGCGGCTCGGGCAAGTCCCCGCCATCCCGGCCTGCCCCGAGCGGGTGGTGCCCGAATTCCTCGAATTCGCGGTCGACGAGGAACAGCGGCCACGGCTGGAGGCGATGCTCGCCTCGCTCGGTTTCGCGCATACCGGCACCCATCGCACCAAGCGGGTCAACCGGTGGCAGGCGGGTAGCGTCAACCTGGTCGTCAATGTCGAACAGAGCGGCTTTCCGCACAGCTATAATCTGACCCACGGCCCCTCCATCTGCGCGGTCGGCCTGAAGGTGCCCGACCACCAAGCGGTCGTCGCGCGTGCCGCGTTCTTCGGCGTCGACAAGGGCGCGCAGATCGAAACCCCGGGCAATCTCGACGTGCCCGCCATCCGTGGCGTCGGCGGAAGCCTGATCTACCTGATGGACGAGGACAAGGCCGAGGCCGTGTGGAACGCCGAGTTCGTCGCGACTGGCCATACTGCCCCCGTCAGCGAGTTGACGTTCGATCATCTGGCGACGGTCGTGCAGGTCGACGAATTTCTGTCGTGGCAGTTGTTCTGGCGATCCCTGTTCGGTCTTCGGGAGAGCGTACAGGCCGACGTGATCGATCCGGCGGGCCTGGTCCTCAGCCTGCCGCTGGAGTCGGCCGATGGGGCGACCCGGATCACGATGAACGCCAGCGACGCCAGCGGCACCCTGTCCGCCCGTTTCGTAAGCAAGGGATTTGGCGGCGGTTACCAGCATGTCGCCTTCGCCACCCCCGACCTGATTGCGGCGGCGCGCGACCTGCACGCGCGCGGCGCGGCGCTCCTGCCGATATCGGCCAATTATTACGACGATCTGGCGGCACGGATGGGCGATATCGCGGTTGCCGAAGACTTACGCGCCTTGAGGATCATGTACGACAGCGACCCGATGGGCACCTATTACCAACTGTACAGCCGCGCGTTCGACAAGATGTTCTTCTTCGAATTCGTCCAGCGGCAGGGATATCGCGGCTTCGGCGCCTATAATGCGAGCTTCCGCCTTGCATCGCAGGAGCAGTTCAAGCCTAACGAACACGCGCTATAGCCGAAGCGATCAGGATGCCGCCGCCAAACGAGCACCAGTACCGCGCCGGCAGTCCTTCGCATCGATCTCCATCGCTAGGGCCGGCAGGATCGTCCGCCGCACCGCGTCACGATCCTGCCGGATCCTTACACCCGCTCCAGCATCAGCGCGATGCCCTGTCCGACGCCGATGCACATGAAGGCCATGGCGTAGCGACCGCCGGTGCGATGGAGCTCCTCCACCGCGCTCATCGCGATGCGGGCGCCCGACATGCCGAGCGGATGGCCGAGCGCGATCGCGCCGCCATTGCGGTTCACGCGGCGGTCGTCGGCGGCGATGCCGAGGTCGCGCAGGGTCGCGATCGCCTGCGAGGCGAAGGCCTCGTTGAGTTCGATCACGTCGAGCTGGTCGAGGCCGATGCCGGTGATGCGGCAGAGCTTGCGCGCCGCCTCGATCGGACCCACCCCCATGATGCGCGGCGCGATGCCGGCCGAGGCCATGCCGAGCACCCGGGCGCGCGGGGTCAGGCCGTGCCGCGCGGCCGCCGCCTCGCTGGCGACCAGCATCGCCGCCGCGCCGTCGTTCAGGCCCGACGCATTGCCAGCGGTCACGGTGCCATCGGCGCGGACCACGGGCTTGAGCTTCGCCAGCGCCTCCAGGCTGGTCGCGCGGGGATGTTCATCCTGCGAGACGGTGATGGGTTCGCCCTTCTTCTGCGGGATGGTGACGGGGACGATCTCGGCGGCCATGCGACCGCTGGCGATGGCGGCGGCGGCCTTTTGCTGGCTGGCGAGCGCGAAGGCGTCCTGCTCCTCGCGGCCGACCCGCCACTGGTCGGCGACATTCTCGGCGGTCTGCGGCATGGTGTCGACGCCGTAAGCGGCGCGCATGGCCGGGTTGATGAAGCGCCAGCCGAGCGTCGTGTCCTCGATCTGCTGGGCGCGGTCGAAAGCGGTAGCGGCCTTGCCCATGACATAGGGCGCGCGGGTCATGCTCTCGACGCCGCCCGCGATGAGGAGTTCGGCATCGCCGCTGCGGATCGCCTGGGCGGCGCTGCCGACCGCGTTGAGGCCGGAGCCGCACAGCCGGTTGATCGTGCCGCCGGGCACCCCCTCGGGCAGGCCGGCGAGCAGCACCGCCATACGCGCGACGTTGCGATTGTCCTCGCCGGACTGGTTGGCGCAGCCGAGCAGCACGTCGTCCACCGCCTGCCAGTCGACTTGGCGGTTGCGCTCTATCAGCGCGCGCAGCGGGATGGCGGCAAGGTCGTCGGCGCGGACGCTCGCCAGCGCGCCGTTGAGCCGGCCGATCGGGGTGCGGATCGCGTCGCAGATATAGGCGTCGGGCATCAGGCGTCCTTGTCCAGCATGTCTATGATCTTCTGCGCCTCGGCGAACCCTGTGTTGGCTGCGGGCACGCCGGCATAGATGGCGGTCTGCATCAACACTTCCTTGAGGTCGTCGGCGGTCAAGCCGCCCTGGGTCAGCCCGGCACGGACATGGAGCGCGAACTCCTCCCAGCGGCCCAGCGCACAGGTGATCGCCAGCACGATCAGGCGGCGGGTGCGGTCGTCAAGCCCCGGCCGTCCCCAGATCTCGCCCCAGGCGATGCGGGTGATCATCGCCTGAAAGTCAGCGGTGAAGGGCGTCCGCTTCGCAAGGCTGGCGTCGACCCAGGCATCGCCCAGCACGCGGCGGCGGTTGCGCAGCCCAGCGTCGAACAGCGTATCGGCCGCCGCTTGCGCCGCCTCGTCGGCACACAGGAACCGCCGCAGCGCCGTCGCCAGTGCGCCCGGCGCCTCGATCGGCGGCAGATGCGCGCCGTCGACGCTGGCATGACGGGCGCCGGGGATCGCCAGCAAATGCTCGCCATGGCCGGCATAGGGCGTCGAGACGTCGAGCGTGCCGGTGACGACCAGGGTCGGCGCCGCGATGGTCCCGATCCGATCGGCCAGCGCCATGTCGCGGATCGCCGCGCCCGCCCCGGCATAGCCGGCGTCCGACTGGCGGGCGATACCGTCGCGCAGGGTCTCAACGATCTCCGGATGCCGCGCGGCAAACCCCGGCGACAGGAAGCGACCAACGCCCATCTCGGCGATCGCCGCGGTGCCCTGCGCCCGGACGGTCGCGATCCGCGCGTCCCAGGCTGCCGCATCCATCGTCGCCGAGGTGCAGATCAGCGCCAGCGCCGACACCCGCTCCGGATCGTCGAGCGCCAACTGCATCGCGACCATGCCGCCGAGCGACACGCCCGCGATCGCCGCCCGTGCGACCCCGGCATCGTCCATGATCGCCGCGACGTCGCTCGCCAGCATCGGCAGGGTATAGTCGCCTTCCGGCGCGTCCGACCCGCCGCTCCCTCGCATATCGATGCGCAACAGCCGGAAGGCGGGCAGCAGCAGCGGGACGGTGCGGTCCCATAATGACAGGTCGGTGCCGATCGAGTTGAGCAGCACCAGCACCGGGACGCCGGCCGCCCCCTCCAGTCGCCAGTGCAGCCGCACACCGTCGCGGATCGTGAACGCCATGTCAGTCCTTCATGCTGTCGAGCAGTTCGGCGATGATGCCCAGGCTCTCGCCGATATCCTCGCCAACCGCCGCCGTGGCGAGGTTGCGGGCGATGGCGGCCTCGTCGACTTCCAACCCTTCAGCTACCACCGCCAGCGCGGTGGCGCTGCCCGAGGCGAGCAGGAAGAGGTCGGCGAGCACCGGCCCCTCCGCCTGCCAGCCGCCAAGCCCGCGTTCCTGTTCCTGCGGCATCCCGGCCAGCAGCGTCGCGACCAGCCCCGGCGCGCGGGTCGCGGCGGACAGCGCGACCTGGCAGCCGGTCGGGTTGCGCTTGTGCGCCATCGCCGACGATCCGCCCCGCCCGGCGACCAGCGGCTCGCGCGCCTCGCCGACGCCGTTCTGCGCGAGCAGCGCCACGTCGCGCGCCACCTTGCCGAGCGCGCCGATCAGGATGCCGAGCGCCGCACCGATCGCGGCGACGCCGGTGCGCCGCGCATGCCAGGGAGCGGCGGCGCTGAGTCCCAGGGCCTCGGCCATGTCGGCCGCAATCGCCGCCCCCTGCCCGTTCATCCCGGCGCGGGTTCCCACCGCGCCGCCCAGTTGCAACGTCGCATGGTCGGCGACCGCCGCGTCCAGCATCGCGAGCGCGTCGTCCGTCGCGCGCGCCGCCTGCGCCAGCCGCAGGCCGAACGACACCGGCATGGCGTCCTGCAACAGCGTGCGGCCGATCGCCGCCCGCCCGGCATGGTTGCGGGCCTGCGCCGCCAGCGCATCGCGCACCCGCCGCCCGTCCGCCCGCAACAGGCGATGCGCCGAGCGGACCTGCAGCATCAGGACGGTGTCCGCGACGTCCTGGCTCGTCGCGCCCCGGTGCACCGCCCCGCCGGCCTCACCGCCGACCATCGCCCGCAGCCGCGCGACCAGCGGGATGGCGAGCGTGCCGGCCAGCGCCGCTTCCTCGGCCAGTGCGGCGGGATCGATCCGCGCCGGATCGATGCCCGCGACGATCGCAGCGGCGAGTTCCGGGGCGATCACGCCATGCGCGGCCTCTGCCCGTGCCAGCGCGACCTCGAAGGCGCAGGCATGGGCGATCGTCGCACGATCGTCGAATACCGCGATCATGTCCGCCGTCGCGGCGGGGCGGAGGCGCAACAGCGCGCTCACAGGTCGAAGAACACCGTCTCGCGCGGCCCCTGCAAATGCAGGTCGAGCGACCAGACATGATCGCCGGCCGATGTCGCGACCAGCGTGGCGCGCCGCTCCGCCGGTACCAGCGCCAGGATCGCATCCCCGCCCTCGACGCCCTCGAAATAGATGCGCGTCGCCAGCCGCTTGATGACGCCGCGCGCGAAGACCGACACCGCGACATGCGGCGCATGGCCGGGCGCGATCGGTCCCGGCATGACGGTGCGGAAGCGGTAGCGGCCGTCCTCGGCGGTCGCCGCCCGACCGAAGCCGACGAAATGCGGATCGCTGCCCGCCTCGCCATGATAGCGCCCGGCGGCGTCGGCCTGCCATATCTCGATCATCGCATCGGGGATGGCCGCGCCGTCACCGTCGAACACGCGGCCGGTCAGCTCGATCACCTGCCCCTCGGGCGTGCCGGTCGGCGACGACAGGTTGAGGACGTAATGCGCTTCCGGAAATAATTCGGGTCGCGCGCCCATGTCGGACTGGCCGACCAGGTCCGCGCCGCCCTTCCATGGCAGGCCGTAATGGAAGAAGGGGCCGACCGTCTGGCTGGGCGTCTGGCCGAACAGCGCCGGGTCCTGATTGTCCTGCCGCGGCGCCGGGCGGCGGTCGGCGACATCAATGGTCATGGTCATCCTCCTCGAACGGCGTCTGCTCGCGGCCCTTCAGCACCACGTCGAAGCGATAGCCCAGCGCCCAGTTGGGCTGGGTCACGTCCATGTCGAACCGCGCGACCATGCGCTGGCGGTAGGGCATCGGCACCGCATTGGCGATCGGGTCGATCTCGATCAGCGGATCGTCGGGGAAATAGAGCTGAGTCACCAGCCGCGTCGCGAAGGCGGGGCCCAGCAGCGACAGATGGATATGCGCCGGCCGCCACGCATTCCGGTGGTTGCCCCAAGGATAAGCCCCCGGCCGGACGGTGACGAAGCGATAGCGTCCTTCGGCGTCCGTCACCACGCGGCCCGCGCCGGTGAAATTGGGGTCGTGCGGCGCGTCCCACTGGTCCTTGGCATGGATGTACCGACCGGCCGCGTTGGCCTGCCAGATCTCCATCACCGTGTCGGGCACCGCACGGCCATCCTCGTCGAGCACGCGGCCCTCGACGATGATCCGCTGGCCCAGCGCGACGCCCTGATGCAGCGTGGTGAGATCGGCCAGCGCCGGCCCCATCAGCCGCTCCCATCCCGCCGGACCGCTCGTCTCGGTGCGCGTCTGCGGGATGCGCAGCGGCGCATGCAGCGGCGCGCGGACCATGGTCGATCCGTAATCGGGGAAGAGCGACGGCGGCGCGCCGGCATCCTCGCGATTATAGCTCATGCCGACAGCTCCACCCCGGTCTTCCCGCGCACTTCCTCGGGGGTGACGCCCGGCGCGCATTCGACCAGCCGCAGCCCCGGCTTGTCGCAGGCGATGACGGCCAGGTCGGTGATGATGAGATCGACACAGGCCTTGCCGGTCAGCGGCAGTGCACATGCGGGCAGGATCTTCGGATCGCCCTGTTTCGACACATGGTCCATCACCACGACGACGCGGCGCACCCCGGCGACCAGGTCCATCGCCCCGCCCATGCCCTTCACCATCTTGCCCGGGATCGTCCAGTTGGCAAGGTCGCCGCCCTCGGACACTTCCATCGCCCCCAGGATCGCCATGTCGATATGGCCGCCCCGGATCATCGCGAAACTGTCGGCGCTGGAGAAGAAGCTGGAGGTCGGCAGCGCGGTGATCGTCTGCTTGCCGGCGTTGATCAAATCGGGGTCCGCCTCGCCCTCGTAAGGGAACGGCCCGATGCCGAGCATCCCGTTCTCCGACTGCAACGTCACCTCGATGCCGGGCGGCACGTGATTGGCGACCAGCGTCGGGATGCCGATGCCCAGATTGACGTAGAAACCGTCCTGCAATTCGCGTGCGGCGCGCGCCGCCATCTCGTCGCGGGTCCAGGCCATCATCCATTCTCCCGCTGGCGGACGGTCAGCTTCTCGATCCGCTTCTCGTTGATCGTGCTCCGGACGATCCGGTCCACATAGATGCCCGGCGTATGGATGCCGTCGGGATCGAAGCTGCCCGCCGGCACGATCTCCTCCACCTCGGCCACCGTCACCTTGCCGGCGGTCGCCATGTTCGGGTTGAAGTTGCGCGCGGTCTTGCGGAACATCAGATTGCCCGCCGGGTCCGCCTTCCATGCCTTGACAATCGACAGGTCGGCGCGCAGCCACGTCTCGCGGACATAATCCTCGCCCTCGAACGTCTCAACCGGCTTGCCCTCGGCCACCACCGTGCCGACGCCGGTCTTGGTGTAGAAGGCCGGGATCCCCGCCCCGCCCGCCCGGATACGCTCGGCGAGCGTGCCTTGCGGGTTCAACTCCAGCTCCAGTTCGCCCGACAGATATTGCTGCTCGAACAGCTTGTTCTCGCCGACATAGGAGGAGATCATCCTGGCGACCTGCCGGCTCTCCAGCAGCATCCACAGGCCGAAGCCGTCCGCCCCGGCATTGTTCGAGATGACGGTCAGCCCCGTCACTCCGCTCCTGCGGATCTCCGGGATCAGGCTCTCGGGATTGCCGGACAGGCCGAAGCCGCCCGACATGATCGTCATCCCATCGAACAACAGCCCCTCCAGCGCCGCCGCCGGCGTGTCGTACAGCTTGCTTCGCATCCTTGTCTCCACGACCCTCGGCTTCTGACGCGGAACCGCGCGAGCCGAATTGCTGACCCGAAACCTAGCGAGCCATGCCGTCTGGCGGCCATGATCGATCCAACGAGAGACTTGGACTATTCAACGGATCTGCGGCAAGAATCGGGTCATGGCCACCACCTCCGTTCCCACCTTCTATCTCTATGGCGAGCCGCAGCGGGCGGTCGATCATGGCTTCGTCCATGCCGAATCGCTCGATCATCGCAACCGCCCGAACGAATGGCTGATCCACCCGCACGCCCATGCCGATCTGTCGCAGATCTTCGTGATCGAACAGGGCAGCGGGCGGATGGTGGCGGAGGATCGAAGCTTCGCCTGCGAGGCGCCTGCGCTGGTATTGGTCCCCGCCAAGGCGGTGCACGGCTTTATGTGGAACCCCGATGTCAGCGGATCGGTACTGACCTTGTCGAACGACATGCTGGCCGAACTGTACCGCGGCGATCCCGCGCTCCGGCAGGTGTTCCAGTCGCCATGCACGCACAGCCTGAGCGCGGCGGACATGTCGCTGGCGATGGGCGCCACCCAATGGCTGATCCGCGAACTGTCATGGACCGCGCCCGGACACCGCGCGGCGGTGCAGGCGCAATTGCTGTCGATCCTCGTCATCGCCCTGCGCCAGTCGCGACGGCAGGACCACGCCGCCGCGCCACCGACCGCCGCCGACCGGCTCGTCGCGCGGCTGCGGGAACGGATCGAGGCGCGCTTCCGCCTGCGCGAACCGGCGGCGGACCATGCCGCCGCGCTGGGCGTCAGCCTGACCACCCTGCGCAGCGCCACCGCGCGTGCGGCCGGCCTGTCGCCCATGGCGCTGCTCGACGAACGCACGCTCCTCGAGGCCAAGCGCGCCCTGCTCTATTCGTCGCAGGGGGTGGCGGAGATCGCCTATGCCTTGGGTTTCACCGACCCCGCCTATTTCTCGCGCTTCTTCACACGGCGGACCGGGATGAGCCCCCGCATCTTTCGCGAACGCCGCGGAATGGCCCATGCTACGGAGAGCCGTGACGAACAGGCATAGGCGATGCCGAATGATCCCAACGCAGCCGCAACTGGTCCACGACCCATTCCCTCCGCCGGAGTTCGCGACCGCCTCCGGAACATCAACTCCGTAAGGCCGGACCACGCCATCCGGGCGGCAGCCCCCTCGATTTCCGGTTCATCCACCGTCAGCATCGGTCCCCTGCCCCGCCTGCCATGTTGGTTCGACGGAGCAGGGATCCTGTTTGGACATCGACTGACACTCATGACGGTCGCGCGTTCCGTGAGGTCCCCGATCCTCGAGGTTATTCCGACGCGGTCTTTCGGTAATCCAGCGGCGGCTTGCGATTGCCCAGCATGGCCTCATAGGTGAAGTTCGGCCCCCGGCGCTTCTGGAATTCCGCCTTGGCAGCAGCGATTTCGGCCGGGTTGCGGAAGAGTTCGGCCGCCGTCAGCGCGAGCGTCTTGGTGGCGACGATGGCGCCCTTGACACCGATGCTCGATCCCGCCGCCGCGACGTTCTGCCAGCTATGCCCCGCCGATCCCGGCACGAAGGTGGCGGTCGACAGCCCTACCGTCGGCGTCACCCAACTGACGTCCGACACGTCGGTCGACCCGCCGATCGCCTTCGTCTCGAGCCGAGCGGGTTCGATCTGGCCGACGCTGGCGAGAGCGGGCGCGCCCGCCGGCATCGATTTCTGCAACTGGGTGGCGAAGGCGATCTCCTCGGGCGTCCAGGTGATCCCGCCCACGGCGTGTAGCCCGCGATCCATCGCCTTCATCAGCACCTCGTTCGGCAACAGGCTGTAGACGCCGCCGATCTGTTCGAAATCGACCGTCGTCTCGGTGCCCATCGCGGCGCCCTGCGCGGCCTTCTTGACCCGCTCCATCACCGATTTGACGATCTCCGGATCCTGGTCGCGGACATAATAATAGACTTCGGCCTCGTCCGGCACGACGTTGGGCGCCTTGCCCCCGTTGGTGATGACATAGTGGATTCGCGTATGGTCGGGAACATGCTCGCGCATCATGTTGACCATGGCGTCCATCGCCTCGACGCCGTCCAGCGCCGACCGTCCCTTTTCGGGCGCGCCCGATGCATGCGACGACTTGCCGTGAAAGCGGAACTTGCCGGAAATATTGGCGAGCGACGGCGCCTGCGATGCGGAGTTCACATTGCCCGGGTGCCAGTGAAGCACGGTGTCGACGTCGTTGAACAGGCCTTCGCGGACCATGTAGACCTTGCCCGACCCACCTTCCTCGGCCGGCGTACCATAGACACGGATTTCGCCCTGTACGCCGTTCTTGACCATCCAGTCCTTGACGGCGATCGCGGCATAGGTGGACGCGGTGCCGAACAGATTGTGGCCGCAACCATGACCGGCATCCCCACCCAAGGGGGTCCGTACCGGCAAGGCGGCCTGCGACAGCCCAGGGAGAGCGTCATATTCGGCAAGCACGCCAATGACCGGTCCTGTCCCGTTTCGGAAGCTGGCGACGAAGGCGGTCGGCTCGCCAGCCACCCCTGCCTTCACCGTGAACCCCGCCGCCTTCAGCCGGGCTTGCAGCAACGCGGAGCTTTTCGTCTCCAGATAGCCCATCTCGGCATATTTCCAGATTTGCAGCGCGGTGTCCGAGATCGGCGCGGCATTGGCATCGACCGCAGAGATCAGCGCGGTGCGATCGGTAGGTGCCAAGTCCTGTGCCGTGACGGGCATGGCGGCGGTCGTCGTCATCAGCGCCGCCCAGAGCATCATGGTCTTCATCGTCTATCTCCTCAACTCCGTGCGGATCAGAACTTCTTGGTGATGCCCATGAAGAAGTAGCGACCGATCACGTCGTAATTCTGCGCGTCGTAATTGCCCTGGGTGTCGCCGACCTGCGGCGGCTTCGTGTTGAACAGGTTGGTGACGCCCATCCGGAATTCGGTGGTATCACCCGCCTCGAACCGCGCGTTCAGGTCGAACACGCTGTATGCGTCGACACCGCGCGTGCTGCTCGCGGGGTTCACGACCTTCGCCGAGGCGATCATGCCGTCGATATACCGCCACCGCAGCCCGAGGCTGGCCCCGCCCAGCGAATAGGTGAACGACGTCACCGACTTCCATTCGGGATGCGCCAGACCTGCCGTCGTTTCGACGCCGGTCCCGATGCTGCCGGCATAATCATAGCTCGGCGCGCCCGGCAGTGCCTGGATCGTGAACGACGCGAGATAGCTGACCGCGGTATTCAGCGCGACCGTCCCGGCGTTGCTTCCCAGCCCGATGTCCGAAAGATTGACCTTCCAGTCGAACTGGGCGTCGATGCCCCGCACCTTGAAGGTGCCGAGGTTGAGCAGCGGTTGCAGCGGGTTCACCGGCACGCCGTTCGACGTATTGCGCGAGATCAGCGAGCAGTAATAATTGCTGGCGGCATATTGCGGGTTGTTGCCGCCCGCGTTGAAGCAGAACTGGAATGCCTGCGCGATCGAAAGGGGGCCGACCGCCTGCTTGATGTCGATGCGGTAATAATCGACCGACAGCGACATGTTGCGGAAGAGCGGCGACGAGAAGGGCGACTGGATCACGCCGCCCGCCGAATAGGTGTCGGCGATTTCCTCCTGAAGGTCGGGGTTGCCGCCGGTCAGCGCGAACACCTGCGCCGTGCCGAGCTGATAGCTATCGATGATCGCGGTCGGCACACCCTGTTGCAGGCACAGCGCACGGACCTGCGCGCCGTTCGCGCCGACGCGGTAGGACGATCGCACGTCGCACGGATCGCCGTTCGCGGTGGTCGCGGCGGGGCTGCCGATCGCGACGCTGCCCGTCGAGATCGGGGCGTAGAGTTCGCCCACGCTCGGGGCGCGGATCGCGCGATTATACCCGCCGCGCAGCCGCAGCGCGTCGAACACCTGCCAGTTCGCATCGGCCTTGTAGGCGTGCACGCCGCCGACCGAATTATAGTTGGAATAGCGATAGCCGAGATCCAGATCGAACTGCTGGATCAGCGGGATGTCGTGCAGCAACGGCACGAGCAGCTCGCCATAGACCTCGCCCACCCTGACCGTTCCGCCGGCCGCGCGCAGGACGCTATAGCCCAGGATATCGCTGGTCCCGTCGGGCAGCGAGAGTTGCGCATCCGGCTGGAACGCATAGGAATTGCTGCGATAGTCGGCACCCAGCGCGAAGCGGAGGCTCCCCGCCGGCAACTCTGCCAGGCCGCCCTGGATATTTCCTTCGATGGTCTTTTGCTGGAGTTCGTTGGTGTTGAGCGTGCGCCGTGAGATATAGCTGACGCATTCCTGCGAAGGCGTCACGTTACCGAACGGGTTGAAGCCACCGGCGCACAATTCGGTGCCACCGGTCGGGCTGTTGAGCAGGCGCGAGATGGCGCCCGCGCTGGCGCCGCCGGTTTGCGCGTTCTGGAACTTGGCCTTGCTGGTGTTCGCGTAGATGTCCCAGGTCCAGTCGCGGATGCCGAGCTTGC